>ERZ1034952.1724-NODE-1724-length-17229-cov-5.989810_pt1 | contig 17229 bp, 14 predicted proteins | sample MGYA00520625_ERZ1034952 | MGnify/ENA primary metagenome ERZ1034952 (study PRJEB33766, sample SAMN09781773) | gut metagenome | biome: gut microbiome | host: Homo sapiens | place: Madagascar | study: EMG produced TPA metagenomics assembly of the PRJNA485056 data... | reverse complement strand
GAACCGGCGCTATGTCTTGCTATTACAACGCTTTTTGATTGTTCAGTTGGCATTATATAGTTCCTGCCAATTCATGTTGCTGTTTCCTCCTTATTCGATTCAGGTCGTTTTAAACTTCTCTACTCTGCAGATAGCAGCCTCCGCTTCAGCCACAGTATTCTCTATGATCTCGCGGCAGGTATTCACCTCCCGGATAAGCCCTGCAGCGATACCAACGGGGAAAATGCCACCCTCTATATCTCCGGTCTCATAGCAGCGCTTGCCAATAGCGCCGGCGCTGACAGCCATAATGGCCTCCCGCGGGGCATCCTCCGCCTCCAACACAAGCATCCGCCGGGCAGCGGCATTGTCAGCCACACGCATGGGGTTATGCTTCCGCATGCAGAGCACCGTGTCCGTTTCACGGGCATTAATGATCCAGTTCTTGAAGTTCTCATGTGCGGTACATTCTCTGGCGGCAACGAAGCGCGTTCCCATGACTACGCCCTCCGCTCCCAACGCCAAAGCTGCGGCAAGTCCCGCACCGTCTGCGATACCGCCTGCGGCCAGCACCGGCACACTGAGCCTCAAAGCTGCCAACCTCGTCAGTGTCATGGTCCCCAGCCCTTCTCGTCCGGGATGCCCGCCGCACTCAAAACCTGCCACCGATACCATATCCACCCCTGCCGCCTCCGCTTTCAGCGCATATGTCAGGTTGGGGACTTTATGTATCCAGACAAACGGCAGTTTCTTCACAGCGGCAGCAAAATCCGGTTTCAATCCGCCGACTGTTTCAATGACCGGCACACCCTCCTCGGCCGCGATCTCAAAAAGACGCATGGCATCATCACCCACCGACACATCCGGCAGCCGCGAGAAATTGACACAGCAGGGCTTTGCGGTCATCCGGCGGAGCCGCTGCACCGCGGTGCGAAACGCCTCCGGTGTATCGTATTGCGCAGCGTTGATGGTTCCCAGTCCTCCGGCCTCCGACACAGCAGCGGCCAGTTCCGGGACTCCCAGGTTGTGCAGGCCGCCCTGCATGATAGGATGCCGTATATGCAGCATATCGGTCATACGGGTCGAGAGCATATCACGTCCTCCTTACAATGCGTTCCGTTCATGGCTCAGCCCTTTACCGCAGCTTCGTAAGCAAATACCGCAGCACCGATAGCACCGGCCAATTGACACCGCGGGGACACGAATACGGGCTTTTTCAGTTCTTCCTCCATAGCACGGACAATGCCGGTATTCAGCGCCACACCGCCGCTCATCGCCACAGCGGGCTCCACTGTCACCCGTGCGGCAAGACTGGCCACACGCTTGGCCACAGACCGGTGTATACCAGCGGCAATATCGGCCGGTGCCACATTTCCTGCCAAGTGAGAGATGACCTCACTTTCCGCAAAGACCGTACAGGTATTGCTGATGGTCACCGCCTGTACGGCCTGCGCGGACAGGTCTCCCATTTCCGCTACGCTGACATTGAGCACCTTGGCCATGACCTCCAGGAAGCGGCCAGTCCCTGCCGCACACTTATCGTTCATGACAAAGTTTTCCAACCGTCCGGAAGCGCCGATACGCATAGCCTTCACATCCTGACCGCCGATGTCCACAAGTGTACGGACATCCGGATTCAGAAAGTGCATACCCTTGGCATGGCAGCTCACCTCACTGATCTGCTGGTCAGCGCCCTCAAACGTCAGGCGGCCATAACCTGTAACCACCAGCCGCGCAATATCGCCGCGCTGTATACCGGCCATATCCAGTGTCTCCTGATAGACCTTTGCCGGTCCCACAGGCCCTGTGCCGATCGGCACCACCTTTTCCGCCATCAGTTCTTTGCCGTCCTTCAGCACTACCGCCTTGGACGAAGTGGACCCAATATCCACGCCCATTGTCAACATAGTCTCATTCCTCTCTCCGCGCCGGGTTTACACGGTATATTGCTGTTATCCGTTCAGCATCTCCGCAAACACCTGGACACGGGTCTTCGTCTGCTCAAAGGATGTGAGCTGCTGGTCGATATCCAGATACAAGCAGGGTATACCCGCTTTTTCCATCGCCGCCTTGATCAGCGGATAGTCAAACTCCTCAGGGTCGCAGAACTTCATCATGCACACCACCAGGCCATCCGCATGGTTTTCCTCCACCATTCTGCGCAGCATGTTCACGCGGTTTTTTCTGGGGTCACAGGCAAGGCTGCAGCCCTCCATCATCTGCCACGCCGCCGCCATGCGCTCCAGCGGAGCACCATCGCCACCGGGATAGTCCACGCGGTACTGGCGGGACTCCTGTGCCAAATCGTCCGCCACAACGCAGAAACTCTGCCCCTGCAGAATATCCAGCACTTCCGCCGGCTCCGCCATAATGCCGGTGAGGACTACACGCTTGCCGTCGAACTGCGGCTCCGGCAGCTGACGCAGCGCTTCCAGCAGTTCTTTCACCATGGCGGTATGCCGCTCCTTGCGCACGAAGAACGCAGACTTCATTACCGCATGACGTGCGGCCGGTGTCACCGCATCCGGATGCCTGGCGGCCAGCTGAGAGAACTCCCGCATCACCCGGTTATGCGCATTGTAAATCTCCATACTTTCCGCGATCGCTTCATCGGTGATCGTCTTGCCGGTAATGGCCTCCAGCCGCTCACGGATGTGCTGATACTCCCCCGCCAGGAATGTCGCGGCGGCGGGCAGCAGACGGTTCTGCGGATGGACAAACTGCAGACAGGGCACCTTGCCGCTCCATTTCTGCCCGATATCCTTCAAGGTGTCGCAAAGAGAGGGAACGATAACCGCGGCAAGATCGTCATATACGCCGGTCATCTGCAGTTCCATGATGGACTGCATGATAGAGCAGGCAAAGCTGGGCAGTACAGCGCGCACCTTGGCCAGTTCCACCTGTGCGCCCCACATGCCGATGGGCAGCATACCAGCCGCGTGAACGATAGGCTCCGGCGTGTATACCGGGAAGCAGCCCACAGCTTCCTGGCCCGTTTCTTCGCGAAAACGGCGCATCGCCTGCGCGGGGTGGTCGGCGATCTCCCGGAATTCCCGGATCAGTACATCTACTTCTCTACTCATGCCTGCTGACCTCCTTCTTGTTTTTTCTGCGCGATCATCTCTGCCAAGCCCTGAATACGGGTCTCAAACTGCGCCTTGCTGAAGTTGCGGGGGTCGGACTGATCTCCGTCGAAGCTGACACACGGTACGCCTGTGGCCGCTTCCACACCGCGCTGCATTTCCGCCTGCAGGAAGTCCATGACCTTGCAGCTGCGGTTCATGTGATAGGTCACGCCGTCGCAGTTATACTCCTTGATCACGCGGGCACGCAGATCTATCTGGTTCTTCAAGGACATATTGTTGGCGATGGACGTATATGCCCGCGCCATGCTCTTGAGGTCACCCTTCTCATATTCCAGCGCCCACGCCACGGGATACGTGGAGCCGGTCATGTTCATGCCAAGCCCCTTGAAGGTCTTGAAGTTATGGCTCAGGTACGGCCACACAGCGATACCCTCCCACATGAAGCGGGATACCTCGCCGTCCTTATACGCGCCGATACCCGCATCGATCTTGGCCTGCAGCTCCTCCGCCAGCTTCTTGAAGGTATCCCTGCAACCCTCCTGTCCGCGCATACACACGATCAGCGCCATATAATTGAAAATGTCGAACCCGTTGAGCGGCGAAGGAAGCGCACTGGCCTTCCCCATGGCGGTCGTCCACCAATAGACGGACTCACGGGAGATCTCCATGGCCTTGTCGAATTTATCGTAATCAAACTTCTTGCCGGTGATCTCTTCCATCTGGCGGATGGCGTTGACAAACTGATCGGCGATGTAGTCCAGACTGCGCTCAGATATCTCGTCCTCATAGTTGAAGGGAACATCAATGAGTATCATGGGGATATGCAGCGTAGTACAGATATTCTCGTACCACTTCAGCAGCGTATTGCAGATGTTGTTGCAGACGATCACAAAGTCAGGCAGCGGAATATTCTCCGCCACACAATTCTGCACGTCCATATACGCCAAATTGATACGGGCATACGAGCAGAGGTCAATGGAGTACCCCTTCTTCTCCGCCACCTCCAACAGGTCGAGCGCACCGCCCTTGGCCGCCACAGCCGCCGCGTGATTTTCCGGGTAGATCACATGGATCCCCATCGCCTCGCAAAACTCGTTGGGTGCAATAGAACTCGACCAACAGATAAGCTCGCCCCGCTCTTTGGCGGCAGCGGCATCCGCATAGGATTTATTCAGGTAGTACCCCAGCATCTCTCTGGAAGTCATTTCCTGTCCGGTCGTACTGGAAATCATGATACAACTCCTTTCGCCCCTATCCACCGGGGCATCTTTTGATCGCACAGGCCACGTTAAAGGGGCAGGCAGTTCGTTTCCGCCTGCCCCTCACGCGCACACCTGTGTCGGGCAGGTCCACCTCGTGTTACTTCAGCAGCTGCCCGGAGATGACCACGCGCTGGATCTGGTTTGTGCCCTCATAGATCTGAGTGATCTTGGCATCACGCACCAGCTTCTCCACGGGATACTCTCTCATATAGCCGTAACCGCCGTGGATCTGCAGTGCATCCAGCGCGCACTTCATGGCCGCGTCGCCACCCACAGTCTTTGCGATGGAGGATTCCATAGAATACGGCAGACCTGCGTCGGCCAGCTCCGCAGCGTGCAGATACATCTGCCGGGCGGACTCCACCGCGATCTCCATATCGGCCAGCATAAACTGGATAGCCTGATTGGCGCAGATGGGCTTTCCGAACTGCACACGCTCCTTGGAGTACTTGATGGCCTCCTCCAGGGCGCGCTGTGCCACGCCTACGCCGATGGCGCCGACACCGGGGCGAGAGGCGTCCAGCGTCTTCATCATGATCTTGAAGCCTTCGCCCAGCTTGCCCAGCAGGTTTGCCTTGGGCACACGGACATCCTGAAAGATCACCTCGGTGGTGTTGGACAGACGCATACCCATCTTGTCCTCCTCCTTGCCGATGGAAATACCGGGACGGTCGCGTTCCACGATAAAGCAGGACAGGCCCTTAACGCCCTTGGACTTGTCGGTAACGGCCAGCACTGCGTAGATACCGGCCACACCGCCGTTGGTAATAAAGCACTTTGTGCCATTGATGATGTAGTCGTCGCCATCCTCCACAGCTGTGGTACGGACGCCGGAGACATCAGAACCGGCACCGGGCTCCGTCAGGCAGAAGGCTGCGAATTTTTTCTCCGCCACCACCTCGAACCAATGCTTCTGCTGTTCCTCCGTACCCGCGATCATCACCGGCAGGGACGCCAGGCAGCTACCGCCCAGAGAGGTAGCCACGCCGATATCACCACGGGCCAGTTCCTCCGAAAGGCTGCAGAATGCCACCTTGGACAATTCCGGGCCGCCGAAGCGCTCGGGCATGTACATGCAGCCCAGGCCCATTTCAATAGCCTTGTCATAGATGGCCATGGGGAATTCACCGGTCTTGTCATACTCTGCAGCCACGGGGATCACCTCGTGGTCCACGAAGTCGCGCACCATTTCCTTCAAGCTCAAAGTATCCTGATCTAAAATCATATTGTTTACCTCCAGTCAACAGGTCCTCTCAGTGTGTCACTCGGCCGCTTCCTCGATCATAGGATCGGGATTTGCCTTGGACTCCTTGCGGTTGCGGTAGATGCCCAGCGTCAGCACGGGGATGATGATAAAGAAGATGCCCACTGCGCCCAGGTAGGAGTAACCCTTGTTGATGATGGTCTTGAGGCCCAGGGTGGACACCAGGCAACTGCACACGATAATGGCCGCAGCAATGATAAAGCGGCGGTACTTGATGTTGCTGGGCACCTTCAGCGTATTCTCAAGGCGAACACGCAGGAAACGCCGGTAGAGATAAACGCCAGCAGCAAAATGGCGGAGTAGATACCGACGGCCAGCTTGCTGCCGGAGGCAGCGCAGATGTCATAGATAGGCAGCGTGGACTCGCCCACCAGCGGGAACCAGCCCATCAGCATGACCACGGAGATGCACAGCATGACCGCATTCAGCACAAAGCCCATGATCATGGACTTGCTGGCATCCTTATCGCTCTTGATGCCCTTGCAGCAGGAGGCCATAGTCGCCACTGTCCAGCTCTGGAAGCCGCAGTAGCACAGGCCCTTCCAGATGGCGGAGCCCAGGGGAATCTCCTGAGGCATCTGAACAGCAGCCTCGACCACGTTGACATCCTTGTTAGTGAAGCCGACAAAGTAAATGACCGCCAGGCACAGCACGATCGCGATGGTCATGTAAGTCGACGCATCACGGAAGAACTTAGCGCCGAACACCGAAAGGATAAACAGGAACACACCGGTGATGATAATACCCAGCGTGTAGTTCACATTAAAGTTCTCCATCAGGGACGCCGCACCTGCCACAGACGCGCCGATGGCCGCCAGCAGAACAAAAAAGTAGCAGATCTCAAAGGCCACGGACAGAGGCTTACCGAGGGGGCGATAGAAGTCCATAGTCCAGGTCTTATATGTGTGACACTTGTGCCGATATGCGGATACCATACACTCGCGATAAATCACTGCATTCAACAGCATGACCACAACGGGTATCCACCATGCAGATTTACCGTACTGTACAAAGTAGGCGACGGTCTGCGTTCCGGAGGCAAAGCCACCTCCGACATGAGTTCCGAACCATGCGGCGGCAATACCGAACAGCATCGGGAACCCTGCGGTTTTTATATTCTTATTATCCATGCAGTCCTCCAAAAATTATCAAAATATTTGCTTTCATGTAGATAGAAATCGCCTGAGATATGCAAAGGGGTATTCTCTGATCCTGAATGTGTATGCTCCTCATCCTCCTCACTGCTCTCATTGTGCACCGCAGACACGGTGCCAAAGGGAAAGACAGTCGTCTGAACTCGCTGCAGCATTGTTCACGTGTCTCTGTTAAACTATTAGCAAATTGGATGCCAAGGCCTTTATTTCCCCTAAAATTGTTAAATCAGCCAAAAAACAACTTTCCTTTTTGTATCAAAGATAGAATGTCCCTCTTTTCACTTCCATCATCGCTTCCATTCTCCGAAACGCACCCTTCTGCGTAGTCAAAAAAGCGTTGCAAATCTGAAATAGTGTAGCTATTGCGCAACATCAGGACATTTTTCTCCAAAATAGTATATCAGGCGCGAAGAATCGTTGTCAATTTGCAACAGTTCGTCGGAATGTCCCCCGCAAAACTTGTCAAAGTCCGCGCACGTACAAAGTTATCATACTTTCGTTGCAAATCGGCAACACATTTGCATATACGCAACCGTCCTTTGTCGCCCCCCCTATTGCAGAAAAACCCCGTGGCCCCGCTGCAACAATGCAGCAGGGCCGCGGGATTCTTGATTCACTTTGTCGCTCCGTAGCGTTTCAATTTTCGCGCCACCGTCGTATAGTCAACTCCCAGCGCATCCGCGATCTTTCTGCAGGAGCCGTACATCTGCTTTGCTTGCAGCAATATCTGGCGTTCCGTTTCCTCCAGTGCCTTGCCCAGCGGCATGATCCCGCTGACCATAACGGACCCATTCATTACCGGTTGTTCTGTCTTATCCATGTGGAGGAATTCCAGACTCCGGACACTGAGCACATCCTCCTGTTCCATGATCACCATGCGTTCCACGCCGTTTTTCAGCTCACGCACATTGCCCGGCCAGACCAGGCCGCCCATTCTCTGCAGCAATTCGGCGCTCATGATCTTCTGTCGACTGTATTTCTGATTGTAATACTTCAGATAATACAGCGCCAAAGGTACAATGTCGTCCTTTCTCTCCCGCAGACTGGGCACATGGATCGACACCACATTCAGGCGGTAGTACAGGTCTTCCCGGAATTCCCCAGTCCGTATCATACTCTCCAAATCACGGTTCGTCGCCGATATGATGCGGGCATTGAAAGGCCGTTCTTTTGTGTCGCCCACCTTCATAAATGTCCGGTTCTCCAGCACACGCAGGAGCTTTACCTGCATAGCCTTGGGAAGGTCCCCCACCTCGTCCAGGAACAGCACCCCGTCCCCGGCGGCCTCCAACAGCCCCTGCTTACCCTGCCGGCTCGCACCGGTAAAACTGCCGGCCACGTAGCCAAACAATTCCGATTCCAGCAGAGACTCCGGCACCGACCCGCAGTTGATGGTAATAAATGGCTTATCCGCATAGCCGCTGTGGCTGTGGATATACCGCGCCACTACATCCTTGCCCGTGCCGGACTCACCGCGTATGATCACTGTGGCATTGATATCCTTTATATGGTTGGCCAATTCCAGCACTTTTTTCATTTCCGGACTGGCGGCCACAATATTCGAATCAAAGCTCGTGGATATTTGAATAGCCCTCTCTAACTGCCGCATCTGCCTCTGACAGTTGGCGATCTCCTCCTGCACTGCCACGAAATCAGTCTGATCCTTTGTGATAGTCAGGATACACTCGAGTTCTCCATCTTCATTGTGCACCGGACTGCACGATACGAGGATCGGCATTTCATCCCGGATGACAGTTGTCGTAATGACCTTCCTGTCCTCTTCCAGGGCAATAAGGGCGGCAGCCTGGCGAACCTGTCCCATATCCACGTACTCCTGCAATCTATGACCCACCATTCCTCCGGTAACAGGCTGTGTCATACGCAGATACGCCTCATTCGTATAGATCACAATACCGTTCTTATCCAGCATCATAATGCCGTCGTCCGCTTGATTCAGAGCCTTTTTGACCATTTCAACACTGATTTTACTGCCGTACTGCACCTTGCCGTACCTATCCTTTCCTGTAAGATAGTGACGCCTGTCACACTTTTCTTATCGCGGGCAGAAATTATGATCTACACGCTGTAAAGCCGCCTCAACTCCGCAAGGTCTGTCTTACCGGCTGCGTTGATCGGCAGCGATCCTACGATTTGATAATACCGCGGACGCTTAATGGATGGCAAGTGTTTTTTTACGTATTCTTCCAGTTCCTCCATGGAAAAGTTTTCCGCATCTACCACCAGGACCGCTTTCCCTACCTCGTCCATCTTCTCATCGTGCACACCAAACACGCAGACATCCCGGATAGACGGAAGCTGCCGTATCACGTCCTCGATCTCATTTGGAAAGATATTCTCGCCGCCGCTGATGTACATATTTTTCTTTCGTCCCACGATGTGGTAGTAGCCATCTTCGTCTATCCGCACGATGTCTCCTGTCCGTACCCAGCCATCCTGCACAGCCTCCGCAGTTTCCTTCGGATGATTCAGATAACCGGAAAACGTCAGCGGCCCCTTGAACCATATCTCCCCCGGCTCACCCTCCGACACTCGCTCACCGTCATCGTTCAGTATCTTCACCTGATTGAAATACATGGGAAACCCCACGGTGTTCCACTTCCGGCGAATATCATCAATGGTCATATCCGCCAGCGAAGGAGTGATATTATTGGGGCCGATCTCCGTCATGCCGTATGCGTTGATAAGTTTGATACCCCTCTTCCAATAGGGTTCCATGACCTCCTTGCGCGCTGGCGCACCGCCGGTCTCCAGCCATTTGAAGCAGGAAAAATCCGTTCTCTGAAAGTCAGGATGCTCCGCGAGCATCTTGTAAACTGTGGGCACTGCTATAGCCACCGTCGGCCGTTCCTCCCTGATGATCTGCAGCGCCTGTCCCGGGTCAAAACTGCGCTTCAGTATCACCCGCCCGCCGCAATACAGCAGCGGGATCAGCAGCACATTCCACCCCGATGTGTGAAACAGCGGCAGCAGTACATACACCACGTCCTCCAGATGCAGGCCGTTGTTGATGATCTCCGCTACGGCGTTGAAGAACACACAGCGGTAGGACAGCATGGCCGCCTTTGGCGTACCTGTAGTGCCGCCGGTATGCAGATACATCTGAATATCCTCCGGGTCAATAACCGCCTGTCCGGTAAAAACCGGCGGTGCCGATGCCAGCAAATCGTCATAGAACTCCGCGGGGAACCTGTCACATTTCCCAAACAGCGAGACATAGTGCTGTACGGGAATATCCTGCACGATGGATGCGATCTTATCCGCCAGCGCATCCTCGAAAAACAGGACCTTCGGTTTCTCATTCTGCATCATGGCAGTCAATTCCCGCGGATGCAGCTTGGGATTATATGTTGTTACAATGATCCCCGTCTTGAAGCCGGAGAAAAACGCATCCAAAAACGCCATCGCGTTGGACGAACAAAAGGCGATACAGTCTCCCTTTTTCAACCCCAGTGTCCCTGTAAGATAATTTGCCAGTCTGCAGGCCCGCTCCTGCATCTGCTGATACGTGTAGCGGATCCCCCGGTCGTAGTCCAAAACTGCCTCCCGCTGTCCGGAGGTCCTAGCCCGGTAAGCCGCCAGATCCATCATAAAGGTCTCATTCATTGCTATCAAATTCCCTTCCTCTGTGTTCTGTAAGGATGACGCCGCATCGATACCGTCTAAAAAATAACAAGCAAATTCCGTGCCACTTCTCTGCCGCCGCACAGCGCCGCAGACATTAAAAACGCATTTCCCGGCATATTTTGGCACGGTTTTTGCTGTGTATTGCAGATGAAACCATTGTCTGTGTGCGCACAGCATAGTTGGAAACGATGAATACAGGAGGAAGTCATGAACATTTGCGTATGTGTAAAACAAGTCCCTGACACCACAGAGATCAAGATCGATCCGGTCAAGAATACTCTGATCCGCGATGGTGTCCCCAGCATCGTCAACCCCTTTGACGCCTATGCACTGGAAATGGCCGCACGTATCAAGGACGCGGATCCCAACACAAAAATCACTATTGTGACCATGGGCCCGCCCCAGGCTGTCGCCGCTATCAAGGAATGCCTTGCTGTCGGCGGTGATAAGGGCTATCTCATCAGTGGCCGGGAATTCGGTGGCTCCGACACACTGGCCACCAGCTATATCTTGTCCTGTGCTATTGCCAAGGTCGAAGAGACCGAGGGCAAGTTTGATGCCATCTTCTGCGGCAAACAGGCTATTGACGGTGACACCGCCCAAGTGGGTCCGGAGATAGCGGAGCACATGGGTCTGGCACAGGTCACGTATGCCGTGGGTATAGAACAGGGCGACGGCTGCCTGCGTGTCAAGAAGGAACTTGAGGACGGCGCGGAGATCCTTGAGGTCAAGTTCCCCTGCATCATCACCGCAACAAAACCGAATTTCGAGCCACGCTATCCCTCCATCCGCAGCAAGCTGGCCGCCAATCGCGCCGAGATCCCCGTACTGGGCGCCTCCGACCTTACTATGATCGATCTGGACAAGGCCGGTCTGAAGGGTTCTCCTACCAAAGTCAAGAAGACATTCGTCCCCGTGCACAATAAGAATTGCGTCGTTATTCAGGAGGAGTCCTGCGCCGATTCCGCCAAAAAGCTGTACACGCTTCTGAGCGATGCCGCTATTATCTGAGGAGGGAAATAAGATGGAAGCTAAAACGAGAGATCTTTGGGTATTTATTGAGACCAATGCCGATGGCTCCGCTCGCAACATCGGCCTGGAACTCCTGGGCCCCGGCCGTAAGCTGGCCGAAAAGCAGGGCGGTGCCCTGGTAGGCCTGGTCATCGGCCACCATATCGATGCCGCCGTAAAGGCGGCTGGGCAGTACGGCGCCGACAAGGTGATTGCCGTGGATGGCCCCGAATTTGAACACTACACCACAGACGCATATGCGGATGCCGTGTATGCCATGGTTGAAAAGTACGCCCCCACCACACTAATGATCGGTGCTACTCCCAACGGGCGCGATATGGGCCCCCGTGTCTCCTGCCGATTGAAAACAGGATTGACCGCAGACTGCACCTCCCTGGACATCGATGAAGAGAGCGGCAATGTAGCGTGGACACGCCCCGCCTTCGGCGGAAACCTGATGGCCACCATCCTCTGCCCCAATACCCGTCCGCAGATCGGCACTGTGCGCCCCGGTGTGTTTAAAAAAGGCACATGTGATGAGGCTCACACCGCGGAGGTCGTCTATGAGGATTTCCACGTAGCTGAATCCGACATCCGCGTGAAAGTTCTGGAGGTCCTCAAGGACATGGACAGCGAAGGCGTTGACCTGGAAAATGCGGAGATCATCGTATCCGGTGGCCGCGGTGTCGGCGGTCCGGAGGGCTTTGAGCCCGTGCGGGCACTGGCCAAGGAACTGGGCGCCACTGTCGGCGCCTCCCGTGCTGCAGTGGACTCCGGCTGGATCAGTCACGCCCACCAGGTCGGCCAGACCGGAAAGACCGTAGGCCCCAAGCTGTACATCGCCTGTGGCATCTCCGGCGCCATCCAGCACCTGGCCGGGATGTCTGGCTCCGACTGCATTGTGGCTATCAATAAAGATCCCGACGCCCCCATTCTCAGCGTTGCCGACTATGCTATCGTAGGCGATCTGTTTGAGGTCCTTCCCGTGTTGACCGAAGCGATCAAAAAAGCCCGGGCCTGACATGAAGACGCAGTTGACTGCAGATCCCGGCAGCGACCTGCCCCCTTCCATGCCGCAATCCTGCGAAACCATTTGGCAAGGCACCGTTCCCCTCGGCTTTTCCTGCACGGAGGATCATGTCGATGAGTGGATGCGGTACCTTCAGACGCACGCATATTGACTCCTTACCCCTCACATAAAGCACACATCCATACTCTATCCCCCCCTTGCACCCAAAAAGGGCGCGGCTCCGTTTTCAAACGGAGCCGCGCCCTTTTTTCTTCACTATGATCTTTTCCTACGTGCCGCGGCCGCCGGGATACCCAGTTCGGCGCGGTACTTTGCGACCGTGCGGCGTGAGATCTCCACACCCACCGATGCCAGCGCCGACACCAGTGCCTCGTCCGACAGCGGCGCATCCTCATTTTCCGCCCGCACAAAAAGTCTCAACTGCTGCTTCGCTGTATCCGCCGAGATAAGCGAGCCGTCACTTCCCTGCAAGGATGCAGTAAACAGGCTGCGCAGCGGAATCATTTTGCTTCTGTATTGGATATACTTGTCCTTTACCGCACGACTGACTGTAGAGGTGCTGAGCTGTAATTCCTCCGCCACCTGCTGCATTGTCATAGGCTGCAAAGCTTCCCCACCCATAAAGTACTCTTGCTGGCGCCGGATAATAACGCTCAGGAGCCTGTACAGCGTGGATTGTCGGCTGTCGATCTGCGCTATGACCGCTTTCGCCGCAGCCATCCGTTCCCGCAGGTACTCTTGGGCATCCTTATACACCGGATTCCCCATCATCGCCATATACTCGTCCGACAACCGGACCCTGGGCAGGCTGCGCGTATTCATCTCTACCACAAACTGTCCATCCCTGCAAAAAATGACCGCTTCCGGCACGATGTAGTTGTTGTACGTATCACCAGAGTAGAATCCCCGTGAGGGGATCGGATTCAAACCCTTCACGATTCTCTCACTGTTGCGTACCTCTTTAACAGACACATGCAGCAACTGGGAGAGTCCCGCATAGTCCCTTTTGGCCAAAAGCGGCAGTCCCTCACGGATCATACGTATATTCACGGCATTGAAGTCCCTGCTCTGCGCCAATTGCAGCAGCAGGCACTCCGTCATATCCCTGGCTCCTACCCCCGCCGGTTCCAGCATCTGCAGCAAATACAGCGCCTGCTCCACATCGTACAGGGGCACCTCCATCTCCTTTGCCAACTCCTGCAGATCACAGCTCATATACCCCGTCGGATCCAGGCATTCTATCAGGAAACAGCATATCGCCCGCATTCTGTCATTGATCTGCGGCATGCAGTTCACCTGTTCTGTCAGGCATTCAGAAAAAGACTCCGGCCTCGTGCTGGCAGAGATCGCATCCGGCATTCTCTCTCCGCTCTGTCCCCCGTCCTTGTGTCCGCCCTCGTCCTCGATTACATGTACAGGCTCCATATATTCCGAAGTCGGCTGTACATCCTCCACCTCCAGCATAGGATTGGACAAAGCCTGCTCCTGCAGGTATTCCGCCAGCTCTGCAACAGGCATCTGCAGCGGCTGCAGCGATTGTCTCAGCGCCTGAGACAGTATCTGCCGCTGCTCCTGCCCTATATACTGCTGCATCTGCATATTGCTCACCTCGGAAATATATTTCTTCCGTCGGTAAGCATCTGTTGCCTACCGGCCGTATATATTATTATACCGTCTTTCACCATCAATTGACAAGAGCAAACACGATTCTAATGGCCGCAAAAAAGGGCCGTCCGTCTTGGTGTCGTTTTCCTCGAACGAGGTCACTTCCACGCCCTTTCTACCTTCGTGATACCTGTATAATATCTATCGATTTAGTGTGGATGGTACCGGCATAGTTTTCGCTGCCCCGGATCAGGTGGTAGTATTGATAGGTGCCCGCGCTTGTCGCCTTGGGGATATTCGGGGAAAACTCATAGAGCTGATCGCCTATGCCACCGAACACGAAGATGCCGTACTTGGGATCCAGCTGGCCCGGTTCGATCAATTCCTGTGCCGTACCGTCATAGACCAGACCGGTCTTGGCTGTCGGCGGGGTGATGGCGTCCGCCGGAATTTCGAGTTTGGTGATGGTCAGCGGCTCATCGACGCTCCGCGCAGAGTAGCCGTCCTTGGTGCCCACGAACCAGACCGTATACTTGCCACCCTCGCTGAATTGGTACTCGGCGGAGTATTTTCCGAAATTCAGGTCTTTCCCCTCCAGCGTGACAGGCGTATCGCTGCCCTCCTTCTGAATGTAGAAGGTGACAGACGCGCCCGTGGTGCACGTCGCCTCAAGCCGCGCGGTCGTGCCGATCGGCTCGGAACGGGTGGCTTTGCCGTTGGCCCACAGCAACAGAGTCATGCTGGGAATGGGCAGGCGCGCAATGCTGACGTTGGTCATGGAGGAAACGGCTGCGTCAGCGGTGTCGCTGTCTCGCCACTCATAGCCGCCGTCGCCCTTTGGCAGCTTATAGCCGTGGCGGTCAAATTCGGTGGGCAGGATGCTGCCCCAGTCCGCACCGTCCGCGATAGTCAGCGTGCCTATCTTGGGGATGATGGAAGATCTTTGGAACAGCCCGACGCTCGCCTCGCTGCCGGACATGGTGACGGCGGTGATCCGGCTTCCGCTGCTGGAAAAGCTCGCTGTGGCATCTGTCACCGTCAGCGTGCCGTTGATGCTGTAGCTGCCCATATCAATAAACACATCGCTGTTAATCGCGCAGTCGCCGGAGATGTTCTGCAGCAGCGTGACGGGATTCTTGTTGTTGTCGCTGCGGTTCTGATCGTCGATGACATTCTGCAGCGTCAGATAGGAGGCATACTGCGCCGTGCCGTCCAGCGTGGCCTTGCCGCCGCTGTACACATAGAGCTGCTCCATTTTACCCGTCCAGCCGGTCAGGTCTGCTTCGTTGTCCTGATGCACGTATATGTTCTGGATATTTCCGGTTCCCGTGACGGTCAGGCTGTTCGCGCCCTCACTCCGGCCAACATAAATGTTGCTGACGTCCTTTCCATTCAGCGCCAGCGTCAGGCTCTTGCCGCCGTCCAGATAGGCCGTGATCGAGTCGCCACCCAGCACCGTCACGGTGCTGCCGTTGGGCGCAGCAGCAAAGGCAGCGTCCAGACCGGAGCGAGTGTTGCCGCCAGCATTGATGCCGTCGGCGTAATAGCTGATATTGTCCTTATCGTCCTTCACCTCGGTGATAAACACCTTGCCGCATGCGGCGCACTCGCCGTCCGCGTTAACGGTGGCGTGGTCACAGGTCAAGCCGCATGCACAGGTGGTCTGAGCGCTGTCGGCAAAGTCGTGGGTGTGGGCCGCCACTGTGCAGTACTGCCCCTCGGGCAGCACAGCGGGGCTGTCCTTGAAGTCGCCGGGCAGATACTGCTGCAAATAACTGCTGCTGGTATTGTTCCGGTTGTGGTAGCCGTTCATGAGGGTGTACGTGGCAGGGGAGGCTTTCTCATCTACCAGATAGACCGCATAGCCCGGCTCCAGCAGGTCGGCCACCACCTTCTTGTCCGAGCCGCCGGTTTCGCATATCATCTGGATCTTTCTGATCTTCACCGTACCCTCGCCGGTGATCTTGATGCTGTCTGCATACGAAGCGATGAGCTCCGCATAGCTGCCGTCCCGCATGGTAACATGACCGCCGTCTACCCACAGCGCTCCCATGCTGCCGGTTTTCTTCTCGGAGCTGTCGATGATGGTCAGGACGTGATTCTCATAAATGATCACCTGCGAGGTCGTTATCCGGAAGCCGTTCAGATCCAGCGTGCAGCCGCTGGCCGTGCCAATATTGGTCACGTAGTCCGCCGTATAGTCATCCAGCAGCTTGATGACGGGGTTAGCCGCCCACGCCGTGGGGGTTATAGCCGCACAGCTCGCAGGTCCTCATGTGCTGCTCCGCGCCTGCATACTGCGCATAGCCCCACGCATGTACCGTGCAGTGGGAGAGCGTCACGGAGGAAACGCTCCTTCCGTCCACCCGTACCTCCGGCTCGCTGCCGGTTTCGATGCACTTGATCTCGTCGTTGCCGTCCTGCTGATTCCATGTGGTCACGTGGGAAAATGCCGCGTCCTTGCCTGTGGCCATCAGCGTGCCGCCCAGCAGGCGGATCACAGCCAGGTTTTCGCAGGAAAACGCCGCGCCGCCGCTGTTCTTGACCGTCATTTTCCCGGTGCCGCCGGTCTGCCCGCAGATGGTCAGCGCCTCGGGACGCCCGTCGGGGAGGGTACCATGACCAGTGCCATCAGCAGGCTGATAATACGTTTCTTCATGCTCTCTTTCCTTTCTGCATTTTCCCGATGGTCCAAACTATCCCTATTATAGCGATGATCATACCGCTTTTCCTGTTCCTGCCAATCATGTCAAAGTATGAGGCCTGTGCAAACCCCCCGCCACGGCACCTTTGCCGCGGCCGCCTTTGGTCATTATACCGGCGTCCCTGCATATTCCCCACTTCCGCCCCGCCGCGGTACTGACCGGCCGCAGCGAGGCATAAGATAGGGCAAAACGGAAAGGGGCAAAACGCTATGAGTAAAGTCAGAATATTCCTTCTGCGGCGCTGGTATGTGACGGCCGGCGCCGCGCTGCTGGCCGCCGCTGCCATTTTCTACGCCGTGAATTACCCGTCCTCTGTCAGCGCGGCCGCCACCACCCGGCAGTTGCCTATCTACTCCGTGGAGCGCAGCCAGAAGGTGTGTTCCATCAGCTTCGACGCCGCGTGGGGTGAGGGAAAAGTGCGGCAGTTCAGCAACTGAACTGCCGCACTTTATTGCCATATATGATACAAAAATAATTCAATGATGACC
>ERZ1034952.1723-NODE-1723-length-17230-cov-4.188937_pt1 | contig 17230 bp, 11 predicted proteins | sample MGYA00520625_ERZ1034952 | MGnify/ENA primary metagenome ERZ1034952 (study PRJEB33766, sample SAMN09781773) | gut metagenome | biome: gut microbiome | host: Homo sapiens | place: Madagascar | study: EMG produced TPA metagenomics assembly of the PRJNA485056 data... | reverse complement strand
GAATACGACTATGCGGCGGGCACGGTCGACGAGCCCGCGGTGTTCTTCTCGTTCAACCGCTTTGACGCGGAAAACCCCGCGCCCCCCGATGAGCTTCTCGGTTCGTTTCCGCACCTGCGCTTCATGTTGCCCGAAGTGGTTCTCCTCGAGAACGAGCAGGGTAGCTTCCTGCAGGTGAACTCGCTCGGACCCGTGTACGCGGGCCGCGTCGAGCGCTTCGTGCGCATGTGCGCGCATGCGCCGCGTCGCGCGCGCGTGAGCATCCCCTACACGCTCGAGCGCGACTCGCGAGAGGCGTGGAGCGAAGCGGTCGCGTCGGCGCTCGAGGCGATCCGCGGCGGTCGCGTGCGCAAGGTGGTGCTTTCGCGGCGTCAGAGGCTCGTGGCGGCGCATCCGTTCTCGTCGAAGGACCTGCTCGTCAACTTGATCGACGGCGACGCTCGCGGCACGGTGATCATGTACCGTTACGCCGACGTGTTCTTCTGCGGCTGCACGCCCGAGCTGCTCGTGCGCAAGCGCGGCGTCGAGGTCGAGTCGATGTGCCTCGCGGGAACGTGCCCCGCAGGCGCGAACGAGCAGGAGCGTGCGCGCCTTGCCGCTGAGCTCATGGCCGACGAGAAGAACCGCGCCGAGCACGACTACGTGGTGCGGTTCATCCGCAGCGTGCTCTACCGCACGTGCTACAGCGTCGACGTGCCCGCGGAGCCGCGCATCATGAGCCTCGCCCACGTGCAGCACCTGCACACGCCCGCACGGGCGAACATGCTCGAGGGCGTGAGCCTCATGTCGCTTGTGGAGGATCTGCACCCCACGCCGGCGACGAGCGGCGCGCCGGTCGGCGAGGCGAAGATGCTCATCAGGAGCATTGAGAAGTACAACCGCGGCCTGTACGCGGGTGCGGCGGGATTCGTGAACGGCGCGGGTGACGGCGAGTTCGCGGTGTCGCTGCGCACGGGCGTGTTCGACGGAGAGATCGGCTGGGCGTACGCGGGCTGCGGCATCGTCGAGGGCAGCGACGCCGATGCGGAATTCGATGAGATCGACCTCAAGCTCAAGACGGTGCTGAGCGCGTTCGACGGAGGGGACGGCGAGAGCCATGCGTAACGCGAACGACGCGGGCTCGGCTCGGGAAGAGCTGCAAGAGGGTTTCCCGACGCACGAGCAAACCACGGCGCTCTGGACGGCGGCGTTCTTCGATGAGCTTGCGCGCTGCGGCGTGCGCGACGTGGTGGTGAGCCCCGGCTCCCGCTCGACGGCGCTCGCCATGGCGGCGTTCGAGATGAGCAGGCGTTACCCCGACAAGCTGCGGCTGTTCGTCGATGTTGACGAACGCGGAGCGGCGTTTTTCGGCCTGGGGATCGTGAAGGCGAGCGGCAGGCCGTGCGTGCTCGTGTGCACGTCAGGCACGGCGCCGGCGAACTACTATCCGGCGGTGATCGAGGCCGAAACCTCGCGCGTGCCGCTCATCGTGCTGTCGGGCGATCGTCCGCCGCGCCTCCAGGGGCTCGGCGCGCCGCAGACCACCGACCAGCTCAAAATCTACGGCGACCACGTGCGTGCGTTCCGCGCGATGCCCCTGCCGGCTGCGCAGCTGCGCGACCTCCGCTTCGCGCGGCAGGCGGCGCGCGAAGCGTGCCTTGCAGCGACGGGTGCGGCGGGCGCAGAAGGCGCGACGGCACACGGCACGCCGGCAGACGCCGCAGCGGCGGGCGGGAGCGCGAGCGAAGGCGGCGGCCCACAGGTCGCCTCGCGCGCGTGCGCGTGGGCGGCAGGCCCCGTTCACGTGAACTTCCCGTTCGAGGAGCCCCTCAAGCCCGACTTCGCGGGGGCGGATGCATGCGCGCACACCGCGGCGTACGGCTGCGCCGAGGATGCCTTCGCCGTGGCGCGGGCTGCGGTGTCGCCGACGATGCAGCCGATCGTGGCTCCGCGCAGAACCCTCGATGCGAGTGCCGTTGACGAGCTGCGTGCGCTTCTGAGCGACCGTCGCACGCTCGTGCTGGCGGGCGAGGGCACGTGCTCCACGTACGCCGAGGCTCAGGAGGTTGCGGCGTGGGCGCACGCCTGGCGTCTGCCCGTTCTCGCCGATCCGCTTTCGGGGCTGCGCTCGGTCGAGGATGCGGCGATCATCGACGCGTACGATGCGGCGCTTGCGCACGACGATTGCCCGCTTCCGCGCACGGTGATCCGCTTCGGGCGTTATCCCGTGTCGAAGCGCGTCTCCCTCGCGGTGGGAGCGCTCCACGATGCGTCGGCGCAGGGCGGCGAGCCCTTCGCGAGCATCGTGGTCGACGTCGAGCAGACGCGCGACTTCAATGCGGCAACCGACGTGTTCGTGGCCGCAACGCCGCTTGAGTTCGTGCGCTCGCTTGCGCAGGCGCCCGCGCCTGCATCAGGGGACCAAGCGGCCTTCTTTGAGGAGTGGACCGCTCGCAACGCAGCGGCGCGTTCCCGCGCGTGTGCGGTGGCCGCCGCGGAAGACGCGGACGCATTCGAGGGCGCGTACGTGAGCGCGGTGCTCGACAACGCTCCCGCGGGGTCGTGCCTGTTCGTGGCGAACTCGATGGCGGTGCGCGCCGTCGACACGTTCTACGGCGCAGGCGGCCGCGCGCTGTGCGTGCTCGGCAACCGCGGGCAGAACGGCATCGACGGCACGGTGTCCACGGCGATCGGCGCGGCTCAGCACTTCAAGCAGACCACCTTCATCACGGGCGACTTCACTCTGCAGCATGACATCGGGGGTCTTGCGCTCCAACACGAGATGCTCGTCGCGCAGCCTGACGCGCCGACGGTGGTCATCGTGCTGCTCAACAACGACGGCGGCGCGATCTTCGACATGCTGCCGCAGGCGTCAGACGAGGCGTATTTCGAGCGTCTCTTCCTCGCGCCGCAAAACGTCGATTTCGCCAGCGCAGCGGCGGCGTTCCACGTGCCGTACCGGCGCGCGGCGAACGTCGAGGAATTCGTGCGGCACTACCGTCAGCGGCTCTGCGTCCCGGGCATCAGCCTTATCGAGGTGCGTGTGCCGCTGCGGGGTGTGAAAAGCCGCTACGGCGCCTACTGGAACTAGGTGGCGCACATGGATGCGAAAACGGCTGGAGAAAAGGGTGTCGTGTGCGCATCTGCCGCCGTCCTCCCGCCCTTCGTGCTGCTGCACGGCTTCGGGCAGCGCGGCGCGTCGTGGGACGACATTGCGGCACGGCTTCGCGCGGCGGGCCATGCCGTGTACGCGCCTGATCTGGCGCGGCGCGACGAACGCGGCGAGATCATCTGCCTGGGCGCGACTTTGCGGCGCGCCGACGGAGCGTTCCCCCTCACCTGCACGGCGTTGGCTTCCTACGTGCGCGAGGTGGCGGAGCGCGAAGGTGCGGCTCCGCTGCTCGTGGGCTATTCCATGGGCGGCCGGCTCATCGCGGAACTCGTGAGCACCACGTTGCCCGAAGACCTTCCGCTTGCGGGCATCGTGCTCGAAAGCGCGGGACTCGGGCCTGCCGACGAGGCCGAACGCGCAGCGCTCGCCGCGCGCAATGCCGCGTGGTGCGCCGACGTGCGTGCACAGGGCGTCGAGCGTTTCATGCGCGCCTGGGCGGAGCTGCCGCTGTTCGCCACGCAGAAGGCGCTCCCCGACACCGTGCGCGAGCGCGTGCGTGCCGAGCGGGAGAGCGCCAGCATCGACGAGCTTGTGCTCGAGCTCGACGGGTGGGGCCAGCATCGCCAGGGGTGGAGCGCGCATGCGACCCTGTGCCTCGACCTGCGGACGCGCGCGGGCGTGCCCGTGCGATACGTGGCGGGTGCGCTCGACGGAAAGTACGTGAAGACGGCGCGCCTTGTCGAGCGGGTCGTGCCAGGTGCGGAGGTCGTCATCGTTCACGATGCGGGCCACAACGTGCACCTCGAGCAGCCTGCGGCGTTTGCGGATGTGCTCCTGCAGGTCTCCGCGCAGTCCGTTCCGCCAACTACGCGCTGACGCATCTACCGGCCGCACTGCCGCCGACGCAGCGCAAGCGCCGCCCGTCGGCGTCCTTCCGCTGCGCCTGCATGCATAGTTCCCGCCGTGCAGTTGTGAAAATGGGATGAAAAGTCGTTGAACTCGTTTCAGGCGCGTTGCGGCAATCGATAAAAACGCGCTGGAGCGGTACTATATACCACAGCATCGTGCAGGCGTGTTTCCGCACGTCCCTGCATGCCGCTCCCAACCACGACTTTGTTCATCCGCGCGTGCGCGACCGCTTCCGAGCGGGGATAGGCGCGTGCCGGCACCGAAATACCAAGGGGCGTCTATGAGCGACATTCAGTGGAAGCCGGGCAAGCAGTACCGCGAAATCATCTACGAGACATGCGGCGGCATTGCCAAGATCACCATCAACCGACCCGAGCGCCGCAACGCGTTCACGCCGCTGACGGTCAACGAGATGTACGACGCGTTTACCGTCGCGCGCGACGATGCGGGAATTGGCGTCATCATCCTGACGGGCGCCAACCACGGCGGCCGCCACGAGGACGAGGCGTTCTGCTCGGGCGGCGATCAGAAGATCCGCGGCAACGGCGGTTACGTGGGCGAGGACTCCATCCCGCGTCTCAACGTACTCGACCTCCAGCGGCTCATTCGCGTGGTGCCCAAGCCCGTCATCGCCATGGTGAACGGCTACGCCATCGGCGGCGGGCACGTGCTCCACATCCTGTGCGACCTCTCCATTGCGGCCGACACGGCCAAGTTCGGACAGACGGGCCCCAAGGTGGGCAGCTTCGACGCGGGCTACGGCGCGTGTTACCTCGCCAACATCGTGGGCCAGAAGAAGGCGCGCGAGATCTGGTACCTGTGCCGCCAGTACACGGCTGCCGAGGCGCTCGAGATGGGGCTCGTGAACAAGGTGGTTCCCTTCGACGAGCTCGAGGCGGAATGCGTCGCCTGGGCGCGCGAGATGCTCCAGTTCAGTCCCACGGCGCTGCGCTTCATGAAGGCGTCGTTCAATGCGGCCACCGACGGCCTTGCGGGCATTCAGCAGCTTGCTGGCGACGCAACGCTGCTCTACTACACCACCGACGAGGCAAAGGAGGGGCGCGACGCCTTCAAGGAGAAGCGCGCTCCCGACTTCACCCAGTTCCCGAAGTTTCCCTAGGCGGCAGCGCGGAAGACGGTCCGGCGCCGTAAAGCCTTTCGGCGTTGGGCTCGCCTTTCGCATGCGTGCAGCGCGCGAGTTTTCGAGAGCGAGATGCATGACAGCAGATGATTGACGTATTCGAGAGCATGGCTCGAACATATCCCAACCGGGCGTTCTTCACCTTCGTCGATGCGAAGGGCATGGAGGTGACGTACACGTATCGCCAGGCACGCCTTGCCGCCGCGGCGGTTGCCCGTCGCCTGCGCACGCTCAACGTCCGTGCGGGGGATTACGTCGTCGTTGATCTGCCCAACTGCCCCGAATACGTTTTTCTCATCCTCGCCGCCGCCTACGGTTCGTTCACGCTTGTGACGCTCAACCAGCGTCTCTCCGGGGGCGAGAAGACCAAGCGCCTAATGGGGCTCGAGCGCGGTGGCGTGCACGTCGCGTTTACGATCGACGAGCACCGCCTCGGCAAGCTGTTCGGCGACGTGCGCCTGTCGTTCGTCGATGAGGCCACGGTCATCGAGGGCGTGTACGGGTCGCCGAGTCGCGATCACGTTATCATGGGCGCGCGGCAGGATGCGATCGAGGACACTGTGCATTTCGCCGAGCGCGAGGCGCACCTGTTCGATCCCGACACACGCGCCGTGGTGATGTTCACCTCGGGAACCACAGGGCACCCCAAGGCGGTGGGGCTGTCATGGGCGCGCCTCGTCGCATCAGCCGCTTCGTCGAACCGCGTGCTGAACGCGTTCGGCGAGGGCGCGTGGCAGGCGGTTCTGCCGCTGTACCACATAGGCGGCCTGCAGGTAATCGTGCGGTCGGTGACGAATCGCTCGCCGTTCCGCCTGTACGAGCGTTTCGACGCTGAGCGTGTGCTCCACGATGTGGAGAAGCGCCGCGTCACGCACATCGCCGTGGTCGACAAGATGTTGCGCGACCTGATCGCCGTCGAGGCCGAGCGCGCGTCGCGTCGACGCAGCGAGGGTCCGAGCCGTCTTGCGCGCTACCAGTGCATCCTGCTCGGCGGTGGTCCGCTCAACCTGCAGACGCTTGACGACGCGCTTGACCTGCGCGCACACGTGTTTGCGAGCTACGGCATGACCGAGACGGCGAGTCAGATTGCGAACGCCGAGGTCACAAGCTTTTTCGACGGCGGGCTCGAGCTTTTGCCCGGCTACGCCGTGCGCATCGTCGACCCTGGAGCCGACGGTTTCGGCCGCCTCGCCGTCAAGGGGCCGGGTGTGTTCGACGGCTACCTCAACGCGCGCGCTGCGTTCACGGTTGACGGGTTCTTCCTCACGGGCGACACCGCTGCGCTGCGCGGAAGCCGCATCTATCTAAAGGAGCGCACGGCCGACATGTTCGTGTCGGGTGGCGAGAACATCTACCCGGTTGAAATCGCCAACGCGATCCGCCGCGTTTCCGGCGTCGGCGATGCGTTCGTGTTCGGCGTACCGCATCCCACGTGGGGTCGGCGCCCCGTCGCTGTGGTCGAGCGCTCGAAGCCCGACCTGAGCGCGGCGGACGTGCTGCGCGGGGTGCGGGGTTCGCTCTCGAAGTTGACGACCCCCGACGACGTGATGGTGATCGACCGCCTTCCGCGCAAGGGGATCGGCAAGATTGATCGCGCGGCCGTGCAGGAGCTCTACGAGAAGCGCTTGGCGGTGCGCAAAGTGGTGCTTCATCGGGTGCGCCTTCCGTTCCGCACGCCGTTCAAGACGGCGCAGAAGACGCTCACGCACCGCGACCTTGTGATTGTTGAAGCCGTCGATCACGCGGGGCGCGTGGGCCTCGGCGAATGCGTGGCGTTCGACACCGACTGGTACCTGCCCGAGACGCTTGACGAGTCGGTGCGGTTCATGAAGCAGACGCTCATCCCTGTGCTGCGCGGCACGGTGTATGCCCATCCGCGTGAGGTGGCGGCGTCGTTCGAGCGCGTTGGCGGGCTGACGGGCCACGCGATGGCGACGAGTGCGCTTGAGATGGCGTTGTGGGACCTGTACGGGCGCATCGAAGGGCGGCCGCTCTGGGCGCTGCTGAACGAGGAGTACGAGCGCCTGTGCGCCGAGGAGGGCCTGCGCCTGCCGGTGGGCTTGGAGCGTGCAGCGTCGACGCGCGACGCCAGCGCGCTCGTTCCCGCAGGGGCGGTGGTGGGCATCGCAGCGCCCGCCGCGGCGGTTGAGCAGGCTGCGGCGGCGGTGCGTGCCGGGTATCGTCGCGTGAAGATGAAGATCGCTCCCGGCCAGGGGCTTGCCGCCGTGCGTGCGGTGCGCGAGGCGTTCCCGAGCCTTCTGATCACGCTCGATGCGAACCAGAGCTTCGGCGACGCCGACCTCGACGAGCTGCGCGCCTACGACGCGCTCGGCATCGGCTGGATCGAGGAGCCGCTTGACGTGCGTCGCCCCGGTTTTGTAGGTGGAAGCGATGCGCTCGCGCGGCTCGCGCGCCTGCAGCGCACGCTTTCCACGCCGATTTGCGTCGACGAGTCGTACGACGACATCGCTTCCGCCGACCGCATCCTCGGATTCCGCGATCTGCGCTGCATCAACGTGAAGCTCTCGAAGCTCGGAAGCATCACCTGGACGCTGCGCTTCATCGCGCATGCGCAGGCGCGCGGGCGCGAGGTGTGGATAGGCGGCATGTACGATGCGGGCATTTCGAAGCGCGTTCATGCCGCATTCGAGACGCTGCCGGGCGTCGTCATGCCGGGCGACGTGTCGACGCCGAGTCGCTACTTCGATGCCGACATCGCCAAGCCGCCCTACGTGTCGACGCGCGGCTACGTTCTGCTCAACGGAACGGGGTATGAGGCGGGCATCGGCTGCGAGCTCAACCTCGAGGAGATCGCGCGCGTGCTCGTGCGGCGCGAGACGATCGAATAGCGGCCGCAGCAGGCGCCGGGTGCTGGCGCCAGGTTCGGCCGTCGGGCGCCGACGCTAGGTGTCCGGCGCGTCCGCACCGCAGGCATGTGCGAGCAAAAGCAGAAGGGGCGCGGAACGACACAGCATGTGCGTTCCGCGCCCCTTCCCGTATGCGCTGAGGATACGCGCGTCTCGTTTCGCTGCGCGCGCCCCTACGCCTGAGGTGCCTGCTCCTTCAAGGCGTCGAGGCTCTTCCCCTCGCGCTTGAGCTCGTCGATCTTCACCTCGCGCTCGAGGTCAGCGTCGGTCTGTCCCTCGAGGTAGGTCTTCATCGAGTACAGCGTGATGTCCGAGCGGTTGATCACGCCGACGATCTTGCCTTCGTGCAGCACGGGCACCTTCTTCAGGTGATTCTTGCTGAGGATGCGGCACACCTGCGGCAGGGTGGTGTACAGGTCGATGCCGATGACGCCCTTGGTGCCGATGTCGCGGATGTTCATCTTCATGAGGTTGGCGAGCTTCTCGTCGTAGGTTTCCTCGTCGGCGCGCATCTGCATGATCATGACGACTGGGTCCATGTAGCTGTTCGACTGCGTGGACAGCAGGCGCATGATGTCGCCGTCCGACACGAAGCCCACAGCTCTGCCATCGGCGTCCACGACGGGCGCGCCGCTGATGCCGTGCTCGACGAAGAACTTCATCGCGTCCACCACAGTGGCGTCGGGCGAGAGGCTGTAGACGTCCTTCTTCATGATCTTCTCGATCATGGTGCGTTCTTCGCGGTTGCGCTCGGGCTTCGCCTTCTCGTCGCCGGGCTTGTTCTTCACGAAGGCGATGGTGAGGCCGAGCGCGATGGCGGAGAGCACCACGGCGGCGAAGAACGCCGCGTTGACGCCGAGAATGCCCGCCTCAACGGTGCCCATGGAGCCCGACATCGAGCCCGCCACGAACGCGTCGATGGACACGAGCAGCGCCGTGCCGAGCGAACCCGACACCTGGCGCAGTGTGTTGTTCACGGAGGTACCGTGGTTGAGCACCTTGTTGTCGAGCGCGTTCATGGCCCAGGTGGTGATGGGCATGTTCACGAGCGACAGCGAGAACATGCGCACCGTGTAGATGATGGTGATCCACGCCACGTTAGTGGTGCTCGTGAGCGTGGCGAAGCCCACGGTGGAGACGGTGAGCACGGTAAGGCCGATGATGCTCAGCACGCGCGGGCCGTACTTGTCGAACAGGCGGCCGGCGAACGGGTTCATGATGCCCATGAGAATGGCGCCCGGCATGATGACGAGGCCGGAAACCGTAGCGGAGTAGCCCATGTAGCTCTGCAGGTAGATGGGCATGAGCACGCCAGCGGCCAGCAGCGACGCCTGTACGATCATGCCGATGACGGTGCCGATGAGGAAGCGGCGGTTCGCGAGCACGCGCACGTTGAGCATCGGCTGCTCCATCTTGAGCTGGCGACGGAAGAACAGCACGAGCACCACGAGGCCCACGAGCGTGATGATGGAGTCGGACACGTTGAGGCCGATCGAGCCGATCGTGGAGAAGCCGTAGAGCAGCGCGCCGAAGCCGACGGTCGACATGACGACCGAGATCTTGTCGAGGTGTGCGGCGGGGTTGAGCGGCTCGGTGCGCTTGAGCGCGAACACGCTTACGGCGATGACGATAGCGATGAGCGCAGCGATGGCGTAGAAGAGGATGCGCCAGCCGAACGAGTCGATCACGAGGCCGGCGACGCTCGGGCCGATGGCCGGCGCGAACGCGATGACGATGCCGAAGATGCCCATGGCCGAGCCGCGGCGCTCAGGCGGGAACGTGAGCATGAGCACGGTCATGACCATCGGCATGAGGATGCCTGCGCCCGCGGCCTGCAGCAAACGCCCGACGAGCAGCACCGCGAAGTTCGGGGCGATGCCCGCCAGCAGACTGCCGACGGCGAAGATGGCGAGCGAGATGATGTAGAGCGCCTTGGTGGAGTGCTTGTCGGTCAGGTAGGCCGTAACGGGGATCATGATGGCGTTGACCAGCGTGAATCCCGTGGTGAGCCACTGCACTGTAGCGGCGTCGATGCCCATTTCCGCCATGATGGACGGCTGGGCGGGCGTGACGACCGTCTGATTCAGAACGGTAACGAACGTTCCGAAGATCATGATCGCCAGCATGATGATTTGTGAGCGTGTGAGTCCCATACGTCTGAAACCTCGTCTTTCCTGCATTGCCGTCAGCATCGAGGTGTCGCGGGGCGTCCGCTGGGGAGGGGCGCTGCGGCATCCGCATCCATCTCGGCGCTTTCTCGGCTTCGGCGGTGTTTTGGGCGCAGTAAGCCCGTCCGAGAATGCTGGGAAAGTATGTCGAATGGGTTGGTGGCGGCGTGTTGTCCGCTGCGCATTTTCTCACGGAACGGAAGGCGTTTTCCAGCCGTGCGCAGGTGAATACGCTGTTGACGTGCGCGAACGGTCGATAATGTGATGCCTTTGTGGAGGGCGCTCCAGCGGGCTTCGCAACGTGCTGGGCGGGCGTGTGCATCGCGCTGCGTTTCGTTATGAATCTATAACGATTTAGCGCATTGTGGCCGTGCGCCCGGCGTTCATCGCTTACGATAGACGGGATACGGAAAACGAGACGTATCGCCCAGATTAAGGAGGACCATCAGTCTCAATGGCAACTGCTATAAGCATTCTGCTCGTTATCTTCTTCCTGTTCATGAACGCGTTTTTCGTTATGGCCGAGTTTTCGCTCGTGCGCGTGCGAAAGTCCCAAGTTGAAATGGCCCTCGAGGAGGGCAAGAAGGGCGCGAAAAACGCAAAGCTCATCGCCGACAACGTCAACGCCTACCTCTCCGCGTGCCAGCTCGGCATCACGCTCGCCTCGCTTGCGTTGGGCTGGCTCGGCGAGCCGGCTGTCTCCGCCGTCATCGAAGGCCCGCTGCTTGCGCTCGGCCTGCCCGAGGCGGTCATTCATCCGATTTGCATCGCCGTGGGCTTCTGCATCGTGACGGCGCTCCACATCGTGGTGGGCGAGCTCATTCCGAAGTCGTTCGCCATCTTCTCCACCGAGCGTTACGCGCTGCGCACGGCGACGCCGCTCGTGTGGTTCTATCGTCTCACGTACCCCATTATGGTGCTGTTCAACGGCATCACCAACGGCGTGGTGAAGCTGTTCGGGCATGATCCGGCCAACGAGCACGACGTGTATACGGGCGACGAGATCAAGCTGCTCATCGACGAGTCGACTGAGAGCGGTCTCATTGCACCCGAGCAGAATACGTTTGTCGACAACATCTTCGATTTGGGCGACAAGGACGCCGAGGCCATCATGACCCCGCGTACCGAGCTCGTCTGCCTCGACTTGGAGGACTCGCTCGAGGAGAACCTCGAGGTCATGCGCCAGTACAAGTACACGCGCTACCCGGTGTGCCGCGGCTCGAAGGACCACATCGTGGGCTTCGTTCACATGAAGGACCTCTACGGCCAGCCGGCCGATCTGCCGCTTGAGGAGTGGAACATCCGCGAGATCCCGGCGGTTCCCGAGACGGTGTCCATCGGGCGCCTGCTCAAGACGCTGCAGGAGCGTCGCACCGAGATCTGCGTCGTCATCGACGAGCACGGCGGCACGGCGGGCGTCGTCACCATGACCGACGTGATGGAGCAGATCGTGGGTCGCACCGACGACGAGTACGTGCACGATCTCGACGACGACGTGGTGAACCTCGAGGACGGCACCTACCTGATCGACGGCGCGCTGCCGATCGACGAGCTCGAGGAGATCCTCGGCTTCGAGCCCGAGGAGTCGGACGAGGTGGAGACGGCGGGCGGCCTGCTGCTCGCGCTGTTTGACCGCATCCCCGCCGAGGGCGACGTGATCAAGCTCGAGAACAAGGGCACCGAGGCGACGTTCACCGTATACGACATGGACCGCTTGCGCATCGACAAGATCGGGCTGAAGGTTGTGCGCCCCGAAGAGGAGGGCGACGCCTCCGCGTAACGCGCTGATGCCAACCTGCGTGCGCTTTCGAAACGGGCCCGCCGGTTTTCCCAAATGGGGGGCCCTTTTTTTTGCCGGGGCGGTTCGGCAGAAGGAGCTTGCCTGCTGATTTCGGGTGGCAATATGGCAAGTTTCGCTCGAAATGCACGCTGCGCGATGCGCCGTGGCACAAAAAGGCACGAAGTGCACGCTTTTGGGGCGTCGGAGTGCGGTATACGGGCGTTAGCCAGTTAGAGCTTTACTGTTTCCCCAGTTCAGATGAGTGTGCGTTTTCCGATGATCCGTGGGCGCGCAAGGAAATCGTGCATTTCTCACTTTTTCTGCCAGGCGAAAAATCGGAGCGTGCATATTGCACCTTTTTGTGCCACTGAGGCTGGCAGTTACTTCACCTCGAACCCGAGGAATCGCTCGCAGTTGTGCCACAACATGTTTTCGCACTCGTCGTCGGTGAAGCCAAGGCTCATGAAGGTGTTGTATTCGTCGACGGGGCTCCACATGGGGAAGTCGGAGCCGAACAGCACGCGCTCGGTGCCCCACATCTCGATGAGCTCGCGGCTGCGGCGCGCGCCGAGGAACTGCATCGAGCTCGAGATGTCGATGAACAGGTTCTCGTCGTGGAGGTAGTCGTATCCCTGCTCGGGGATCGACCAGCCGCCGTAGTGCGCCGCGTCAACGACGAGGTTGGGAAACGTGCGCAGGATGTTCTTGAGGCGTCGCGGATGCGAGTAGTCGTAGCGGTAGTCGCCCGTGTGCACGATGAGCGGCAGACGCCCCTCGATGATCTCGTAGACGCGCATGAGGCGCGGGTCGTCCATGTTCACCATCTGCGTGTCGGGATGCAGCTTGAGGCCGCGCAGTCCCAGGGAGATGGCGCGTTCGATCTCGGCCTCGGGGTCCTCGAAGTCCTGGTGCATGGTGGCGAATCCGATGAACTCGGGATGCGCCGCGCACTGGCTTGCGATGTAGTCGTTGATGTGCTGCACGTTTGACGCCTTCACCGCCACCGAGTGCACGATGTAGTGCGTGATAGGGGAGTCTGCGCAGGCGGCGAGCAGCCCTTCGCCCGTTCCCTCCGATTCATCCATGTGGATGAGGTAGAAATCGCCCACGCTCTGCACGGCGCGACCGGCGATCTTTTCAGGGTAGATGTGGCAGTGGCAGTCGATAACGTTCATGCGGAACCTCTTGAAAGTGCTGGGCTCGCGCCTCTTGGCGCGCGGGACGCGAACCGATTGTGCTGTGCGACCCTGTTAGTTTACTCGCATGGCGGGCTGCGGGAAGGGCTATTCGGCGTGGTGCGTGTGCAACGGCGCTTCGCGTCTCACGGGCGGTATTACGTAATGTGTGTGAACTATGAAGATATGATAATCACGCTTGCAGTCGGAGCCTAAAGCGAGTATATTCCTTTCTTGCCGCTTTTCCCGATCGGACGCGACGGGAAAGCAGGCGCTAGAGAGTGCGGGGTGGAGCAGTCTGGTAGCTCGCCGGGCTCATAACCCGGAGGTCGTAGGTTCAAATCCTGCCCCCGCGACCAGAAAACACGCAGGTCAGAAGCGCAAAGCTTCTGGCCTGTTTTGCGTTTTGGGGCGAAAACTTGCCCGCTTCCTGCGTCACGCTTCGGCTATTCCTTGACGAAGAAGCAGATGTCGCGCAGATAGCGGTTCGGCGTTTTGAGGAGCGTCTCGAAGGGAACGCGCTGCGGCGCTTGCTCTGCGGAAGCGCTCGGCATCTTTGTCTGCGCGCGGGCGTCGGCGTCGATGAGCCGTGCGAGCCGCTCGATGTACTCATCGGAGTACAGCAGCCAGTCCTGCATGCGGGTCGTTCCGCCTTTGCCCGTCAGGGGACACAGGACGTGAACCCCTGCGACCACCGCTCCCGATTTGCGGCCACCTTCAAGCTTCCTGACGAGGTTCTCCTTCCCGCGTGGCGTGGGCAGATACGACCAGAGGCGGTATTCGAAGCCGGGCTCCTCCTTGGGAGAGCCCGCCGATTCCTCTTCGGCGCCCCCGTCAACGAACACGGTCAGAAAAACGTCGGTGTGGAACTTGACGTCCTGCTCGGTGCTCGTGTCGGTTTGCGCGCGCATTCCGCGCCTGCTGGGCTCCTCCGCGAGCTGGTGCTCGAGGGCGAGCTCCCGCAGAAACGATGCGAATGCCCTCAGCCCCCGTCCCGCCTGGTAGACGGTCTCATTGAGGCTGAGGTCCTGCTTCGTGCACGCCTCCGCGATCGCCGCTACGTACGCCGCGGGCGACAGGTAGCTCTCCGCGCAGGTGCGGAACGTCTTGCTGAAGTTGACGCGGGTGCGCTGCTCGGTTTTCTTCGCGATTCCCTGCATTGACGAGCCCGTCATGGGCTTGTCCGCAACGCCGAGCGCGCGCAGCACGGAGGCGGTGCGGCTTTTCAGCTGTTCGTTCCTGCTAATCTTCTTGCAGAAATCGAGCTCCTGAAGGTAGGTGCGCGCAGGCCATGCGTTGTCGATGTTCGAGAGAATTGCGCGATAGTCCTGCATGGTCGTCTTCCTTCCTGGGCTGGCGCGCGTGGCGTGCGGTCTTTTGCGGCGTCGCTCACACGGCCGGTGTCTGTCGGCGAAGCGTCAGCCGACAGGATACACCCGAATAGGCGTTTCAAGAACGTTTGCCGTTGCACGGGCGGGTCGTGCGATACTGGAGGAAAAGCGGAGAGGCGTGCTCTCGGAAGCGCGCTGCGAAGAATCGGAAGGTGTGCAATGGGAAGCAGAAAGCCGTCGGCGAATGCGAAGAAGGTCGCGAAGTTCAAGGCGCAGCTCGGCGGCATGGACGACCTGTTCGCGCGAGAGGACGAGCGTCGCGAGCGGCGTTCCGCGGAGCACGAGGCGGCACTCGAGAGGAAGGCGTGCACCTCGAAGAACCGCTACGCGTTTCGCAGCGACGCCGAGGAGGCGATCCGCCTCTGCGCCGAGCACGGCACGCACGGGCTTCACAGCTACAAGTGCCCGTACTGCGGCGGCTGGCATCTGACCTCGAAGCCCGAGCGGAAATAGGCGAAGACGAGGGGCGGCGCACTGAACCGCGGCGCAGGCGATAGGCTCCCATCGCAAAGCGCGTCTGCCGCCCCTGCATATCTTCCCGAAACGCAAAACGCCCCGCCAGCAGGGGGGCCAGCGGGGCGAAGAGGGAGCGTGGCAAGAGCCGGCAACGTGGAGGCTAAGCCTGCTTGTACACGACGTACGTCTTGCCCACCTGGCCGTTCGCGTCGAATGCGGCGATCTCCGCCGTGGTCTTGAACTCAAGGTCGTCGCCCTTGAAGCCGTAATCGCTGTTGTTCATCGTGTACTGATACCCGTAGATGATGCCGCCTTCGTCAGCGCCCTTGTCCTGAGCATCGACAAGCTCTTGAGCGGCTTCCTTGCACTTATCGAGCTCCTTCGGGTTCCAGAGACGATCTCCGCCGAGCGGTCCAAGCATGATGTCCTCCTTTGATTGGAACTGCCAATGCCACCATGGTATATGTCCCCGTTTCGGAGAGGGCTGGCATGGCTCCAACGAAACGAGGGGCCTCCCCAACAAAGAGGGGATGCCTCCTTGCCTCATCCAACAACGTGGGCGGGATACTCTTGCGCTATGAGATATCGAGAGCGAGGAGGCAGCGATGAAATGCGTCATTCAGGCAAGGGAAGAAGAGATCGTGCCCGTTGCGGTCGATCTCGAAGAGAGTGAGGTGAGCGCGTATCTGAAGACGTTCTACCTGGGGTTCGCTCAGCGCTCGGGGCTCAAGCCCGAACGAGGGTTGACGGCCAAGCAGATCGTCGAGCGCGATCTCGACGCCGATAAGGTCGGTCGTGCGGCAAGTGAGGCTGTCGTCAGGAAGGCGACCCCTCTTGTGCTCGATCGCGCGGGAATCGATGCGGTGGGGGAGCCCTCGTACGGCTGCTACGGGTATGCGACGGAGGACAAGCCCTACTCGTTTGTTCTCCGCGTCGTTGCCAAGCCTCGCATACCGCTCACCTCGTACGATCCCGTGGAGCTTCCCGAAGCAACTGAGGACGTCGGTGAGGAAGAGGTGGACGCGTTCATGGCGCGCGTTGCTCAGTTCCACCCTGATGCGGTGGTCGACGAAGACGCCCGGGAGGTTCTTCCGGATTCAGCGGTTCTGCTCGGCATGAAGACGACGAAGGAGGGCGTTTCCTGCGAAGCGCTGTCGTTTGAGGAAAAGGAATATCGTCTGGGGAAGGGCGACATGCCCGAAGGGTTCGATGATCAGCTCGTCGGTGCGCGGGTTGGGGAAATGCGCGAGGTGACGTTCGCTTCGCCGGAACCTTCGACGACGGCTGACCAGAATGGCGAAGGGGGGTCTTCCGCTCTGCGCTATCGATCGGAAGTTGAGGTGAAGGCGATCCTCAAGCTGGTGGAGCCGCGCATTGACGACGAATGGGTGGCGACGCACGTTACGGGATGCGCGACGGTCCAGGAGATGAGGAGCAGAGCGAAGCGGGAGCTGCAGCAGGAGCGGCGCTCCCGCCAGGGGGAATACGATCGCTACCTCGCTGCGAGTGAAGCGGCTGCGCGTCTGTCCACTCCGATTCCCGATGCGGTATTCGAAGCTGCTTACGCGGAGTCGCTTGCCCAGCTGCGCGCATCGCTCGAGCAAAGGGGCCAGGCTGAGGAAGCGTATCTTCGCGAAAGCGGAATGACGCCCGATCAGTTCAAATACCAGCTGATGAGTCAGGTGCGCGAACGGCTGCGCCAAGAAGTGGCGCTCGACGCAGTGGCGGAACATGCTCGCCTGAGCGTCACCAAAACGGAGTTGAAGCATTACCTCGAAACGCTGGCGGAGCGTGACGGCGGCGGCGTTCTCGAGGAGCTCGAGCAGCACGGTGGCATGCGCGCCGCCCGTGAGGGGGCTCTGCGTGCGAAGGCGAACGACTGGCTTGTGGAACATGCGCGTCGCGTTGGCGCCTGATCTGTGCTTCGTGTCAGCGAGAGGCGTGCGTGCGCACGAATACGCGTCGCGTCGGCGGGCTGCCTCATCGTTTGCTACGGGGCTGCTCAAGCGAACGCTGCTGTTCTCGGGCGCAGACGTTTTCTAATCTGAATAGGCAAGCTGAGAACGAACAAGGCGATTCAGAGGAGGACGCTATGTGCTTCAGACCGGCAACGGCAAATACCAACACCATTTCCTGCCCCATGTGCGGGCATGAGAACCCCCTTGGCGCTACGGTGTGCAAGGAATGCGGCTTCTCGGTGGGACAGGGCGGCGGCGCCCCGAAGGCTCCTGGCGCTCCTGGAGCTCCCAAGG
>ERZ1034952.1722-NODE-1722-length-17238-cov-4.965897_pt1 | contig 17238 bp, 7 predicted proteins | sample MGYA00520625_ERZ1034952 | MGnify/ENA primary metagenome ERZ1034952 (study PRJEB33766, sample SAMN09781773) | gut metagenome | biome: gut microbiome | host: Homo sapiens | place: Madagascar | study: EMG produced TPA metagenomics assembly of the PRJNA485056 data... | reverse complement strand
ACCGCTTCCCCCGCCCCTGCCGGTAACATCCTCGACGTGGGCGACGATCTCTGGCGCGAGTTCGGCGGCGTGTTCGCCGGGGCCGACCTCGATACGGGCACAGTGTCCTACGAGTACGGTCTCACCAACAAAGAGCTCGTGCTCGCAGGTCTTTCGAACAACACGGCGTTCGTACTCGTGATCCTCGGCATCATCGGCGTGTTCACGCAGGTGGGCGATGTGGTGTTCGGGCTGTTCCCCGGCACGGAGGACCAGGTGATCGGCGGTATCGCCGCCCAGGCCGCGCACCCGTTCGACGGCGGTTTCATCATCTGGTTCATCCTGGCCTTCGTGGTTGTCGCGGCGGTGCTGTGGGTGCTGTCGGGCATTTCGTCGTGCATCAACTACGGCGGGTTCGCCGCCCGTCGTCGCGAAAGCCGCATCGAGGTGGAGCACGGCCTGCTCAAGCACACGTTCCAGGGCATCGACATCGACCGCGTGCAGTCGGTCGTCATCAAGCAGGGGTTCGTGCGCCGCTGCATCGGGTACTGCGAGATATCGCTCGGCAAGATCGACGCGGCGTCGTCCGACGGCGACGAGCAGCAGGCGCAGTCGCTCAAGCAGGGCGTCGTCATTCACCCCTTCGTGAAGCTCGACCGCGTTCCTGAGATCCTCGCCGGCATCATCCCCGAGTACAGCGACGTGCCGCGCGAGGCGCGCCCGCTTCCGCCGTGCGCACTGCGCCGCGGCCTCATCCGACGCTGCCTGTGGCAGGGCGACGGCTTCTGGCTCGCGGTTTTCGTGGCGCTCGTGCAGATCGGCTTCAACCTCATGGGTCTGTTCTCGATCATGCACGTGTTCGACATCTCGCTCGGCCAGGCCGATCAGGTGCTTGGCATCGTCAACACGGGCGCGCTCGTGCTGTACGCCGTGGCGGTTGCGCTTCTCGTGCTCAACGTGGTGGGCACGGTGCTGTGGTACCGCGAATCGAGCTTCGCGTTCAACCGCCGTTTCATGCAGATCACCTCGGGCGGCTTCTCGCGCGAGACGACGAGCTTCCCGCGTCAGAAGATCCAGTACGCTTTCACGTCGACGAACCCGTTCCAGCGCGCCGCGCACGTGACCACCATCAGCGCGCGCACGGCGGCGGGTGTGGGCGGCCACACGGTGAGGCTGCGCGACGTGCGCGAGGAGGACGCTGACGCTTGGCTCGCCTGGGTCAAACCGCGGGGAAATATGCAGGAAGAGCGCTAGACTACCCTCTTGAATATCGCGTCGAGCGGCCGCCGCCATGACGCTCAACGAGTTTCTTCTTCACAAGATCGTTCAACGCCTTGATCGTCTTGTCTTTGGAAAGGCCTGCGGCTTTCTCGATGTCAGATCGCAGCATGACAACGCCCTTCGGCAGCGCGTCGAGAACTGTGCGCTCGTCAACAGTCAGGCGCACGCTTCCATCTACTGGCAGCACGACAGTGATGGAGGATTCCCTTACCGTGAATCGCGGCTCGACGGTCATGGCTGCGTATTCGTCGAGGATGCGGGGTATCCCCGTGCCGAAGCGCTCGATGTAACCCAGGCGGTAGAACACGTTGGCCAGAATCGGATTTCGAGAGACGGAAAGCCCGCCCGACAAGTACTCGTCTTCGGTCACTCCGTCGGGAAGCCCACCAGGTGAGGTCACCTCCACTCTGTCAGCATACATGCTGACCTTCACGCTGCCGTTGATATCCCAGCGCCTGTGCACGAGCGCGTTCGCCAGCGCTTCTCTGAAGGCATTGCGGGGAATGAGGGACTTGATCACGCGTTCGTAGTCGATGATTTCCTCGTAAACGTAGAACTCGTCGAACATCTCAAGCGCTTGGTCCATCTGCGACAGTACGGACACGCGCTCGAGCGTGCGTCGCGAGAGGATCACGTTGATGGAATCGCCGAAACGCGCAATGTCGGTTCCTGCGAACCTGTTTTCGTCGGCGAGCAACGCCGCCGCGTTGTTGTACGTCCCGTCAGGGCTCATGAGCTCAAGCGAGATGAGCGCGTTTCGGTCGAGCGCACGCAGTCCAGTTTTTTCAACCAGATCTTTCTCCAGCCTGCCGAAGGAGAGGCTCTGGTCTTGCGACTCAAGCGCGTCGAAGAAGACGTTCATCCCGCTTAAGGCAAGTCGGTTGTATTCGAGGCGGCTAACCTCAACAGTGGAGGTATCGGCTCTTCCGTACGCTTTTCCGCTTGCGAGATACGGCTTCGATTTCCCCTCGTAAACCGTGAGCGTTACGGTTTTGGCGGAATCGTCGATGCTCAACGTGTAGCGGGGAACTGGCGAGAGAGCGTCGTTGATGGCGTTCTCGATGTTCAAGCAGGTGGCTTTGGGGTCGTCAAGACCGACGGGCTCTCCGTCGTCGTCTGTTCCGAAGACGATTTTGCCCGTGCCGTAGTTGGCGAAGGCGCTTACTGTTTTAAGGAAGGTCTTCGATGGCTTGCGTTTGAATTCAAGCGTTGCGGACTCTCTCATATTCGTCGGCCCTTTCGTTGCTTGGTTGCGACGATTATACAACGAATAAATTATTCGTTGTGAAATTTTACGACGAATAGATCTTTTCGTTGTTATTTGTTGCGACGAACCCGTTCCAGCGCGCCGCGCACGTGACCACCATCAGCGCGCGCACGGCGGCGGGTGTGGGCGGCCATACGGTGAAGCTGCGCGACGTGCGCGAGGAGGACGCCGACGCTTGGCTCGCCTGGGTCAAACCGCGGGGAAATATGCTACAGTAGCCGTTGACGCGGCGCGGCGGAAATCGCACCTCAGCGGCGGGTTCCAGGTTGTTGCGCAGCGTGCCGGCACGTGCGATCCCGCGCGCCGCCCGCAGACGGTGGGCGCGCGTTCAAGCGGAATCGCGGACGCGGACGGCAGGACGGGTGCGAGAAGAAGCAACGATGGGCAAAGAGCGAGACAAGCAGGACAAACCCGGCATATTCGATCTCTTCGGCCTCGGGCGCCGCGAGGCGGCCTCCGAAGAGGAAATCAAGGACATGGTCGCCGAAAACGACGAGCTCCTCGATGACGAGAAGCGCATGATCCACGACATCATCGACCTCGGCGACATGGCGGTGCATGAGATCATGAAACCGCGCGTCGACATGATCCTCGTGGAGGACGTCGAATCGGGCATGACGGCGCTCGAGCGCATGCGCGGCACGGGCTACTCGCGTCTGCCTGTCTACCATGACGACATCGACGGCATCGTGGGCATTGTGCACTACAAGGATCTCATCGGCCCGCTCATGGACGGCCGCATCGACGAACCCGTCACCAAATTCATGTACAAGCCCATGTTCGTCCCCGAGACGAAGGACGTCATCCCGCTGCTCGGCGAGATGCAGGCGGCGCACCAGCCCATGGCCATCGTGGTTGACGAGTACGGCGGCACCGACGGCCTCATCACCATCGAGGACATCGTCGAGGAGATCGTCGGCGAGATCATCGACGAGTCCGATCTCGAGCGCGCTCTCGTCAAGCAGCTCGATGATCGCACGTGGCGCGTCGACGGTCGCTTCCCCGTTGAGGACGCGATCGAGCTCGGCTGGCCTGTGAGCGATTCCGACGACTACGAGACCATCGCGGGCTGGCTCATGGAGACGATCGACTTCGTGCCGAAAACGGGCGACAAGTTCACGGTCGACGGCTACACGTTCCGCATCGAGAAGATGCGTCGCGCGCGCATTTCGCACATTCGCGTAGAGCGACTTTGTGAAGATTCGGCAAGCGGCAACGCGGAAGAGACGTCGGAGTAGCGCGCATTCTACCTGCGGTTTCTTGCGAATTCGCGGTTGTCAATCGAACAAACCTTGAAGGTGGGCGGGGCCGTACTTTGCCTTGAGGGGCGCCCCTACGGTAGAATAGTCACGTCAAAAATCGCATATCGAGCCATTCGGCAGCATCCACACTCTTACAACCAAGCACGCTGTCACCGCCCCGGCGGTCTGCTCGTATGCGCACTAGAAAGGTTGAGTTTGGCGACACGACGCACCATATCAACGGGGACGGGCATTGCCACGAAGGCCGTGGCGGTTGTCTGCGCCACCGTGCTGGCTGTGAGCTGCATCGGCTTCGGCATCGCCTCCGCAGGTGCGAACTCCGCCGACGATGCTCTGTCCGGCACCACGTTCGCCTCGTCGCAGTCGTCTGCTTCGACGTCGCAGGTTTCATCCAACGTGCTGAGCGAAACGCTCGTTCTCGAGAACACCGCGCACCGCGACATCTCCCAGGGCATCGCCGAGATCGCCGAGGAGGAGGAGCAGGCGCGCATCGCCGCCGAAGAGGCAGCGCGTGCCGAGGAAGCCGCTGAGATGGAGGCGGGCGAGATCGCGCAGGCGCTCGCCGTCGCACAGGGTGCACCCCTCGCAGCTGACGTCGACTTCTCCATCGGCAAGGACGCCTTCATCGCCGAGTGGGGCCCGCGTATCGACGCGTACCTCGCTGGATCGCCGCTTGAGGGTTACGGCTCCACGTTCGCCGAGGCGGCGTGGGAGTACGGCATCGACCCACGCTGGTCGCCTGCCATTTCCAACACCGAAAGCACGAAGGGCCGCCACTGCATTCGCGCTTACAACGCGTGGGGCTGGGGCGCTAACGACGAGAACCCCTATGGCATGGCGAGCGAGTGGAGCTCGTGGGAGCAGGCTATCTTCGCGCACGTCGAGGGCCTTTCCCGCGGTTACGGCTTCACCATCACGTTGTCCAGCGCGAAGAAGTACTGCCCGCCCACGTACGAGCAGTGGTACGCCACGACACTGAACGAGATGTCGAAGATCTAGCGCTATGAGCAACGTCATCGTGGTGGGATGCGGGCGCGTTGGGTCGCAGCTCGCGAACATGCTCTCCGACAACGGCAACAACGTGTGCGTTGTCGACCGCAACCCTGATGCCTTTTCCAATCTGGGCAGAAACTTCAACGGTTCCACTGTGCAGGGCGTCGGCTTCGACGTTGACGTGCTGCAGCGCGCGGGCGTCGAGGAGTGCGACGTGCTGGCTGCCGTGACGCAGCTCGACAACGCGAACCTCATGTGCGCCGAAGTGGCGAGCCGTCTGTTCGACGTCCCCCATGTGATTGCGCGCCTGTATAACCCTGATCATGAGCGCGCCTACATGCAGCTCGGTATCGACTACGTGTGCGGCACATCGCTTGTCGCCGAGGACGTGTTTTCCAAGGTAGTGGCGGGTCATGGCGCGCATGTCGATACGTTCGGCGAGTGTGAGGTGCTGCGTTTCTCGCTTGACCTTTCCTCCTGTGAGAACAAGCGCACGATTCGCGTGTCCGACCTCGAGCGCGACCACGAAGTGCGCATCGTGGCGTTCGAGCGCGGCGACGGTTCGGCGTCGTCGATTCCTACGAGCGAGTCGGTGCTCTACCATGGCGACACGGTGCTGGCCTGTGTGCGCCACGATCTGATCCCGCTGTTCTCCCGCTACGTACAAAGCTAGGTGACGAGGCGGACAGTATGGCGCAGGGTTTAAGTGCTGCGTCCTTAAAAGGCGTCTTTGCAGGATGCAGAAGCGTTCATGTTCCCACGACGGGCAATTCTCCGAGAGGCACCTGGGTCGTCATGTACGAAACAGATGGCGAGACTCTCTATCTTTACCGCACGGGGACTCATGCTGAGGTGTACGGAAAAAAATTGATTATGTGCTGTGGCTGGCGCGCATAGAGAGGCGCGATTGCGCCTATGTGCCATGCGTGTCGGTCGAACGCGCGATGGTTCACAAGCCTCTCGGCGAACTGGCCAAAGCGCTGCCCCGTCAAGCCTCCCTGTGAACTGCCTGAAGCGCTGCAATACCAAACTTCCCTCGCGAGCCAACTGAGGCGCTGCGTTAGCCGACCGCGCGAGGGCTCACCCGCGCTTGCGTACCGCTCACTCTTGCATACGCTCCCACAATTATGTTGTTTTTGTGGAAGTACCCCAAAAACTTTGATGAATTGATAGGGTGGGGGTTGATGCGTGCAGGATGGGTAAAAACGAGGTTGACGAAAACAGCGAACAAGCTCTTGAACTGGGCTTGTGGAGGACATGTGTTAATTGCAACGGTAAAATATCTCCATATGTGCGCATGTTGGCTGGTAGAGGACTGCGCATTGCCTGGCACATGCTCTGCGAGTTTGCGGCGGAGCAGTGTCGGAAGGCGAAGACTGAACGGAGAGTGTCATGTTGTCTGGTTTTCGTAAGGAGAGGTCCGCGAAGGGGGCGCGCGTTCACGCGGCACGTCATGTGAAGCCGCGCAAGACGCGCAGCGCGGCATCTCACGCTAAGCTTGAAAAAACGTCCATGGGGGGTCTTTCAGTTGCTAAGCGCGGCGGCATCGTCGGCGCTGCTGCGACGTTCCTGCTCGCATGCGTGCTGGCGTTCTCGATGGCGCTGCCAGCGGGCGTTGCCATTGCTGAACCTTCCACGAAGGTTGACCCCAACACTACGGGTACGTGGGAGAACTTCACCAATCCCGGTGGTGTAACCTCCACGCAGAACGTCGGTCGCATCTGGACCGACAAGAGCGTGTTCAACGACACCTACACGTTCAAGGGCAGTGAGGCTCTGGACGGTCGGACCATCCAGAAGGGCGACTCCGACTTCCTGGTTGGCCTGTCGGCGCTGTCCTCCACGTCGAACCTGAAATCTACGACTACCACCACGACTCCGCTTGACATCGTTCTCGTGGTTGACACCTCCGGCTCGATGGACAACGGCCAGGGTGATGACATGGGCTATGCGTACACGGAGGCGTATCCACAAGGCACCTACGGTACGTACTATGTTCAGGACAACGGAGAATGGCACGAACTGGATTATGACCGGAACCGCGGCTGGTGTTACAATGCCGGCAGTTTGAGGGATCCCGACTACCGCATCTTCACGCCTAAGGCGTCGGCTGATGACAGTGACCCGAATCATACGCAGTTCTACTCTCGCGAGCGCGTCAATAAGATGCAAGCGCTGCAGAGCGCGGCGAACACCTTTGTAGATTCTGTTGCTGCGTTGAACGACGGTATTTCTGACACGAGCAAGCAGCACCGCATCTCGTTGGTGAAGTTTGCAAGTGACGAAAATAACAGCGTCGGTAATGATTTCACTCGGGATGGCTACAACTGCTCGCAGGTGGTTTCCGATCTTACGGCGTATACGACCAACAGTGCATCTTCTCTCAAGAACGCGATCAATGGGCTGTATGGCGAAGGAGCCACTCGGGCAGACTACGGTCTGCATCAGGCACAGCGCGTCTTGAACGGCGAGGGTAGTCTGACTGGTGCGCGTGAGGGCGCGCAGAAGATCGTCATCTTCTTCACCGATGGAAACCCGACGAGCGGTAGCTCTTGGGAAGGCTCCGTTGCAGCTGATGCCATCAACTATGCATATGATATGAAGCAGAGCGGTACGCTGATTTACAGCATCGGCGTGTTTCAGGATGCTAACCCGAGCGATACAAGTGATAATTTCAACAAATACATGAATGCCGTGTCGAGCAACTACAAGGATGCGGAATGTGCTGATTATGTCAACGTAGGTACTTGGTGGTCACCGCAGTATGAGTGGCAGCAGACCGACAATTTCGGAGACCTTAATCTCGGCGACCGCACCTCGGGCGCTCAGGGCGAACCCAACCCTAACTACTACTTCGCGGCAACTGATGCCGACGAGCTCGATCAGGTCTTCGAGGACATTACGTCTTCGATCACCGAGAACGCTGGTTCCGGTTCGCCTATCGAGGAGAACACCCAGCAGGGCAACACCAATCCTGGTACGCTCACGTTCGAGGACCAGCTCGGCGATTACATGCAGGTGACTGGCACCGGTGCGGGCGCTGACAATATTCAGCTCGCTTACGGCGATCAGATCTACACCAGCACCGAAAAGACCACCGACGGCAACATCGATACCTATCACTTCTCTGGAACCGTGGACGGTAATGAGGTTTATGGTCAGGCCGACCTCTCCGCTATTACGGTGACTGTCGAGCGCAGCGATGACCTTGCCACGGGCGACAAGGTAACGGTGACGCTCCCTGCGTCGTTGCTGCCCATGCGTCACTATGATGTGGACACCGATAACAACAACATGGCGGTATCGCAGGCTTACCCCGTGCGCCTCTTCTACGGCGTGAGCCTCAAGGATGCTGCGAAGACAGCTCTCGGCGCCGCTTCAGGCGATGTGTATCAGGGCATTCTTAACAATATTGAGGTTTCCGAAGACGGCACGCTTGACTTCTACTCCAACGCTTTCGAGCAGAACGCCCCCAACGGCTTGACGACGGCTACGTTCACGCCCAGCGAGGGGAACAAGTTCTACTACTACACTGAGAACACCCCGCTGTATGTGGACGCAAACTGCATCACTCGTGCCACGAGTAGCAATATCGGTAGTGTTGAGAAGGTCTATTACGCCGACACCTATTGGCAGACCGCAAATGGCACCACCTCCGAGACAATGACAGGTGTGGCGATTTTGCGCGGCGGCACTGAGTTTGGCAAGATTCAGTACGACAGGCAGGGTCAGGCATACATGCCTGCCCACACCGAGCGCACCGATCGTCCCAATACGTTGGTCGCCGACAAGGAAGATTTTGGCGGAAACGTCACTGGTACCGCTAGCAGCGTGCTCGTTCCTTCGTGGAACGGCGACAGCACCGTGTCTCAGGCGCTCGGCAACAACGGCAAGCTGTCGTATCCTGCGCCCGGCGACCTCGAGATCAAGAAGGAAGTCGACTGGGGCAATGCTTCCGATAGCACCAAGACATCCAAGAACAGCTTCACGTTCCAGGTGGCTCTCGCCAACGGAGACGGAACGGCTCTGAGCGGCACTTACAACTATGCTGTGTACGGCGCGGGCGCTGATCCCATTCGCACCGGCACCATTTCCAACAACGGCATGGTGAGCATCACGCCCGATGAGCATGTGCTGATCACGGGTCTGCCTGCAGACGCTGCCTATACGGTGACTGAGCAGGGCGCCAACAGCAACGGCTTCACCACCACCGATAACTCCACGGGCGACGGTGCCAGCACCACCGACGGCAAGGTCGAAGGTGACATCGTTGCTGGCGAACAGCAGTCGGTTTCCTTCAAGAACACCTACAACGCAGCTCCGGTGAATCTGAGCACCAAGGCTACGCTGCAGGTGCAGAAGAACCTGACCGGTCGTGACTGGCGTGCAACTGACGAATTCACGTTCGAGATCGACGGCCTTGCTAACGCGGCAACGGGTGAATTCGCTCCCGAGCCTGAGCAAACGACCGTCACGGTGACCAACGAGACTTCGAATCACACCGCCGCTTTCGGTGACATTACGTTCACCAAGCCTGGCGAGTATCTCTACGCTATCACCGAGGACAACGACACCAACCCGATCGACGGCATCGACTACTCCGCTGCGCGCTATCGTGCGATCGTCACGGTGACGGACAACGGCACGGGTGATCTGGTGGTTGACTCGGTAACCATTGAGCAGCGCCAGAATGATGATGGTGGGGTGCCTGCGCAGCAGCCCACTATTACCAACAATACCGTGGTGTTCACGAATAACTACGATGTGAACAACGGCACCACGAATATCGACGGCATCAAGAACTACACCGATACCACCGGCGGCAACCCGATTGACGACGATAAGTTCACCTTCCAGCTGAAGGCGGTTGGCGGCTTCGATACCGCTGCGGGTTCGACGGGTGAATATACCATCGACGCTGCCGATGTGCCGATGCCCGCAGGTGCTGACGCGAACCACGCTGTGACCACCACTAACACCGGTCACGGCTTCGGCTTCCCGACCATCAGCTATGACGGCAACGACGTGGGCAAGACGTTCGTCTACGAAGTGACCGAGCTTGCTGGCACGGAAACTGGTATGGACTACGACACCACGACCAAGCGCATCGTACAGGTTGCTGTGAGCGAGGGTGAGGACCCGGAGAATCCGGGCCAGACGGTTATCGTGGCTACGCCGAACATGACTCCGCAGCAGGTCGTGTTCAACAACACGTACGATCCGACTGACGCGTCGCTGGACGGCGAGAATGCCATTCATGGCATCAAGAACCTGACTGGTCGCAGCATGCTGGAGGGCGAGACCTTCTACTTCCAGCTGACCCAGACGGGCGGCCCTGCAACCGTCGATCCCAATGACGGCGATGCGTACGTGACGGTGCTCCAGAATCCGGAGACCGCGACGGTTGCCGCCGGCGATGGCGACATGGCCTTCAACTTCAGCGGCCTGACTTTCCCGCAGACGGGCACCTACACCTTCACCGTGAACGAGGTAGCGGCTGACGGTGCCGAGACGGTGGATGGCAGCGGCCTGACCTACGACAAGAATATCTGCACGGTTACTGTCAACGTGACCGACAACAAGCAGGGTGCTCTTGTGGCGGATGTGGCCTACGCAAACCAGGGTCACGATGAGACTGACCAGGCCGTGTTCACCAACACCTATAAGGCCTCGATGGACTACGGTGCCAAGGACGCTGGTGGCATCAACGTGACGAAGCAGATGCTCGACCGTCCGATGGACAACAATGAGTTCAGCTTCGCGATTGCTGGTGCCGACTCCAATACGGTGAACGCTGACGAGGCGAACGCCAAGCTGGCGGACGCCGACAAGAGCTTCCAGAACACCGCGGCGGCCGAGAACGGCATTGCCACCATGGCCAAGCTCCAGAACGTGAGCTTCGACCAGAATGATGCAGGCAAGACGTTCAGCTACCTCGTGTCCGAGACTGTTCCCGCTGACGGGGACAAGCTGGCGGCCGTTGCCTACGATCAGAGCCAGTATCGTGTGGACATCGAGGTCGTGGACAACGGCAACGGCACTATGCACACCGTGACCACGGTTACCAAGGTCAAGGCCGAGGACGGCACCGATGCGAACGAGATTGTGGTCGACCACGCCAATTCCGATGCAGAGGATTACGATGTTCCGACCTTCGGGTTCGTGAACGACTACAATCCTGGCTCCGTGACCATTGGTGAGGATGTGGGTAACCCGATCCGGGTCACCAAGACCGTGTCGGGCGCTCCCTCCCCCGACGGAGTGAACTACGGCTTCACGCTGAAGCTGACGAGCGACAACAAGGCTGGCATCTCTGAGGGCCTGACGCCGGAAGGCGACGCGTGGGTTGCCCATGTGAACACGGACGGTGTCATCAATCAGGATGCTGAGGACGGCACGCAGGACGACAGTCAGACGGTGACGTTCGGGAACATCACGTTCACCGAGCCTGGCACCTACACGTTTGAGGTGGCTGAGGATGCGCCTGTCGCTGATGATGGCTGGACGTTCGATACCGCCCCGAAGACCGTGACCGTGGTGGTGAGCGACCTCAACCAGGACAACCAGTACGACGGCAACCTCCACATTGCCAGCGTGACGGGCAGCCCTGCCCAGGTGACCAACCGCTACGAGGCTGATCCCGTTGTTGTGGGCGGCGACGGTGCGCAGCAGCAGATCACGGTGAAGAAATCCGTGACGGGGGCAGACTCCACGGCTAATTTCGCCTTCGATATCGCGGCAGTTGACGAGGGCGATCCCAAGTGGGGCAACGTTGAGGCCGTTGAATCCCCGTACAACACCCAGACCACTATCGCTGGTGGCGTGACTCAGGCGCAGCCTAAGACCGCGACGTTCGACGCGATCAGGTTCAACGCCGAGGGCACGTATCAGTTCACCGTAACCGAGAACGGCGCAGCTGGCTTCAACGCAGGAGCCGACCGCAAGGGCTGGACCTACGACGAGCATACCGTGACCGTGACGGTGACCGTTGACGACACCGACTACGACGGTCAGCTTGAGGCTTCGGTGAGCTACGACAATTCCAGCGCGACTACCGATGCTGACAAGGCCGAGACTAACGCAGCTGCGTTCACTAATGCATACAATGCCACCGAAATCACGACGGGCGACGATGCTCAGACCGGCATCCAGGTGACCAAGAGGGTTACTGGCCATGATGCCATCGAGGCATTTGAGTTCTCGCTGACGCTGGCGCAGGGTCAGGACGGCTCTCACGTGTTCGAGGGCTCGGGCGACAACAAGACCGCGTTTAATGGCATGACGGTTACCACGTCTGAAGCCATTGCTGCTGGTGCAACCGAGATCAAGACCTTCGACGACATCACGTTTACCGCTGTGGGTGATTACACCTTCGTGATCGACGAGACCACCGAAAAAACCGACGGCGGTTGGACCTATGATGCTTCCAAGCATGATGTGACGGTCCACGTCAAGGACAACGGCGAGGGTGCGCTCTATATTGAAAGCATCGACGGCAACAACCCTGAGTTCGAGAACGTCTACAAGCTTCAGCCTGCCAAGTTCCGTGCGGCGCGTTTCATGCTGCAGGGCAATAAGGTGCTGGATGGCCGTACCTGGGAGGCCGATGACGAGTTCACCTTTACGCTGACTCCGGGTCTCGGCGACAACGTCGACGGCACGCAGATGGCCGACGGCGAGGTTGCGGCCACCATGCCTGCCTCGACTTCCGATACCATTCGCCCGGCGGATGACGACGGCTCCAAGGTGACCGACAACTCGGCGCAGTTCACCTTCACGGACGAGCGCTTCCCTGGTGAGGATATCGTGGGCAACGAGGACGACGTCTTCACCTACACCAAGCCGGGTACGTATCGCTACCTTATCCGTGAGACGAACCCGAATGTGTCCAACCCTGGTTCGGGCATCCTGGGCGTGAGCTATGACCAGACGGTCTACCGTCTGACGGTCAAGGTCACCGACAACGGCGACGGCACCATGAGCGCCGAGGGCTCGTACACGAAGCGCAACGCTGACGGTACGTGGACTGATCTTACTGGCAGCAATGAGGTGACATTCACTAACAAGTACTCGTCCGACGAGGTTGACATTACCTTCAACGCCTTCAAGGTGCTCGAGGATCGCAAGACGAACATGGAGGACGACGAGTTCATGTTCCACATGGAGTTCGCAGGCTGGGCCGCCAACGATGCGAACGCCGACCCGAATGACGATACTGCGTGGACGATGGATGACACCACGAACGCGCCCAAGACTGCTGCAGACACCGGCAATATCGTCCGCGGTGATGTGACCTTCGGTGAGATGGCCTTTACAAAGGACAACGTGGGCTACACCTACCGCTACAAGATCACCGAGAACGCGGGCACCGTGCCGGGCGTGACCTACGATACGAGCGCCAAATATGTGACCGCCAAGGTGACGAGCGAGCAGCAGCAGAATGCCGACGGGACCTACACCGAGCACGTCCGTGTGGAGACGAGCGGCGAGGCAGAGTGGAATGAGCAGACAGGTACTGCCCCTACCACAGGCGCCGTCTTCACTAACACGTACGATCCGGGTACGACTACGATTGACACTGGCTCAGCCACTGCGAAGCTGACCAAGGTGCTGGATGGCCGCGACTGGGCTGATGGCGAGACCTTCTCGTTCACGGTGACGGCGGATGACCAGGCTTGGAACGACACGCTGCCCACGAATACGACCGTTAAGGTGGCGAAGCCTGAGTCTGGCAACACCGCAACCTTCGACTTCGGTCCGTTCACCTTCGACGAAGAGGGTACTTACACCTACACCGTTAAGGAGAATCCTGGCACTGCCGGCGGTATGACCTACTCGACCAACGAGGCGAAGATCACCATTACGGTGATCGACAACAACAACGGCGGCTACAACACAGGTGTAACGATCACGAACAACACCTTCACGAATAATTACAAGAGCGAGCTCGACTACAATGGCGCCGAGTCTGGCATCAACATCGTCAAGACCCTGGTGGGCCATGAGATGGACCGTGAGTTCACCTTTAAGGTGACCCCGACAAATACGGACTCCGCGGATAAGCTCGGCATTGCCGAAGCTGGCGAGTCTCTGATTGTGAAGAGCGGTACGACTTCCGCCGATGGACTGTCTTCGGTCGGTAGCGTCGCGATGCTCGATGGCAAGGGCGAGCTCATGTTCAATCAGGGCGACGAGGGCAAGGAGTACTCCTACACCGTGCAGGAAGTCATTCCTGACCCTGTGCCCGCTGGCTACACCTACGACGATACGGTCTACACCGTGACCATCACCACCAATGACGACGGTCAGGGCGGTATCGAGGTGTACACCAACGTCAAGGGTGGCGACTTCGACAAGACGTTCACCTACGATAACAACGCTGCGACCGAAAACGAGACCGCATACATCCCGTTCGAGAACAGCTACAACGCCTTTGGCGAGCTCGGTGGCCAGGGTGCTACGAGCATCGTTGCCACCAAGACGCTGACTAACCGTCCGATGGTGGCCGGCGAGTTCCGCTTCACGGTGGTCAACACGGCCGACCAGAGCGGTACGGTTGTGTCCGAGGGCTACAACGACGCTGATGGCAGCATCACCTTCGACCGTATCAGCTACAGCACGCAGCAGATGCAGCAAGATATCGTAAACGGTCTGGCGCTGCCGGGTACGGGTGACAACACCTACGTCTACACCTACACCGTCGCCGAGGACACCGCGCATCTGGACGAGGGCGTGGCTGCAACCGACGCTGCGGGCTTCCAAATTGAGGTCAGGGTGACCGACAACGGTGACGGCACGCTTGGCATCGACGTGGCCTACCCTGGTGACGCCGACGGCCTCACCTTCCGTAACACTTACGGCGAAGGCCAGACGGGTCAGGCGACTATCCACATCAATGGCGTCAAGGGATACAAGGCGAATGGTCTTGCTGGTGCCCCTGACATCAACGGTAAGTTCACCTTCAAGCTGACTGGTGTTGATGAGGATGGTAACCCGGCGCCGATGCCCGATGTCACGACTGTCAACAACGACAAGGGCAACGTGGACTTCGGTGACATCACCTACACGATGGAGAACGTGTTCGGCGACACGGGCAGCCAGGATGTGGCGACCAATGCCGAGGATGCTGAGGGCGGCATCGCGGTGCAGTCCGCCGAGCGCACCAAGACCTTTACCTACACGGTGACGGAGTCTGGCTCTGTTCCGGGCGTGGACAACGACCCGAATAGCATGGACACCTTCACTGTTACGGTGACTGACCACGGCAACGGTAAGCTTACGGCGGAGACGAGCCCCAACCAGGAGCATGGCCTTGCGCTCTTCGGGTTCACGAATGAGTACAACGTCGACCCGGTGACCAGCTCGCCCACGGTTGAGGGCGGTCTCACCATCACCAAGAACCTCACCGGTCGCGATCTGGCCGAGGGCGAGTTCACGGTGGTCATGGTCGACGCCAAGGACGCTCAAGTATCCCAGGGCGTAAACGACGCTAACGGCAACATTGAGCTCGATGCCATCACCTTCGACAAGCCTGGTGACTACGTCTACGACCTTTATGAGGCGTCTGGCAACAAGGGTGGCGTGACCTACGACACTGCTCGTTACACCGCCACGGCGCACGTGACCGACAACGGCGATGGCACCATGTCCGTGACGTGGGACTTCACCAACGCTGCGGGCGAGGCGATCAACGCCATCACCTTCAGCAACACCTACGAGGCTGCTCCCACGAGCGTTATTCTTGGCGGCTCTAAGGTGCTCGACGGTCGCGAGCTCGCTGCGAACGAGTTCCAGTTCCAGCTGGCTGACAAGGACGGCAACGTCCTGCAGACCGTGGCCAACGCTGCCAACGGCGGCTTCAGCTTCGACTCGATCACCTACGACCAGGCAGGTACCTACGAGTACGTGATCTCCGAGGTGAAGGGCGATGCTGAGGGCGTGACCTACGACGAGACGACCTATGCGGTCAAGGTGGTTGTGACCGACGGCGGTGAAGGCAAGCTCAACGTGACCGAGCTCACCTACAACGGCAAGGCCGAACTGCCGGTGTTCGCGAACAGCTACACCGAGCCCGCGGCCCCGGTTGTCGCTGATGAGCCCGAAGAGGTTCTGCCTCAGACGGGCGACACGCTGCCCACGCTGCTCGCTGGCGTGGCTACGGTAGCCGTGGTGGCGCTCGCCGCGCTCGGCTTTGCAGCCTTCAAGCTGCGTCGCGGGAAGAACGCGCATCGCATGAAGTAGCGCGCGGGCGAAGTGCCTGCCGCAACGTGACCGAACGCGGTTGAGGCATTGCTGTAAGACGGCGGCCCGGCTCGAAGCAACGAGTCGGGCCGCTTGCGTTACGATGAAAGACGCGCGGCGCGAGGGTTCGACGCGCGGTGCGTCTTTAAGAGGGGTTGGTCGACATGCGTTGGAGCATCGTCATGAAGAAGCGCGCCGCGGACCTGTTCGACCAGGGCGTCGGCTTCAAGGCGGCTGCGACACGTTTGGGCATCGCGCAGGATACAGTGCGCGAGTGGGCGTGCGTGTACAAGGCGCTCGGGCGCGAAGGGTTGTGCGCGCGGGGCGTGCGTCGCAGCTACGCACCCGAGGTGAAGCTGGCAGCGGCTCGTGCGCGCGTGGACGAAGGCTTGCCGGTAGTGGATGTGATGGCGCGGTTCGGCGTGGCGAACCGACGCCAGATCAAGGACTGGAGCGCGCTCTACGAACAAGGCGGCCCCGCAGCTTTCGGTCTCCCCGACGACGCATAGCGTCGTCGCCCGCGGGCGGGTGCAAACCCTTTTTCGTGCTATAATTTCGTTGTACGAAAAGGAGGTGCCTGTGGATGAGCCGATCATAGTCGAGCACGCTTTAAAACATGGCTTGCTAGAAGACGACATAAGGTTCGCATGGGACAATTTCGTACGAAAGCAATATCGCGGCGCCCCTAACGAAGGCGAAATCATTGCGGTGGGATACGATCGAGCAGGTAGATTTATCGAGATAGTGGCGGCCGAGCGAAGCTTTGGAACAATTATCTACCATGCCATGTGCCCGCCTACAGTAAAGCTTCTGAAAGAGCTTGGACTTGTGAGGAGGTAGAAGATGGCTGTTCTGACTGCAAAAGAAATTGAAAAGAAGTTCGGTATCACGGAAGAGCAACTTGACGCATGGGAGAAAGATGCGGCAAAAGGCATCTTCCACGGAGATCCTCGCGGAGAGGTGATCGCAGGACGCCCTTTGATGTTTGGGGAAGAAATGCGACAGGTTGGTTTCAAGGAGCCGATACGTAAAATTGAGGCGATAGATGCTCGGGCTAAGCAGCTTGGGATGAGGCGTTCCGATTATCTTCGCCGTCTCGTTGACGAAGATCTGATGGCTGCAGGCATAATTTAAACAATCGGGTTTCACGGTATCTTGCAGAGAGGTTGCTATGTACATTGTTATCGCCGGCGGCGGCATGGTCGGGTCGTATCT
>ERZ1034952.1721-NODE-1721-length-17238-cov-7.802479_pt1 | contig 17238 bp, 18 predicted proteins | sample MGYA00520625_ERZ1034952 | MGnify/ENA primary metagenome ERZ1034952 (study PRJEB33766, sample SAMN09781773) | gut metagenome | biome: gut microbiome | host: Homo sapiens | place: Madagascar | study: EMG produced TPA metagenomics assembly of the PRJNA485056 data... | reverse complement strand
AAATCCTACTTTATAGAGCAATATGCCTAAAATAATCTTTCAACCACTTATGATTGCAAATCCACCGAAACAAAAGGGGGAAAGTCTAATGGCGGACCGTTTCGGCGGATTTGCAATCCACCGCAAAAGAAGATGAGCCAGGACTCGCAGATATCCTTTCATAGCTGTATTTTAGATATTTCCGGGCTTCAGCATGGATGCTTGCAGCCCCCTTGTAGCTATAGGAATATCCCTGACGCCATCCTGGCTTTATCTCACTCTCAAAACTTTAAAAATTTACATTGTCACCACTCTCTGATGAGTCTCCACCGCCACCGGTTTGATTCTCATCAGTACCCGAACCTGACGGATTCTTGTCCTGGCCGGTACCTCCAGTACCTTCAGAACCACCGGTACCACCGGCGTTATCACCCGCAGAATCCTCGGAATCTACTCCAGGAACCTGCATCTCGCTGGCAAGGAGAGAGGAAACCTTCTTTACTTCCACATCCAGGTTGCCGGCAGCCAGCTCGCCGGTACCACGGCTTCTCAGCTTGTAGCCCTCGATGTTCTTGGCGATGCTGAATTCCTTCTCAGACTTCGCACCCACCTTGTTCTTGATACCGATGGAGAAGATGGCGAGGTCGTCGATCTTCACCGAGATACCCTGCAGGCAGAGCTCCTTGATGCAGAAAGCCATGTCGGTAATCATACCCTTGATGGCTCCCTTGGAGAAAGGAGTGTTGTGGCCCGCCATGTGAGCGGCAAGACCATCTACACCCATCATCTGCGTAGTGATGGCATAAGCATACCACAAGCCCTTGGCATCGGGCAATTTCTCATTCTTGTTCTCTTTCAATGTGTACAAAAGCATAAGCAATAACGTTTTAAATGAAACACGATGCAAAGATACGACATTCGGGAGCCGCAACTCACACTTCCTGATGCATCCTCACGCTTATTGCCATATTCTGTCATCTTCTCACTTTTTCCGGTTTCCCGGATTCTAGGGCTCACCCAGGAAGTCGAAGATGATGGCCACCTGACGGGGAAAGAATCCCTTGTCCGATTTCCGGTAACCCACCTCCAGAAGCTTCCGGTAGAGTGGGGTACACTTCTGGATCCATCTTCTCAGATGGGCGTTGGCTACTTCCGGAGATGATTCCGGAAAATACAGCAGGGCTATCTCCTGCTTGGTATAATATCTGATTTCTGGTTCGTTCTGCATTCTATATGATGAGTTGAAGGGTTAGAGATGATAAGTATCTTGGTTTTCGGAAAAAACAAGATACTTACCGCAAAAAGTAAGTCACTCATGGGGCGTAAGCCGGTCAGTTCCGGTCGTCCTCCCATTCCGATGGCGATACGATGGCATCTGTGTTCATCTCGCCCACCTCCTTCTCTATCACGAACCAGCCCATGCCTTTCGATCTGCGCTTTCTCTCGAAACCCAGACGCAGCAGGGTACTTGCCAGGTTCTGCTGGTAGATATACCGGCTCAGGGCAGGACAGCCGCCAATACGCTCCAGAATCTCCGAAGAATAGCGGAACTTGATGTATCTGGCTTCCACGTCCTTGCCAGGCACGCGGTAGTAGCGCAGAATCTGGTCCTCCATATAGTTGGAGATCATGAACATCTTGTTGTGCTCGCGCATCACCTCGATATCCTCGGTGGTGAGCCAGAATACCCAGCCATCCTCGTGCTTGCGCTGGCGCTCCATCACCTCCTTACCCAGCGCCACAGCCTGGGCATATACGTGCTGGTAGTCGATGGGATGGTCTATCGGACTGTCGATCGACTTGATGAGCCAGGGTGAGTAGCGGCGGTTTTCTTCCTCGCTGATAATCTGCACGCTGTTGCTCGTGCCGCACATGGCAGCACGGTGGGGCAGTTCCGTACGGTACTTGTCGTAAGGGCGGCGGATGGAGAAGAAGAGCTTCGTTACGCAGCTCTTGAAGGCACTCAGGTTCTTGCCGAATGCTGTCTCAAACTCGTCGAGACACATCAGGGCCTTGCTCGCCATCGCTTCCATGAAGTCCTTGTCGGTATAGCTTGCCGTAGATTCATTGATGAAGTAATCGTGCAGTATCTTAGGCAGCAGCTTGTCGAAGAAGGTGGTCTTGAAGAGACCGCCCTTGCCCACGAAGATAAGGATGGTCTGACCTACCACGGTATCCGTTACCCAGGTCACCACCATGGCTACAAACCATTTCTTGAAGAAGTATCTGAAGTCTTCCTGGGTATGGTGGGCACCATCCGTATCCGCAATGTGAATGCGGTCGGCAAGCATCTGAATGTAGTCAGTCTTCCCGTCCCATGCCGGGAGAGATGTGAGAAAATCGAGCAGAGGATTGTACTTCTCGCTGAAGTCGCTGTTGATGAGGGAGTGGAGCCTGGGTAGCAGCGTCTGCAGACCGTCCTCTTCCATCTCTATCCAGAGAGAGTTTTCTATGTTGTCGTCCATGCGGGTCCAGTGGTGAAACTTGCCCTTGATCACGTCGCGGCTGCATACCTCGTAGTAGCCCGTCACCTCGTTGCGGTGGAACTCGTAGCGCATGCTGAGCCACTGCTTCAACATCTTTATGGATGGCTTCTTTCCGTATGATTCGCCCTTGCGCATAAACTGCCAGGTGCCTCGCTGTTCCTGGTGCTTGTAGGCCTGGTTCATCACACTCACCGTCTTGGGATACTGCGCGCTGAAGTGCTGGTCGGCATAGTCGGTAGCCTCCTTCTGGTCGATGTCGTACTTCAGGCAGGTGAGTCCGAAGTTATACACATAGTCGTTGTGGCGGTTAGGCTCGAACGCTTTTCCCCACGACTCCATCAGCTTCTCTATCGATGCGGCAGCTTCGTCGATGGTAGGGATGTGCTTGGCTAGGCTCACCATCTTCTGTGATGGTTTTCTGCGTCGGCTGCTGCGTCGCTCATACTTCTCAGCCATCGACTTCTTCAAGTAGAGTCTCTTGATGTCCTTGGTGTCCAGTTCGAAAGGCTTCGAGTTCCAGCAGAAGTAGGCGGTAGGGTCGTGGGCAAGGCCGCACATGCGGGTGATGTCGCAGCACTTCTCATCGGCAGGCACGCCCAGCAGGATGGAGAAGTGGTCCATCGCCTTGCGTACCACCACGTCGAAGAGTTCCACCGCCGTAACCTCCGGGTCATCAAACGGCTTGTAGCGTGCGAGGATTCTGAGTCCGTGACCGCTTGCCGTTACGTATCTCGCCATCACGTATGGGTCCTTGTCGGCCTTTGCGATCACCTCCTGCATCTTCTCGTCGGGAATCTTGTCGATATCCACGGCAAGCCAGTAGGTAGGCTTCAGGATGTTGGCCACCTGCTTACCCTGTCCGTCCATGAGGGCCGAGGCAGTGATGCCCGGCATCATGAGCTTGGTGTTGTCGGCGAGAGCCTTGCTGATAGGCACCTGCTTGCGATAGAGTTCGGTGTGATTCTTGGTCATTTCATCGAACTTGATGATTCTTACTAGCTCATCCTTGTTGATAAGCTGATGACCTTCGCTTGAAGCGATGGTCCAGAAGAAAGAGGGCATCACCTCTTCTACTTCCTTGCTGATTGAATAGTTTTCATTCATGATCTTTTAATGTTTAAGAAATTTAATCTATTTGCTTCTTATTTGCTTTCAGAGTCTTTTAGTCTCTAAGTCGTTTGATTGATTTTTAGACCAGACTGTTTGTCGTTTACGGGGGCAAAGGTAGATATAAGATTTGAAGATATTTTTTCAGTACGTCAAAAATGGCGCATATTTACAAATTTTAAATTTTAAACAAGGAAAATGTTCTTTACGGACAAAGTAAATGAGATTGTTCAGGGAATCAAGGATTTCCAGGGCAAGGATGAGGGGAAAAAATGCTTCCTCATGAGTGTGTAGGTATTTTCATCGAGAAGTTCCACAAGTTTGTAACCAAGGAGTATCACGATGATGAGTTCGAGAATACGCTTACAGAAGAGGAGAAGCATTGGCCCAAGCGCAAGGAGGAGATTACCGAGCGCTTTGCGATTCCGGTACATCTGCTGAAGAGTTACAAGGATCACGATGTGCATCTGGATGTTGACACATTCTTTCAGGTAAAGAAGTGGGTGAAGTCGTATCTTCCTCATTATTTTGCGGGATCTGAGTACAAGAAGCTTTCTGAGTCAGATCAGGCAGCTTTGCTGGCAGAGGCAGAGAAGGAGTTGAATCTCATTCTGAACCGCCTGTTGGATTAACGGAGATTCAGTGAAGTGTACCCTATATATCCGGAAAACCAGTATTTTCAAGTGTTAAAAACGCAAAGTAACTATCTGTAATTCCTTTCTTTACATCTTTTGCACGTGCTGTCTATACAAGTTACAGGTAAATAGGATACATCTCCCCGCCGCCCCGCTCCAGGAAAGAATCTGCGTCATCTGCGCAATCTGCGTGACAAGAAATTCTTCCTGATGTGTTAAAAACCAGAAATCCCTTGGCAATTTCAGATATTTCCCTTATATTTGCACCATGTAAGGTACTAAATATTAGAATTATGAGAACGTTCAATTATAATGAAATACAAAATACTCCGATTTGGAACGAAGTAAAGAATTGGAGTGATGATCGGAAAAATGCCCTTATAACATTGCTGTATTCAACGATGAAAGGTATTAATCCATATGAAGTTCCAGAAGACAAAGTACAGGCTTTCGTAAATGATATGCCTCATGAAGTTTTAGAAATGGCTTCAGAGTACGCCATTAAGGAAAGTCGTTCGGGAAGAGGTCTTTCTCATTCTCAGGCAATGGAAAAGATTAAAGAGCAAAGAGGATGGAAATAATTTGGTCTGATATGGCTCTCCATCAACTTGATGGAATTTTGGACTATGTAGAAGAACATTTTGGTGCTTCTGTATCTCGCAAAACCTTAGATGACATAAATTCTAAGGTAGGGCGTTTATTGCTGTTTCCTGAATCTGGAACTCCAGACTATAGTTATTCTTCAAAACTCTTAAACGACAAGGTTTTAATTCGACATTTGAATATAGGACCAAATGTTGTTTATTATAACATAGATGGAGAAATCATTAATATTATGGTGATAGCTCATTACAGGCAGTCAACTGTCACTGTTGCAAAAATGATTAATCGCTTCATCGAGCATCATACGAAATAAAGTCTTCCGCCAGGCGACCAAACACTCGCAACTCTGTTGCGTAAGCACTCTCAGCCAGCCCCTTGCGGGCACAGGCTCCGCTGGCTGACCAAAACTCTGGCAGAGCTATAGCGTCGCCAGCTACATCCTTCCCTTCTGAGAAGGGAAGGCTTGGTTAGGATGTGGAGCTCTCCTTGCAGGAGAGACGGAGAGGTAGAAAAAACTCTTATAATATTAATTTCAAAACAAGTTTTACTCAATCAATATCCAGGTAAGAATACCCTAAAGGCGATTCTTATCTGGCAGGGACTCTATGTCCTAAATTTCCGATACGAACCAATTATATTGTTAGAAGTAACGAAAAAATATATATAACGAGAAGTAGCTTAGTAGTGTGGGCGCTACATAATCACCCACAACGCATCCTGTAGTTCTCTTTCGGAAACTGACCCACCGAAAGAGGCTCTGGATGCTTATTATTCAAGAACTTAAAACAATGCGTGATTTTAATCAATTAAAAATTGCCGTAGCCGGAACCGGTTACGTAGGACTCAGTATTGCTACGCTTTTATCCCAACATCATGAGGTAACAGCCGTAGATGTAATTCCCGAGAAAGTAGATAAACTGAATCATCATATATCACCGATACAGGATGAGTATATCGAGAAGTATCTGGCAGAGAAGCCTCTGCATCTCACAGCAACCTTGGACGGCAAGTCAGCTTATAAAGATGCAGACTTCGTAGTCATTGCAGCACCAACGAACTACGACCCAGTGAAAAACTTCTTTGACACCACTCATGTAGAAGAAGTTATCGACTTGGTGCTGGAGGTAAATCCCGATGCAGTGATGGTAATCAAGAGTACCATCCCAGTAGGTTACACCCGAAGCCTATATCAGAAGTATGCCAAGAAGGGAGTGAAGCAATTCAATCTCCTTTTCTCCCCGGAGTTCCTCCGAGAGAGCAAGGCACTCTATGATAATCTCTATCCAAGCCGCATTATCGTAGGCTATCCAAAGATTATTGAGCGCCCTGAGTTCGCAGAAGAAAACGAGGCAATCAAGTCTGTAACCAATGTCGAGATGTTGAAGGAAGCTGCCAAGACCTTTGCCGCTTTGCTCCAGGAAGGAGCCATTAAGGAAAATATCGATACCCTCTTCATGGGCATGAAGGAAGCGGAAGCCGTCAAGCTCTTCGCCAACACCTATCTTGCATTAAGAGTAAGCTACTTCAATGAGTTGGATACATACGCAGAAGTCAAGGGCTTGGATACCAAGGCAATCATAGATGGCATAGGTCTTGACCCACGTATCGGCACCCATTACAACAACCCAAGTTTCGGCTATGGTGGTTATTGCCTGCCAAAGGATACCAAGCAGCTTCTGGCAAACTATGCCGATGTTCCGGAGAACCTGATAGAGGCAATTGTAGAGAGTAACCGTACAAGAAAAGACTATATTGCCGATGCCGTGCTCAGAAAGGCTGGTTATTACAGCTATGCCGATGCCAATAGCTATGATGCAAGCAAGGAACACAACTGTGTGATAGGTGTTTATCGCTTGACGATGAAGAGTAACAGCGATAACTTCCGCCAGTCTGCCATCCAGGGCATTATGAAGCGAATCAAGGCAAAGGGTGCTGAGGTTATCATTTACGAGCCAACCCTGGAAGATGGCAGCACTTTCTTCGGAAGCAAGGTGATAAACGACCTGGAGCAGTTCAAGGCAAAGAGCCATGCCATCATCGCCAATAGATATGATGCCTGCCTGGATGATGTAAAGGACAAGGTATATACCCGAGATATTTTTAGGAGGGACTAACCTATTTTTATATAGAAAATTGTGTTAAAAAGCCGAATTCTTTTGGAAGTTTCAAAAAAATGTTGTATTTTTGCAGTGTCTTAAATATATACAACTATGTTAGGAATTAAAAATAATGAAGAAATCATTACAGGTGAGTATGCAGATACTCTCTATAATGAGTACAAAAAACGTTATGGTGAGCCTACTGTAAAAAGTGTTGCTAATTAATAATGCTTTTTATGGATAGTGATAATGAAGCCATTGAGTATAATGGATTGATATATGAAAGGACAGATGACATGTCTGTCCTTTCAGAATTCTATTGTGGCATTTTTGAGATGGATGATTTTATTCACCATAATCTACAAGAAGCTATCAATCATTATACTTTAGAAACCTATATAGTAAAGGATTCTAGGAATGAGATTGTTGCGATGTTTTCGATTTGTAACAAGCAGTTGAAAACAAAATTGTCAACAGGTGATTATGTGATATATGAGACGAGAGAAATAGAGTATCTAGCAGTCAATAAACAATATCAGCATCATGGTATAGGCCGAAGCATAATCAATTTGATTATTGATAGGTTTATGGAAGAAAAAAATATGATAATTGTCTCTGCATATATTGATGTGGATACTGGATATTCAGCAGAACCATTTTATGAAAAATGTGGGTTTATAAGAATTGGTGGTCCTCTTCATCCTATGGCTCAATGTGTTAGAATGATTAGGTATATTTAGGTCCTGTTAGGGTAAAAGCAACATTACCCTTTTTATTCTTATATTTAAACCATTAGTCCAGGTAGTTTCTCAACCTCTTTATTGAAAAAGGAATTAAGGAACGTGGTTCGATACCACCTGATGGTACAAACAATAAAAGTGCCACTTTGTTATAATTATAATAAGTATATAAAATGTGCAGCAAAATGCATATATAGTAGAATCATTGAGATTCTATTAAGATAATTATTATAAATTCTAAAACCGTAATATACAATGGAAAGAATTACTAAGTTTTAGGGTTTGCCAGCACAAAGTTGCTAGGCAGATCCCGTAGCGAAATCTACGTCATCAACTATAGAGAATGTGACGGGTGGAATTTCTATTGCTTTGAGTCTGATGGGAAAGCTGAGTCCATTAGCTGATGCTCTGGGAGCAGTCAGTTATTGCTTACACCTAAAGGACTTGATAGTTGATTAGAAAAAGAGACCGAAAACAACGATAGATTGGGTAGAGGAAATCCTACTGCTGTTACTGTTTATTATGAGTATGATATCAGTGATATTATGGCTTATACCTTGTGGACTCACATTGCCGCTGATGATTGGTAAGACAGCAACAATATTATCGTTTACGCTATTCTCTGCTGCTTGGTAGCCAAAGCTACCTCGGTAATATTTATCTATGGCGGTCATAGTGGAGGGGAAACACCTCTATCCATTCCGAACAGAGAAGTTAAGCCCTCTTACGCCGATGGTACTACAATGAAATGTGGGAGAGTAGGTAACCGCCTTTTTTATTTTTGTAGATTATTAATAACAAACTTTCGTTAGTAAAATCACAAGAATTGGACTCAAATATAAGCAGTTTTGAAAGTAAACCACCAATACAGCGTAAGGTGGGGTAAATGAAAAATATTATCTTTGCAGCCGTTTTTAAATTCATATAAATGGAATGCAAAGAATATTTTGAAAAGGTGATGCAGGACTACAACCAGAACTGAAAGGGACGTAGCCTGCGTAAGTATTGCAAAGATGAAGCAGTCGATTATGACAGGCTCATCCAGTACAAGAAGAACTATCCTTTACAGGAGAAACAGCAGGAGCCATCGCAAGATGCTTTCATGTTTATTATCACAACATTTGGATAACCACATAGAGAGATGTTTTAGACATATCGCTATGGGAAGACGCAATTGGCTTCAGACAGGAAGTCACTTCTCTGCCCAGAATTTGGCGTTCATGTTCGGGTTGTTGGAAAGTTGCAAATTGAACAAAGTGAACTTTGGTGAGTACAATGAGGATATCCTTACTCGCATACTTTGTGGCGAGGAGGTTGATGCCTCGTTCCTGCCATGTGACTATGTTCGCCATTTTGAAGATGGTACGGATGCTGAGGTAACGAAGACATCCCAAGCCGTCGCTTGATTGTTAAATTTTAGAAAATCAAAACTTTATTCAAAAATACTGGTACGGCTAACCCGCTGATAAATAGTGGGGACGCTGTATTGGTGGTTTACCCTGTAACCACGCTAACAAGGTGGTATCATTTGACCGCTATAATCACTAAAAACATTTCTAAAAAGGAAACCATGTTGATGAAAACAAAGATTTTAGATTGTACCCTTCGTGATGGTGGTTACTATACGAATTGGGATTTTAGTTCTGATGTTGTCAAGACTTATATCGAGACAACCAATAAACTTCCTGTAGATTACTTGGAAGTTGGTTATCGTAATAAACCAACGAAAGAGTATATGGGCAAGTTTGGTTATACACCAGTTTCTATATTGAAGAAGCTACGTAAGAGTTCTAATAAGAAACTTGCGGTAATGCTGAATGAAAAAAGTACATTACCAGAAGATTTGGATGAGCTTCTTACTCCTATCAAGGGATTAGCCGACATGGTTCGTCTGGCTGTTGATCCAAAGAACTTCGAGCGTGCTGTTGTTTTGGCTAAGGCAGTAAAGGCGATGGGATTTGAAGTAGCCTTCAATACCATGTATATGTCAAAATGGAGTACAGAGTATAAGGGATTCCTGGATAATCTGTCAGAAATCAATGGAGTTGCAGATTTGTTCTGTATGGTAGATTCTTTCGGCGGTATTACTCCTTCTGAAGTAAGAGACATAACTGCAAAGGTAAAGGCAAATACCACTTGTGCAGTAGGATTCCATGGCCACAACAACTTGCAGCTCGGTTTGATTAATACTTTGACTGCCATTGAATGCGGTGTTGACTTTGTTGATGCTACAGCTTTGGGTATGGGCAGAGGTGCAGGCAACCTGAATATGGAGTTGCTTCTTACTTATCTCAAAAATGAAGGCTTAGAAGTTGATTTCAATGTCTTAGGGGATTATGTTTCCAATTTCCAGCCATTGCTTGATAAATATCAGTGGGGAACCAATCTTCCATATATGATTTCGGGTGCTAACCGAATTCCTCAGAAAGAAGTGATGGAATGGGTTACCAACCGTGCGTATAGTTTCAATAGCATCGTCAGAGCTTTGGATAATAAGCGTAATTGTGTGGCAGACAATGCTCATTACCCTCTTTTGGAGGCAAAACCAACAGATAAGGTCTTGATTATTGGAGGTGGCAATTCTGCTATCGAGCATCAAGAGGCTATTAAGGAGTACTTGAAAGCTCATCCTACTGTAGCTGTGGTTTTTGCAACTTGCCGTCATGCAGCTTCTTACCTTGATATAGATAATGATAAATATTATTGTCTTGTAGGAAATGAAGCAAAGCGAATGAAGCGCAATATCAAAGCGAGTGAATTCAATGGTAAGTGTATTTTGGCTCCTTTCCCTCGAAAGATGGGAACTGAGGTTCCAGATTTCGCAGAAGAATCCACTTTTGAACTTAAAGACATTGCTTTCACAAAAGATTACTTGGATTCTTGTACAGCCATCGGTTTGCAGATTGCATTGGATTTGGAGGCTAAAGACATATTTGTCATTGGATATGATGGTTATAAGGGTGAAGTCCTTTCTGAAAAGGAAATGGACTTAACCAATGAAAATAGGACCTTATTCACTGGTTTTGTTTCTTATTTCAACAAACCATTGATTTCCTTGACAGATACATTATACAAAGAATTGGAGGTTAAATCAATTTATCAATACATATAATATGGATAAAATAGCATTCTTTTTGCCAACTCGCAAAGGAAGTGAACGAGTTAAGAACAAAAATACTCGCCCTTTTGCAGGTATGGATGGAGGTCTTATTGAGAATAAGATAAGACAACTCTTGGGGACTAAGTTGATAGATGAGATTATTCTTTCTACCAATGACGAAAAGTGTATGGAAGTAGCGCAAAAATATGCTTCAGATAAGAGATTGCGTATTATTCCGAGACCAGATGAACTATGCCTTAGTTCAACTAATTTGCTGGATTTGATTTGTTATGTACCAACCATTACGGATGCAAATCATATACTTTGGGGACATGTAACAACTCCTTTGGCAGGAGCAGAAGAATATGACAAAGGTATAGAGTTATATCTCTCCAAGCTCAATGAGGGTTATGATTCTCTGGTTGGTGTGACAGAACTGAAAAACTTCTTGTTGAACAAAGAGGGTAAATTGGTGAATAATACAACAGATATACCTTGGCCACGTACTCAGGATCTGGAACCTTTGTATGAGATCAATCATACCATGTTCCTCGCTAAACGAGAGGTCTATACAGAATTGAAGAATCGCTTAGGTAATAAGGTCCTCCTTCATGTGATGGATGAGATTCATTCAAAGGATATTGATTGGGAGGATGATTTTACTATAGCAGAGGTATTATATAAGCAAGTAAATAACATAATTATTAACACTATGGGGGGGTAATACTCTTTGATTTTACTGTTGCTCCTCTCACTAATAAAAGAGCAGCATGAAAATTATAGCAGTTATCCCTGCACGTTACGAATCTTCTCGTTTTGCAGGCAAGCCTTTGGCTGAAATTTGTGGTAAACTCATGATTCAACGAGTTTATGAGAGAGCGAAGATGGTAAAGGAATTTACCGAAGTCTATGTAGCAACTGATGATCAGCGTATCTTTGATGCTTGTGAAGAACGTGGTGTTAAGGCTATTATGACCTCCACTAAGCATAGAACAGGTACAGATCGTATCGGCGAGGTCGCAGAAAAGATTCCTGCAGATCTTTATGTGAATATCCAAGGCGATGAACCATTGATTGAACCTGATACTATCAGACAGGCTATCATTCCTTTCTTGAATGGAAACATTCAGGATCTTCAAGTTACCAATTTGATGACTGAGATTCATGAGCCTGTTGATTTGATCAATTTTACCACACCAAAAGTTCTTGCAGCAAAAGATGGTCGTGGTGTTTATCTTACTCGTTCTGCTGCACCTTTCCCTAAGGGAAGTATTGACGCAAAGTATTATAAACAGGTTTGTGTCTATGGATTTACACCTGAGGCATTGCGCTTCTATTGCGAATATGGTAAGAAATATGGCAAGGCAAAGATTGAAGCAATCGAAGATATTGAAATTCTGAGATTCATTGAAAATGGTTATCGTGTTCAATATATTGAGGTAAATTCTGAGACCATCGCTGTTGACACTCCTAATGATTTAGAACGTGTTATAGAGTATGTAAAAGAACATAATATAGATTAAATGAAAGTTGTAACATTTGGAGAAATCATGGTGCGCTTAGGCGCACCTGATTATCTCAAATTAATACAGAGCAATAGCTTGGATGTTAGTTATGCAGGAGCTGAGGCTAACGTTTCTGTTAGTCTTGCTCATTATGGAATATCTACGGACTATATTACATGTTTGCCAGATAATCCGATAGCAGAACGTTGCATAATGGAATTGCGTGGTCATCGTGTAGGAGTAGACCATATTCAGCGTTCAGGTAAACGAATGGGTATCCTCTATCTGGAGACAGGTAGTAACATGCGCCCATCCAAGGTGTTTTATGATCGCGAATATTCTTCGATAGCAATGATAGAGCCAGGTAGTATCAATTGGTATGAGATATTGAAAGATGCTACTTGGTTTCATTGGACGGGCATTACTCCTGCGTTATCGCAAAATGCAGCTGATGAATGTTTGAAAGCTATTCAAGTTGCAAATGAATTAGGTGTAACGGTATCTTGTGATATCAATTACCGTGGCAATCTTTGGAACTATGGTAAGGATGCTTCTGAGGTGATGCCAGCTTTGGTTGAAGGATGTGATTTAATCATGGGTAATGAAGAAGATTGCGAGAAGGTTTTCGGTATCAAGCCAAAGAACTTTGATGCTGCCAATACAAACGGAAATATCAATCAGAGTACTTTTGAGTCCGTTTGTCAGCAGATGATGAGTCGATTCCCTCGTTGCAAGAAAATGGCAGTAACACTGCGTGGTGCTATCAATGCCAATCACAATACCTGGTGTGGTATCCTTTATGATGGAAAGCAATTATATCAATCAGCCAAGTATGATATCACGGATATCGTAGATAGAGTTGGTGGTGGTGACTCCTTCATGGGAGGCTTGATATATGGATTGCTCCATTATGAGGATAATCAAAAAACTTTGGATTTTGCTACAGCAGCTAGTGCTTATAAACATACGTTGAAGGGAGATTTCAATTGGGCTACAGTAGATGATGTTGAATCTTTGATGAATGGAAATATTAGTGGTAGAGTAAAGAGATAAGCATCTTCTCTAAATACACATATAATAATTTATGGATTCGAATTCTAAAAGAATAGCAAAAAATACATTATTTCTTTATCTAAGAATGGGCTTGTTGATGTTTATATCCTTATTTACATCACGAGTGCTTCTTGATAAATTGGGTGTTGAAGATTTTGGAGTATATAATGTTATTGGAGGCATGGCTGCCATGTTTACCTTCTTTAGCAGTTCTCTTGCCAATGCAACTCAGCGCTTTTTAAATATTGAGTTGGGGCAGAATAACATAGCAAAGGCTAAACAAATCTTTCAACAGCATTTTACTTTATATTTAGCTGTTATTATAGCTGTAATCATAATAGCTGAACCCATCGGAATCTGGCTTATATATAATAAGTTGGTTATTCCTGCAGACAGGTTGATAGCTGCTGTATGGGTATTTCAATTTACATTGTTATCTTTGGCAGCAACTTTCGTCGGAATAGTCTTCAACTCGGAGATTGTTTCTCACGAAGATATGAAGATTTACTCTTATATCGGAATCATCGAGGGAGTTGCAAAGTTGTTGATATGTTATATCATCAGCATTTCTGATCATAACAGGCTGATATTCTATGGACTTCTGCTTCTTTTGGTTAATCTAGGTATCCAAGGATCATATATACGCTATTGTATTAAAAAGTATGAGGAATGCAAGATAAGGTTAATTTGGAATGTTAAGCTTCTAAAGGAAACAACAGGTATTGTAGGTTGGAATTTTATCGGTACTTTAGTATGGATGATTAATGATAATTGTATCAATCTGTTGCTGAACATGTTCTTTGGTCCTGTTGTTAATGCTGCAAGAGCTATCTCTTATCAGATAAATGGAGCATTACTTAACTTTACCAACAATTTCTTCTTGTCTGTAAGACCGCAGCTGATGAAGAGTTATGCTAAAGGAGACCTGTCCTATATGAACCTGTTGTTGTTTAACAGTTCAAGGTATTCTTTGTATTTGCTTTATGTGTTGGCGGTACCAATTATTTTCTGCATAGATCAGATATTGGCATTATGGCTAAAGACAGTACCTGAATATACTAACATGTTCTCCGTCCTTATCATTTGTTATTCATTTATATGTGTAGTTCATGCACCATTATGGGATGTAGCATTAGCTTCAGGACAGATTAAGCGTTATCAAACAGTTGGAAGTTGTATATTCCTGTTGGTATTCCCGATATCTTATGTGTTTTTAAAGTTAGGGTATCCACCAACTACTGTGATGTATGTAATGATGGGAGTTAGAATTTGTTTTTATATAGCATCGGTCATCATAGTTCGAGCCATTGCTAATTATTCCTTATGGAATTATTTTAGTAAGATTTTCACTCCTGTAGTGTTGGTCGTTGTACCATCATTAGCTTTGCATTTTATAATTAAGTATTATATTCCAGTATCTTTAGTTTGGATGTTTATATATATATTCATTTCTCTTTTACTGAATATAGTTATCATATATATAATTGGATTAAATAAATCGGAACGTGCATATATTTTGAATATTGTACGTAAAAAAATATCAAGACAAAAATGAAACTATTAGGAATTCCATGCCATACGTTGAAAATGGCAGCTTTAAAGTTTATTAGTTTAGTAACTTATAATTTGAGTGGTAAGCCTGCTAAAAACAAAAAGGTTTTAGCAGAATTAAAGGATAAGTACAAGGGTAAACATTGTTTTATTGTGTGCAATGGACCTAGTTTAAAGGCTTCAGACTTAGATGTTCTACATAAGAATAATGAGCTGACATTTGCTTCTAACAAAATAGATAAAATCTTTAATCAAACAGATTGGCGACCAACATTTTATGTAGTTACTGACCAAGGGTATCAGTATAGTTTGTTAGATGTAATGAATAGTGTGCCCGCTAGAATTAAATTCTTTAAGACAGAAAGTTATTGTGTTACAAAAAAAGTGCAAGGATCCTGTGCTTTTTTTAAGGGGTATACAGATAGAACGCTTCTTGAAAATCCAAAGTTTTCAACGGATTTAGAAAATGGTATTTATGATATTGCAACTGTTACATATTCGATGCTTCAAATTGCGGTTTCTATGGGTATAAGAGATATTTATATTATAGGTTGTGATAATTCTTATGGAAAAGAAGTAAAGAAGGACGGAACAGTTGTTGATAATGGTACTGTTTCATATTTTGCAGGTTCTGATCCAAAAGAAATTAAACATGCAGCTGCTACGTGGGAGATGGATATTGCATATGAATATGCCAAAAAGTTTGCTAAAGAACATGATATTCATATTTATAATGCGACTAGAGGAGGACATCTTGAAGCATTTGAAAGGGTAGATTTTGATAGCTTATTTTAAAATTTAAAAATGATTGAATGTTTTAAAATTCAGCTTCTTTCTTTTGATAATGAAGAGGATATCTTTAATGTCAAGAAAGGAAAAAGAATATTTTGGGTGGATTGCTTGAAGCCATACTTCATAGCTAATCCAACCATTATTGTGGCCGATCCTTTCTTATTTGAATATAAGGGGAAGTTACACTTGTTTTATGAGAGTAAGGGACTTTATACCCCTGGTGTGCTCATGATGACTTCTACCTCTGATTTGGTTAACTGGTCTAAGCCTGTAGTTGTCTTGAAAGAGCCATTTCATCTTTCTTATCCTTGTGTGTTTGAGGAGAATGGAAAGGTATATATGATACCGGAAACAGGGCAAGATGGGAGCATTCGTTTATATGAAGCAACGGATGAAACTCTTAGTTCATTTAGACTTGTTAAAAAGTTATTGGAGCAACCTAAGGATAAGAAAATCCGCATGGGTTATGGTGATTCTTCTATTTACAAGAAAGATGGTAAGTATTACCTGATGACCATGTTGCAATATAGTGAACCAGTGAATGTTTTGGAACTCTATATTAGTGATAAGTTAGAAGGTCCATATACGGCTCATCCTACTTCTCCTATCATTAAAAGTAATAAAGTTGGTCGCGATGCAGGTTGTTGGATAGAACATCAAGGCAAGTTGTTGAGAGTATCACAGGATTGTACGCATCGCTATGGTGACAACGTTTATGTTTCTGAGATAACAAAACTTTCACCAACAGAGTATGAAGAAACCATATTGAAGGAAAAGATATTGCCGACAGATATCCCATTCTATAAAGAAGGTGGACATCAATTTAACGTAATCAATTTTAAAGGCAAATGGATTGTTGCTACCGATGCAAAGGAATACCATCGCCTGATTGCAACAAGAATTTTACATAAGATAAAGAGTAAATTATGATACCAAAAGTTATTCATTATTGCTGGTTTGGGGGTAATCCTCTGCCAAAGAGTGCACAGAAGTGTATTGCGTCATGGAGAAAATATCTCCCTGATTATGAGATAAAGGAATGGAACGAGAGTAACTTTGACGTGAACATCATTCCTTATACCGCAGAGGCATACAAGGCAAAGAAGTATGCCTTTGTGAGTGATTATGCCCGTTTCTGGATTCTCTATAAATATGGAGGCTTATATTTTGATACAGATGTAGAGGTCATCAAGAATATGGATGATATTATTGCAAAAGGTCCGTTTATGGGGTGTGAGAATGAGGCTAAAGCTGATGCGACGCCTGCGCAGCTAGGCGTCGCACCAGGCCTAGGGCTATATAAAGAAATTCTTGATGATTATGACAAAAGTGATTTTGTTAAGGAAAATGGTGTATATGATTTAACTACGATAGTTGAGCGTACGGGGGGATTTCTTTGCAAGCATGGATTGAAGAATGTATCAAGTGTTCAGCATATAGCAGGGGTTTGGGTTTATCCGAAAGAATATTTTTGCCCGAAAGATTATTTCACCGGGAATTTAGAAATTACCCAAAATACATATTCTATACATTGGTATGATGCATCTTGGGTTCCGAGAGAAAGAAGATTTAAAAACTGGCTTTATAC
>ERZ1034952.1717-NODE-1717-length-17283-cov-8.054388_pt1 | contig 17283 bp, 13 predicted proteins | sample MGYA00520625_ERZ1034952 | MGnify/ENA primary metagenome ERZ1034952 (study PRJEB33766, sample SAMN09781773) | gut metagenome | biome: gut microbiome | host: Homo sapiens | place: Madagascar | study: EMG produced TPA metagenomics assembly of the PRJNA485056 data... | reverse complement strand
TAATAATGCTGAATTATAAAATCAAGATAGGCTTAATACCCGATGTAAGAGATTTGGGTGACTTTGCCACCAGAAAAGGAATTTTTGAACCGGCAAAAGGCGTTGACAGAAAAAACGATGTTGTTAAGTATATAAAAAATAATTTCACTGATGAGCAAACGGAATTTACCGATTTGGAATGGCTTAATGAATTGGGCGTTCTCTACAAAAATGCCGATTGCGAAAAAGTGTGCGAATATCTGAAAAAAGAAAAAGTTGATGCAATTTTTATCATTAACTGCAATTTCGGAAACGAGGAAGCCTGCGGAAGAGTTGCAAAGGAAATGGGTTTGCCGGTTCTTCTTTGGGGTCCGCAGGACACCGTGTTTGATGAGGACGGTATGCGTTATACGGATTCGCAATGCGGGTTGTTTGCCATAAGCAAACAGCTGCGGCGCTATCATGTACCGTTTACATACATAGAAAACTGTACCGCGGAAAGTGAAATCTTCAAAGCCGGCTTTGAAAAGTTTTTATCGGTTGTGACCATGGTCAAAAATTTCAAAAATCTAAACGTTGTTCAGGTAGGAACGAGGCTCACACCTTTTAAAAGCGTTATGTTTAACGAGCTGGAGCTTACGGAAAAGTTCGGAATTAATATGAATAATCTTAATCTTGCACAGTTTGAGGAGAAATTCAATAAGCTGATTTCGTCAAAATCAAATGAGCTTGCAAGGGATATTACCGATCTGAAAAAGAAATATAATGTTGACGGACTCGATGATGAAACGTTAAAGAAGCTGCTGACATTTGTTTATGTATACAAAGAAATTACAGATGAAACCGGCGCCGACGTTCTTTCCTCTGAGTGCTGGACGGCAATGCCGCTTGCGGTGGGCGCAAATCCGTGTCTTGCGATGAGCATTCTTTATGATATGGGATATATTGTTGCCTGCGAATCGGATGTGCACGGTGCGATTACATGTGCTCTTTTAAGCTGTGCGTCGCGCGGAAAAGCCGCTCCGCTTTTCGGTGAATTTACCGCAAGGCACCCCGAAAACAGAAATGCCGAGCTTTTATGGCATTGCGGACCGTTCCCCTATTCGGCAAAAGCAGACCGCTCCGAAGCAAAGCTATTCAACACAAAACCGTCGTTTAAGGCAAAAGACGGTGATTACACTATTGCAAGATTTCAGGGAGACAGCGGAAAATACACTCTCTTGGGCGGTCAGTTTAAAACGACAGAAGGACCGTACACCTTCGGAACATATATGTGGGCGGAATTTAAAAATTTGTCCGCAGTGGAAAAGAAATTGATAGACGGCCCGTATATTCACCACATGACGGAGGCTTACGGAACATATGCGGAAGTACTCCAAGAATTCTGCAAGTACATACCGGAGCTTGAATACGACCCGATAGAAGATTAAGCAGCCGAAAGTGAGCAATTCTTTACAACAGTTATAACAGAATGGAGAAAAAAATGAGAGAAAAAATTCTGCTGGACAATGATTGGAAATTTCACAGAGGCGATTTGCCTAAAAAAAAGAATTTGATGAAAGGCGCATATTACATAAGCGCAAAAACCGAGCGCATGCTTTTGGGTCCTGCGGCATACCTAACAAAGGACGATTCATATGCGTTTGAGCCGAAAGAAATGTGCGATGAAAACTGGGAAAACGTGGATTTGCCTCACGATTATGTTATAGAGGGCACGCCAAGCACAAAATATCCGCAGGCACGCGGATATTTAAAGTATGAAAATGCATGGTACAGAAAGCACTTTGATTTAAGCCCAGAAGATACGGACAAACGTATTTTACTTTACTTTGAAGGCGTTGCAACAAATGCAACGGTATATCTGAACGGCTGTCTTGTAAAACATAATTTTTGCGGATATACGCCGTTTGAAATCGATGTTACAAGCACCGTATATTTTGACAAAGAAAATGTGCTTGCCGTTTATACAGACACATCGGATAATGAAGGCTGGTGGTATGAGGGCGGCGGAATATACCGTCATGTATGGCTTATAAAAACAGATAAAATTGCCGTTGATTTATGGGGCGTCTATGTAAATCCGCAGAAAAACGACAGCGGCTGGACGGTAAACACGGAAACAACACTTATAAATTCCTCCGAAAACAATGCGTGTGTTATGGTAAAATCCGTTATTTCCGATCAAAGCGGCAATGAAGTCGGCAGTGCTGAAAATAACATTGACACATACGCATGGGAAAAAAGCATATTAAATCAGCAAATAGACGTGAAAGAACCGCTGCTGTGGGATATTGACAGCCCGAATTTATATTCGATGACAACATATGTGTGCAGAGACGGCAAAGAAATCGACAAAACAATAACTAAATTCGGTTTCAGAACATTTTATTTTGACGCCGAAAAGGGATTTTTCTTAAACGGCAGAAATGTAAAAATAAAAGGTGTATGCAGTCATCAGGACTACGGATTGACAGGCAGAGCAATACCCGATAATCTCCATCATTACAGAGCTGAGCTCATAAAAGAAATGGGTGCAAACGGATACAGAACCTCGCACTACCCTCACGCGGAGGCAATGATGGATGCACTTGACGAAATAGGAATACTTGTAATGGATGAAACGCGTTGGTTTGAGGCAACGGACGAAGGGAAAGAACAGCTTGCTTCTCTTGTAAAGCGTGACAGAAATCACCCGTCTGTAATCTTGTGGTCGGTGGGAAATGGAGAACCCAAGCATCTTACCGAGCAAGGCAGAAGAATTACAAAGGCTTTAAAAGCGCTTGTGCTGAAATACGATAAATCAAGACCCGTAACAACGGCTGTTTCCGACAACTCCATTGCGGCAACTGTTTTTGATACGGTTGACGTTATAGGAGTTAACTATAATCTTCATCAATACGATGAATTACATAAAAGATACCCCGAAAAACCTTTTGTATCAAGCGAATGCTGTGCAACGGGTTCCACTCGCGGCTGGTATAAAGACGACAGTGAAACAAGGTCATTTTTAAGTGCATATGACAAGGACACTACAAAATGGTTTATATCACGTGAAAAAACATGGAAATTTGTTATGGAGCGCAACTGGGTTGCAGGCGCTTTTCAGTGGATTGCAATTGAACACAGAGGTGAATGTGTGTGGCCGAGACTTTGCTCACAATCAGGCGCTATAGATATGTATCTTCAAAAGAAAGATGCCTTCTATCAGAACCAGTCTCACTGGCTTGAAACCCCGATGATACATCTGATGCCGCACTGGAATCATGAAGGTATGGAGGGCGAAGAAATTCTTGTCCGCGCATACACAAACTGCGAGGAAACCGAACTGTTTTTAAACGGCAGAAGTTTGGGCGTTAAAAAAGTGGAACGTTTCGGTCATGCGGATTGGATTGTTAAATATGAAAAAGGCACCGTGGAAGCGGTCGGCAGAAACGGCGGAAAAGAAATTGTACGCGACATAGTTCGTACAAGCGGGCACGCTGCCACGCTTAAACTCAAACAGGATAACACGCTTTATTCGGCGAACGGTCAGGATTTACTGCTCTTTACATGCTATTGCGTTGACGAAAACGGGATTACCGTGCCCGATGCGGAGCCGTTTGTGAAGTTTGATATAAACAGATTCGGAAAAATTGTCGGAACGGGTTCCGATATAACTGATCACGTACCGCCCATGCTCCAGGACAGAAAAATGCGTGCCGGACTTTGTTCGGTTGCGGTAAAAGCAGGCAGCGAACCCGGCTGTCTTAAGCTGTACGCCTCTTCCGAAAATCTTAAAAATGCGGTAATTTCGGTAGAACTTGAATAGTGATCCGGAACAGCGTCCGGCTATTTAAAAGACCTAAAATGCAACACTTATTGAGATGTGATACAAAAAACTTGTTTTTAGGTATTCCTTTTTTAACTTGTCATGATATAATAGCAACATGTACTGCAAAGCCAATAAAAACTTAAGGAGATCAGTAATTATGAAAAGCAAAAGAATATATTTTATAGACAATTTAAGATGGATTTGCGTATGGCTTGTGGTTCTATTCCATGTTATTGACATTTTCAATTCCACGGGTGTTCCGATTCACTACAATGCTCCTGGTATTCCGCAGCTTGATCTTATCGGCTATTTTGTATACCCGTGGTTTATGGCTCTTTTATTTATTCTGGCAGGCATAAGCGCCAAGGAATCTTTAAAAGTACGTTCCGTGCGTGAGTTTGCCGGAAACCGCTTTTCGCAGCTCATGGTGCCGTTTATTGCGTATATGGCAATTTTTGCAATTCCGACATCGGCATTTTGTTTTTCCGTAAGCGGCGGCTGGGCGGACTTTGCCTCCGTTCCGAAAGGCGTTTTGGTTATAATAATGCTTTGCGTCGGAATGGGCCACGCATGGTTTATGTTGGAACTTTACGCTGTATCTGCAGCATTTCTGCCTTTTATAAAGCTGCAAAACAAAGAAAAATTCACACACCTTTGTTCGTCTCTCGGCTTAATTCCCATATTGCTTTTTGCAATACCTCTCTGTTTTGCGGCACAGGTTTTAAATGTTATTGAGGTTTTCCGAAACTTATTCTATTTTCTTCTGTTTCTTCTCGGATTTTTTGTTTTCTCATCGGAAGAAATACAAATGGGACTGCAAAAATACAGTCTGCCTCTGTTGATATCGGCGCTTATTTTGTTTATACCTCAGGCGTACATAAACTTTGGGCGCGGTTTCGCCGTATCGGCAAAACACCCTGCCGCCATCATATACGGTTACGTAATGTGTCTGGCGCTTTTAGGTATGGGAAAAAAGTATCTTTCATTTGAAACACCGTTTACGCATTATATGGCAAAAAGAAGCTTTCTCATATATCTTTTTCACTATCTCCCAATGCTTATTACGGCGTACTTTACCGTAAATTTTATGAAGCTGCCAATTATACTTGAATATACAACCGTATTTGTTCTGAGCGCCGCCGAAAGCGTGATAATAAGCGAGCTTATATACAGAATTACTCCGCTGCGAAAACTTTTCGGCGGACGCTGATTAAGTTTTCTTATCTTTCTGGCACCATAAAATTAATGCCCGCCTTAGCAGCCTGACTTAGCTGATATTTTCTTTTAACATAATACATTTTTCCGTCTTTTATAAAATGTGCTCCCGTTTGGTGAAATCTGAACGGAACATTTTTTTCAATGCACTGACGGCGGATATCCAAAACCCATTCAAAATTACAGACGCGTGCGTCCGCACCTGATTCTCCGCTGACGGATACCTCTTCAATTTCTTCGTCGATATACGCTGAAATATCCATATGTTCAAGCATCGGCGCAACGATTATGCTTTTATGTTTTATCGGAAGACTTTTAAAAATCGGCAGCCTGTAATCTGCCATAGCCCGGTTTTCAACCGTGCAGCCGATAATCACATTATCAAACCCTTCTCCCCATTCACTCGGCAGGCATTTTTCAAGCCTGTCTATACGCTTTGTGAAAAAATAAAACATCAAGTCCTGCCTCATATGCATCATTTCCCAGCATTCACCGCGCCACGGGTCTGCGTCTTCAAGCAGAAAATCCGAAGTGAAGCATGTAAACACAATTCTTCCTTCGGGGATTTTAAAGCTGCCGTCACGTTTTTTCTTAAGCGGTAAATTGAAATTTCCCGTTTTTCTGCATAAGCTGCTTGAAATATCAGCACCGTACATTTCGTCCTGCCTGTAAACATAGCAGTATTTGCACCCCGGGCTTATCTTTGTACAGCCGTGCCACGGATTCCAGTCTGCATAAATTTCCGTACGCATAAAAAGCTCCTTTCAGCGCTTTGCGGCACCCTTCATTATTACATCAAGCGCCCATGCGGCCTGTTCTTTTGTAGCGTCGGGCGTATCTTCCAGAGGATATTTTATACCGAGTTTTTCATACTTGTATTTCCCGAGTGAATGATACGGAAGTACTTCGGTTTTCTTAACATTTGACAGTGTTCCGATAAACTCTCCGAGTCTTAAAAGAGCGTCTTCTTTGAGCGTGATTCCCGGTACACCGACATGGCGTATCCACACGGAAACGCCTTTTTTATCAAGATACTTTGCAAATTCAAGGATATTTTCATTTGACTGACCCGTAAGCTTTTTATGCTCATCGTTATCTATATGTTTTATATCGAGCATAACAAGATCCGTAACGGAGAGAAGCTTATCTGTTTTTTCGGTATCATCGGGTCTGAACATAATTCCCGATGTGTCAAGACACGTATTTATGCCGTTGTCATGAGCCAAAGCAAAGAGCTCCGTTACAAATTCAATTTGCATCATAGGCTCTCCCCCGCTTACGGTTATTCCACCTTCTTTTCCCCAATAGCTTTTATATCTTAACGCCTTTTTTATTATTTCTTCGGGCGTATATTCGTCTCCTCCCCGCTCCCAGGTGTCGGGATTATGACAGTACTTACATCTCATTATGCAGCCTTTTGTAAAAACAACAAATCTTACTCCCGGTCCGTCAACAGAACCGAAAGTTTCAAACGAATGAATATATCCTTTCATGTTTTACCTCCGCTCAGCATATATATAATTTCAATTGGCTCAATAAATTTTCAGCCATCGGTAATCCTGCCGATGGCTGAAATCAAACTAAAGTTTTAGGTTAGTTTTACATTGTTTTGTGGCATGTTCTTGAAATAACATCAAGCTGCTGCTCTTTTGTAAGGTCTATAAACTTTACAGCGTAGCCGGAAACACGGATAGTAAAGTTTGCATACTCTTCTTTCTCCGGATGTTCCATAGCGTCTATAAGTTTTTCTTTTCCGAATACGTTAACGTTTAAGTGATGTGCACCCTGGTCAAAATATCCGTCGAGTACGTTAACAAGATTTGTAACACGCTCGCCTTCCTCATGACCCAAAGCATCGGGGCTGATTGTCTGAGTATTTGAGATACCGTCCAAAGCCCATTCATACGGAAGCTTTGTAAGTGAGTTAAGGGATGCAAGCAATCCGCTTTTCTCTGCTCCGTAGCTCGGGTTTGCTCCCGGTGAAAGCGGAGCGCCGGCAACTCTTCCGTCAGGCATAGCGCCTGTAGCCTTACCGTAAACAACGTTTGAAGTAATTGTAAGAATGGAAGTCGTAGCCTCCGAATCACGGTATGTGTGACGTTTCTTGATCATATCAAGGAATGTCTTAAGAAGCCATACAGCAATCTCATCTGCACGGTCATCATCGTTACCGTAACGCGGGAAATCGCCTTCCGTTTCATAGTCAACGGCAATACCTGTTTCATCACGTATAACTTTAACTTTTGCATATTTAATAGCGGAGAGCGAGTCAACAACGTGTGAGAAACCTGCAATACCTGTTGCAAACGTTCTTCTTACATCGGTGTCTATAAGCGCCATTTCCTCTGCTTCATAATAATATTTATCATGCATGTACTGAATAAGGTTCAGTGTATTTACATAGAGACCTGCAAGCCAATCCATCATAGCAAGATATTTCTCAATTACTTCATCATAATCAAGATATTCGCTTTCGATAGGTCTGTATGCCGGGCCGACCTGCTCACGAGTTTTCAAATCAACACCGCCGTTGATTGCGTAAAGCAAGCATTTTGCAAGGTTTGCACGTGCACCGAAGAACTGCATTTCCTTACCTGTCTGTGTTGCGGAAACACAGCAGCAAATTGAATAATCGTCTCCCCATACAGGTTTCATAACGTCATCGTTCTCATACTGTACCGAGCTTGTATTAATTGAAATATGAGCAGCATATTTCTTAAATGCTTCGGGAAGAGCGGACGAATAAAGTATGGTAAGGTTCGGCTCCGGTGAGGGACCCATGTTTTCAAGTGTATGAAGGAATCTGTAATCGTTCTTTGTTACCATCGAACGGCCGTCAACTCCGATACCGCCGACTTCAAGTGTTGCCCAAACAGGGTCACCCGAGAAGAGCTGGTTGTATGAAGGAATTCTTGCGAACTTAACCATACGCAGCTTCATTACAAGATGATCTATAAGTTCCTGAGCTTCTTTCTCTGTGAGCTTGCCGGCTTTCATATCTCTCTCCATGTATATGTCGAGGAATGTTGAAATACGGCCTATGCTCATTGCAGCACCGTTCTGAGTTTTAATTGCGCCGAGATATCCGAAATAGAGCCACTGAACGGCTTCACGTGCATTTGATGCAGGCTTTGAAATATCGTAGCCGTACATTTCAGCCATTTCTTTAAGACCTGTAAGTGCCTTTATCTGCAAAGATATTTCTTCACGCTGTCTTATAACGTTATCTGTCATAACGCCGTCACCGCAGTTTGCAAAATCATGTTTCTTTTCTTCTATAAGATAATCAATACCGTAGAGTGCAACACGTCTGTAGTCACCGACAATTCTGCCTCTTCCGTATGTGTCCGGCAGACCCGTTATAATTTTATTGTGTCTTGCCTTCTTCATTTCGGGAGTATATGCACTGAAAACACCGTCGTTATGAGTGCGGCTGTATTCAGTGAAGATCTTATGAAGTTCGGGAGCCGGAGTGTAACCGTATGTCTGGCAAGCCTGCTCAGCCATCTTTATTCCGCCGAAAGGCATGAACGCTCTCTTGAGCGGCTTGTCCGTCTGCAAGCCGACAACTTTCTCAATATCTTTCGTATCTTCACCGATATATCCGGGCTTATGCGATGTAAGCGTTGATACTATTTCGGTGTCCATATCAAGAACGCCGCCTTTTGCACGTTCTTCTTTCTGAAGCTTTTGCAGCATATCCCAAAGCTTGTTTGTGTTTTCGGTAGGGTCTTCAAGGAATTTTTCGTCACCGTCATACGGCTTGTAGTTTTTCTGTATGAAGTCTCTTACATTAACTTCTTCTTTCCATGTGCGGCCTTCAAAGTCGTTCCACTGTTCAAAATTTACCATAATGTGTTCCTCACCTTCTTTTACTTTGATTACAGTATAACATAAAACGATATATTATGAAATATCCAAAATCGCATACCTCTATTCAAATAATGCATATCGCTAATTGATGTCATGCTCTTTTTTCAGTTTTCTTACGACTTTTTCGACTGTTTTTACAAACAATTTTTCATGTGCGGTCGGCTTATAGCCCTTTCTGCTTATAAGTACGTCTTTATAACTGTTATTTTCTATAGTGCACTTTTTTTCGACAAGCGGCATAGTATTTAAAATATTTGACGGCGTCGGCGAAGTCCACATATACGTTGTTTTTATATTTTTCAAAAGTTCAAACTGGCTTTCTCTCTCAAATACGGCAATCTCACGTTTTTTCTTGTCATTCTGGCGCATTTCGCGCGCAAGGTTTGCCGGAATTGAAGGAATTGTCAAGTACCCGTGCGTTATTTCTATAAAATCGCGCAAATCCTCGTATTTAATCTCTTTTTCCATTGCAAGAGGATTTTTTACAGACATGATAAGCTGATATTCAAATTCCCATATTGGCTTTACTTCAAGATTATTTTCCTCAAGAAACTGAAGAAAATACTTTTCGTAAATTGTTCTGTAACGTATTATGGCAATATTATTATCTCCGTTTACCACGCTTTTTATTGCCATAAGGGAATTTGTTTCATGGTAGCTTATATCTATAACCTTATTATCTGCAATACTTGTCACAAATTCGGTAAAAGCCTGCGCTATATAGCATGCCATAGGAACAGACACATCGAATTTATGCATATAAACTTCTCGGTTTTTATACATTCTTTCAACTTCGTCGATTTGGTCCACAATGTTGCGCGCATAGTCAAGAAACTCCGCACCTTCTCCCGTCGGGACCACGCCTTTTGAAGTCCTGTTAAAAATCTTTATGCCTATATCTTCTTCAAGCTCTTTTATTGCCCTGCTTAAATGAGGCTGGTTTAAATAAAGGTTTTCCGCCGCTTTTGAAATCAATCCGGTTTTTTCCACCTCGAGCGCATATTTTAAATGCTCCGTTTTCAATTCTCATCACCTCCGAATCACAGCTATATTATATAACATTTTGATAGCCTCGTAAATAGTTTTTCAAAAAAAAAACTGTATAAATGCATTATTTTTTTTGCTCTTAAATGACGTGATTTTTTTCAAATGTCACTTAAAAGCCATTTTCTATTGACTTTTGTTTTATTTTTATGCTAAAATTTAAAATATACAGACGTATAGGAGGGCACGGTAATCATGAACACTACTTCACCGAACGAACACATATTGAATGTCGAAAACCTCAAAGCCACAATTCTTTCCGACACCGCACTCCGGAAAATTAATTCATCCGAATATATTCAGCTGCATTTTCATTATTATTTTGAGCTTTTTTATGTTACAAGCGGAACGCTTACAATAACGTTTGAAAGCCATGAACTTGTTTTAAAAGAAAATGATTTGCTGATAATTCATCCGCGCGTTCTGCATGTTGTTAAAAGTTCATCGGAAGGAATTATGCGATATAATATAAACTTTAATATTGAAAAAAACGGAATTAAATCTGCTTTTAAACTTTATGAAAAATTGACTTCGGCTTTGCACAAACCGTATGTATTCTTTAATAATGTTCCAACGGTTGATAATACTCTTTCCAACTTGTGCGCTGCCATTGTTCAAAACAATAAATATACAATTTCGATGCATTTTCATGAATTTATTATAGCCATTCTCGGAATTTCCGATGAGCTGTCTGTTCCTGCGCTGCTTGACGCTGCGGCTTTTGACAGCAATATGACGAGAATATACAAAATCCACAACGTTATCAATCGAAACTTTACTTCAAAGCTGTCCATAAAACAAATTGCGGACATGCTTTTTTTGAGCACCAGGCAGGTCAACAGAATAATACAGCAGTATTACGGCAAAACATTCCGCGAGCTCATAACACAAATGCGCATGAATGCAGCTTCTGCCCTTCTTTCGGAAACCGATATGAAGATTTCCACCGTTTCCGCCAAAGTCGGATATAATTCCGTCCGCGGATTTTATACCGCTTTCAGAAAATATTACGGCTGCCTTCCAAGCGAATACAGGGATATGTCAAAAAACGATCCTTTTATTTAATTTTTTGCTCCTATGTGACAACTTAAAAAAATCATGTCACTTCTCTTCATTGATTTTTTTCGTAATTATTATATAATTATTTTATAAAAATCAAGCCGCAAAAAACGGCAGAACGGAGAAAAAAATGATTAAAGCAGGATTTTCAAGATTATGTATTGATCCGCCTTTGTGCACACCTCTGTCGGGTTACTACGAGGCCCGTTACAACCGCGGCGTTTTAGACTCGCTTTATGTGAGCGCAGCCGCGTTTTCTGACGGCGAAAATCAAGCCGTAATAATTACGCTTGATCTTTGCATGCTGACAACGGCTCAGAGTGATTCCTACAGAGAAGCTGCCGCAAAGACATGCGGAATTCCCAAAGAAAGCGTGTTTCTGACATGCACGCATACGCACACAGGCCCTATGATAGGCAAAGACTTCGCGTCGGAGCTGCACGGCTCCGAAACCTATGAGGCTTACCTCGGCACCCGAATATGCGACGCCGCTCTTTATGCATTTGCCGACCTTCGCGGCGCATCTTTTCAAAGCGCCTCCTCGAGTGTTGAAAACATTTCTTTTATAAGACGTTTTCGCATGAATGACGGAAGCGTTCAGACAAATCCCGGGATTAATAACGAGAATATCGCTTCACCTTTAGGCACTCCCGACAACACCTTAAACCTTTTAAAGATTTTAAGAAGCGACGCGGAGGATATTTACATAGTAAACTTCGGCACGCATCCCGACACCATCGGAGGAGAAATGGTAAGCGCGGATTATCCCGGCTTTGTTCGCTCGACGGTTGAAGGCGCTCTTGAAAATGTAAAATGCATTTTCCTTACCGCTCCGCAGGGAGACGTAAACCACATCAACCCCTTCCCCAAAGACTCTGACAGGCAGGGCCTTTGCTATGATAGCTTTGACGGTGTTCCGAGAGGCTATGAGCACGCAAAGCACATGGGCAGAGCAATCGGCGGAGAGGTTTTGAAAATTTGCGGCAAAGCCCTGCCGCTTGAATGCAACACTTTGAATTTCGCCGAGAAAAGGGTATCGGTTTTTGTAAACAAGGAAAACGACCGTATTAAAGACGCAGAAAAAATACTTCATCTTCATGAGCTTGGGAGAGATTCGGAGCTTCCGTTCAAAAAAATGGAGCTGACAACTGAGGTTGCCCGTGCAAAACGTATTATTGACCTTAAAGACGCTCCAGACACAATAGAAGTAAGTATTTCGTGTATCATTTTGGGCGGCGCCGCTTTTATCGGTTTTCCGGGCGAGCCGTTTGTTGAAATCGGAAGGATAATAAGAAAATCTTCGCCTTATAAAGCAAACATTATATGCTGTCTCACAAACGGCGGAGACTACTACTTTCCAACAGCGTCGGCATATGATGAAGGCGGATACGAAGCCGCAACATCCCATCTTAAGCGCGGAACTGCCGAAAAGCTTGCCGAGGAATCGGTAAAGCTTATTACAGAATTAAATTAAAGGAGAACAACCCGTGAACAAAGGTATTTCGATGTTTGATTTAAGAGGGAAAACTGCCGTTCTTTCGGGCGGGGCAGGTCTTTACGGCAGACAGATTGCCTCGGCTCTGGCGGAATGCGGCGCAAAGCTTTATATTGCTTCGCGAAACCTCGAAAAGAATCAAAAGCTGGCAGATGAATTAAATTCTCTCGGCTGCGACGTACACGCAAAAGAGCTTGACCTTTCTTCCGAAAAAAGCATAATCGCCCTCGCGGAAAGCGTTTTTGAAGAATGCGGCAAAGCAGACATTCTTATTAATAATGCCGTCATGCGTACAATGCAGGGTTATGACGACACCGCCGAAGCCTTTGACATGAGCATGAAGATAAACGCAACCGGGCTTTTCCTTATTTCACGGGCGTTCGGCGACAGAATGGCAGAAAAAGGCGGCGGAAACATTATAAATATAGGCTCGTACATGGGATTGCTCGGCCCCGACTATTCTCTTTACGACGGCACCGACATGAATACGCGCGGCTGTCCGCCGGATTATTTCTTTCATAAGGGCGGCATAACAAATTACACGCGTTTTCTCGCATCGCACTACGGAAAAAGCGGAGTAAGGTGCAACTGCCTTGAGCTCGGCGGACTTTATTCGGGTCAGGATGAAATCTTTGTCAAAAAATACAGCGAAAAAACTATGCTCGGGAGGATGGCAAACGAAACCGACATTAAAGGCAGCGTTGTATTTTTGGCAAGCGACGCATCCGCTTATATTACAGGCTCAATTATCTGTGTCGACGGCGGATACTCCGCAAAATAAAAAGGAGATAAGAGTTTTGGAATACACAGTAAAAAACGATACGAAAATTTCAAAAATCACTTTGGGCACAGCTCAGCTCGGGCAAAGCTACGGCATAAACAATACATCCGGAATCCCTGACGGGAAAGAAGCCGAAAACATTTTAAACACGGCGCTTTCTCTCGGGATAAACACTTTTGACACATCAAACGACTACGGTGACAGCGAAAAAATAATCGGTGAATGTTTCGGACGCCGTAAAGAATCGCCCGTAATTGTAACAAAAACGGGCGCCGAAGGAAGCAAAGCGGCTCTTTACGATATGCTTGCCGAAAACGCGGAGAAGTCGCTTAAGAACCTGAACGTTTCCTCGCTTCCGTGTCTTATGCTTCATCATGAGAAATTCGTTGCTGAATACGGCCGGGCGCTTATTGACGCCATGAACAAGCTTAAATCAAACGGCATTATCAGAAAAACAGGCATATCCTTTTCCGACAAAGCCGATATGAAGAAGATTTTGTCGGACGGCTCATTTGACTTTGTTCAGTTGCCGATGAATATTTTCGATTGCGAGGAAATATTAAACGGAACTCTCTCAAAGCTTAATAAAAGCGGCATGACGGTTTTTGTCAGAAGCGTATATCTTCAAGGTCTTTTCTTCAAAGACCCGGATACACTTCCGAAAAAGCTGAGATCCGCAAAAGAGCACCTTTTAAAGCTTCGCGCACTGTCGGAGAGATACGGCGTATCCGTACAGGCCATGGCATCCGGTTTTATTTACTTCTCGGAGGGGGTGGACAGCGTGCTTGTCGGCTGCGAAAAAGCCTCGCAGCTTGAAGAAAGCGCGAAGCTGCCTTTACCGCTTCCGAAAAAGCTGACGGAAGAAATATTTGAAATATCACAGAAAATCCCATCGGTTGTAAAACACCCCTGGGAATGGAATAATTAAACGGAGGTTAGAAAATGATATCATGCACTGAATTTATACCGCTTTACAGCGAATTTTTCAAGTATCTTGACAAGGACGGCGGACATGATGCCGTTATGGAGTACTGGAATTACCTTTCCGACAAAAACATCGGAGACAAAACAAACCCGAATTCCTTGGGCTACAAATGCGAGAAATTCGGCGGCTTTGACGGCGCGCGCGCTTATTGGGGGCATACGCTTACAGAAGAAGCCTGCGACCTTTTTGAAATATGCGACAATAAAAACAGATTTGTTTACGAGCATATGAGACACTGCCCATCAAGAGGAATGCTAAACGATTTAAAACATATTGAGCCCTACTATGACTACTGCGAGCACTGCAAAGTAATATATTCCCGTGTTTTGGAAAAGTACGGTGTTGTATATGAAAGAGATCATTCAAAAATCAATTCGGCGCAATGCTCATCAATTCTTTATGAAAAAGGAAACAAACCCGATATTGATTTTTTCAATATGACAGATGATGAAATAAAAAAATCTGTCGGAACAGAAAATATAACCGTCACCGATCTTAAGACGGAAGACAACAAATACCTGCACCGCGATTTTCACCTGCTTGCCGATTTCGCGCTTAAATATTGCGGAGACAAATTCGGTCATGACGCCGTTATAAGCTTTTTAACGGATTACACAAAGCACTACTATTCACCTCAAATCGAAAAATTCAGAGCCGAAGGTCTTGCTGCAATCGAAAAATGGATAAAACACATCTATGAAATCGAAGAAGCGCCCGACGTTCTGCAAACAGAACTTATGAAGGACAGACTTATTGTAAAAATCAAAAAATGTCCCGTTATAGCGTACATGCGCTCACTTAACCAGGAGCCGAGCGAATACTATATCGAAGAAACAAAAACGCTGTACGGCGTTATTGCCGAAGAAAGCGGATTTAAATTTGCTCTGAAATACTATGATACGGACGGAAAAACAGAATTTGAATTCCGTGAAAAATAATGCATTGTTTAAAAGGGATGTTAATCTTTGGTCCGGTTTGCCGGTTCCAAAGATTAACATCCCTTTTCTTTTTATTTTCTGCCCACGGGCTGCGTCACAAAAGAGTTTACACCGCGCTTTAAAAATCTTTTTTTTGCGTTGTATGCGCAGGATCTGTTGTTAAAAATTCCGAAGACTGCCGAGCCGCTCCCCGTCATGGCGCTGCCCAAAGCTCCGCTCTCAAGCATTATGCCCTTAAAACGGTTAAGTTCTTTATACCGCCCCTTTGCAGCTTCCTCCAAAACGTTAAACACTCTTACACTTATTCCGTTTAGATCTTTATTTTTTATACAGGAAATAATCTCGTCCGTCAACGGATGTTCTGTAACGGATAACTTGTCATAAGCTTTGTATGCCGCTTTTGTGTTTATAGACATATCGGGTTTTGCAATAACAATAAAGCAGTCCGGAAACGGCGGCAGCTTTGTAAGGACTTCGCCAAGTCCCTCCGCAAGATATGTGCCGCCCAGCACACAAAAGGGCACATCTGCGCCGCAAAGCAGCGCGGTTTCCAATATTTCGTCATTTGACAGCGGAAAATTATACATTCCGTTAAGTGTTTTCAAGACGGTTGCCGCATCTGCGCTTCCGCCGCCGAGTCCGGCACCCATTGGAATTCTTTTATTAATGATTATATCAACACCATCCGAAATTCCGCTTTTTTCAAAGAAAAGCTCCGCCGCCTTATATACAGTATTTCGCTTGTCGGTTGCCAAAAACGGACAGTCGGAGGAAATATTTATACCCTTCTTCGCGTTTTCGACGGTAATGTCATCAAACAGACTAACCGACTGCATAATTGTTTTTATATCGTGATATCCGTTTTCGCGTCTACCCGTAATATCAAGCGAAACATTTATTTTCGCATAGGCGCGGAAGCTTTGCCTCATTTCTTTTCTACTCCTCCGTTTGCAACTATTCCTTTAAGATACTGCATAAAATCGTCTTTTAAATCGTCACGTCTTAAAGCAAACTCAACCGTTGCCTTTAAAAATCCCATTTTGTTTCCCACATCATATCTGTCTCCCTCAAAGTCATAAGCATATACGGGCTGTTTATGAGAAAGAGTGCAGAGAGCGTCCGTAAGCTGGATTTCTCCGCCCGCTCCGGGTTTTGTATCACGAAGAATATTAAATATCTCCGGAGTTATTATATATCTGCCGAGCACAGCCAAATCGGATGGTGCCTCATCGGGGTCCGGTTTTTCTACCATACCGTTAACCCTGTACAGTCTGTCTTCTATCTGACCGGCATTTATAATACCGTATTTAGAAAGATCTTTTTTTGCCACACGCTGAACGCCCAACACCGTGCTTGAATATTTATCGTATACATCTATCATCTGCTTTAAACACGGAACCTTTGAGCTTACCACATCATCGCCCAGCAAAACAGCAAAAGGTGAATTGCCTATAAAAGACTTTGCACAATATATTGCATGACCAAGTCCGAGTGCTTCTTTTTGCCTTACGTAATGGATATTTGCCAGCGAAGAAATCTTTTCTATCATCTCGATATAATCATGCTTACCGGCGCGCTTAAGCTCGTTTTCAAGCTCATAGGATTTGTCAAAGTGGTCTTCTATTGCGCGTTTTCCCCTGCCCGTAACAATTAAAATATCTTCTATCCCCGAAGCAGCCGCCTCTTCGATTATATATTGAAGTGTCGGCGTATCAACGATAGGCAGCATTTCCTTGGGAACCGCTTTTGTTGCCGGAAGAAATCTTGTCCCGAGACCGGCAGCAGGAATAACAGCTTTTGTAATCTTCATGAAAAGTCCTCCTTACAGCAGTTTTTATTAAACCTGTTATATACGCGTTTGTATCAGTTTTTTACAATGTTTTCATACCGATTTGCTGCAATTATTATACCACAGTTCTTCCTTCATTGTCAATATAAAAGGGCAGTTTGAAAAAGGACTGACTATTAATTTTAATTTTTTGAGAGAAATTTATAAAATAGCATTGACAAATGTAGCTGACCATGCTATACTGATTACAGTAGCTACAAGTGTAATTACACTTAACAAAAATCTTATGACGCATAAGGGGGCATTTTATATGT
>ERZ1034952.1711-NODE-1711-length-17336-cov-4.140617_pt1 | contig 17336 bp, 14 predicted proteins | sample MGYA00520625_ERZ1034952 | MGnify/ENA primary metagenome ERZ1034952 (study PRJEB33766, sample SAMN09781773) | gut metagenome | biome: gut microbiome | host: Homo sapiens | place: Madagascar | study: EMG produced TPA metagenomics assembly of the PRJNA485056 data... | reverse complement strand
GGTCAGCTGCTCTTTGAAAATAATGACAAGTCCGATCAGGACTACAAGAATTAAAATGATCTCCACAACACCTACAGCGTCTTCTTCCTCTGCAAATCTTCGCAGCAGTCCGTTTTGTCTTTTCACACTTTGCATCAATTGTCCCATATTCTTCCTCCGTATGTTTCGTTTATATCCTGTTTCACATCTTGCAAACTATAACTCTAATATTAATGTCTATTTCGTACGCAACAGCATACTTTCCAATACAACACCATTTTCAGGCACTTCTCAGATCAGGTTCCTCCATAAAAGGACAGAAACGCAGGTATCATCACAATTGCCATTACGACCATCAACATCATGATCATCGGGATCAGAAGCTTCGTTGCAGCAGCTTCTCCCAGAACACGGGCTTTTCTCTTACGCTCTTCCCACGCTTCCATAGACTCCCGTTCCAGCATATCTGCCATCTGTCTGCTTCCCTTCTGGAGGTTCTGAATCAGAAGTGTAGCAAAAGTCTTATATTTTGCCTGTCCACATCTCTCTCCAAACCTTCTGTATGCTTCACTCTCAGAAACTCCGCTTTCCATTTCATAACAGATGACTCGTATCTCATCATAGGCAGGCCGCGGTTTTCGTTTCTTCTTTCTGCTATAATCCAATGCGATTTTCTGGAATGCCTTTCTTACTGTCATTCCTGCCTGAACAAGAAGTGTAAACTTCATGATCAGTCCGGGATAATCCATAAGCAGTTCTTCATACCGTTTCTGAAGCTGTACCTGTTCTTCTCTGCCTTTCATTACCAGGATTACCATTGCGGCTATAAGAAACAGCCCGGTCAGAAGCATACCGGAATTATCTGCAGGGATTTCCCACTTTACCTTTTTTCCATTCAGCGTATCCGGAAGATAATAATAGTCCGGATCATTCTGCTGCTCATTATATCGGGCCACTGCCTCTGCCAGATCTTTCTTTGCCTGCTCTTTTCTGGTCAGTTTCTTATCCTGTTTCGGTGTTTCCTGTTCTTCCTGTTCCTTTTCCGGTACCTGTATATACATGGAGACCGGTTTCTCTCCATCCACGGATACCATAAATTCCTTCTCATATGATCCTGTATCCTCCTTTTCCAGACGGTATCCCTGAGGATACACCTGTCCGCCGTTTCCTGCGGTAAGAATCATGCCAAGCAGATTCCCGGATATTGCTACTGCTGCAAAAAGTCTGATTCCTTCCTTTCCTCCGATTCCGGAAGATGGAATCCATCCTTTTTTCCATCCGATCAGTGCACACAGAATCATGACAAAAATGACAACATGTACCCACATTTGTACTGTCACACCTCAATATCTACAATCCTTCTGCCAAGCCAGTATGCAGTCGCATAAATTGCGAGACAGATACTCATTGCTACAATTCCAAAGGGATTTCCATAAAGAACACTTAAGAAGCCCGGTGAGGTCATCTGCAGATACAGAATAATTCCTGCAGGCATAAGACTCATGATCATCTGCTCAGATTTCTTGGCTGCCAGTGTCGCCTCTATTTCTTTCTTCACATCAATCTTATCTCCCAGCATACGTGTTACTTTCTGAATAACCCGGTTCATATCTCCGCCGGTACGCTTAGCTGTATAAAACACAGATGCAAAGTTTTCAATATCTTCTACCTGGCTTCTCTCTCCAAGATCCAGAAACAATTCTTCCAGCGGAACACTGATGTGCTGCTGGCTCTCGATATAGCGGAATTCCTCCACAATATCTGTACCCTTTCCATACAATCGTTCCAGATCCCGAAGACAGGTTTTCACTGCACTCTCCACCGAATATCCTGCCTGAACTGCAACACTTAGGGACGTCAGTGCATCTTTGAACTGATAGTTCAGATTCTTTCTTCTCTCTCTGATCATCCGGTTCTGCTGCCATTTCAGATAAAATACAACCACAGGAAATGCAAGAAGCAATACCCACACACTTCTGTAAAAAAGATAATCTGCCATAATACATAATGCCAGTGCCTGACCTGTATATTTCAGAAACTCCCTGGGTGAAAAGCAATAATGCTCATAATCCCGCTTCAGATAACGTTGTTCTTTTTCTTTCCCTTTCATAGTTCAATCCCCGCTCTTTCCAGTTTTTCCACATGGAGGAGAGACGCAGTCTTCACAAGACCTTTTCCCTCCTGCCATTGATACAGCGGCCGAATCCGGATCTCACCGTTTTCGAATCCGCACACTTCAGTTACCTCCAATAATTTTCTTGACTTGTCCCTCATTCTCCCCAAATGTACCAGAATATCCACACCGGATGCAATCTGTCTTCGTATCGCTTCCAGCGGCAGATCAACGCCCATCAAAACCATTGTTTCCAGTCGGGACAGCATGTCTCTGGCAGAATTGGCATGGGCAGTAGACAGCGACCCTTCATGCCCTGTATTCAATGCCTGAAGCATATCCATTGCCTCTCCGCCTCTGACTTCTCCCACAATGATCCTGTCAGGGCGCATTCGAAGCGCAGACTTGATCAGATCTCTGATCGTAACCGACACCGCGCCCTCCATATTTGCCATCTTGGCTTCCAGACGAACCAGATTGTCAATTCCCCTGATGCGAAGCTCTGCATTATCTTCGATGGTGATCAGTCTTTCATCCTTGGGAATATATTCTGACATAGCGGCAAGAAATGTTGTCTTGCCGCTTCCGGTTCCTCCGCCTATGATCATGGAATATCTTGCCTTCACCAGTTTCTGCAGAAACTCTGCGCATTCCTGCGTAATGCTTCCCAGTGCGATTAGCTTCTCCATTGTAATGGGGTGTTCGGGAAAACGCCTGATCGTAAGAATTGGGCCATTTAAAGCTACCGGATAAATTACCGCGTTCACTCTGGAACCGTTCTCCAGTCTGGCATCCACGATAGGCATGGATTCATTGATCACACGGTTGCATTTACCTACGATCTGCTGGATCACATCCCCCAGCTTCTCCACAGAAGTGAAACTCTTATGCCACCTGGTCAGTCTGCCGGCCCGCTCTACAAAGATGGTGTCAGGTCCGTTTACCATAATTTCAGTGACAGTCTCATCATCCACCAGTTCCTGCAATACATCCAGCTTGCGGACAGAATAAAACAATTCCTGACGAAGCTGTACTTTCTCTTTCAGTGCAAGGCGGACATCTTTTATCTGGTTCAGGATCAATTCATCGATCACATCCAGAATTTCTTTATCTGACAGTTCTCTGGACAGATCCAGCTCCTCCATCAGCATCTGGCGTAAGGTTCTAAATACATCTTTGTTCATCCTTTTTCCTCCGGCTTTCATTCCCACAACTGTCTTCAGATTTCTTTTTTCTGATTTTCTTTTCTCAGAAGATTCCTCACGTAATCTCCCAGTTCACTCCACACCAGTTGTTCTATGTAAGCTGGCGACGGATCGGTTACCATGTGAAAAGGCGGACTTATCTTCTCCGTTTTCTCCAAAATCTGAGGATAATCCCAGATCCGCACCAGATTCTCAAACTGGGCGATCTTGCACTGGGAAACAGCATCTGACAATACAGGCATATAGATTTTCTTACACAGATCAAGTAACTGGAAATTTTCATCAATCCCACATCCAATATCCAGTACGATCACTTCATAAGAACTGTCAAGCATGATCATCTGCAAAAGCCTCTCCCAGTCCTGCCAGGATGTTGTGCGAATGTCTGCCGGCATCTGCACAGGCGGAATATAATCCAGGTTATTGATGGTCTGTATCATACTGTTCATCTTATACAAAAGATTCTGGTTATCTTGTCTCACATAATAAAGAAGATCGCTCAGATTATGAGCAAAACCTCTTCCCATCAGCTCCTCAAATCCAGAATATTCTTCCATGTTCAGGTAAAGAACCGCCCCGTCTCTGGCAAGTATCTGACCAAGTGTCAATGCAAAAGAAGTCTTCAGACAACGTCCCAGAGGAGAAAATACGCCTATTATTTCTGTTGTCTTCTTTAATACTGCAAGCTGATCGGATACGGACTTCTTTTCGGCACCGTAACATGCCATTACTTCCCGGAGTACATCAGAAGAAGACTGATATTTATACACACTTGGATACTGGTCAAGTTCCGGAGGATGCACACCCTCCGACAGAATAATAATCTTACCGATATCCAGTTCCCGGACTTCACGGCACATAGCCCGCCCGGAAATTAACAGCAACTCTATATGTGTATGTTTTCCGTAAGCGATCAGGTTCTCTACTGCTGTAAATGCCTGTATCTCAAACGGGATATTCTTCTTCTGATTCATATAATCCATAAAGTTCAGCGCATAATCTACTTCCAGATCACATACTGCAAAAATATTTCTCTTCAATAGATACCTCCTGCATATAACAACACACTTATAAAAACAGGAATCGTAAAATGGAAATTCTCCGGAGCAGAAATGCTTTTTCTCCGATAGGGAGTAATCTTTCCCGTGCTGACCGTGTGCTCTACATATTTGATAAAATGAAGGATTCGTTCACAGAAATTGTGGTTGATGATCAGAAGTACAGATGCAATACATGCACCTGCCAGAAAAGAAACAGAGATACATCTTGAAATGGCTCCGGGGCCCATGACCCCTCCCAGCGCACAGAATAATTTAATGTCTCCTGCGCCCATCATTCCAAAAAGAAACAGAATGATAAGAAGTAAAGGTACTACACTTCCCACAGCAAAAGAGCAGATTCCTGCAATGCCTTTTTGCCAGATACAGCCGGACAGTCCCAGAAACATAGAAAACAGAATCCAGCCATTATCGACTTTCGCAGTACGAATATCCATAACCATGGCTGTTGCGGCTACTGCTACAGGAAAAAGGTGAAAAAATACATATGATATCCCCTCCAGTCTTATAATTTTCGTCTTGCTTGATGGATTCCAAGTTCAAACGCCTTATCGTGCAAGCACGAACAGATTTTTGTCCTTTTGACCCTGATATCAATATTATCGTTAAGTAAAAGTGGAATTTACCGCCGAACTGACGGGATTGAATTACCAGAAGACCTCTGGTGAATATTATTATAGGACCAGACAATTGATTTGTCCAGTCCTATTTTTTGTCGAAATTATAAAATAATTATAAACTGATTACTATCACGGAAGCTTTTCTAAAAGATAATATGTACGATCTCTGGTTCTTGTATAACCTTCTCCATACACAGCTGCGTATGTTCCAGCACTTCCGTTAAAGTCTTCTTTTATCTGATTCATCGTCTGTTCCTTATCATTGATCCATGCCTTCTCTTCATCCCTTAACGCTTCCATAGTTGCCGAATCCAGACTTTCTTCCAAATATCCCCAGATAACATTCAATTCTCTGTCCCAGATTTCATATAATTCTGTATATCCGGAATTACTGTCTGCCTGACTGCCAGTTAATGCACGATTCAGTGGTTCCTCACTCTGCGCTTCTACCTGTGCAATCTCATTCTTCGCCTGCCAATACAGATCCGACCTTGTAACCTGCTGCGCCTCGCTTTCTGCCGGCGGTGGAGTTTCTGCTGTAGGAGTATCGACTGGCAGGTCTACCTGTACCGGAGCTTCTGTTGGTACTGGTGTGTCCGTAGGTATAGGAGTATCGGTCGGTGCAGGAGTATTCGTAGCTGCCGGAGCACTTTCTGCACTTTTCTTTTCCCCATTCCCGGATTTCTTCGTATTCTGTTTCTTCTTATCTGTACTGCTGACTGTTTCCGTTTTTCCCTCAGGTTTCCGCTGGTGGCTGAACATAAATATACCGGAAGCTACAATTGCCGTTAGGGCAATGATAACAAGAATAATTAATCCTATCGGAGATTTCTCTTCCTGTTCTTCCTCTTCCATCTGAAATCCACAGCTTGTACAGAACTTATCGTCGTCTTTTAACTTATTGCCACATTTAGGGCAGTACATCTCGTATCCTCCTTCTGCTAAAAGTAAATCTCTGCTTATACACAGCAAGCTCCTGCAAAGTATTTATTCTCTGCAGGAGCATATTCTTAATTGTTACTGCTTACTCTATAAGCAGTAAATAATGCCTAATCTTCTTTATACCACAGACCAATATCCGTGATTGCGGTATCTTGCCATTCTATCCTGTCGGTATATACATCCTGAATCGTGATTTTTATATTACTTATATCCGTTTCCGGATTAAGCTGAACCAGAAATTCCTGTTTTCCATCAGGAAATGTAAGATTCCAACTGTTATTTCTAGAATCAATCTGCAGAGTTTTTGGCCTGCAGTTTCCCCAGTAATACTTATCTGACTTATCTGGCAGCCAATTGCCCAGTTTAAATGTCATGTAAGTTACAGGATAAGACTTATCAAAGGTAAATTCCAGATATTCACCAATACCAGGGCCATCAACGCCTTCCTGCCAGTCCGTACTATCATTATCATCAAATGCTTTAATCGGCTCATTTCCAACCAGATCCTGGTCAATGACTGAAGATGCATCTGCCTTTGTGATCGCACCGCTGCCAATTCTGGTATACGTTTTCTTTACGCTCTTTAATAAATCAGAATCTTCCAGCAGTTCTGCGGAAGTTATTTTTTCTACCTCTGCTCCTGCATCCTGATTTGCAGTTTCATCAGGTGCCGGTTCTGCATGATTTTCTGTGTCGGATGTGCCATCGGATCCTTCCTGTTCTACTACATTTGAGGAACTGTCTGATTTTCCGTCTTCCCCTTCATTTGAGGAACTATCAGTTTTTTCCTTCTTCTCTGAAGAATTCAAATCTGCTTCCGTCTGTATTCCCCCATCTTTCTTTGTCTCCTTATCACCGTGGACCACAAAGAAAATAGCGCCTACAATCACTACAATAGCGATCACTTCCAGAAAAATGGTAAAAATCATAAGCCCTGATTTCTTTTTCTTCGGTTTTTCTTCCCCCGATGTATTTAAATGATAGCCGCAACTGCCGCAATATTCATCATTTTTTCCCACAGGTGAACCACATTTTGGACAATTCATACTTCTCTCCCCTCCTTTAATTCATTCTGTAATTATCCAACACTTGATGTGCCAACAAGTTAGTAACTTATCGTTACATTAACAAAATACTGAACAGTTAATACGTTTCTAACATACAACGGTGAATATACTTCACTGCACCTGAAAATTCATCAGCTGCCAGATCAGCATCTCCTCCATCTGCCATTACGCAGACAACATATTGTTGTCCATCTGCCAGAATAATCCCGACTTCCGCATAAGTTCCACTTCCCGGATTCGGTCTGATTCCATTCTGGTTGCAGAAAGTTCCTCCATTATACAATGTATCCGACTGAAAAATTCCATGTCTCTGTGCATTGTCACAGATTCTCATATAATTCATCAGATAATCTCTATTGATCACACTGTATTTATTCATAAAAAGATCATATACCATATTTGCGGCATCCTTCGCAGAAATCAGATTGTCGTCTGCAGATGTACCACCCTTAACAATCTGACGACGCATCACAACACTCGTAAATTTATTTTCCTGGCATGTTTGCTGGATTCCTTCCAGCGTCAGAAAACTGATCAGAGAATTAGTTGCATTATTGTCGCTGTACATTAGCATCGCCTGAACAAGTGTATCAACAGACATCTGCTGACCCGCCTGTGCTGAAGTAAGCTGTCCTCTGCCACCGTTGTTAGTATCATAAGTATACTGAAAAGTAACCGGGGTATTCAGAGTAATTCCACTGTTCGGATCATCCATTTTCACCGCAAGTGTATACAAAATCGGGACCGAAACCATTCCAGTTGCAGGCATAGCAGTATTTTTCTCATCTGTTCCACGGGGAGCATCCTCAATACAGTCACGCATGTACAGGCTCTCCTGTGCTCCGGAACCTCTTTTTCCAAACAGATGATCCTGAACATGATCTATATCAATTCTCGCAACTTTTGGAATCTTTGTGGGCATCGGTGTGGGCGTCGATGTCGGTGTTGGTTCTGGCTCTTCTTCAGATTTGTTTTCCGTTTCTGAACTTGTCTTCTGATCAGAATCTTTACTCTTATCCGTTGTACCTTCATCTACAGATTCTGTATCTGTCCTGTCTGCCTCCGCTGTTGTCTCAACAGGACCAGAAGAACTGTCAGAATCCATTTTAGCTTTATAATAATTCACTCCAAATACTGCCAGCAGAACAATCAGAACTACGCCAAGGATTCCCGCCATAACCGGAAGCATATTATTCTGCTTTTTGGGATAATACTGCCTTCCTCTGACCTGTCCTTCTTCCCTGACAACGCGATTATTACTGTTGTTATGGTTATTATGACCATTATGATTATCAGAGTCCCGGATATCCTCCTGTTGTACATTTGCCCTTCCATTATACAGACAGTCATAAAGCTCCTCCATGGACTGCCAGCGATCGTCCTTGTAAACATTCAGACCCTTACAGATAGCAAAATTTACTTCCCGCGGGCAATCCGGCTGAAAATCTGTCACTGGTCTCAGATGATCCTGATAAGTACGTTCCATAGATTCCGGCGGTATCTGACCGGTAATGCATCGATACATGGTCGCACATAATGCATACACATCTGTCCAAGGCCCTTGTTCTCCATGAGTACGATACTGCTCCTCCGGTGCATAGCCCGGCTTCAACATGATCGACATACTTCTGCCCCTGGCTGAGCCAAAATCTCTCGCACCGCCGAAATCCAGAATCTTCACTTCATAATTTGTGGTGATCATAATATTATCCGGACTGATATCACGATGAATCAGATTCATCTTATGTACCTGTCCGAGAGACCGGATCAGAGGTTTCATCATGTTCAGCGTTTCCGTTGCAGAAATCCTTCCGCCTCTTTCTTTCAGGTAGGCTTTTAAAGTCTGCCCCTCAAGAAATTCCATTACAATATAAGCCGTATGATTTTCCTTAAAGAAATCCTTTACTGTAACAATCTCCGGAAGGTCAATACATTTTGCAAGAATCTTAGCCTCATTGATAAACTTCTCTCTTCCTGTCTCAAAGAAAGTCTGCGCTTCCCCGGAATATGACTGAACCGTACAGCTGTTGCCGCTTGTATCACGGATTGCGCAGCCATTCGGATAATACTCCTTAATAGCAACGCGCATCTCCAGATTCAGGTCCATACCGATATAAGTGATACCAAAACCACCTTCACCGATTGATTTTCCTACGAGATACTTTCCCTCAAGGATGACAAAGGGCGACAAATGATGGGGCGGAATCGTATCTTCTGCCGGATCATACCCGCAGTGCTCACATCTTCCTTCCGGACTGGCTTTCTCCTTCATGCATTTTATGCATAAATTTTCAATCTTCATTTACTCCTCCGACTGCCTGTCCTATTTCGCTTCTTTATTTCTGTATTTATCCCAGCTGAAATCCGGTCCGCAGAGTGGAATGAACATAAGACTTGTCTCTCCCAGAGTGATCACATCGTGACTCTTCAGAATCTCGCTGTTTAACACAACATTGTCATTCAGATAAAACAGTTCATGGGATTCTCCAGGCTGTGCATAGAAAATACCTGCACGCGGCTCAAAGATCACGCATGCGTGACGATGTCTTGCAACTGCCAGGTCTCCTCTGATCACAACGTCCATATCCTCGGCACGTCCGACAAAGTTCTTCCCTTCTCTAAGCTGGAAGCTCTGTCCCATGCACTCTCCCTGGATTCCCACCAGCCATCCGACAACCGGCTGTGTTCCTTTATTTCCGGAAATAGCATGTGAAAAAATTCCCACTGTTTTCTGGTCATCACTCGGAGTATTTCCGCCTGCATATGCAAAAGGCTGCTGCGGCATAGTCGGTGTAACTGACGGAGCCGGCTGATCATTTGGAACTGTCATTCCTATTGTTTTCTGATCATCATTCATCTGCTGGCAGTGAGGGCATGTCTGATATTTATCTGCATCATAAAAGTGTCCGTTTTCGCATTTCTGTAAGTTCATAGTATTATCCTCCAATTTCTGTCTCTGTTCTGGTCAAGCGGCTAAAATCATCCGCTTAGCTACTTACTCATAACCAAATAACTGCTTCGCAGTTTGGTTAAACCTGATATCAAATCAGGGGCAAAATCTCTTTTAACCCTGACATCCTATCATTTCCTTACTGTAAAATAAACTCATTGCTTCCCTGTCCAAGGATGATCCTTGTTCCTCTTGAGCACCTTGTCGGCACTTCCCGGTCAAGCTGTACAGTACCATTCATCCTTGTTCCAAGAGAAGAATAATCTGTCACATAATAGCAGTTCTCAGATGCATTAAACTGAACTGTGCAGTGACGTCTGCTGATATCTCTGTCTGAGAGAACCAGGTTACTTGCAGCACCATCTCTGCCGATGGTTACCATCTCACCATCCAGAATGTTGATCTCTGCACCCTGCATACTGCCTTTCGTGCAGACAAGTGCACCATGTGCCATTCCAATGGTCCATCCTGCCATCTGTGTAGTTTCCTCAGATTCCTGCTGTGCAGCTACTGCTATCTTTTTCTGAGAAGAACCACTCTGAACAGAACTTCCGGAATTTCCGTATCCCCCAGCGTCATAACCATAAGAATCTCCATAGCCACCCTGAGCATATGCTGCATTATCAATAAACTCTTCATTATATTTACGGCAGATCTTATTCATATTCTTGAATATTAAATGATATGAAATAAAAACTCCAACTCCCAACAGCAAACACCACATAATAAGTGTTGTTCCGCTCTCATCAACCCTTACTCCATAATCGTCACCGGATCTCTGGATCGTATTTCCCACTTTATAAAGCCAATACCAGCTATAGATACCACAGGTAACAATCGTGAGCAGGATCACTATGATAAAATTCGGTGATCTCCATCCGTCCGGATCTTTCGCAGAGCTTACATCATTCAGATCATTCGTAAAACTCCACATAAAAATCAGTCCATAAATCCCACAGGTAACTACTGATAACAATATATAGATCAACAACGACCTGTCTTCTTTTTTTCGTTCCACTTGCTCTCTCCTCCTTATTTCCCTTTGTTTTTATAATCTCTTTTATCTGCTGTCCTTCGCCACATTACGAAGCAGTAAAACACTGACAACAGTGAAGATCAGCATCATACCTGCCAGAATTCCCCATGACTGCATCAAATGTCCTTTCGTACATTCAAAGAAATCTTCTGCCGCATGTTCCAGTGTCGGAAACTGCTCCTGCATACGAAGCTGCATTCCATTCAGATCCACAATACTTCCCAGCGATTCCACAGACCATCTGCTTACAGTAAGGTAAGAAATCCATTCCCCAGTTCCCTCTAAATTAAACAGAATTCCTGAAAACAGAAGCTGTACGATCAGGATAAATGGTGCCACTGCCATCGCTTTGTCTCCTGTCTTCACAAGAGATGAGACGATAAATCCCATTGCCATAGAAGCCAGCACTGTCAGCCAGACTGTAAAAAATACTTCCAGGTAAAAAGAATCGAAAAAGATTCCAGAATGAGATTTTCCTACAGTTATAAGAAATACTGCTGTCAGCAAAATACTCTGGATCAGTCCAAGTAATGCCTGAATAATAAACTTCGAAAGAATGTAAACCGGAAGCTTCAGGTTTGCCATATATTCTCTCTTTATAATGACTCGCTCTTTGCAGATTTCCTGAATTGAGTTAAATAATCCCATCCAGATTGCCGAACAGCTTAGCGCAAACATCATAGATTTCGTAGATTCATAAATATCAAAGATGTCATCTTCCGAAACAATATATAGCAAAAATCCAATTAATATCGGTTGCAGAAATGTCAGGAACAACTTTGGCAGATCATTCTTGATCAGTTCTGCATATCTGAGACTCAGATACAAAAGCTGCCGCATCCACAAAGTCTTTCTCTCTTTTAACTCGGATTTTCTTTCTTTCTCCGGTTCCGGGAGATTGTCGGAACCTACGCAGTGTTCATACTGCTCTTCCCAGAACTGCGGATCCTTCGCAATAATATTATAAACATTGACCAGACTGTCTGTCTGGAAAAACATCAGTGCCTGCTGTGCTGTTCCAACGAAACATAACCGGCCACCCGGTCCCATAAATATGATCTTGTCACACATATCCAGACTCTGAGTTGTATGCGTAACCATAATAATGGTCTTGTCCTTTGTCTTTGACAGTTTACTCAGAATGGTCATCAGGTTCTTCTCTGTTCCAGGATCCAGTCCTGATGTAGGTTCATCCAGGAAAAACAGTTTCGGATCTGCCAGAAGTTCTACGGCAATACTTGCACGCTTCTTCTGCCCGCCGGACATTTTTCGGATATAAGTGTTCTCATGCTCTTTTAGTTCCACCATATCCAGAACTTCTTCAATCTTTGCATCAATCTCATCTTTGGTGGTGTCTGCAGACATCTTTAATTTTGCTGTATAATAGAGCATTTTCCGCAGAGTCAGGTTCTCGTAAATGATATCCTGCTGCGGCACATAGCCAATGATACTTTTCAGATGCTGGAAATTCTCTCTCAGATTAATTCCATTGAGAAATACCGCTCCCTGAACATCCTTGTCAAATCCGCTCATCGCATTCATCAGCGTTGTTTTGCCTGCACCGGAACCACCGATGATCGCTACAAATTCATTACTCTCAATCTGGCAGTTCACATGATTTAAGATAACTTTCTTCTGTTTGCCAACCCTCTTGTGGAGATTTCGTGTCTCAAGCGCCACGCCCTTTGCCACTGTCTTAAACAGCAAAAACTTCTCCGCAAAAATCATTCGATAATCCAGAATCTGTATCTCATCCTGATTCTTCAAAACAGCCGAATCCTGTACACCACGCCCATTCACCAGAAGGCCGTTTGTGCTCTTTAGATTATGTATCACGCATTTTCCATCCTCTTCCTGTATGATGGCATGCTGTCTGGATACATTACTGCTTTTTAATACCACATCGTTTTTGCTGCTTCGTCCGATCGTTAACGGAGCTTTTCCGATAGGAATTCGCTTCCACGTTTCCTCGCCCTGTTCTGTATCAAACAAAACCGTGATGGAATCATTCTCTGACCCTGCCGATATTCTCAGCAGCGCACCGTCCTGAATTTCCACCCGTCTGGTGGTCTGATGCAGAAATCCTCTTAATCCGCCGGACTCCACAACCGTTCCATTACTACTATTTAGATCTCTGTAATAGATCTTATTTCCTTCAAAAGTGATCTCTCCATGTCTCCCTGACACAAACCGGAAAGGAAGCTGCACAGTATTTGTACCCATTTCTCTTCCAAGGCTGATCGTCCGGGTATTCTGAACTGGAATCTCACTTTTATTTATTCTGCCTTCCGGATCAATGACAGAAATAAAAACGCGCTCTCTCATACCTTTTCCCCTCATTTACTTTCTATGAAAAAAGCTTAAGAATCCTTTTTCCTCTTTCTCACTCTCTCCCAGATCCTTCATAATCTGTTTCTCCATCTGCTTCGGAACTGTAATGCCATATTCCGATATAGACGGCAGCTTCCGTTTCATATTTTCATTCAGAACACCATAAGGTTCTTCTCCTGTCAGCATCCTGTAAAAAACGGCAGCCATGCTATATTTATCTGTTTCTATACTCTTCTGTAACGGTACTTTTCTGTAAGAAGCAGGTACATATCTGCTCCAGAAAATAGTATTCTTTATATCATCCAATGCGTCACCAGACCATGATGGATCCAGCAGTTTCACTTCTCCATTCTGACACAGGATAATGTTATCCGGCGTAATGTTTCCGTGAACGATCTTGTTCTGATGAAGCCCAGACACTGCATCCTGCAGTTTCGCCATAATGTTCTCTGCCACCGGCAGACTAAGAGGATTCTGCCTGCTCAGAAGCTCACGCAGTGTCATTCCATTTACATATTCCATTACACTGTATACTGTATTATTTTCCCGAAAGAAAGCATACACAGGAATGAGTTGCGAAATATCCTGACGTTTATGCAGTTTCTCCATATGTGAAAGGAATACATCTTCCAGACGTTTCCATAGATCCTGACTTACCTCACTCTTCACCTGAATCTGTCCCTGAGCTCTGCATGCTGTTTTAACAGGAAACCACTCTCTGATATAAACTTTCTGTTCCAGAAGTGCATCCCAGGCAATATAAAGAAATCCAATCCTGTCTTTTCGCACTGCATCTCCGATAATAAAACGCCGGTTCAAAATGGTCTCTTCCGGAATCTGGTCTGTATAAACGGAGGCTGCATCTCGTTTTCTACCACAATATGGGCAGAAATCTGTCTGCTCATATTCCTCCATACATTTCATGCATTTCGGCATATCTTTCTCCTCCTGTTATCCACAATCCTGACTGATTTTCAGCAGGATCACTGTCGTATTATCCTGACCATTTCTGCCCCATCTGCCTGCAGTCTTTCGTAGTCTCTCTCCCGCAATAGAAATATTGCCTCCACTTTCCGTGACGACTGCCTCAATCTGCTCCTCTGTCAGCGTCTTGTACAGTCCATCACTGCACAACAGAAGGATGTCCCCGTCCTGCAGTTGGAATGGAATCTCATTCGTATCTATCAGAATGATATTTCCCAGACCAAGATAACTGGTCAACGCCTCTCCTCTGCTGATCTCTGAATTATAGAAATCTATATCAACCTTTCCTGCTTTTAAATTCTCCCGCAGCATAGTCTTATAGTTGTGGTCTTTCGTCAGACGTGTAAGATGCTTATTTCTTAAAATATACAGTCTGCTGTCACCTACAGACATCCAGTGCAGAAGGCCTTCGCAGATCACTGCTGACACAATGGTCGTTCCTGCATCCAACTTATGATGTTGTTCATCTGTAAGAGTACTTACCAGACGATCCATCCTTCTGGCTTCTTCTTCCAGAAACCCGGGAATGTTCTGGATCGGCCAAGCCTCTTCCAGATCTCTCAGGAAATGCTGCACAGTCTGATCACTAGCCATTTCTCCGTGTTTCAGACCACCCATTCCATCACAGAGCACTGCCATGGCAGATCTGCCATCCGTGACTGCTTTGGCTGCGTCCTGCTGATATTCCCTTGTTCCCTGATCTGTCATCGTATATGTTTCAATTTTCCATAGATTATCCAGTTCCATACGCTTCCCTTCTATGTATAGTTACCAGACAATTTTTGCCTGGATATTCCCTGCTGTAATTTCATCATTCGGCAAAAGCTTTCTTCTCCTGTTCAGGCGAACTCCGTTAACTAATGTTCCGTTACTGCTCTCCAGATCTGTGATATAAACATCATTTCCATCTGTCTCCAGTGCAAAATGCTGTCTGGACATCTTTGGATCATCGAAGTAAATATCACAGTCATCGCTTCGTCCTGCCATAGCACTTCCATTGATCGTAATCTTCAGCTCACATTTTCCATTGATCTGATCTTTCATCAGGAAAGTAACTGTTTTCTGCGGAAGATTTACCACGGAAACATGCTGCTTCACATCCACATTGGATGCCAGGGTTGCTTTGCCATCCACATAGATTACGCCTTTGTTCTTCTTGACTTTCTTATAAGTCACCACAACTACAATAATCACGCCAGCTACTACCACTGCTGCAATTCCTGCGATCAGAATGATCCAGAACGTTGTAGATTTGCCCTTTTTCGCTCCGTCCAGATCAAAGCTGTCCAGCTTTGTGATACCGTTCTTCTCCATGGAGCAGTCTGTAATGCCGGAAAAATTAATCTGATAGTTTCCTGTATACAGTTTGTCCTTGAAAGTAAGAACCGCATAAGGCGTTTCTTTCTCTGAATAAAAAACAGAGTCTACGGCAACAGCTTCGCCGTCTCTTTCTACCTTATAATCTGCCAGGTTATCGGCATTCAGAACTTTCTCAGAGAATGTCAGTTTCAGTTCGTTATCGCTCTCTTTTTCCCACTGAACTACCTGTGGTGCTTCCGTATCCGGAATCCATCTTGTAGGGATTACCTCTTTTGTATCAGTTACCTGCTGATCCAGAAATTTCACAGTCAGGTCTTCTCTTGTGTTGCTTGCTACATTGGTATCACTGTGGAAGAATGCCACGTAACTGTCCTGGACTGTATTTCGGATCTGATTCATAAGATCCAGACAAGTTCCTGAATTAAAGATACTCAGGGTACCACCTGTATTTCGGGCAAGTTCTCCGAAACTGTTGATATATTCTTCTTTTCCAACGTCTACTGCAATGGCATACATCGGAATTCCCTTATGATTCAGTTCGCTTACTGCCTCATTGGAAGTCGCCTGTCCTGTCACACAATCTTCGCCATCTGTGATCGTAATGATTACCCGGCGTTTCTCCTCTGTCTGTGCCGCCTGATCGATCATGTCTGCAGTCTTGACCAGGGTCTGGAATAATACGGTTTCCATATCATCATTCTGCAATCCCTGTACAACGGCTGCTGCATCTTGCGGATTCTCAGAACCATTCAACACTACATTTGATTCATCACCAAAAGTCAGAAGTATGCACTTATCTTTTTCTCCTTTAGATGAGATAAAGTTGATGATACCATCTTTGATATTTGCAAACTGACTGTCCGGAATGGACGCTGAGATATCCAGAAGAATGTAATAATCGACACCTTCATTCAGCTCGCTGAATTGCGCGGATTTATCATAGTTCAGGGCTTCCCCGCCCAGATATGCTTCATAGTTCTGCTCCTGCTGATCACTGCGGTAATACACTCTTACATCCGGCATATGTAAGGAAATCTGCTCGATTTCACAGGACTGTGCATATACATTGAATGGAAGCATCAGACACATTCCTGTCAGCAGAAGTCCTGTTATTCTTCTGAATCTTTTTCTTCTCTCTCCCATGTTTCTCCCTCCACACAGAACGGAACAAATGTAAATTCACTCTCTCCAAGCGTAATCTTGTCCCTGCTCTTTATTTCTTTTGCTTTTACAAGCATCTCATGATTGACCATGGTGATTGTTCCACTTCCGGGTGAGAGGAAAAATTTATTGGACCTGTGGTCATAGACCAGCACTGCGTGTCTTTCTCTGGAAATGGCAGGATCATCTACGATACAGATGTCCATCTGGTAGCCTCTTCCAATCCAGTTGTTTCCATTATAAATGCGGTAATCTCTTCCTTTTTCCCTTCCCTTCGTGCACACTAACCATCCTGTCACGAAATCCTTACCTGACTGTCTGCCAAAAACACCGATGGTTTTCTGGTCATCCCCTTTGGGCGGCTCATACAGACCGACGGTCACAGACTCTGATGTCTCTACACTGTCATCTCTTTTTGGAATCATAATTGTCACCTGATCCCGCATCTGCTCTTCGTACCGGTTTCTTTCGTTTTCCAGTTTCACACAGTACGGGCAGGAAGTATATTTGTTGTTGTCAAAAAAATGTCCGTTTTCACATTTTACAATCGCCATGTTACTTTTTCCCCGC
>ERZ1034952.1708-NODE-1708-length-17356-cov-7.809144_pt1 | contig 17356 bp, 14 predicted proteins | sample MGYA00520625_ERZ1034952 | MGnify/ENA primary metagenome ERZ1034952 (study PRJEB33766, sample SAMN09781773) | gut metagenome | biome: gut microbiome | host: Homo sapiens | place: Madagascar | study: EMG produced TPA metagenomics assembly of the PRJNA485056 data... | reverse complement strand
ATGCAGAAGAACTTGTTAAGAAAATGGAAAAGAGCGGAGCAAAAGCTTACCTCGTTAATACAGGATGGAACGGAACAGGCAAACGTATCTCCATCAAAGATACCCGTGGTATCATCGATGCTATCCTGAGCGGAGCCATTCTGAACGCTCCTACAAAGACAATTCCATACTTCAACTTCGAAGTTCCTACAGAACTCCCGGGTGTTGATGCAGGAATCCTTGATCCACGTGACACATATGCAGATGCTGCACAGTGGGAAGAAAAAGCAAAAGATCTTGCTGCAAGATTCGTTAAGAACTTTGCTAAATACGAAGGAAATGCTGCTGGTAAAGCACTTGTTGCTGCTGGTCCTCAGGCATAATTTCATAATCGAAAGCAATTTCAGGGGCTGCCGTTTAACGACAGCCCCATAATTTTATATGAAATGAGATGATAACAACATGAGTTGGTACAACGAAGCTATTTTTTATCACATTTATCCGCTTGGTCTTTCCGGAGCACCGAAGCAGAACGACTACAGTACACCGGTACATCGCCTGAACACTCTTCTTCCATGGATTGACCATATTAAAGCAATCGGCTGCACTGCCCTGTACATCGGGCCTCTTTTTGAAAGTGTCGGACATGGTTATGAAACAACCGATTACAAAAAACTGGATTCCCGTCTTGGAACCAACGAGGATCTGACAGCTTTTGTAAAAGTCTGCCACGAAAAAGGAATCAAAGTTATTTTTGACGGTGTATTCAACCATACCGGACGTGATTTTTTCGCCTTTAAAGATATCCAGAAAAACAGGGAGCATTCGCCATATCTTAACTGGTACTGCAATGTCAATTTCTACGGAAACAACGAATACAATGATGGTTTTTCCTATGACAACTGGGGTGGATATAATCTGCTCGTCAAACTGAATCAGCGTAATCCGGATGTTCAGAATTATATCTGTGATGTGATCCGTTACTGGGTTTCTGAATTTGATGTCGATGGCATCCGTCTTGATGCTGCCGATGTCCTTGATTTTGATTTTATGCGTATGCTCCGTCGTACTGCCGAGGAAGTCAAACCGGATTTCTGGCTGATGGGCGAGGTTATCCACGGCGATTACAGCCGCTGGGTAAACGGCGAGACGCTGCACAGTGTCACGAACTACGCGCTTCACAAGGCACTCTACAGCGGTCATAATGACCACAACTATTTCGAGATTGCCCACACTGTCAAATATTTACAGAATATGGGAAATCTTGATCTTTATAATTTTGTGGACAATCATGATGTCGAGCGAATTTATACAAAACTGTCCAATAAAGCGCACTTTACACCGGTTCATATTTTGCTCTATACTCTTCCGGGAGTTCCGAGTATTTATTATGGTTCCGAGTTCGGAATTGAGGGCCGCAAGGAGCGTTCTTCTGATGACAGTCTCCGCCCTGCCCTTTCACTTGATGATTATGAAACTGCTCTGGGAGACAATCCATGTACTGCCCTTATTGCAGCTCTCGGACAGATCAGACAGCACACACCTGCATTAAGTTACGGAAGCTATGCAGAACTGCACCTTACAAACCGTCAGTTTGCATTTGCACGTGATCTGAACGATGTGCGTGTCGTTGTAACAGTCAATAACGATGACAATGCTGCTTCCATGGATCTTCCTGCTGGAAACGCTGTGGAATACATCGGTGCACTGTCCGGTCAGAAAGTCGCTGTACAGGATGGCCGTATCAATGTAACTGTTCCGGCAAACAGTGGCGAGATCTGGGTACCTGCCGGCGATATGCCTGAGTATAAACCATTTAAGGTTGAGATTTCGGTGAAAGAGGAAACAGTGACAGATGAAGAATCCATACCGGCTGATTCTGAAGCACCATCCTCCGCCACAGAACCGGTTCATTTCGATCCGAACAAGTCGCCGGAAGACATGTCTGTTGCAGAATTACAGTCAGCCATCCTTGCCAAAATGGCAAACAACGGTCCGGTTAGCGATCAGATGAAGAAAACTGTCAATGAAAACATCTGGCATGATTCCCTTGTCAACTGGTTAAAGAGTTTCCGTTGATATTCTTTCCTTTTTGAGGCAATGCAAAAAAAGAGCTGCGTACCACCGCGAGATCATAATCTCGTCAGGTACGACAGCTCTTATTTTATAATTTTACGCTCTGTTATTCACACTTCCTGTCAGTCTCTGTTTCATTTCTCCACTGAGCATGGTCACAAATACACTGACTACAAAAACTGCGATGCAGCGATCGAGATAATCGGTCAGGAACTGAACTACAAAAATACTTCCGGTCAGACCTAGTGGTGTATGTGAAAGAAGCTGCACCAGAATTGAAGATCCGGAAGAAGTAACTCCGCCAAACAGCACTGCGTTGATTACAGAACTTACCACTGTTCCCGGGACAGTGATCATTGCAGCTGCCGCCAGCACTTTTACTCTCTTTACGGACAGTTTGCGAAATACAAGACCACTCATAATACCGGTGATCATTCCTACCGGCGCAAAATACAGAGAATAAATATCGACTGTCATTCCCATGAAGATTCCGCTGATCAGATTTGGAAGCATTCCAAACCATGGTCCCAGAAGTGCACCGGTCAGAATCGTACCAATGCTGTCCAGATAAACCGGAAGTTTCAGCAGAAGTGCGATCTGTCCTCCGGCAATATTAATTCCGACTGCCAGCGCTACCAGACAGATCTGATAGGCATTGATCTTGCTGCCGGCAGTATTTTTCTTTGTGTTATTTACGTTGTTCGCTTCCATGTTTGCGCTCATTTTTCTTCCCCTTTCACAGTTCATGCAGAAGTTTTAAGTCCTCGTCGTTCCATTTGCTGCCATCTTCTTTCTTAAGCACACGTACCATAAAGAAGCGGAAAAACTTCTCCGGATCCGTCTCTGTAAGAATATGACTGTTCGGTTCTTTTTTCCAGAAATCCATAGAATCTACTACCGTCTGTCCACGACAGATACCATCGGTTGCAACGGCTGTAAAGCTGTCAAATCCACTGCACATTGACCTGTCAATGAAATATGCCACTGCAAGTGGATCATTGATCACGCATCCGATGATGCCTTCCTGCACCCAGTGAAAATCCATATAAAATCCTGTGATCTTGCGGATGAACTCACCATTTTCTTTGTCGAGGCGGCACATATATTCCAGACGATTCGGTGTCAGCACAATTTCTCTGGTGACATCCAGCCCAATCATGTGAATGATATTGCCTTCTTTTTCAAAAAGATCATATACAATGGCAGCCGCATCCGGGTCACACCAGTAATTGTACTCTGCTACCGGTGAACAGTTTCCGTGACTTCTGAAATTGCCTCCCATAGAAACCAGCTCTTCCACATTTCGGATAAGGTGTGGCTTCTTCGAAAATACTTTTGCAAGATTTGTCATCGGACCAAGAGCAATGATCGAGATCTTTTCTTTTTCCAGAATCTCTGTCAGAAAATCCACCGCACTCTGCTTCTCACATCCGCTGGAAACTTCCGGGAGAAAGCTTTCCCCAAGTCCATCCATACCATGTGTATCACGTGCATCTATATATTCTTCCCGAAGTGGTGCATCTTCTCCGATATAGACCGGAATATCCAGTCTGTTTAACTGTTTGAGGACTTTTTTTGCATTGACTGCGCCCATATCAGAAGGTACATTGCCTGATACAGTCGTAATTGCCATGATTTCCAGCTCCGGAGAATTGACCGCAAGCATGATGGCAAGTGCGTCATCGATTCCCGGATCACAGTCTATGATAATTTTGCGCATAAAAAAACTTCCAACCTTTCCCTTTTCTATGTAAAAATCCTCCACAGAAAAGGTATCTACGATCGGAAGATACCTGAATGACCTAGTTTTTTATACTGGGAGGGTTTCGAACCAGTTATTTAATTTCTATGAAACTTTTTGTAGTATAACAAAAGAATTCCCGGAATGCAAGTCTATTTTGTAAAACAATCCTGCATTCCGGGCGTTTGCTCTTATTCAAACAGTTTCTTTACCATCTCTGCATCGAATGTTACAGAAGATACATGATTGACTTCAATCTGATACAGTGCATTTGCTGCGATGTGTTCAGCCGCCTGTTCAAGATCACGGATACCGGTCGTATCGGCAAACTGCTCAATGACTGCATCCAGACCGTCCGGTGCCACCACACACTCTTCCGCTTTCAAGCTCATTCGTTTCAGGACTTTCGGAAGAGCAAATTTCGAAAAGATCACTTTCTTTTCTTCTGCTGTGTAATCCGGAAGTTCAATAACCGCAAAACGGGACATTAACGGCGCACTGATCTGTGCCTTGTCATTTGCTGTGGCGATCGGATATACACCGACGGTCGGAACCATACATTCCATATAGTTGTCTGTAAATCCGAGATTGTCAAGAAGCGTCAGAAGGACATCGGCCGGGTTGCCGTTTCCTTTGCCATTCGTCGCCTTGTCAAGCTCATTGATGATAAATACCAGATTTGATTCACCCGCCATAGAAAAAGCTTCCATGATGATACCCGGCTTTGCATTTGCATAAACACGGGAACTTCCTGTCAGCTGCTCTGGATCGTTGATAGAGCTCATGTCAAGTGTTGTCCATGGAAGTTTCAGAATACGTGCCACAGCATAGGCGATCTGGGACTTACCGGTACCTGCCGGTCCTACGAGAAGCAGACCATATGCCGGAAGGGTGTGTGTACGGTTGATCTGGATGATCGTCTCAATGATTCTCTGTTTTACTTTTTCCATTCCATAGAGTTCTTCATCGAGAATGCGGCGTGCCTCTACCGGATCAATGGATTCGAAATAATTGTTTTTCCACTGAATGTTCATCATAATGGACAGAGCTCTCTGTGCATGTCTCCGCTCTTCCTGCGAAACTTCATGAGAGCGTGCCACTGCAAGGTTTCTTCTTGCCCAGAGGCGGATGTTGTCCGGCATGGTTCTTCCGGCACAGGTCATAAAGTCCGTAATACTCTGTATACTGGTGAGTTTCATATCGTCACCATCTTCATCTTCCTCATCGTTTTCCGGAAGTTCCGCCGGTGCATTACTTGCAAGAAGTCGTTCGATCATAAACTGCAGGAATCCATCCTCTGCTGAAAGCTTCGTTCCGCCTCCAAATGCTGTCTCACGAATCTTATAAACCGCATAACCCCCTTCATTATTCTGTCCCGATAATCGTACACTGATATGATTTTCGCCAAGCCATTTTACAAGGCTCACAAAACGTGCATCAATCTTTAAGATATCTGCCGGAAACACGCCATCATCCTCTTTAAACTCGAAGGATGATTTCTGGTTTGGATTGGAAAATACACCACAGGAATGATGTTTCCACTGACGGTTTCTGTTCTCAATAACCAAAATCGGTTTTTCTGCTGAAGGTACTTTTTCATTGGACTGGAACGTCGTATAAGTACATTCCGGATCTTTCTTCTCCGTTTTTGTATTGCTGAAATCAAATACTGGCATAATAAACTGTTACTCCTCTTTTAGTATTTATAAAATTCACCTGCACATACATCATAGATGCCTCGCGGTGTAATACGAATCTCCGGAATGACCGGAAGCGCCATAAATGACAGTGTGATAAATGGTGCGATTCCATCCGGTACACCCATTTCATGGGCTTTTTCAATCATTCTTTTCAGTTTGATGTGACTATACCGGAAACCGGCATCACTCATCAGTCCCATTACCGGTAATTCCAGTGTATCAAAAACCTTATGGTCTGCAATAAGCGTATAGCCTCCCTGCGTACGGATCAGTTCCTGTACCGCAAGTGCCATATCCTGATCATTGTCACCTATCACGATAATGTTGTGAGAATCATGTGAAACACTGGACGCAATCGCTCCGCCGCGGATTCCAAAGCCACTTACAATACCCACTCCCGTTTTACCGGTTGCTTTGTGACGCTCGATCACCGCAATTTTCTGATAATCCTCATCTGCCCGGAACACACCTGATCCGTCAAATAGCTGTACTTTTTTACAGACAGTTGTAATCTCACCTTCCTGCATTTCAATTACATAAAAACTTCCGTCTGGTGATTCCAGTGTCAGATCATCTACTGTAAAATTTCCGACATGAACTGTATTTTTTAATTCGGCCGGACATTCTCTTACCGTAATCTCGCTGTCCTGATCGATTCTCTGTCCGTTATAATAGACATCATGAATTGTCATATTTTCAATATCATCCAGAACCAGAAGATCCGCCTGATATCCTGTTGCAACTGCACCAAGTCTTCTGAGTCCATAACATTTCGCAGAATTGATCGTGGCCATGCAAATAGCATCGATCGGATCCATGCCGAGCTTTATTGCCTTACGTACATTATGATCGATATGTCCTTCTTGTTCAATATCTTCGATATGTTTATCATCGGTACAGAAGCAGAAGCCTTCTCCGTTCATCTGATGCCTGACAATGCCGGATACAATTGCCTTGAGGTTTCTCGCCGCACTGCCTTCACGGATATGTACCGTCATTCCACAGCGCCGCTCCTGCATTGCATAGTCAAAATCCGAACACTCATGATCTGTCGTGATTCCAGCCATCACATAAGCCTGCAAATCCGCTTCAGCCAGAAACGGTGCATGCCCGTCTCTCACCCTTTCTCTGAACAGATCCAGTTTGCTGTGCATGGCTTCATCAGCATTCACTACAGATATATAGTCCATTACTTCTCCCAGTCCCAGTATTCTTCTGTTACCAAGATACGGTACCATATCCTGTGCAGTAATGGTACATCCATTGTCGTCAATTGCAGTTGCCGGTACACACGACGGCATCATCACAAATACATTTGCCTCTACATCTTCTGTCTGATTCAGGATATAATCAATGCCCTTTAAACCGGACACATTTGCAGATTCATGCGGATCCACAATAAACGTCGTTGTCCCATGGCGGGCAGCCACTGTTACAAGCTCTGCCGGTGTCACAAGAGTTGATTCCAGATGCAGATGACTGTCGATCAGTCCCGGACAGACATACCTGCCTTCCAGATCAATTTCTCTTTTTCCTTCGTAACTTCCGATTCCTGAAATCAGACCATCTTCTATCGCAATGTCCCCTTTCAGGATCTCTCTGGTAAAAACATTCACAATACGGGCATTTTTCAGTACAAGTTCTGCTTTTTCCAGTCCACGGGTAACTTCTGAACATTTTTGATACTTCTGTAACTTCATAAGCCCACTCTCCTTTTATTCTGCTTTACCTTGTTTTTAAATTCTGCCAGTGCTTCATGCACCTGATTTCTCAATCCAGCTTAATGCCTGCCAGCGCCTGTGCAAATGCATTATTTACCGGCTCTGCCGCCTCTTTTTGCTGCTTTTTCAAATATTTCTGCACGTCTCTTTTATTTACGCCTGCGCCTTCTTTTGCACGTCTTGCCTGGAAGGAAGAAAGCTTTTCTTTATAGCCGCATGCACATACGAAAGTTTCTTCTTTTCCTTTGACCAGCATCTCCATACGTTTGTGGCACTTCGGACAGCGCGCATTGGTCGTACGGGAAATAGTCTCTCTGTATCCACATTCTCTGTCCTGGCATACCAGCATCTTACTGTTTTTACCATTTACTGCAAGAAGACGTTTTCCACAGTTCGGACAGATTTTATTTGTCAGATTGTCGTGACGGAATGTACCTGTTCCTGTCTTTATCTCACCAACAATTTCTTCCGTATATTCCCGGATTCCGTCAAGAAATACTTTTTGCTTCAGCTTTCCCTTTGAAATATCGGAAAGTTTCTTTTCCCAGTCTGCTGTCAGCTCCGGTTTCTTTAAGTCTTCCGGTACCAGTTCCAGAAGCTGTTTTGCCTTCGATGTCAGATAAATCTCATTTCCACGTTTTTCCATAAGGAATGTGTGAAATAGTTTCTCAATGATATCGGCTCTTGTGGCAACAGTGCCAAGTCCGCCGGTCTCTCCCAGCGTCTTTGCCGCCTGTGAGTCTTTCGTCGACATATATTTTACCGGATTTTCCATCGCAGCAAGAAGTGTTGCCTCGGTAAAATGTGCCGGTGGTTTTGTCTTGCCGTTAGTGAGCCTTACACTGTCTATATTAATCTTTTCTCCTTGACGGAACACAGGAAGTTTCTGATCTTTCAGTGCATTGTCCTCCGTATCTTCTTCCTGCATGCCCTCCTCATAGACAGCTTTCCATCCGGCACTTATAACTGTTTTTCCGTTTGCTGCAAAAGTCTGTCCTGCTGCCTTTGCTTCAAGAGAAGTCTGCTCATATTCAAATGCAGGATAAAGCACACTCAAGAACCGACGCACGACCATATCATATATTTTGCGTTCTTCATTCGTCATATGATCGAGCTGTACAAACTGTTCCGTCGGAATGATTGCATGATGATCACTGACCTTTTTATCATCCACAAAGCTTCCGTTTGTCTGAATCGGTTTGCTGATCAGTACTCCGGCAAGCTTTCTGTACGGGCCTGTTCCACAGGCTTTCAGACGTTCTTTGATCGTAGGTACAACATCCTTTCCGATATAACGTGAATCCGTTCGCGGATATGTAAGTACCTTATGATTTTCATAAAGCCGCTGCATAATATTCAGAGTTTCTTTTGCGGAAAATCCGTATTTCTGATTTGCCTCTCTCTGAAGCGTCGTCAGATCATACAGACCTGGTGCATATGTTTTCTTCGGTTTCTTTGCTACAGAGGTGATTTCCAGTACACCGTCTGAAATATTTTTGCGTATGTCTTCTGCACGGTCTTTCTGGAATGTACGGTAACTGCCGCTTCTGGTATCTTTCCATGTCCACTGTATGCCACCCGCCTGCAGGGTAACACCATAATATTCTTCCGGCTGGAATTTACGGATCTCCGCTTCTCTTCTTGCAATGATCGCCAGTGTCGGTGTCTGCACTCTTCCGCAGGAAAGCTGGGCATTGTGCCTGCATGTCAGCGCTCTCGTGCCATTGATACCAACCAGCCAGTCAGCTTCTGCTCTGGCTACCGCTGCGCGATAAAGATTATCATATTCTCTGCCGTCTTTCAGATTATGGAACCCATCACGGATCGCCTTATCTGTCACAGAGGAGATCCAGAGACGACGAATCGGTTTGCGGCATCCGGATTTATCCAGAATCCAGCGCGCCACAAGCTCTCCTTCTCTGCCAGCATCTGTAGCAATAATGATATCCCCGATATCCTTTCGAAACAGTTGAGCTTTAACTGCCTGATATTGTTTGGAGGTCTGACGGATGACCACGAGTTTCATCTTCTCCGGCATCATCGGCAGAGTCTCCATATCCCATTTCACATATTTCTTATCATATTCCTCAGGATCTGCAAGTGTCACAAGATGTCCCAGTGCCCATGTCACCACGTATTCTTTTCCCTCCAGAATTCCGTTTCCCTTCTGGTTACAGTGGAGAACTCTCGCAATATCCCGTGCTACAGATGGTTTCTCTGCAATTACCAATGACTTCATAGATGTTCCTCTTTCTCAAGTTGATATTTTCTGAATTTTCTTTGATGTGAGTATACCATATCCCAACAAAAAAAGGAAGATAACTGCTCTTCCTTTCAATGATAATAAATGCCTGAAATATTTGTAAATTTTTGTCGGTCATGCTATGATAAACAGGAACGTAAGGGAGGAAATTATGTACTATTTTATCGTAAATCCTAATTCCCGCTCTGGAAAAGGTGCCCTGATCTGGAAAGATCTCGAAGGCATCTTAAATGAGCGAAATGTTGAATATAAAACATTTTTTACAGAATACAGAGGACATGCCGTTCTTCTGTCTGAGTCCATTACTTCCGATGCTGCCCCGGAAAACCCGGTAACCCTCATTGCAGTCGGAGGAGACGGCACGATTCAGGAAGTATTAAGCGGCGTACACGATCTGTCATATATTACTTTCGGCTATATCCCTACCGGATCCGGAAATGATTTCTGCCGCGGAATGAAACTTCCGACAGAACCCACCGAGGCACTTAATCTGATTCTTTCCGACTGCCGGCCTCATCCGATGGATGTTCCGATACTCACCTGCAGTACGGGAAGCAGCCACTTTGCGATAAGCTGCGGAATCGGCTTCGATGCCGGAGTATGCCATGAAGTCAGCGTCACACCGCTGAAAAAAATTCTTAACCGTATCGGGCTCGGAAAGCTGGTCTACCTTTTTGTCGCACTGAAACAGCTTCTTTTTCTAACTCCTTCTCCTATGACACTCGTCATGGATGATAACAATGTACAGCAGTTTTCCAAAGTATATTTCACCGCAGTCATGAATCAGAAGTACGAAGGCGGCGGTTTTAAGTTCTGCCCGAATGCCAGTCCGTCTGACGGATATCTCGATGTCATCGTAGTCGATGGCTTAAGCAAGCCCAAAGTCCTGTGTTGTCTTCCGACAGCATTTTTCGGAAAACACACGATTTTTCATGGTATCCACATTTTCCGCTGTAAAAAAATAGATATCCACAGTGATCTCGCACTGCCGGTGCACAAAGACGGAGAATCCGCCGGAATCCTGAAAGATTTTTCCGTATCCATCGGCTCCAGGCAGGTGCGCATGATCTCATAATTTCCTATTACATAAAAAACTTCTGCCGGTCACTCAGCAGAAGTTTTATTTTGATTTTAGTTAAATCCGTAGAATTTCTGACATATTTTATACGCAGCCACAAACATCTTACGTCCGCCTCTTCCCGGCAGATTTGCCGCACGTCCGAGGATGCTGTAACGCAATTTGTGATAAAGCCACAGATCCTGCTCACGGATATAATCCAGCAGTTCTCTTTTCTTATCAAGGGCTTCCTGTGTACCTGCACGAACTAGCATAATAGAAGAAACTGTCGTGATGATGTCCAGATAACTCAACATATATTTCTTCACATATTTATTGTCAAACTGACAATTATGGAAGATATCTGTCATCAGTTTATTTACTCTGATCTGTTGGTCGATTCTTTTTATCATTACCTTTTCGTTTACAGACTGGTCATCTCTTCCGATAAAGTAACGATAAAAATTCACATCCAGATAATACATTTTCTTCACAAACGGAAGCGGCTCAAATGCAAAGATATTATCCACATAGAATGTATGCTTCGGAAGCTCCATTCCACATTCATGCAGGAGTTTGGTACGGTAAATAATCGAATGCATCAAAAGGTATTTTCCCTTCGACATATGCACGCTGTCCCATCCGAAAATCTCATTTACCGGAAGACAATGACGGTACTGCATAACTTTCTTGCGGGCTGCCCCCTGCTTCTCATAAACAAAATTGCTGATCAGCATATCTACTGTCTCCGGTCCACGCACAAGTTCTCCCAGTGTATGCAGAATCTTTGCATAAGCTTCTTCATTTACCCAGTCATCGCTGTCTACAACCTTGAAATAAAGGCCTGTGGCATTACGGATGCCGGCATTGACAGCTTCTCCATGTCCGCCGTTTTCCTGATGGACAGCCTTAATAATCGTCGGATATTTCTCTGCATATGCATCTGCAATCTCTGCAGTACGGTCGGAAGATCCGTCATTTACTACAAGAATCTCCACATCTTCTCCACCCTTTAAAAGAGACTCGATACATTTTTCCATATATGCTTCTGAATTATAACAGGGAATTGCAATACTCAGTAGTTTCATTTTCCTGGTTTCTCCTTCATGTATTTTATATATGCCCGGAAAGCAGACGGTATCGCATACTGCTTTTCAGACTGTTTCTTTTCTATAAAAATAAATGGTGCTTCCTTTCGTTCCTCCAGTGAAGATACATGGATACGATAACCAATCATTCTCCATTCAATGTGAGAAAAAATATGCTTCGCCTCAGGCAGTACTTCGATATGAAGCGGCTCCAGATTCATCTCTTTTACCTTCTGAAGTGCTTCATCCATACTCAGATGACCTTCGACATTCGGCAGTTCATAAAGCCCTGCAAGAAGCCCCTCCTGTGGTCGTTTGCGAATTGCAGTGCACTCTCCGTCCTGAATCACAAGAACCGTTTTGTTTTCGATGGTTCGCTTTTTCTTTGGTGCTTTTACCGGAAGTTCATCAACCGTGCCATGATGATACGCCTTACACAATGCTGCAACCGGACATTCCATACACCGCGCCGGTCCGTTGGGTACACACACCACTGCTCCAAGTTCCATCAGTGCCTGATTAAAATCTCCGGGAGCATCTTTCGGCATAATCCCCAGCAGTTTCTCTTCGACCTGACTGCGAACAGATTGTTTCATGATATCCTGACGGTCTTCGGTGATCCTCGAAAAAACACGAAGGACATTTCCATCGACTGCCGGAACCGGAATATCATAAGCAATCGATGCGATCGCGCCTGCGGTGTAACTGCCGATTCCCTTTAAGGCGAGCAGCTCATCATAAGATGCCGGCAAAACGCCTCCGTATTCTGCGACAACGACCTGCGCTGCGCTCTGCATATTCCTTACTCGATTATAATATCCAAGTCCCTCCCACAGCTTCATAAGCTTCTCTTCGGGACACTCTGCAAGAGCCTTCACATCCGGGAGTTCTCCGATAAAACGGAGAAAATACGGCTTTACAGCTTCTACTCTGGTCTGCTGAAGCATAATCTCCGACACCCAAGTATAATAAGCATTCTTCTGATCTCTCCACGGAAGGATCCGTTTATTTTGTCTGTACCAGCTTATAAGCGGCTGTACAATCTCATTTAGCATAAAATCCTCCGGATCTGATGGAATATTGTTACTGTAAACAATGCCAGATTATTTTTCAATACTGCTTAAGTATAACATAAATCCTGCCAAAAGACAGTTGATTTTTTTTATTATAACAGATAGAATATCAGACATGGTAACATAAATAACACTTCAAATGAATTTATCGAAAGGATTTGTACTATGGACAGTATCATTTTTGACGTAGACGGTACTTTGTGGGACTCTACAGATGTCGTTGCAAAAGCCTGGACTGATTATCTCCGGCAAAAAGAACAGATAGACCTTACCATCACAGCCGGTCAGCTCAAAACACTTTTCGGAAAGCCCCTGGCAGAAATTGCAGCTCTGGTCTTTCCCAAATATCCGGAGAATGAACAGCTTCGCCTGATCGATGGCTGCTGCGAGGCAGAACATGCACTTCTTCATATTACCGGTGCACCTCTCTATGAGGATCTGGAAAAAGCCCTGCAGATTCTGTCCGCACAATATCCTCTTTATATCGTCAGCAACAGTCAGTGTGGTTATATCGAACTTTTCCTTGAAAAAACCGGATTCGCCAAATATTTCCATGGACATCTCTGTAATGGAGATACCGGTCTTGATAAAGGTTCCAACATCCGCCAGATTGCTGATCAGAATGGTTTGAAGGATCCGGTCTATGTCGGTGATACAATGGGAGACTTCGAGGCATGCCGCAAAGCCGGAGTTCCGTTTGTCCTTGCGGAATATGGTTTCGGTGAGGTTCCTGAGCCGGATATGCGGATCAGTAAACCAATGGATCTCATTACACTGTTTTGTTAATGAAAAGACGTCATAAACTATTTACTCTTATACTTAAGGCAAAAAGAGCATGGAAGATTCGATTTTGATTTCTTCCATGCTCTTCTTTTGTGTAAGTATAAATTTATTTTCAGATTTTCTGTAATTATTATTTCTTAACACATTTGGTTTTCAGATAGAATACCAGCCATGCAAGAATTGCAAGCAGTACAACGATATAAGCAACCTCCGCTGCAAGACTTGTCGTATAGCTGTCTATAAGGGTTGCAACGCCGATCAGAAGCAGTGCAACGCCTGATCCCCATGTCATTTTTTTCTCATCGTATTTTTCTTTGCGAAGCTTTGCATTGCCGCCTTTCAACAGGATGTCTCCATGTCCTGTCAGAAGCATGACTCCGGCAATTAATGCTATCACGGCCAAAATGAGGCCAAAAGATTTATCCATCATAATTATTCTTTCTCCTGTGTTTTAATAGAAGCATACGATCGGCACATCATACTGTATCAGATCATACAGAACACCCGCATTTTCCGGTGGCATGTTGATACAGCCGTGCGAACCGTCTGTCAGGTAAATATCGCCGCCGAACTCATCTCTCCATGAAGCATCATGGAATCCGATTCCGCCATCAAACGGCATCCAGTATTCAACCTTTGATTCGTACTCGTAAGTACCATCCGCTTTCATTGTTCCTCTGAGTACATCCGGGCTCTTCTTATAATAGAGCGTAAAGATACCGGCATGTGTCTGGCGATCTGCGTAACTCATATTACCGGAAACGAAATCAGATTCAAAAATATCTGCACCGTTCTGATAATAGTACATATGCTGTTCACTTAAATCAACTTCGATATAAGTGTTACCGAGATCATTTACTCCGTAGGCATTTGCTGTCTGTGAGAAGACCGGCTCTCTCGTCGTCTGCGTACCGGACTGAATCTCCTTACTCAGCTGCGCTGTCTCCGCGCTCTGGTCAATCTTCCATCCGTATACGGAACTGGATACATAAACAGTTCTGCCGCTTGTCGTCTGAAATTCTCTCTCCGTACCGACTGTATCATAAGTTGCTGCAAGCTGTGCCACGTAATCAGCCACATGCTGCTGGAAAGAATTGTCATCCCATACAAGCTGACCCTTCTCGTCAAACTGCAGCCAGTCTTTGATGGTATTGCCATCGAGCGTTTCTGTACGGTCGCCAAAAGTATAGGTGATACTTGCTCTCGTGTAGTTATTGCATGCTTCCAGAGCAGACTGCAGTGCCTGATCATTCTGTGTAACATCCGCACTTACGTATGCTTCCGGTGTATCTGCAAAATTAACGCTTGTCTGACCGGCCGCAACAGCTGCATCCAATACCTGATATGCCTGTTTGATATTAAGCTTGCTACCTTCCGTCTCCGGAACGATCACAAACTGTCCATCCTTAAATGCCACATATGCATTCTCCGGTGCGGTCTGATTCTCTGCCTGTGCACAGTTCAGTGATTTGAGCTGTTCCTGAAGCCTGGTCTTGTTGTATCCTGTATTCTCGGAAACAGTATAGCTCTTCTGCTCATACATGCCTTTGATCCATTCATACGGCTTCTGCTGTTTCAGAAGATTCAGCACTTCTCCGGTAGAAAGATACTGATAATCAATCTGATCTCCTGCAATTGTCTGCGGATCCAGTCCTCTCGAAGAAACCTCAATGGAATAATTCTGGAATTTCTGTTTGAACAGATTCTCTACTTCATATGCCGTCATACGTGAACAGTTCACACCATTGATCCATGTTCCCTCAAAAAACCGATCCGAGAAGTAGTAGCTTGCTCCTGCATAGGCACAGCCACCAACCACAAGCACCATCAGAAGCAGAAGACCAAAGATACGCCCACCTTTGTGTTTCTTTTTGCTTCCTTTCTTTTTCTGTACCGGCTGTTCATCCATATCATCTACCGGAACATACACGACCGGACCGGGACGTGCCGATTTATGTCTTGCAGGATGAGGTCTCTCCTCATACACTTCTTCAGCCTCATCATACGGTTCTGTATCTTCTATGGATTCTTCGTCATCCTCAGTAAATTCTTCACTACCATCAGGATTCTCCTCGTCCGGCTCTGTATCTTCATATTCTTCACTTGAATCATCATACTCGCCCAGATCATCCAACCCTTCATCGTCGTCCGGTGGATCTGTCAGTCTGTCCATAACCGCATCAATATGTTCTTCCATATCTGTACGCTCATCCGGTGCCCCTTCACCGTCAGATAATCTATCCTTAATTTCTTTGTTACTCATTTATTATACTCTCCTGAATATCAATACCTGCGTCCAATCATCCAAATCCTAACATTTTGGGATGATTTTCCTGTAACGTTTCCATTATAACATACTTCTGTATTTTTGCATCTTAAATTATCTCTTTTTTTATGAAATGTCAAATTTCTGTCACCGACATTCAAAGCGCGGGATACATTTCTGCAGCCCGCGCTTCAAATACTCAATTATTTTGTAACTTTTATGACAGTTCTGTATACCGCCCTTCCTGCTTTTACTGTAATCACAGCACTTCCTGTTCTTATTCCTTTTACTCTGCCCCTTGCATCTACGGTTACAAGTACTTTTACTGCTCTTCTGTTTGTGCTTCTCTGAGCTGTAAGTCTGATGTCTCCGTTTTCCTGTCCCTGTGCAAATACGGTTGCTTTTTTAGTTACAATATATTTACTCCATTTATGTTTACCGGTTGCTGGAATATCTGAAGGAGCTTTCCGCTCCTGGCAGGCAGTACAGATCTGATGACGTTTTTCTGCTTTTCCACAGTTTCCTTTGACATCAATAACAGTTTCTCAGAGATGACTACATTTTTCGTCTTTGTTATATGATGTAGGGAAATAGCAGCTTTCCATACTGTTTCATCGTATTCCATATGAAGTCTGACGCTCTCATCCGGATTAAGTTCCAGAGTAAATTTATCTTCATTTACATCAATCTTATAACTATAATGCTGTACTTCGCCGGAAATATCAATATACGCAAGTTCTACTACTGCTGTTCCTAATCTATTTGCCCGAATATTCCAGCCATCTTCCATCGGCTCAACTACCAGGATCAGTGTTTCGTCCTCTTCTTCCTATGAATTTTCAACGGATACGTCTGTTACTTCAAAAGGAACATTATCACCTTTCCAATGATCCTTATTTTCTACATAACAGGTGTAGTCGCGTCGACCTATCCAGTGATTTTAAGAACGCTGTTATTCTCAGCAGTTTCTGACCAGATTTTATATTCTTCCGGATTCTGAATATCTTCTCCTGAAGAAAATACACTTATATCATCTTGCATTTCCAGAATCAGATTTTCGGAATCATCCGCAGCTTCTTCTATCTGAAGTTCCTCTTCCAATTCAGAATCGGAATCCTCTGTATCCTCAATCTGGATTTCATCCTGCACTTCCTCATCAAAAGAAATCTCTTCACTTTCTTCCGTATCTACTGCCTCATCCTGTACGGTTCCTGCCTCTTCTGCTGCAAAAATTTCTTCTTCATTTTCTGATGTTTCCTGCTGTACCTGCACATCCATCTCATCCGCAAGTACCGTAAAGGAATTGCCACTTAGGGTTACTGTTGCCGTCAGCAGCCATGCCATCATTTGTCGTCCTTTTGGTTTCATTCGCCTTCCTCCTTCTTTTTCTGACTACTTTTATTTTTCTCAGAATATATAGTACAAGTATAAAGAAGGCACGAAAAAACAGCGATTCTTTTCCATATCGTAGAATATTTTTTGTGACTTTTCACCAGTTTTCCGCTTTAAAATTAGGTAAAAAAATCCCCGGACAATTTTGGCAATCACCATAACTGGTGTGCGCCCCGTCAAGTAGACAATTAAAAAAATATAAAGTTTTGTGTTGCCC
>ERZ1034952.1705-NODE-1705-length-17369-cov-4.822976_pt1 | contig 17369 bp, 19 predicted proteins | sample MGYA00520625_ERZ1034952 | MGnify/ENA primary metagenome ERZ1034952 (study PRJEB33766, sample SAMN09781773) | gut metagenome | biome: gut microbiome | host: Homo sapiens | place: Madagascar | study: EMG produced TPA metagenomics assembly of the PRJNA485056 data... | reverse complement strand
AGGAAACCATACTTGGTGTCCTGTCCCCTTTTGCCCTCCGCCGTGGGCACGGCGTTCCCCGCCGGTGGGCACCGGCCTCTCCGCCGCCGAACGGCGGCAATCTCCCCGAGCCTTGAAAAGGCTCAAGAACTTAACCTCTGCGTTTTTTATCGAGATACCCCTGAAGGATCAGCGTCGCGGCCACCGCGTCCACGTTCTCCCGGTGCTTTTTCTCCTTTTTCCCCGCGCGATGCAGGATCTCATGCGCCGCGACCGTCGTGCGGCGCTCGTCCCAGAGATGCACCGTCAGCCCCGTGCGCTCCTCGAGCGCCTTCGCGAGCGCCTGACACTTTTCCGCCCGCGGTCCGACCGTGCCGTCCATGTTCAGCGGATGACCGAGAACGATCTCGCCGATCTTATTCTGCTCGATAAAAGCCACGAGCTTTTCCACGAGCTTATCATAATTCCATTCATGAATGACGCTCGGAGAGCCGGCCAGAAATTCCGATGGATCGGAAATCGAAAGCCCTGTGCGCGCGTCTCCGTAATCAATGCCCAAAATACGCATATCCCTGCTCCTGTTTCTTGGGCAGCTTTGCGCTGCCTGTGATGATATAAAAGATTATATCATGGAAAAATAAAAAAATCAGCACTTTTTACGAAAAAAAACTTGACCGCACGAGGTGTCCATGCTATACTAAATACACCTATGCAGGTTCTTTTTTTGCGCTCATTTTTCATGTGTCTGAAAAAGAGCTGAGAATGCTGTCAGAGGGAGGCAATGTGTCCCTCGCCTGCGCCAAAGGGGTGCAGGATGGGACGAAATATTAAAGGAGGTGCCGTTATCAATGCGCGTTAAGATCACGCTGGCCTGCACCGAGTGCAAGCAGAGAAACTATGACACAATGAAGAACAAGAAGAACGATCCGGACCGTCTGGAAATGAAGAAGTACTGCCGTTTCTGCCGTAAGCACACGCTGCACCGCGAGACGAAGTAAGAGAAAGGAAGTAGCTGCATGGCTGAAGAAACCAAGGCGAAAAAACCCGGTCTCTTTGCACGCATCGGCAAGTGGTTCCGCGAGCTGAAAAGCGAATGCCGCAAGATCGTTTGGCCCACTCGTGAGCAGACGATCAATAACACGCTCGTCGTTCTGGCAAGCGTTGTCATCATCGGCATTTTCATCTGGGTACTTGATATCGTATTCGGTCTTGGCATCCAGACGCTGCTTACGCATACCGCTGCCGCCTAAATAAGGAGGCAATATGGCAGACGCTGCAAAATGGTATGTAGTACACACATACTCCGGCTACGAAAACAAGGTAGCCTCTTCGATTGAAAAGGCGGTCGAAAACCGCCGTCTGCACGATCTCATCACCGCCGTCAACATCCCGACCGAGAAGGTCGTCGAGGTAAAGGACGGCAAGAGCCGCGAGGTTGAGCGCAAGCTCTACCCGGGCTACGTTCTCGTCAAGATGGTCATGACCGACGAGACCTGGTATCTGGTGCGCAACACGCGCGGCTGTACCGGTTTTCTGGGTCAGGACAAGTCGGGCGGCTCCAAGCCGATCCCGCTGACCGAGGAAGAGATCATCGCGATGGGCGTTGAGAAGCGCGAGATCGAAGTAAATTATGCCGCCGGCGACAGTGTTCGCGTTATCGACGGCCCCCTGGCAGGCTTTATCGGCGTAGTATCGTCGGTCGAGCCGGATAAGAACAAGGTCGACGTTACCGTCTCCATGTTCGGCCGCGAGACCCCGGTCGAGCTCGAGCTCGATCAGGTCGAAACACTCGACGAGTGATTACCGGCTGCCCCGCGCAGCCTGAAACAGCACCGCGCAAGGTGCTTTACGCAGAGAGAAAGACTCTCTGCCAGAGTGGGAGAGTGTAAACGCACACTCGCCAGCCACCACATTTTTTGAAGGAGGAACCTTTCAACATGGCACAGAAAGTAGTAGGTTATATCAAGCTCCAGATTCCCGCAGGCAAGGCAACCCCGGCTCCCCCGGTAGGTCCGGCTCTCGGCCAGCACGGCGTCAACATCATGGCGTTCACCAAGGAATTCAACGAGCGCACCAAGAACGAAGCAGGCATGATCATCCCGGTCATCATCACCGTTTACGCTGACCGTTCGTTCAGCTTCGTTACCAAGACTCCCCCGGCTCCGGTTCTGATCAAGAAGGCATGCGGCATCGAGTCCGGTTCTGCTGTACCGAACAAGACCAAGGTCGCTCAGCTGTCCAAGGCTGACTGCCAGAAGATCGCGGAGACCAAGATGCCCGACCTGAATGCTGCATCCCTCGAGGCTGCTATGAGCATGATCGCAGGCACCGCTCGTTCGATGGGTATCACCGTCGAGGAGTAATCTTCGATTTTGAAAAGGGCTCTCGAGCAAACGGAGAAGCCTCTGCACGAGACGCATGACGCGCCCCGGCGGCGTTTTTCCGGAGAGACCTTACTTGTTAGTTGAACGCATTTGCGGCTACCTGCCGCATACAGTGGGAGGGTTATTTAGTTCCCGCTTAACCACTTAAGGAGGATTTATTGTGCATAAAGGTAAAAAGTATGTAGACAGCGCAAAGACGATCGACCGCAGCAAGCAGTACGAGCCGGCTGACGCGCTTTCCGCCGTTGTTTCCACCGCCAAGGCTAAGTTCGATGAGACCATCGAGCTGCACGTAAAGCTTGGCGTTGACTCCCGTCACGCAGACCAGCAGGTTCGCGGCGCTATCGTTCTGCCGCACGGCACTGGCAAGAACGTTCGCGTAGCTGTTTTCGCGAAGGGCCCGAAGGCTGATGAGGCTCTGGCTGCTGGCGCAGACATCGTAGGCGCAGAGGACCTGATGGAGCGCATCCAGAAGGAGAACTTCTTCGAGTTCGACGTAGTTATCGCTACTCCGGACATGATGGGCGTTGTCGGCCGTCTGGGCCGCGTGCTTGGTCCTAAGGGCCTCATGCCGAACCCGAAGGCTGGTACTGTCTCCATGGACGTTACCAAGGCTGTCAAGGAGTCCAAGGCTGGTAAGATCGAGTACCGTCTCGACAAGACCAACATCATCCACTGCCCGATCGGCAAGGCATCCTTCGGCGCTGAGAAGCTGACTGACAACTTCAACGCACTGATGGGCGCTATCATCAAGGCTAAGCCGGCTGCTGCAAAGGGCCAGTACGTACGCTCCTGCGTCGTAGCTTCTACCATGGGCCCCGGCATCAAGGTAAGCACCGCTAAGATGATCGGCTAATTGATCACAAACAAAAAGACACCCGACAGGGTGTCTTTTTTGTTGAAATAATGCAATAGAAAGTCCGGAGAACAGGGGAAATGAACCTGTTCTCCGGACTTTCAGCTTTTGGATTTCGGTTTCGCGATCAGCGCGAACAGACAGCCGAAGGTGATGGCGGCGGCGATGCCGCCGGCCGCGCCTGTCACGCCGCCGGTAAACACGCCGATGAGGCCGCTCTCCGCGACCGCCTTGGCCACGCCCTTGGCGAGCGAGTAGCCGAACCCGAGCAGAGGGACGGTCGCGCCGGCTCCGGCAAAGTCGACAAGCGGCTGATAGACGCCGACGGCCTGCAGAAATACGCCGAGCACGACGAGCGACACCAGAATACGGGCGGGCGTCAGTTTGGTGCGGTCGATGAAGATCTGACAGATTGCACAGATCGCGCCGCCGACCCAGAATGCGTTCCAGTAATTCATGCGCCGCTCCTTTCCAGCACGACTGCGTGACAGATGCCGGCGATTGGCTGTGACTGCTGCACCGAAGTCGGGCTCATCATCGCGCCGGTTCCGGCGAATATCATGCGGCGTATCTTCCCCTCGTGCATATCGCGCAGAAGCGGTCCGCACAGTACAGCCGCCGAGCAGCCGCAGCCTGACCCGCCTGCATGAGCGTCCTGTGTATCACCGAACAGAAGGATGCCGCAGTCCGAATAGACCGGGGAAAGGTCGATGCCGTCTTCGCGCAGAAGCGTCAGCAGCAGATCTGCGCCGACCCTGCCGAGGTCGCCGGTCACGATACAGTCAAAGTCGGTCGGCTGTGCGCCGAGCTCGCGCAGCAGGCAGGAAAGCGTGTCGCAGGCAGCGGGGGAAGATGGTATTTTAGGACTATGCAGTTTTTTCATGCTTGCGGATATAGTCCTTCGCTGCCGCATAGGCGTCCGAAAACTTGAATTTTATCGTGATTTTACCGCCTTCGTGGACATAAATCATGTCGATCAGCTCAACAACGACCTCGCGCGTCAGCGTTTGCAGACTGCGGTATTTGACGAACTGCGACAGGAACGAGTTGGTTTCGTCCACGCCGTTCTGTACCTCGTCAATGCGCGTTTGCAGGGACGCAAGGCGTGTGTCCAGCCTGGCCTGCTGCTGCTCAAACTGCTCTTTCAGCCGATGGTATTCCTCGCGCGAGATGTCTCCGGCTTTCCAGTCCGGATACAGGGACAGCTTCATCTGTTCGATGCGTTCGCGCTCGGCTGTAAGCTGTGCCCGCTCGGCTTGCAGATGGTCTGCGGAACGGCTGCACGCGCCGCTGCGGTTGATCTCGGCAATCAGTTCGTCCATCTCGACCGCCAGTGCGATCTGACTGCGGAGCGTTTCGAGCACGGCCTGCTCCAGACGGTCGCTGCGGATGGTGTGCTTCGTGCAGGCGCCGCTGTGCTGCTTCTTGAACGTCGAACAGATATAGTAGTGGTAGCTGCCGTAAGGCTGGGAAATCTGCTTGCGGTTCATCGCCTTGCCGCAGTCGGCGCAGCGGAGAAAGCCGGAGAACAGGTAGACCTGCTTGCGCGTTGGTGCGGTGCGCGTATCGCGCTCAAAAAGCGCCTGTGCTTTGTCGAACAGTTCGATGGGGATGATGGCCTCGTGCGTCTGCTCAACAGTGATCCATTCGTCCTCGGGAACGGCCTCGCTGACATGAAGCTTGTAGCTTTTCGTGCGGCTTTTGCCCTGCACCATCGTGCCAGTGTACAGCGGATTGCGCAGGATGCGGCGAACCGAGCTGTCAGGCCACAGACCGTCCAGTTTATCCGATGCGGGGTGACAGTAGTTCATGCCCTGCTGCCGTTTGTAGGCGGACGGGTTCGGGACGCCCTGTTCGTTCAGTCGCTTTGCAATGCCAAGCACACTCGTGCCGCTGATAAACCAGTTGAAAATATCGCGCACGACCGCGGCGGCCGCCTCGTCGATCAGCAGACGGCTGTGGTCATTCGGGTCTTTGCGGTAGCCGTAGGACGCGAACGAGCCGATAAATTTGCCTTGTCGGCGCTTCAAATCAAGCGATGCGCGAACCTTGTTGGAGATGTCGCGGGCGTATTCGTCATTTAGAATGTTCTTGAACGGCACGACGAGATTGTTCACCGAGCGCGGGTCGAGGTAGCTGTCCACGTTGTCGCTGACCGAGATGAAGCGCACGTTCAGCAGGGGAAAAACGTGTTCCAGATACTCGCCGACGCCGACATAGTTTCGGCCGAAACGTGACAGATCCTTGACGATCACGCAGTTGATGATGCCTGCGCGCAGGTCATTGAGCATGCGCTGAAAGTCCGGCCGGTCGAAATCCGTGCCGGTGTAGCCGTCATCGGTATACAGCCGGGGCGCAGCCATGTCGGTCTGTGCGTTTGTGAACTCGGTCAGCAGTTCGCGCTGACTGGCGATGCTGTTGCTTTCTTCGCGGTCGCCGTCCTCGCGTGAGAGACGAATATAGAGTGCGGGTGCCCACAGGGTTGTGGATAATTTTGCGGACGGTTGTCCATATTTACTTTTTCGAGCCATTGGGGTGCCTCCTTCCAAAAAACAGGCGGCACGCTGATGACTGTGTTTGCACATTTATTGTACCACAGCGCGCAGCGTACCGCAAGTTTCAAGATATATTATCCGGTTTTTGACACTATTGCAGCTGTCTGCACATGCCGGTCAGGCAGGCTTGCAGGCTGGGCGCGCTGTCGTCAAACAGTACCTCGACCTCGGTGTCGCCGACGCGGAAGCGGTGCGGATCGCCGATGGCGGCGGCGAACAGGCGCAGCCGCTCGTTCACCGGCAGGGTCGGGTCGATGCGCGCCTCGCGGATGTCGGGGAGCGGGCAGGTTAGATTGATTTTAGGCATGAGGGTTCCTCCTTTTTGGTTGTAAGTATCCATGTTGTGCAATCATATATAGAGTATCCAACTATATACTATATATGCAGCCACTTCGTTTAATCGGATTTTAGTCTGCAGCGACAGCATTTTTCGCATTTTTTCTGCGGTTTTTCACCGAAGTACTTCTCGATGACACGCCACAGGCATTTCTTGGAGTCGACCAGACCGTGCAGTGCGTTCAGGCGTTTCAGCTTACGCCGTATTGCCTTATTACCTCCAGAATGAGATAATATACGCTTATTGCGTTCAAAATCAGCCTTGGTGAAGAACAGCACACAACGGGATTTCTTTCCATCACGTCCGGCGCGGCCGATCTCCTGCACGTAGCCGTCCATGGAGAGCGGCAGACCGGCATGGATCACCAGACGTACATCCGGCTTGTCGATGCCGAGACCGAACGCGTTGGTTGCGACCATGATCGGCTTTTTGCCGCGCATGAACGCCTGCTGCGCCGCCTTGCGCTTTGCGTGCTTCATCTTGCCGTGGTACTTGCCGACCGGGTAGTCGCGTGCCTTGAGCCACTTGCACAGCCGCTTGACGAGCTTCACGGTCGGGCAGTAGATGATGACAGCGCCATCTTCATCCCACTTGCTCAGCTCCCGCTCGACGGATTGGAAGAGCACATTTTCGGTCGATGGCTTGCGCTTACCCTTGCGAATCTTGCTGTTGTCGATGTTCTTGATGCACAAATGGAGGTTGTCGCGGCGCAGAGGTGTGCGGAACCGTTCGGCGTTTGGAATGCCGAGCGACTTGCGAATAAGGGAAACATCGTTGCGAGTAGCGGTAGCTGTCAGTGCAATGACCTGCGGCCTGTGCGGGAGCGAATGAATGAAGCTGCCGACCTTGCCGTAGGCCTTGCGGAAGTCGTCCTTGGCCTGCGGCAGAGTGTGCGCTTCATCAACGGCAATACGAGTGAGATTGGCGGTACGCAAAGCATCAGCAACAGCCATGTTCTGGAGCTGCTCAGGCGCAAGGTAGAGCAGACCGCCGCGCCTCGTCATATCCTCCAACACGCTGCTGTGCTCAGCCGCAGATAGGTCGCTGTTAAGGACAGCGGCGCGGATGCCTTTGCTGCGGAGCGCCTCCACCTGGTCGAGCTGGAGCGCTTTGAGCGGCGAGATGACGAGGGTTAGTTTGCCCGCATCATCCATTACAGCGGGCAACTGGTACAACAGAGATTTACCACCTGCCGTCGGCATTAAAACTATGGCGTCCTTGCCATCGAAGATGGCCTGCATCGGCGCTTCCTGCTGCTGGCGCAGGTTTGTGATCCCCAGCTTTTGAAGGCCCTCATAGAGATTGTATGTATTCTTTAATATCATATATTTTTCCTCCTTGAAATATCGAAAAACCAATAAACCAACAAACCCTGTCACTTTTTGTCCAACATCCAGAAAGCGTTGAAGTTGACCCCGCCGACCTTAACCGGCCAGGACTGCCTGACCAATAACCCCATTTCGGTCGCCCGTTTTTTGCACGCGTCATACAGTTCCTCATCTAGCCCTGCACGCCGCAGCAGGCGAAACAGAGAAGCGTTCGAGAAGATAATAAACGGCTGACCACGACCATTTCCTTGTGTTGGTGTATGCCTGAACGCAACGGCTGCCTGCTCGTCATCGAGCAGCCGAGTGGCCTCATCGGCGGTCGCTGGCTTCGGGATGATTTCGTCCTCATATCGGCTTTGATCACCGAGCAGTTCGAGTGCCCTGCGCAGGGTTTCCTCGCGTTCCTCCTCGGCGCGAAGCTGAGAGGCCTGTGCGGTTTCGAGGCCGTCATAGGCAGCGGTGAAAGCCATGCCGTGCGAGGGGAGGTTGGCTTCCAGGAAAACCCGCACTACAGCATCTCGCCACACTTCGAAAGGATCGAGCTGATAGCGTGCGAGGCTGGTCATAGGACCGTACCAGCGGCGGTACACCTCGGCGGCGTTTGCCTTTGTGAGAGTATGGGCTGCGGCGATACGCAGAAGGTCGAGGTCGTAGTTGGTCAGTGAATTGATAGATGACGGAAGCTCGATATCGACCGTGTCACTGCGGTCAAATATGGTTCGGCTGCGGACAATCGGCACCGTCGACAGTCGCCGCGGCAGTACACCGCCGAAGCGCGTCTGCCGTTCGCATTCATCAAGTGCATCGAATAAAGGCTTGAGCGGCGCTCCGGTCGAGGTTCGTAGAAGTACCAAACGGTCGCGGCAGCCAGACCAGTCCGCGAGATCACCGCTGTCAAGCACGGTGATTTGGGGTGGAGCGGAATTGCAGGCTGCGCCTTCGGTCGTAAGGTTCAGTGCTGTGAATGCGCGAGTAATTGCTTGCTCTGCTTGCAAATTCGGCTTTTTTATCGTAAAATTGTATGCAAAGATTGGCACCTCTGCACACGGAGCGAAGCTGCGGAGCTGCACGTCTAGTGCGGCGGTAATGACGGGAAACAGCCAGTCAGCATGCTGCTGAAGCAGTTGACCAAGGGCCTCGAAGTTCAACTCCTCGCCGCGCCATTCTCCGCGATTAGACTTAACGGCGTCCTTCGCCGGGCGAGGGCACTGAACGGTGTACTCGGCAGGTGCCGGAGTGATTGAGTTGGCGATGCGGAGGTACGAATCAAGCTCACCGGCGGTCAGCTCAATGTCGGGCAGCTTGAACGTGCCTTCGAGTTTAGGTACAGGGATCGCGTACGCGCAGCAACCGTCAGGGCGAACAAGCGCCAGAATGCGGTGACGGTGCGTAAAGCCGGCCAGCTGGGTGGCCTGTACGCCTGCCCAAAATGCGAAGCCCGGAACGGTACAGCCGTTCGAGATGATCGTGTTCTCGCCATCCCAGGTCAGATACTCATCGGCGTTGAGAATCTTGTGAAATCGGCGAGCAGAGCGATCATTCAGTTCGCCGGGACCGAGGGCAATGACTGCGTCGGTTTGGCCAGCGGCAAGGGATTTCGTGAGGGAAGGTGCGAAAATAGTTCTTGTAAGGTGGATTTTCATGACGTTTTCTCCTTTCAATGCTTTTATTATGACAGAGCAAGGAGAAAAAATATAACGGAGAAAAATGAGGAAAAATCAGAAAAGTTGAGGAGGGAGAGCGGATGTTCGAGCCAGCCCCGGATTTTAACGCCGATGATAAAGGCTGTGCTATCGCGGCAAAACAGTTTTACGAGCGGGTGCTTCATTATGCGTATCAATATAACGTTTTCAGTGAGCATCGTATCGGTGTGATTAATAATTGCTGCAGCTATTTGGAGAACCTGCATCGAGATAACAAACAGAAAATATGGCCGAAAGGCAGTCGGGAGCCCGTGGAGGAGTTCCAGAATGTGTTCCAGCTGCTGATCTACGCCATCTGCGATCACGGGTTTCTATTTGATGATATAGGATACTTCAGAGGCAGCGCTAATGTGGAAACACCGGAAAAAGAATGGTTTCGGTCGCCGTGGCAGGAGTCTGTCTACCAGTACCGCAAATTTGCATTGGCTATGCGGCGGCGCAATTATGCGCATTGGGAACTAAAGGCTTTGCGTGCCCATTTGGATGAGCACGCAAATCAAGATCGAAATTATAACAAGAGTGATTGGATGGCGGAAATGGAGGTATCTGATAAGGACGAAATAGAGTTGGATGCTATCCTTCATCAGCTAAAAATGCACTCAAAAGATTGCGTACAGAATTTTGTGAAAAAAGGGGATGAAGTTAGGAAATTAGCTCGTTTGCTTAATGCGATACGTCAAAATCGCTTGCTGAAACAGATAGAGCCGTTTATTGTTTTCATGGTTCTGTCCGGAAAGGTGTCCTGTGATGATGTGACAGATACGGCTTCGGTCAAGGCGATGCTGAAGCCCAATAAGAAGCTGTTTGGTACGGATAAGGCAGCAGAGGATTGCGCGTTATTTGCGGCAATCATTAAGGTTTTTCACGGGCAGGGCGCACAGCCAACCGAAATAAATTACTTGTTCGATCCATATAGTTTGATAGGGAGTCTGCAGTATACTTATGAAATCGAGTTGTCAGATGCGGATTTTGTCAGTCTGGCACATTTATGTGAAAAATGTTTTGTAGAGCCGAGAAGAAAAAAGGAGCTGAAGAAATATAATCAGCCGCTGCATGATACTACGCTCGGAGAGGTCTTACGGGCGCTGTTTGTTGTATTTGGTGCGCAGAAATATGCCAGCAGTGATGCAAAACAGCCTTACGGCTGGAAAGAGGCTGTTCAAACGCTGGAATCAGCGCAAATACTGGATACGGGCGTGGGTGAAGACGCTTCGGGAATTATGCAAAGGCTGAGTGAGCGCTATGCAGTCGAGCAATATAGCTTTGTGTGGGAAGTATTTTGGTTGATTACAGGCTATATGCCGCCCCCGTTGTTTGATTGGAAACCCAATTTCGGAGGAAAAAGTTTGCTGAAAGAACCGTTCGAGTTATATGCTGTGTGCGACGATAACTTGAATGATATACTTGATGGAGTATATGCTCACTTTATTAAGGAATGGGATAGCCCCAGAATTTCACCTGAGCTGCGGTTGGATATTGCGAAGGTGCGTCGGACTTTTGCTGATGCCAAAAAGACAGAGGAGTTTCGTCATGAGTTATTGGGAAAAATCAATTTCTGGGCGCTGAACACGGAAAACGTGGAGTTAGAATGCGAAATTGCGGAATACTGTTTGCAGCAATACCGGAAGTTCAGTTCTGACAAGGAGTCAAAACTCAAGAATTTGCAGAAATACCCTAAAATTATGTCTTATGCGATGGCTGAGGAGGCTGTAAAGCAGTTGTGCGCGGATAGTTATGCGTGTGTATTCCGGATGCTGGCTTCTTTGAACCAGTATTTGTGGCCAGTTACATGAATTTTCGACTTTTCAGATACACTATGGTTGACGTATTGGAATGTTTGGCGCTTCGCATGAACTGAAATAAGATACTTAAAACGGGCATTCTTTCTTTTCTAAGAGGAAATTAAATGAAGGCCCGTTTCTAGTTGCGAAAAGCGAATATTTGGAAGCGGCGGTTATATGAGGTGTACGGATTTTTTAGACATTTTTCACCTGTTCTGTTCAAAATTCCTTGACATTTTCATAGTAAACGAGTATGCTTAAAAAGCAGTTGTATTAAAATTCGAAGGAGCGATAAAATATCCATCTTTGAATGATAAAGACAGGTGCAGAAATCCTATATTTACCACGAAAGAGGGAGTACACATGAAGAAGAGAGTGGCCAGCCTCGCGCTGGTGCTTTCCATAATCCTGTCGTTCACCTGTCAGGCGGGCGCTGTTGATGCGGGCGCTGCAGCGACGGAAACGCAGCTGGACGCTGTAAAGAGCGTTCTGCTGGGTGCAGGTATGCAGACAAGACAGTTTCCGAGTGACAACGACTATATCCAGGTGGCGAAGTCGCTGACCATCATCGGTGACAATTTCAAGGCGGATGCAGAGTGCACCGCCGATGAAAAGGCTGCCATGCAGAGCAAAGCAACCCAGATTGGTCTGAAAAACGCGATCGAAAACGGTGAACCGCTGTTCGTAGGCGGTGTGGCACAGCCGATCTTCCCGTACACGAGCGGTATGGCTGATAAGGATGATTACAGCAACGACGACAGCGACATCATTCGCTACTCGGTTTACGTAGAGACCAACTACGACACCGACGGAGATGGCAAGCTCGATCTCGTAAAGGCTCTGGTGCAGATTCCCCGTGCTGCCACTGTGAACCCGGATAATCACAAGTTTGCAACCATCATGGACGCGCGTCCGTACATCACCGGCTGCACGGATAACGGTGATGACCGCAAGTTCACCTATAAGGAGGGTGATCTGGGCTATGACTTGAATAGCCTGTACGGTTCGGCAAAGTATCAGCGCGTTTCCAATGGAGAAATGAGCACGATGGACGCGGCCAAGAAAGCAACGGCAGACGAGTGGTACTATGTAAGCCCGTATGAGAGCGGCTCCTGGGGCGACTTCTACGACTATGAAGACCTCGACTGGTATGATTACTTCCTCGTTCGCGGCTACGCTGTTGTTGAGGTAGGCGGTCTGGGCACTCGTGGTTCCGAAGGTCTGGAGACCTGCGGCGCTGATGTTGAGACTGACGCATTCAAGTGCGTCGTTGAATGGCTGGCACAGAACAGCAGCCGTGCTGCATATACCGATAAGGAGAACAACATTAAGATTGAGGCTGACTGGTCGAACGGCAACGTTGCTATGACCGGTCGTTCCTACGGCGGCACGACTGACTTCGCAGTTGCTTCCACTGGCGTTGAAAACCTCAAGACCATCGTTCCGGTTGCGGGTATCGCAAGCTGGTATGAGTACACCAACTCGCAGGGTATCTCTACTGGCCGTAATCCGGCATATTCGGATAACCTCGGTTTCTACTGCGCTGGCCGTTATATTGATGAAGACGACTGGAACAGCATGAAGGATGTTTACCAGAAGTACCTCAACCGTATTTATAATGATCAGAAGACGCTGAACGGTGACTACGGCGATCACTGGAAAACTCGTGACTACACCGCAGGCAACTCTGGTAAGAAAACTGACAACGGTCTGACTTATAATAATTTTAAATGTCCAGCACTTATCGTTCACGGTCTGAATGACGATAACGTTCGCACCAAGCAGTTCCAGCTGATGTATGATGCCTTTGCAAAGGCCGGCAAGGATGTCAAGCTGCTGCTCCATCAGGGCGCACATATCACCCCGGACTATGACTCTCACAAGACCTCTCTGCTGATTGGCGACGAGACCTACAACGGTATTCTGAACAAGTGGTTCAGCCATTATCTGTATGACCAGAACAACGGTGCAGAGAAGATGGCAACCGTTACCGTACAGAGCAACATTGTTGACGGCGGCTGGTCCACCTCGGATACCTGGCCGACCTCGGATGCTGTAAATGCAAATGAGCTGACTCTGAAGAACACTGCAACCGGCACGACCACCATCAACAGCAACATGACCGGTATTTCCAGCTGGCGTGATGCGTTCACGGCTGCGTCCACCTCCGCGAGCGCAATGTACACCTATGATGTCAAGGCCGATACCGTTATCAAGGGTACGGTCAAGGTGAAAATCTCGGCGGCGCCTATTCAGCATCCGGATCAGACGGTTGCAGCCGTTGACATGGACGACTTTGCAGTTGCTCCGCGAGGCACCGACCACGAAGAAATCATGAATCCGGCAAACCAGACTGCGGACAGCGAAGATGACGGCATTGCTGTTATGAGTGCGAACACCGACAGCCGTGATGCGCTGATGATGAGCGCAATGCTGGTCGACGTATCTGACGAGGCATTCCAGAGCTACACCACCAGCGTCACCGAGAACAAGACCGGTGCGGTCAACTGGGTCGGCAGCGGCGCTGAGGATTACGATGTAATCAAGTTCAAGCCGACTACCTCCAAGTACAAGATTATTGCACGCGGCTGGATCGACCTTGCAAATCCGAGCGCAGGATTCAGTTCTGCATCTGCAACGGCTGCGAACAAAATCACGCTGGAAGATGGCGTTCCCCATGACTATACTGTATATCTCCAGCCGAACTATTACACCGTAAAGGCAGGTCACAAGCTGGCTCTGGTTGTTTACACCTACGAGCCGGGCAAGGCAAGCTACTCTGAGAACTACGGTATCACCATTGACAATGCTACACTGTCTGCCGTTATTCCGGTAGAAAACGGCGCATGTGAGGCGGAGATGTCTGCTGTTGCTGAACAGTGCTATGTAAGTGCTGAGGCAGCAGAAGACGACGATTATGAGACCCACGGTAAGGTCACCGGCCTGGAGCGCAGCATGGTTGCAGCAGGCACGGAAGTCACCCTCACCGCGACCACAGACAGCGGCTATGACTTCAGCGGCTGGACGGTAAACGGCGAGGCAGTCGAGGGCAGTGCAACGAAGACCTTCACCATCAATGGCAACACCACCATCACCGCAAACTTCACCGTGCATCATTCGAGCAGCGGCGGCGGCTCGTCCTCCGGCTCGAGCACCACGGTTTCCACTTCCAAGTCGGATAACGGTTCGGTTTCGATCGACAAGACCTCGGCTTCCAAGGGCAGCACGGTTACTGTTACCGTAAAGGCAAAGGACGGCTACAAGCTCGACAAGCTGACGATCACCGACGCAAAGGGCAACACCGTTGACGTGACCGACAAGGGCGACGGCAAGTTCTCCTTCGTTATGCCGGAGGGCAAGGTAACGGTTACCCCGACCTTCGTTGCCGACAACGGCAGTCAGACCGAGAGCAAGTCTTTCTCTGACGTCAAGACCGGCGACTGGTATGCTGACGCTGTTAAGTATGTTGCCGACAAGGGTCTGATGAGCGGCACGGGCAGCGACAAGTTTGCGCCGAGCGCAACCACGACCCGTGCAATGCTGATGACGGTTCTGGCTCGCTACGCAGGCGAGGACACCACCGGCGGCGCTACCTGGTACGAGAAGAGTATGGAGTGGGCAAGGGCTAAGGGCGTGTCCGATGGTACGAACCCGAATGCCAACATCACCCGCGAGCAGCTCGTTACCATGCTGTACCGCTACGCCGGCTCTCCGAAGGCAGACGGCAAGCTCGACAGCTTCTCCGACTCTGCAAGCGTCAGCAGCTACGCAGCAGATGCAATGCAGTGGGCAGTTGCCAACGGCATTGTCAATGGCTCGAACGGCAAGCTGAACCCGCAGAATAACGCAACCCGCGCAGAGGTTGCCGCAATCCTCATGCGTTTCTGCGAGATGAGCAAGTAAAAACTGAAAAGGTAAATCAGTAACATGCAGCCGCCGGGTTCCCCGTATTTGGGAGACCCGGCGGTATTTTATCCTGAGATTCGAGATAACAGCTATTGCATCATAGCACTATTAGAGTATAATATAATTATGATATTACTATATGGAGGTGCTTTTATGAATATCAAGCCGAGTGCAAGTATTCGTCAGAATTACAATGATATTGCCGAGCTGTGCAGATCCACCGGAGAGCCGGTTTATCTGACCAAGAACGGCGAAGGTGATCTCGTTGTAATGGATATCAATTCATTTACAAAACGCGAAAAAATGCTAAAGCTGCGCGAGGAACTGCTTGCTGTTGAGGAAGACCGCTTACACGGTGCACCGGACTACTCGGTGGATGAAGTCGCTTCCATGATGGATCAGGCAATTCGGGAGACCTGCCATGCCGGAGCTTGAAAACAAATTCCAGGTTATCGTATCCAAGCGAGCAGCGCAGCAGCTGGTTGAGCATGCGGTATTCATGGCACGGTTAGAAGAACGATTGGCACGCCAATTGGCAGCTGACTTCAGGAAGGCGGCAGATTCTCTGCAAAGCTTTCCATATCGAAACCCAATCTTGCGTTCGAGTGTTTTCGTAACAGAAAAGTATCGCAAAATGGTGTTTGGTAAATGGTATCTACTCATTTATCAAATTAAAGGCGAACGAGTTTTTGTTGAATACGTGATTGATGGACGGCAGGATTATCAATGGCTGATTCAGTAAAATTCCAATACAACATCTGACGAGCGCAGGCAGAAATGTCTGCGCTCGTTCTATAGCGCTTACTCGTATTCGCATTATATGGATTTGATGCGTTTAAGCGCAAGAGAAGTCTGGGAGCACCGGCGGTAAAAGGTATTCGGCTTCAGCCCGGTCTGCCGCATGGCTTCCACAGCGGTGATTTCCCCTGCACGCCAGCGAGCAACTACCCGCGCGAAGTTGTCCGGCAGAGGCATCGGCTTGCGGCCGGTGTACTTGCCCTGCCCTTTAGCGATAGCAATGCCCTCGCGCTGGCGCTGCAAGATATACTCGCGTTCAAGCTCCGCGACTGCTGCAAAGACAGTGAGCATAAACTTGCCGGTAGGCGTGGTCGTGTCGATGGCCTCCTTGCGGCTGACGAACTCGACCTGCTTCTCGGTCAGCCGTTCTACAAGGTCGAGTAAATCACGTGTGTTACGAGCAAAGCGGCTAATGGATTCTACGATAACCGTGTCACCGTGTCGGACGTAGTTCATCATGCGTGTCAGTTCCGGACGGTCGGCGTTTTTGCCGCTCGCCTTGTCGATGAATACTTCATCAACGCCGAGTTCACGCAGCAGGACTTCCTGACGCGCGGTGTTCTGCTCCTCGGTGCTGACGCGGATGTAGCCAATTTTCATGGTGTATCTCTCCTTTAAGTATGGTATAATGAAAATAATAAGGACGGTGACGCTGATGGATAAGACAATCGAACAGGTAAAACAGTTAGCGCACCGTTATGGAGTGCCGAAACTGGTATTATTCGGTTCGCGTGCCCGCGGCGATTATCGCGCCCGTAGCGACTACGATTTTGCGGTATGGGGTTGCACAGCGCAGCAGCGTGCGCAATTCAGCGATGCTGTCGAAAATGATCTGGACTCGCTGTATTCGGTTGATCTGGTGTTTGTCAGCGAACACACCGATGCCGCATTGCTTGAAAATATAGAAAAGGACGGGATTTGCTTGCTGGACCGTTACAATACGAAATTCGAAAATCTCACCAATGCTGTAGAGCGTCTGCGCGAGGGCGTGCAGGCGTATCAAGAGAATCCGGCCAAAATCATTCGCGACGGTGTAATCCAGCGCTTTGAATTCACCTGCGAACTGGCGTGGAAAACCACACGCGAGTTTTTGCTCGATCAAGGTTTTACTGAATTGAACAGCCCGAAATCAACGATGCGCAAAGCGTTCTCGTATGGCCTGATTGATGATGAACAGGCGTGGATTACACTGCTGAATGCTCGCAACCAGACCTCGCACATTTATGATGATGCAACCGCGCAGGAAATCTACTCGCAGATTGAGAGCGAGTTTGTGTCGCTGTTTGATAAACTTATCGAGCAGTTGAAACGCGGTTAATTTGAGAATTGCTTACTATGCCGAATAAACAGCAGACCGACATTACCGAAATCCTCGATAACATTGCCATGTCTTGCCGCATGGAAGGATTGGAGATGACCGATGAAATACGCGCAATGTGCCTTGCCATCTATAACGGCAGCGCAACTTTACAGGATTGCCTGCATAAGATCAATGCGAAATACCTTTGAAACATCATTTATGTCAATAGGGTCACCGCACATTTTGACATATTGCAAAAGTCCGAAAGCGACCCTATTGACATAGTTTTTCGTTGTTTCAGATGGGTATACTCTATTGACATGCTCAAAAAATACCGGCTCGGAAGAGTCGGTATTTTTGCGTTCAATCATCGTCGATGATGTCGGCGAGCAGGCCGATAACGGTCAGCACGCCGAGAATGATTTTGCCTGGGTTCAAACTT
>ERZ1034952.1704-NODE-1704-length-17371-cov-7.556595_pt1 | contig 17371 bp, 14 predicted proteins | sample MGYA00520625_ERZ1034952 | MGnify/ENA primary metagenome ERZ1034952 (study PRJEB33766, sample SAMN09781773) | gut metagenome | biome: gut microbiome | host: Homo sapiens | place: Madagascar | study: EMG produced TPA metagenomics assembly of the PRJNA485056 data... | reverse complement strand
GCATTCATCTGAAAAAGAAAAAAGAAACTGTGGTGATTGCAGGAAATACATCTGATGCACCTGTTATGGGACTTGAAAATATGCAGACAGCAGGAAATACAATGCTGAAAGAGTCAGATATCGTACAGCAAAATCAGGGCGAACCGGAAGGCCAGATTGTCAAATCTCCACTGGTCGGAACTTTTTATGCAGCACCATCGGAGGACGCAGAACCGTTTGTTTCTGTCGGTGATTCTGTAAAAAAAGGCCAGACACTTGCAATTGTAGAAGCAATGAAGCTGATGAATGAAATTGAGAGTGATTTTGACGGAAAAGTTGCAGAAATTTATGTAGAGAACGGACAGGCAGTGGAGTATGGACAGCCACTGTTCCGTATTGTGTAAAGTTACGGAGAAAAGAGTGGACAATTCGGACGTACTAAGAAAGCAATGTGTATAAGTTGTTCATTGCGAACGGGAGTATAGATTATGAATAGATTAGGTGTAAAAGAAATAGAACAGATTCTTCCTCACAGACATCCATTTCTTCTTGTGGATTATATCGAGGATTATGAGCCGGGCAAGTTTGCCATCGGTTATAAATGTGTGACTTTTCGTGAGGATTTTTTTAAGGGACATTTTCCACAGGAACCGGTTATGCCGGGAGTCCTGATGGTGGAAGCACTTGCGCAGACAGGTGCTGTGGCAATCTTGAGTCTCGAAGAAAACAAAGGCAAGATTGCATATTTTGGCGGAATCAAAAACTGCAGATTTCGCGGAAAAGTTGTTCCGGGAGACAAGCTCCGTCTGGAAACAACGATTATCAAATGCAAAGGACCGGTTGGCGTGGGCCATGCGGTTGCAAGCGTTGATGGCAAAGTAGTTGTTGATGCAGAACTGACTTTTATGATTGGATAGGTGACACACAATGATTAAAAAAGTGCTGATTGCAAATCGGGGAGAGATTGCTGTGCGGATCATCCGTGCATGCAGAGAAATGGGAATAGAGACCGTAGCTGTTTATTCAGAGGCAGACAGAGATGCCCTGCATACACAGCTTGCAGATGAAGCAGTCTGCATCGGACCGGCACCGTCCTCCCAGAGTTACCTCAGCATGGAAAACATCATCAGTGCAACAATTGTTACAGGCGCCGATGCGATTCACCCGGGATTTGGATTTCTCTCGGAAAACAGCCGTTTTGCAGAACTTTGTGAGCAGTGCAACATCACATTTATCGGACCTCCGGCAAATGTGATCGCAAGTCTCGGAAACAAACAGGCGGCAAAAAATACCATGGCAAATGCCGGCGTTCCGATCATTCCGGGTGGCAAAAATCCAATCTACACAGTAGAAGAAGGGCAGAAAGAAGCGGAAACGATCGGATATCCGGTTATTATTAAAGCCGCGCTTGGCGGTGGCGGAAAAGGTATGCGTGTGGCAGATACACCAGCAGATTTTGAAGAAAGTTTCCGCACAGCACAGAAAGAAACGCAGATGGCTTTTGGTGATTCTACCATGTATGTAGAACATTTTGTGCGTCATCCGAGACACATTGAATTTCAGATCATGGCGGACAAGTTTGGAAATGTGATTCATCTGGGCGAGCGTGACTGCTCTATTCAGCGAAATCATCAGAAAATGATCGAGGAATCTCCGTGCGAAGTGATTTCAGAGGAACTTCGTAAGAAAATGGGTGATGCAGCCGTAAAGGCAGCAAAAGCAGCCGGTTATGAAAATGCCGGAACGATAGAGTTTCTTCTTGATAAAGAAGGAAGATTCTATTTTATGGAGATGAATACCCGTATTCAGGTTGAGCATCCGGTGACAGAGTGGGTAACGGGTGTGGACCTTGTCAAAGAGCAGATACGTATTGCATCCGGACTGCCGCTTTCCTTAAGCCAGGAGGATATTCATCTGACCGGTCATGCAATTGAGTGCAGAATCAATGCAGAAAATCCGGCGAAAGGTTTCCGGCCATCACCTGGAACGATTACGGATATGTATTTTCCGGGAGGAAAAGGAATCCGTATCGATTCCGCAGTTTACAGTGGTTATACGATCCCGCCGTATTATGATTCTATGATCGCGAAGGTGATCGTGTGGGCAAAGAACCGTACAGAAGCAATACGCAAGATGCAGAGTGCGCTTGGTGAGGTGATCATCGAGGGAATCGACACCAATGTAGACTATCAGTATGAGATTTTGGAGAACCCGGATTTTCAGTCCGGAAATACGGATGTGGAATTTATTGAGCGGATGGAGGCGAACTGACGATCATGAAATTGGACAACATGTTCAAAAAGACAAGAATTGTTTCCAGAATACAGAGCCATAATGCGGCACGCGCTTCCAGACCGGAAGTGCCGGAAGGACTTCTGCGTAAGTGCAACAAATGTGGTGCGGCGATCATCACAGAAGATGTTAAACAGAATTATTATACCTGCCCGAAATGTGGCGGATATTTTCGCGTTCATGCATATCGCAGAATCCAGATGGTGATGGATGAGGGAACTTTTGAGGAATGGGATCATGACCTGATCGGTGAAAATCCGATGAATTATAAGGGATATCCGGAAAAGGTGATTGCGCTTCAGGCAAAGACTGGGCTGAAAGAGGCGGTTGTCACGGGAAAAGGAAAAATTAACGGAAGGGAAACCGTAATTGCTGTCTGCGACGGAAGATTCCTGATGGCAAGCATGGGCTGGGCTGTCGGAGAAAAAATCACGAGAGCGGTAGAACGCGCGACTAAGGAGAAACTTCCGGTCATTATTTTTGCCTGTTCCGGTGGAGCCAGAATGCAGGAGGGAATCACATCTCTGATGCAGATGGCAAAAACTTCCGCGGCACTTGAGCGGCACAGCAAAGAGGGGCTTCTTTATGTAAGCGTTCTGACGGAGCCGACGACCGGTGGAGTGACGGCAAGTTTTGCGATGCTGGGTGACATTATTCTTGCGGAACCTGGGGCATTGATCGGTTTTGCGGGACCACGTGTGATCGAGCAGACGATTCGACAGAAACTGCCGAAAGGTTTTCAGAGAGCAGAGTTTCTTGTAGAACATGGATTTGTCGATGATATTGTAAGACGTGAGAATCTGAAAGAGACGCTTGGGAAGATTCTGGAGATGCATGAGATGTCCGGTTCCTCAGACGATTCAATAGATGAAATGCACTCAGCGAAATCTTCATCGGAGTCAGACTTTGAGTCTGCCGACATAAACCCTTACCTCACAGCCTGGGATCGTGTGCAGCTTTCGCGTAAGATCGACCGTCCATCCGGCAGTGATTATATAGAAGCTCTTTTTACAGATTTTATGGAATTCCATGGTGACCGCAATTACGGTGATGATAAGGCAATCATCGGCGGAATCGCGAAATTTCACGGCAGACCGGTCACAGTCATTGTACAGGAAAAAGGAACAAACACGAAAGAAAACATTGCACATAACTTCGGTATGCCGATGCCGGAAGGTTACCGCAAAGCGCTGCGTCTGATGAAACAGGCGGAGAAATTTCACCGTCCGGTTATCTGTTTTGTCGATACTCCGGGGGCATTTTGCGGAATCGAAGCGGAAGAACGCGGACAGGGTGAGGCGATTGCCCGTAATTTATGGGAACTTGCCGGATTAAAAACACCGGTTCTTTCGGTTGTGACCGGAGAAGGCGGAAGTGGCGGTGCGCTTGCACTTGCAGCAGGAGATCAGGTATGGATGCTGGAAAATTCCGTGTATTCCATTCTTTCTCCGGAAGGTTTTGCGAGCATTCTCTGGAAAGACAGCACGAAGGCAAAAGAAGCGGCAGCAGTTATGAAGCTGACAGCAGCGGATCTTTACGAAAAAGGTATCATCGAGCAGGTGATCCCGGAACCGGAAAATCTGACACCGGAAAGTCTGTGGCAGGTAACGGAACTGTTAGATGACAGAATTGACGATTTCCTGAAAAAATATGACAACTTATCAAAAGAGGAACTTCTGGAGCGCAGGTACGCGCGCTTCCGCAGGTTCTGAGTTAAAATAATAATATAGTATATACGACAGACAGATCCCATACTGGGAAGAAAAATACCGCTGCGTCTGCTATTCGATGCAGGCGCTTAGTATCCGCCAGTCGCCCAAACTCGCTCCGCTCGAACAGTGGGCTTGATGGCGGAAGCTAACCTGCATCAAATGACGCAGTACTCGCGAGTATTTTCTACCTCAGTATGGGATCTGTCTGTCTGTATACTGGTAATTAATAAACGAACACCAGAACTTGAAGCAGAAGCCGTGTCTGCATCTCGGGGCGCTGAATTTGTGGGCATTTCCCTTACAGTATGCGGTTTGTCTATGTATAGGAATGTACTATGAAACAACAGAACTTCTGTCTTGAACCGGCGGCGTACTGCCGCTCTCCTGTCCATGAAAAATACCAGTATACAGACAGGGGAACCCTTCTGTCGTAAACAAGTATTTTCTGCCCTCCCTTCCCACTTTTCCTACATTTAACAATAATTTAACTGTTTCAGGATAGCTCCTTTTTCCCAATACAATTAAAATAATCCTCAGAGTTCAGAAAACAAAACATGAACCATACATGGAGGAGAAAAACATGAAATTAAAACCAATTGTTGCAGCAGCAATGACCGGAGCAGTACTCGTTGGAACTATGGCACAGCCAGCATTTACATTTGCAGCAGATGCAGTAGATCTGAATTCTATGACACTGGATGATATTACAGCAAAAGCAAAAGAAGAAGGAGATGTAGAATCTGTCGGTATGCCGGATTCCTGGGCAAACTGGGGGCTGACCTGGCAGGATCTGAATGATAAATATGGTATCACACATGCTGACTCTGACATGTCTTCCGCAGAGGAACTTCAGATGTTCCAGACAGAAGGCGAAAAAGGAACAAAGGACATCGGTGATGTCGGACAGGCATTTGGTGCACAGGCAGTGGATGAAGATCTGGTACAGGGATACAAAACTTCCTACTGGGACAGCGTTCCGGACTGGGCAAAAGGCGAAGACGGAAAATGGATGATCGCTTATACCGGTGCAACAACCTTCCTTACAAATACAGATGAAGTAGAAAATGCACCGACTTCATGGGCAGACATCAAAGATGGTGATTATACTGTAGCACTTGGAGATATCAACGGCGGAAATGCACAGGCAGCGGTCATCGCCTCTGCTTATGCATTTGGCGGAGATCTTAATAACCTTGATCCTGCATTTGATTTCTGGACACAGATGGCAGAAGACGGACGAATCAATACGCTTGACATCCTGCAGCAGAACTTTGAGACAGGTGAGATTCCGGTAGGTGTGATCTGGAGCTTCACAGCAATCCCGTACAAAGATCAGATTACAAAATATAAACTTCAGGCAAACATCCCGACAGATGGCTCCATCATGAGTGGATATGCTTCCGTAATCAATAAATATGCACCGCATCCATGCGCAGCAGCTCTTGCAAGAGAATACATTTTCAGTGATGAAGGACAGGCAAATCTGGCAGCAGCAGGTGCGATCCCGACAAGAACAGATGTAGAAATTCCGGAAGATATCCAGAACGCAACCTTCAAATCAGAAGATTATGCAAACGCAATTCCAATGGAAGATACAGAAGCTTATACAAAAGCCTGTGAAACTGTTGTAGAAAGATGGCAGGAAGAAATCACACCACTTCTGGTTCAGTAATGAAAAAACAAAAATATATTTATCTGTTGGCACTGCTTCCTTTTCTGGCGGTTGCTGTGCTGTATGAGATCGTACCGCTTTGCAGCGTGATCGGAAACAGTTTTATTCCGGATGGCGGAAGCGGTTTTTCGCTGGAAAACTACGAAAAAATTTTTACAAAACTTCTTTATCAAAAAGCAATCATCAACAGTCTGAAAATATCACTGACTTCTTCTCTGATCGGTATGGTGGTCGCTTTTCTGGGAGCGAAAGCAATACATAATCACACCGGAAAACTCAGCACAGCTTTTACGACGGTGTTAAATATGGTGTCAAACTTTGCCGGAGTGCCGCTTGCTTTTTCCTATATGATACTTCTAGGAAATGCAGGATTTATGGTACATGTGGGACAGAAACTGGGCATTCAGGGACTGGCGAATTACAATCTGTATACATCTGGCGGAATGAGCATGATCTATGTGTACTTCCAGATTCCGCTTGCGACACTGCTTCTTGTTCCTGCGTTTGAGGGAATCAGAAGAGAGTGGAAAGAAGCAGTTGCACTTCTTGGCGGAAATATGACCTGTTTCTGGACAAAGGTCGGGATTCCTGTGCTGATGCCGGGAATCCTTGGTACGTTCAGCGTACTTTTTGCAAATGCACTTGCCGCATATGCAACTGTTTATGCGCTGATGATGAATAATATTTCACTGCTTCCGATTCAGATTGCAGGAAGTTTTGTCGGAGAAGTCAAGCTGAAACCGGGACTTGGTGGTGCGTTGTCAGTTGTGATGATGGCATTGATGGTCATTATGATCTTTGTGACAAACGGAATCAGCAGACAGTTTCAGAAAGGAGTGAAGAAGGTATGACAGAGAGAAAAAAAGGTTCGGCAGCGGTAATGCTGGTCCTGATCGCATACCTGCTCCTTCCACTGATCATGACTATTGTTTATTCACTTTTTGATAAATGGACAGAAATTGTCCCGCATGGATTCTCTGTAAAAAGTTATGTGGAACTGTTTCAGGATCCGGAGTTTTTGCTGTGCATTCTCAGAAGTCTGATTGTATGTGTGGTGCCAATTGTGCTGACCACAACGATCATCCTTCTGGCAATGTCTGTAACTATCTTGTACTTTCCAAAGCTAGACAAATATGTGCAGATCATTTGTATGATTCCGTATACGATACAGGGAGTTATTCTTTCGGTCAGCATTCTGGCAGCGTATGTGCGCTCGGATACATTTTTGTCAAATCGTATGGTCATGCTGTTTGGTGCATACAGCATCATTATCATGCCGTACATTTACCAGGGAATCAAAAACGGAATGCTGACAGTCAATGTCCATACACTGGTCGAAGCAGCGGAAATGCTTGGCTGCTCAAGAATTTGTGCGTTTTTTAAAGTGGTCGTTCCGAATCTGATTTCCTCAGTGGTTGTTTCTTCGCTTCTGGCGGTGGGAATCATCTTTGGGGATTATGTGCTGGTAAGAAATCTTACCGGCACATCTTTCCAGAATATGCAGATCTATCTTTATCAGACCATGAAATCGGACAGTATGAAGGCGAGTGCTGTATTTGTAGTGATTATGGCAATCACATTTCTCATTGCAGCAGTTACCTTATATCTGAAAAACCGCGGCAGAAAGGTGATTAAGTAAAAATAAAAACTGTACATTTATGTGCAGGCAGTAAAATACTGGAAAGTCAGGAAAATTTATGGGATATATACGTTTTGAAAATATTGTAAAAAATTTCGGTGATACACGGGTGCTGAAAAATATCAACCTCGATATCGAAAAAGGACAGCTTGTGACACTTCTGGGACCATCAGGTTGTGGCAAAAGTACACTTCTTAGATGCCTTGCCGGGCTGGAGAGCGTAACTTCCGGTAAAGTGTGGCTGGATGGAAAAGACATCACAAATGAAGAGCCCAGAAAAAGGGACATCGGAATGGTGTTTCAGCAGTACAGTCTGTTCCCAAATCTGACGGTCGAAAAAAATGTGGCTTTCGGTCTGCAGTTGAAAAAGATGCCAAAAAATCAGATTGACACCAAAGTAAAAGAAATGCTGGAAATCGTAGGACTGGGTGATAAAGGCAAAAGCTATCCGTTACAGCTGTCCGGAGGACAGCAGCAGAGAGCAGCGCTTGCGAGGGCAATCGTGACAGAGCCGAAAGTTCTTCTTCTGGATGAGCCACTTTCCGCAATTGATGCACTTCTCCGTAAATCACTGCAGATGGAAATCAGAAGGATCCAGAAAGAGACAGACATTACAGCGATTTTTGTTACACATGATCAGAATGAGGCAATGGTAATGTCGGATATGATCCATCTTCTCTATGATGGCAGAATCGAACAGTCTGCACAGCCGGTACAGATGTATGCCCATCCTGCCACAAAATTTGCAGCATCTTTTATTGGAAGTTATAATTTATTATCATCGGAAGACTTCAAAAAAATGACAGGCAGCAGTGAAGAGGCAGAAACAATTGCCTTTCGCCCGGAAAGCGTCAGGTTATCTCTGGAAAGACCGGATGATGCATGCAGTTATATTTTTCAGGGAAAAATCGTGGACGGAATCCCGCAGGGAAATGTGTTTCGTTATGGAATCGGCTGCGAGGGTGGTAAGATTCATGCGGATGTTTTGTTTCAGGAAACAGGTCTTCTTGCGGAATCTACGGACTGCTGGATGAGTATAAAGAAAGAAGATTGTATTTTGTTGTAGGAGGAATGGCTGTGACACTGAATTTTGCACACAGAGGATTTTCCGGACAGTATCCGGAAAACACAATGCTGGCTTTTGAAAAGGCTGTAGAGGCCGGTGCAGACGGAATTGAACTGGATGTGCAATTCTCAAAAGACGGGGAACTTGTGATCATGCATGATGAAAGTCTGTTCCGGACTGCCGGCGTCGATGGATTTGTAAAGGATTATACACTGGAGCAGTTGAAAGCGATGGATGTTTCCGGCAAATGGGGCGACCGGTACGGAAAGATGGAAATTCCGACACTGCGTGAATATTTTATACGGTTCAAAGATCTTCCGATTATCACCAACGTTGAACTCAAAACAGGAGTTTTCCTTTATCCGGGAATCGAGAAGCGGACGCTGGAACTGGTCCATGAGTTTGAAATGGAAGATAAAATCATCATTTCCTCTTTCAATCATTATTCCTGCCTGAAGATGAAAGAACTGGAAGAAAAAATTCCATGCGGTCTTCTGGAAGAAAGCTGGATCGTTGATGCCGGTAAATATGGTCGAAAACTCGGCATGGATTTCCTGCATCCGGCATATCCGATGGTGACAGAAAGCTATGTGCAGGATGCGAAAGATCATGGATTACAGGTCAATACCTGGACCGTCAATGACTGGGACAGCATGGAATATTTTGCGCGGATCGGTGTCCATGCAATTATTGGGAACTTCCCGAATCTTGCAGAAAAAGCACTGAATCCGTATCGGTAGAGCACGTTTGAAAAAGAAAAATACAGGACAAAACCGGGAAAGTGTGGTAAAAAAGAACACTTTCCCGGTTTTGTCTATATAAAACGGCAGAGCATGGCATTATAATAGGTAAAAATAAAAATGAAACTCAGACGAGGAGGACATACAAATGAAGGAAGTGAAATCTCCGAAAAAGCCGCTTCTTTATTACTATGGCATCGTACTTCTGATCATAATTGTTTTTAATGTGCTCGTGACACCGATGCTCACAAAAACCATGGTCAAAGAAGTGGACTACGGAACCTTTATGTCAAAGATCGAAGATAAAAAGATTGATGATGTGCAGATTGAGGATAACCAGATTCTTTTTACTGATAAGGATGATGCAAAGACAATCTACAAAACAGGTGTGATGGATGATCCGACACTGACAGAACGCCTTTACAAAGCAGGAGCAAAATTCTCCAAAGAAATCGACCAGCAGATGTCACCGATAGCAGGATTTCTGCTGACAGGTATCCTTCCGCTTGTGATTTTTATTGCGCTCGGCCAGTATATGAGCCGCAAGATGATGAATCAGATGGGCGGCAAAAACTCGATGGCATTCGGTATGGGAAAAAGCAATGCCAAAGTTTATGTGCCTTCCACGGAGGGCATCCGTTTCAGTGATGTGGCAGGTGAAGAAGAAGCAAAAGAAAACCTGCAGGAGATCGTTGACTATCTGCATAATCCGGAGAAGTATACAAAAGTCGGTGCTTCAATGCCGAAGGGAGTTTTGCTTGTAGGCCCTCCTGGAACAGGTAAGACCATGCTGGCAAAAGCAGTAGCGGGTGAATCCAACGTACCGTTTTTCTCCATGTCCGGTTCTGAATTTGTGGAAATGTTTGTTGGTATGGGTGCGTCAAAAGTACGTGATCTCTTTAAACAGGCAAAAGAAAAAGCTCCATGCATTGTATTTATTGATGAGATTGATGCCATCGGTAAAAAGCGTGACGGACAGATGGCAGGCGGAAACGATGAGCGCGAACAGACTCTGAACCAGCTCCTTACGGAGATGGATGGTTTCGAGGGCAACAATGGAGTTATCATTCTGGCGGCAACCAACCGTCCGGAATCTCTTGACCCGGCACTGACCCGTCCGGGACGTTTCGACCGCCGTGTACCTGTAGAACTTCCGGATCTTGAAGGTCGTGAAGCGATTCTTAAAGTACATGCAAAGAAAGTTCAGCTTTCTGATGATGTAGATTTCCATACGATTGCAAGAATGGCATCCGGTGCGTCCGGTGCGGAACTTGCAAATATTGTGAATGAGGCCGCGCTTCGTGCGGTGCGTGACAACCGTGAAGTGGTAACGGAAGCCGATCTTGAAGAAAGCATTGAAGTAGTTATCGCAGGTTATCAGAAGAAAAACGCAATACTTTCTGCACAGGAGAAAAAAGTCGTTTCATACCATGAGATCGGACATGCTCTTGTGGCAGCCATGCAGACACATTCAGCACCGGTTCAGAAGATCACGATCATCCCGAGAACTTCCGGTGCACTTGGCTACACCATGCAGGTAGAGCAGGGAGATAAATATCTTCTCACGAAGAAAGAACTGGAAAATAAGATTGCAACTTTCGCCGGTGGACGTGCCGCAGAAGAAGTTGTTTTTGGCGAAGTGACAACAGGCGCTTCCAACGATATCGAACAGGCAACCAAGATTGCACGTTCCATGATCACCCGTTATGGCATGAGCGATGATTTTGATATGGTGGCAATGGAAACAGTGACAAACCAGTATCTCGGAGGCGACGCATCCCTTGCATGCTCAGCGGATACACAGAAAGAAATTGACCGCCAGGTTGTGGAACTCGTTAAGAGAGAGCATGATAAAGCAAAAAAAATCCTTCTGGATAACCGTCAGAAACTGGATGATCTTGCAAACTATCTTTATGAAAAAGAGACTATTACCGGTGACGAGTTTATGGAAATCCTGAACGGAAATGAGGCACAGGCAGAAACAAAATCGGAAACAGCAATTGAGACAAAGGAGGCGGATAATCATGAGGAGACAGTCTGATATCGGATGGTTTGAACTGATTATGGGTCTGATTCTGATCATTCTCGGCATTGTGATCATGCGTCAGCCGGTTGGTGTTCTCACATGGATCGTAATCCTGTGTGGGGTGATAGCCGTTATAAGTGGAATCGGAGACATTGTCCTGTATGTGAAGATGGAACGATTTACAGGTTTCGGACCGGTCGTTTCTCTGGTGACCGGAATCCTTGGAATTATGGCAGGATTTATGCTGATCGCACATCCGGGAGCAGGCACATGGGCAATCGCAATGATTCTTCCAATCTGGATCATTGCACACTGTATTTCCAGACTTTCCCATCTCCAGTATATGAAGATGCATTTCGGAATGACGTATTATACAATCTCACTGATTTTGAATATTCTGGGGCTGATCGTCGGAATCCTTCTGATCTTCCGTCCGATGATCACGATTTTCTCGATGGGTGTTCTGGTAGGCGCATTCCTGATCATAGAGGGAGCAGAATGCATTGTGATAGCCTTTACCGGGGGACATTACTACAGATAAAAACAGAAATCATAACAAAAATTAAATACACAGAATCTTCACAGCTGCTTTAAAGTAAAATTAAAGTTCCACCTTTATAGTGTACTTAGCGGATCATTATGACGGTGCAATTCTGGATATTATGATGCCGAAGATGGATGGCATCACGGTACTGAAAAATATCCGTGCGCAGGGAAAACTGGATGTGCTGTTTGAGCGATTCTACCGCCTTGACAGTTCGAGAAACTCCGGTACAGGAGGTTCCGGTATCGGTTTGTCCGTAGCACAGGCAATCGTGCAGGCGCACAAAGGTAAGATTACCGCAGAAAACAAAACAGGAAACGGACTGACGATCACAGTTCTTTTATAATAGAATCTGACTATGTAATACAACCGCCAGATGAAGGAAAAAAGTATCTTTCATTTGGCGGTATTTTTGTTCAGTATGATTGAGATATAGTGCAAAATATTGTAAAATAGATAGAATAAGCGAATGTATACTGTGAAAAAAATCTTATATTTTATACGATCAAGGAGAATGATTTTGACAAAAGAAAGTTATACAGATAATCGAAAAAAGCGGTTTCTGTTTTATGGCCTAATGATATTATGCGCATTTATTGTCGTAATACTGCAATTTTTCGGACCGGGTAAATACAGTGAGAGGACTTCCAAAAGTCAGATTCTTTATCAGGGTGATTTTGTATGGCAAAAGTCTGACGGCAGCAGCGAGGCAATTCAGGTTCCGGGAAAATATAAAGTGCCAGCCAGAGACACCATGACGATCGTAACGCAGCTTCCGGATGATTATACAGAGAGTACACTGATGATCCGTTCATCGCTCCAGTCGATTGTTTTTTATGTGGGAGGAGAACTGCGTGCGGGGTATGATACTTCGCATACACGGCTTGTCGGTAAGAATTCAGCAAGCAGTTATGTGTTCTGTCCGACATCTGCGGCAGATGCAGGCAAGGAAGTTCGTATTGAACTGAGGACAAATACTGACAAATATTCCGGTGTGGTGAATGAAGTTTACTGCGGTGACAAAGCACAAATCTGGGAATATTTGCTCCATACATACGGACTGGAAACAATCATAGGTTTTTTCCTGTTGTTTGCAGGTATTATTACGATTGCATTCAGCATTGCGCTTGGAATTGTATATCAGACAAAATTTGATATGGAATATCTGGGCTGGTGTGTGATCATGGCGGCTGTCTGGATGCTTGGTGAGTCAAAACTGCGCCAGATCCTGCTTCCGAACGCGTCGGCATTGGCGACGATGTGCTTTGTAATGATTTTGCTGTGTCCTGTGCCGATTTCTTATTATATAGATACATTGCAGCATGGAAGACACAGGAAAACATTTAATATAGTAGAAAATATTGCATTTTTTGCTCTTCTGGTCTGCTCAGTTCTGCATATATCAGGCATTGCAGACTATATTGAAACACTGCCGATAGCACATGGACTTCTTGCGCTTACAGTTGTGATCGTGTTTGTGACGATATTTGAGGACCACAAAAAAGGTTATTTCAAGGGAACTGGGTATACACTGGTTGGGCTTGTATTTGCCATGCTCTGTGTATTGATTGAATCACTTTCAACTTATTTTGTGGTTTCGATATCCGGAATATTTATCGGCATCGGAATGACTATACTGCTGGTTCTGAATCTGATAAAAACAATTCATGATATTCAGGCAATGGAGAGCAGCCGGCAGAAGATAGAAATGGATGAGCGCAGGAACCAGATGGAGGCAATTTCGCTTCAGATGATGCAGACACTGTCCACGACGATCGAGGCAAAAGACGAATACACCAGAGGACATTCTCATCGTGTGGCAGAATATGCGGTGCTGATTGCTGAAGAACTGGGATGGGACAAAAAAGAAATCAGAAATCTCAGAAATGCAGCACATTTATATGATATCGGAAGAATTGGTATTCCAGATTCAATTTTGAACAAACCGACACGCCTTACAGAAGAGGAATATGCGGTAATTAAAGAACATACGATCATCGGTGCGGAAATACTGAAAAATATCACTCTGATCGATCATGTGAAGGAAGTGGCAAGAAGCCATCATGAAAGATATGACGGAAAGGGATATCCGGATGGTCTTAAAGGAGAAGAAATCCCGCTGTATGCCAGAATCATTGCGATAGCAGACAGCTACGATGCAATGAAATCAAGGAAAATTTACAGGAATCCGCTGGCAGATGAAATAATTTATAATGAAATATTACAGAGCCGCGGAAAGCAGTTTGATCCGGATATTGCGGATGTATTTTTGAAACTGTTGGATGAAAATCGTGTGGCAATCGATGAAGACGGTGATTCGGACACAGAATTTGAGTTTGAGAGATTTATAACCAGTGTTATGAGTACGATGAAAAGACAGGAAGAAAGCGAGGGATTCGATTTCCTGACTGGACTTCCGATGAGAAACCGCGGCGAAAAACTTGCGGCGCAGTTTATGCAGCAGGACAATGGCTATCTGGTATTTCTGGATATGGATAATCTCAAAAAGACTAATGATATTTACGGACACAAGGCAGGTGACCGGGCGCTGAAACTTCTCGGTTCACTGCTTATGGAGCATGCGCAGCATTCTGTAGTCTGCCGATTGGGTGGTGACGAGTTCCTGATGTTTGTGTCGGAGGTTTCGAAGGAAGAGATCATCGATATTGTGACAAAGATCCAGAAGAAATTCGAGCAGTGTAAAGAGGAGGATATGGAGATCCGTTTTGCAGATATTTCAGCCGGAATCTGTGAAGTAAACAAAGGCGATCCGTTTGAGGAATGTTACTCAAAAGCGGATAAGGCGCTGTATTATGTGAAGCAGAATGGAAAGGGAGGTTATTTCTTCTATCATCAGATAGAAAATGAAGAGTCTGGCAATGCCGGAATCGGAAAAGACCTGAAAATGATTGCGAAAGCATTGCATGACAGTGGAAAATATTCCGGTGTATTCAATCTCGATTATCGTGGCTTTGCCCGGGTATTCGAATATATGAATCATCTGAGTGCACGGCATAAATACAAATACTATCTTGTAATGGTAACAATGGAAACTCAGCCGGATTCTGCAACGCATATTGAAAGCATCGAAGAGGCATTGGAATGTATGGAACATGTAATCAGCAAAAAGATCCGGAGTGTGGATGTATGCACCCGTTACAGTTCCATGCAGTATCTGATCATTCTTTTTGAAACAGAAGAAAGTAAAATTAAAGATATTATGGAGCGCATTTTTACACAGTATCGTAAAGAGTACAAAGGAACATCGCTGCTTCCGAAATATGAATATATTTCAATGATGAAAGAAGAGAAAAAAGAAACTCAGGTGTAGTTATATAACAGAAAGATATCAAGAGGGCTGTTCACATAATCTGTGGCAGCCCTCTTGAAGGTTAGAGAATATTTTTGATAAATGATTCGGTCATTAGAGAATGTCGTCTCTGCGAATATATCCCGGATGTCCTTCCTCTGCAATGATCTCATTGCTGTGAACGACTTTGGCCCATTTGTCCATTACCTGATTTTCAATATGAGCATTCTCGCCAACAACAGTATGAGATAATACAACACTGTTTTTAACGACAGCACCAGGTTTGATCTGGCAACCACGGCCGATAACAGAGTTCTCTACAGTTCCTTCAATCACGCAGCCGTTGGAAATAACAGAATTTTTGACATCTGCACCCTCCAGATACTGTGTCGGGCAGGAGTCGTTGGTTTTGGTATAAATCGGCCAGTCCGGATTGAAGAGTCCTTCGGCAGTCTTGATATCAATCAGAGAGATATTTGCATTATAGTAACTGTTAAAGTCAGTAACGGATGCAAAATAGCCTCTGTGTGCAACACCACGAACATCCAGCTCACCAAGAGAAGCGGCTACGATCTGTGGAAGGGTGTACATGGATGAAATTTTCTTGCCCTTTTTGATCAGTTCGATGAAGAGTTCTTTCTTCATGATGTAAGTATCCATAAAGATGTTACGTTTCTGGGCGCTTCCACGGTTCTTTTCGATGGATTCGACACCTTTCTGTTTGTTTAGATTCAGAATATCGCAGTTAAGGAAAGCTTCTCTTGCGTTATCAACGGAATGATACAGAAGAGTGATATCAGCATCGGAATCAATATGTGTCTGAAGAAGTTCACTGTAGTTTACTGCATATACCATATAGGATGGAGCAATGATTACATATGGTTCACGCATACGTTCGATGAATTCAATGTTTTCTGCGAAAGCGGAAATATCGGTATTATATACATCGTTCTCAGAACTGTTCTGAGAGAACATCAGCTGGAGCTTGCCGCGCTTGGAGTTGATGTTGTAATGGCGCCCGGTACCCAGATGCTCTACCAGTGAACGTGGTTTGCACTTTACGTATACCTGAATACGGTCAATACCGCTGTTGCTCATATTTGAAATAGGAAAGTCAATGACACGATATCTTCCAAGGAAAGAAAAAGCACCGATCGGACGATACTGCTGAAGTCCTTCTACTTTGATATGGGTTCCGGAAGATGTGACAATTCCAAATGCTCTTGCCATATTATTCTACCCCCTTTACACGTTTGGACACGAGTTCGATGTTTTCGCTGTCTGCACTGCCGACAACAGCTTCCGGACCGATCTTAATGTTATCGGCAACAAGAGCTCGCTGCACAACGGCACCTGCAGCCACTTCTACACCCGGCATAAGTACACTGTCAATGATCTTTGCACCTTCGCCGACCTTACATCCGGTGAACAGTACAGAGTGCTTTACTTCACCTTCTACGACGCAGCCCTGAGTGATGAATGCTTTGTCGATTTTTGCGTTTGGTCCTATGTACTGCGGAAGAGTAGGCGTGTCTTCTGTGTAGATCCTCCATGAGGTATCATTCAGATTCAGTTCGTTTCTTGAATCAAGCAGATCCATGTTTGCTTCCCAGAGAGAATCGATGGTTCCGACATCTTTCCAGTAGCCTTTGAATTTGTAGGCAGCAAGTGTCTTGTTGTCATTCAGAAGCTGTGGAATGATATCCTTACCGAAATCGTGGTGAGAATCAGGATCTTTCATATCTGCAAGGAGCATCTTACGGAGAAGCTTCCAGTTAAAGATATAAATACCCATAGAAGCAAGGTTACTCTTTGGATGTTCAGGTTTTTCTTCGAATTCAACGATGCGTCCAGCCCCGTCCGTATTCATGATACCGAAGCGACTGGCTTCCTTCATCGGTACTTCAATGACTGCAATGGTAGCATCTGCATTCATTTCTTTGTGGTAATCCAGCATTTTATCATAATCCATTTTATAAATATGGTCACCGGAGAGAACTAACAGATATTCCGGTGAATATTTGTCGATAAAATCGATATTCTGGGAGATCGCATCAGCAGTACCTCTGTACACATCCAGATCGGCATCTGCTTTTTCACGTGGTGGAAGAACGAAAACTCCGCTTTCTCTTGCGTCAAGTCCCCAACGTCCGCCAGCTGCTACGTAACTGTTCAAAAGAACAGATTCGTACTGAGTAAGTACACCGACAATGTCCACACCGCTGTTAGCGCAGTTACTCAATGGGAAATCAACGATGCGGTATTTTCCGCCATATGAAACGGCAGGTTTGGCAACTCTGTTGGTCAGTTCATGAAGACGGCTGCCACGTCCGCCGGCCAGAATCATCGCTAACATGTTGTTTTGTTTCATAGTGAACCCTCACTTTCCTT
>ERZ1034952.1703-NODE-1703-length-17377-cov-19.842166_pt1 | contig 17377 bp, 12 predicted proteins | sample MGYA00520625_ERZ1034952 | MGnify/ENA primary metagenome ERZ1034952 (study PRJEB33766, sample SAMN09781773) | gut metagenome | biome: gut microbiome | host: Homo sapiens | place: Madagascar | study: EMG produced TPA metagenomics assembly of the PRJNA485056 data... | reverse complement strand
ATATTTTTAATAATATTTTTATCCCTTGATACCAACAAGTGCCAGATGCAACAAACTAGTTGCACCTGGCACTGATAATAAAGCTCTATAAACTCATAATTTGTAATAAAAGTGTGATTATAATCACATTATTATATATAATAATGTGATTCATAGGATGATGCGCCCACTTTCTCTACCTTGCCGCCATAAATTCCTTTACCGCATTCAACCCGCACACATCTTCTATCGTTCCGTAACTTGCAGGGATATAGCTTATATTAATGTTACTTATCGACCCCTTTGTATTTCCAGAGTAGGCATCACTTGTCTCGCTTACATCCAACGCAACGGCATAGTCTGCGAACTGCCATCCAACACAATATTGATATGCTGTGACTTTGTCACTTCCGTAATTTTCCGGATGTCTCATCTCGTCTATGAACTCCTTTGCATCGTAACTGCCACCGTACATGGTTGAATTATCTTGGTCGCAGAACCAGCCAATATAATTTGGTGTTCCAAACTCTTCATACAGCTTGTCAAGGAGTAAATATTCACCATCCGTATCCGGGTTATCATTACATAAAGTGTTATACTCTTCTTCGGTGAGTCCGAGTGTGTCATAATATACTTTTGATGGTCCCATCATCCAGTTTCCGTCTGTCACTGCCTGCTTAATAGTCAACTCATTTTCGCTGTCTTCATCGCCCAATACCAAATCTGGAAGGTAGAGCATATTCTCACCGGTTTTATCATAGACGATAAAACTAAAATTGTTGCTGCTCTCCGTATATGTATCTATGAGTGATGATAAGGTATTTATGCCTTCTATGCCTACTCCATCCAGAGGATAATCCATAAGATCATCTATCTTTATCGGAAGCGTCAGCTTGTCCGCAAATAATGTTGCTCCGGTTGGGGCATCGAGAACATCCTTGTCTGTCATATCATACCTGAGCACCCCGGCTCCCATGCTGTCATCTGCAACACTGCCTGTGTCATTTGCATCCTTATCACTGTCGTCATTTACATCTGCAGCGTCCTGAGAATATCCAGTTTTTCCAGAATTCCCTGTATTTTTATCTGCATCGGAACCGCCTCCGCAGCCTGCAAGCATTGCCGCCATGGTGATTCCCATAGCTCCACATAAAAAGCCTTTCTTCATTTTTCCTCTCACATCATTTGTCATTATTTTTTTCATTTTCTTTAACTCCTTATTTTGAATATTATTTGAGCTTAACTATCATTATGTCTTTATATTTATTCTTTTATATCACTTGCTACCGATCTTTTCCTTTACATTCTCCTGTGTGATCTTAACCATGTCGAACTGTCCACTATATATATTGGTATAGTCGTCTATAGATATGCTTCTGTATGCCGTTTCGCCGTGTTCCGCTACATATATATCATATGTGGTAACCCCTCCATAACTCTCAGTATAGTCGCACACATCTACGCTCACTGCAAATGGCTCTCCACCTTCGACTATTTCCTTATTCTTGATCGCATTATCATCCTTGTCTAATCCCGCATCTATCATAGAATGTGTTATATATCCTGTTGTTCCTGCCATGAGACGCAGAGGAGTATCGTATGCTATGTTATCTCCTTTGACCGACACACCCAGATCGTGATCCGTCTTATTTTCCACATAGAAATTCATCCATGCGCTATAATAATTTTTATCCGCTATCTCATCATACACATTTGTCCCTAGATATGTCACTTTAACCTGATCATTATCGGTGACGACCTGTTCGCCATCAACATGAAAATTTCTCGTATAATTGACCGAATCTGCCTCCCCCTTTCCGTCCAGATCCACGTCAACAATAACACTGTCAACTGCCCTGAACGGTCCCGCATTTCCTGTTGTATCTTCCAGTGTGCAGAACAGCATCTTAGCCGTGACAGTCGGCTTTCTTCCCAAATCAAAAAATGTAACGCCGTCAGAATCCACAATATAAAACTTACTTGTAGAATTTGGCTGAACTCCCCAATTAGTTGGAAGTCCCCCCTCGTATGACTCATTATTCGAAGTCAGGAGCATGATATTATAATAAACCATGTAGTCTTTATGATTTACAACCGTATACTCAAGCGCACAATCATTTTCAGATATATCATATCTCTCTGCACTCGCTATGGTCTCATCATCAGGACCGCAGCCAATATCGTACACCTTATCTATTGTGACCGTGAGATACTCGTTGTCGCACACGACATAATTGACTTCCCTGTAATTCTTTCCTCCACTTTCTGAATCTTTATCCCTATTATGGATTATGATTCCTGTTACGCCGCCGGCTACTACGGATGCCGCCACAACACTGGCGACTATCTTTGCCTTCAACGTCTTAAATAAGCCTTTAAGTCCAAGCTTGCCCGCAGTTTTAACCCCTGCAGACGCCACACCTGTTGCGGCTCCTCCGGCTGTAGCACCCCCAGTCAATGTTCCCACTGCAGCTCCTCCGGTTGCTGTTCCTAACACTGTTCCAGCTGCAGCTCCAAACGCGGCAGAAAATACGCTTGTAAGGAAATTCGGGATCACCAGTCCCTGTGTCTCCGCCAGAAACACCGCGGTGAGAAGTGCCGTTGCTCCAGATGAATACAGCTTTACGCCATTTGTATTCTCATACCTCTGTACGCCTTCTTTTATCTTTCCTCTGGCAGCGGACAGTCTGTAACTCACCGTACCTTCCGGGCACTCCATGCATGCCGCGATCTCCGACGTGCTCATCCCGTCAAAGTAATACATTATTATCGTCTGGTACTGAACCGCCGACAGTTCCTCCTGCATGATATTCAGGATTATCTTACGCTTTTCCGCATTTAGCACGTAACTTTCCGGCAGGAAATTGTCATTTTCCTCCAAAAGATTAGCGGATGTGGCTTCATCCAGCTGCACAGGCATTTTCTTTCCAAGAAACTGTCTGCATTTGTTTACAGCGATGGTATTCAGCCATGCTGTTATCCTCTCAGGATTTTCGAGCTGTTGCAAATGCGTGAGTGCCGTTATGTAAGTGTCCTGCATTACGTCATACACATTGTGCTCATTCTTCAAAAAGCTCATACAGGTGTAATACACCTGCCGGTAAGTGTTCTGATATATGACCTCAAATGCTTTCATATCTCCACTCACCACTCTGGCGACCAGCGCCCTTACGTCATACTTTCCGTATTCGTCTGTCATACCTTAGTTGTCCCTCCATTTTTATGATCTCCCTATATAGATTATCCCAAGACGATTTTCGTTGGATTTTTTGGAAATTTTTTGAAAATATTTTATCCGGGTTCCCAGAACAGTTTTACTTGGATTTTATATCCCACAAATACAAGTGCAAATGTTCTTTTTATTACCAGTATTTTTTGAATGCGTATACCAGCTCACCTCTATCGTGAGCGGCTGGTTGCACTGGGCTATACCCCTCTCCAAACCCTTAGCAGTCTCAGAGGCTGTATTGCTCGGGGAACTCTGATAGTTGGTACCAACGGTATGTTAATAAGGGTTAAGTAAATAGGAACTCTCACTATCAAAAATGCAAGTGCCAGGCACAATTCAATTCTGTACCTGGCACCTGTATTCTTCAGTGCATTTAAACTATGGCAAGTGCAACCCATCTTCTAAGTTCGCAGCACAAGTATGCCGCCTGTACAGAAAAAACAGACCATAGCAATTTTCCTGTCAACATCCAAAGTACAATAACAAGCGGAAGATGCACTGCCAACGGATAAATATGTCTTACAAAATCAGCGCCCTTGCTGAAATATAATATGCTCTGTATCAGCGGGAGTAAAACCATGCAGCCTATGAAAATGAGTTTTCTTTTCCTGGTGGACAGCGCATTACAAAAAGGCGCTGATAATATTCCCTCCCAAAAGCTCACAGCCATATTGTTAAGAAGCGAAATATATAGGCTCATATCATTACCTGCCTGTTCTGGAACGCATATTCAAGGAATGCATCCTTTACTTCATTGTATTTCCCTCGTCGCAATCTTTGCCATAATCCCATTTATGCCTCCTAGGCGCCAAATATTTTCCAGCACTTATTATCCACAATTCGACAACAAAGGGGATATTGCATTGATTTATACGAATTTATTTTCTCACCCACCTGGCATAGAGTTTCCTGCTGCCGGTGCTGCCGGCTGCAATCTTCGTAACCTTTTTCTTGTACTTGGGATCGCTGTACCACCCCTTAAATGTGTAGCCTTTTCTGACCGGATTCTTCAAGACGATAGTCCTAGACGCGACGGTATAACCGACTGGATTGGACCGGCTGTTCGTCCCCTTGCCAAGACTGTACTGGATCTTATACTTTACCAGCTTCCACCTTGCGTATAATGTCTGATTCTTGGTAGTCCTCACAACCGAACTGCTGCCGATCCTGCTACCGCCACTCTTTGCTGTGTACCAGCCTGCAAATGTATATCCCCTTCTGGCCGGTGTCGGCAGTGTTCCGTAAGTTTTTCCACAAATGACTGTCTTACTTCCGGAACTCACACGCCCTCCATTTGGAGCAAATACTATTCTCACGCGCTTTACTGTGTCCGTATATTTTGCAGTAAAAGAAAGCTTGGTGGATGTTCCTGCCACACGCAATGCAACCTTTTTACTTCCCGCCTTCCACGTCATCTGATTTAAGGCATATGCGATAATCCCATTTTGAATACCCGAAATGCTCGGCGGATATGACGCATTGTCAGTGCTGACTTCGAATTTGGTTTTACCTGCATTGAGATTTTTCTGAATCCTCTCAGCGTAGGCTCGCGCCCACTTTGCGGCATCTCCGTTTCTGACAAAGTAGTTGTCTGCCAGGCTTGTAGAACGTGTGCCATAACCGCTTGCCGTATAAATCTGATCATGACCGTTGTGTGCCAACGCCATGAGTTCATCCGTCAGTCCAAAATACAAATGCGTTTGATCAAAGTTATAATAATTGTCTTTTGTATCATCCCATGTACAGTCCACCTGATACCATTTGCCATCCAGCTTCATGGCATTCCAGGTATGTCCATCATAGGTATCCCTTGTCTCAGCATTTGTTATGCCGGCTGCAGTAAGCAGTTTTGAATAGGCACTCTCATAGGCTTGACATGTGCCCAGCTTTCGTGTCAGTGCGCTCTCTGCCGAAGACCATTTCAGGGAATGATCGTAATCAAGCTGCTTCAACAGCCAGTCATGCAGCCACAATGCCTTTTCATAGTCTGAACCATCAGTCTCCTTGCTGCACTTTTTTACCGCAGCATTCACAATGTCACCCACGCTCGGATAAGCCCTGTCCGATACCTGTATATTTGTGCTCACACGCATATAATAGACACCTGACGTCTTGTCCATTACATAAAACCTGAAGTTATAGACTCCCGAAGCAGTCATTGTGAATTCAAAGTCGTGAGATTCACACTCATCTGTATATTGAATCCACGCTCCGCGGCTTGGATCCGCCACGGATTCAAAGCTATACTCATCCGGATTGGAATAACTCGGTGCATCCATTCTAAACAAATACCGGCCACTGCCACCATCCGCCGAAACGTGGAATGTTGTATTCTCCCCTAATTTGGGTTCGTTCCATTCAACCTTCAATACTACACCATTTTGAGGGTCACTTTCTGCACTGTACTTATATTCTGTAACTCTCTCTTGAGGATTTGTTGATGAACCAGCAGATTCTTCCTGCGCATAACTTATCACCTTGATCATCGATACGCCTGTCATCACCAGCATTAATGTCAACATAAATGTTGCTAATTTTCGTTTTATCATAAGCAATACCTTGAACCTTTCTTAATGTCAAAATAACATCGCTGCATATCAATCTCTTAATATATCCAGCATAACAGAAACACCATTTTTTTGCCACAAAAAACCCCACTGCAGAGTATTTCTGCAGCAGGGTTTTGCGGTTATTTTGGCGTTATGAACGGTTGTAATTATTAAACCGTAATCATGTTCGATAAATCATAATAAGAACGGTTATGGTTCCATAAATTTAAAACTCGCCTTTTTTTAATAATGTGTCTGACTTAATTTATCTGTTGACCGGTTCAGATAACACCATTACTTGATTTTCGCGCTGACAAGCTTGCTGAAATCAGAAGCCACAACAGCCTTTCCAGCCTTCTTGTTGGCAACAACCTTAAAGTAGTAGGTCTTACCACTTGTAAGCTTTTTGATGTCCGCGCTGTTTTTGATAACAGTGAGCTTTTTGAAGCCGCTGTTTTTCTTTGTGCTGTAATATACTGTATAGCTGTTTGCACTCTTATCCTTTGTCCAGCTGATGATCGCCCTTTTCTTTCCTGCCTTGACCTTGACCGACGTCGGCGCAGAAAGCTTTGTTGCGGTCAGAAGCTCCTTTGAAACAAGAGAAAGAGACTTTTTGCCGTCAATCGTCTTATAGGCTTTGACAACAATCTTGTATCCCGTGCCCTTTGAAAGCTTTTTAAATGTGAGGGTGCGCTTCGTTGTGTCAACGCTCTTGGCAAGCTTTTTGCCCTTGTAAAGGTATACTCTGTACCCGCTTACACCGGCAACCTTTTTCCAGGAAGCCTTGATCGAGTTTGTGGTCTGTTTAACAGCGATCTTGCTCGTCGCGGCGGGAAGGATTTTAAAACTCAGCTTTTTGCTGCCGCTATAATTGCCCTTGAAGGTAACAGTTACGATCGCCTTGCCAATATTTTGGTTTTTGCTGTAAGAAACGGTGTAATCTGTTCCATTCTTAAGCGTTTTTTTATTTGCATCCTTAACGATGACCGAAGGCTTCTGAACCTTTCCGTTATATGTATACGCCGACTTTTTCAGCGAAACTGACTTAATTCTCGCTATCGAAATTGTTGGTTCTATCGTACTGCAAACAGTGCACTTCTTGGTAATCTTGCCATTTGAGGTAAGAGTAGCCTTGACAACAGACTTGGAGTACTTATGACCGAGAGCCTTGACTTTGGTCTGAGCGACTATAACGGTGTTACAAACTGAACAGTGCTTACCTTTGGTGAGACCTATCTTTGTGCAGGTTGCTTTAATTTCGTTATCTATAACCGCATTATGTTCCTTACAGGAGATGTTAACTATGCAGTCTTGGCTTTCTGAATTAGTGATATACGGTGTAACATCGTAGGTTTTGTCTTTTTCAAGTCTGACTTCGGTAACTTTGCCTTTATTGTTACTAGAGACGGATTCACTAAGCCGGTTATTCTCTACAAGGTTTACTTCTGTTCCCTGAATATTTCCGCTGCCGAGATTTGACGAAGTTATGGTGATAAGATAAACCTTCGTTTCCGTCGGAGTAAAGAAGTAAGCGGTTATGTTTTTACAGGAATTGTCACCGTAACCTATTTTGGTCGGGTTAACATATTGCTTGCAGCTTTGGCAATATGTACCATTACATACAAGGCTCTGGTGCTGCTTCGGAATGACTTTCTGAATTGCATACTCACAGCCAGTGTGTTTGCAGTGTCTGGATTCCCTTCCATCTTTGTCGCAGGTTGCCGGCCAGTCAACCGTATAGGTGTCGCTCAAATCGTGTCCAAGTGCTGGCAGTTCGGTGTAACCCTCATAATATTTGCAGCCGAAGCACTCATAGCCGACCGTTCTTCCCTTTCTGATGCATGTTGCCTCTTTAGCAGCGAGAGTTCTGCCAAACTGATGCTCCTGGAAGCTTTCAAGAGCATCACACTTTTTACAGTACTTGTAGTGACCAAGAAGTGATGTCCTTTCCTCTAATTCAGGCTCAGAATCGTGACAGGAGGAGATAATTTTTATATCCGCATCCAACTTAACAAAGTCAGGCCAGGTATTGTATGCCCTGGTACCGTTGTGCATAATAACATAGTTCGGCTTTTCCAGAGATTGTGATAGAACTATGTCATAGAAATGAGGAGGCTGACCACCGTAATAGATTGAATTTACATTTCCCTTTTGTCCAATATAACAGCCGCCAAGCCTTACTTTTCTGCTAGATGGGGTGTTTTGGAAATATATTGTGCTGAACGGCTGTTCATTAAGAAGCTGATTTGAAATTACTTCTATTTCTGAGTTTCCTGTTATTGTAACATTGCCCTGCGGCTCCAGTCCGTATGAATATATACAAGACGGGACGCGTGCATTATTCTGAATAAGAGTACCGGTGATATAGAGATTGTTTATATCATAGAAGGAAATAACGTGGTGCCTGTTCTTATCGTTTATATAAGTGTCACTTCCGGATTGTGCTGTAAGAGTGAGATTATAGTTGATAAACTTCCCTGCTTTTCCAAGAATATTCACATCTGCGTTTGGGTTATTCACAGCGATCATCGAAGTTCCGTTGGCTGTTGAGTTAAAGATTATCTGTCCGCCGGACTGGGTTGTGGTAATTGTGAAGTCGGTGTTTGCCTTGGAACCTGAAAAAACCACAAACAGATCCCTTGTCTCCTCGTCTGAATGCATATCTGTTGTAACTTTCAGGGTTTTTCCGTTCAAGTCAAGGGTGATTTTTCCGGGATAGCTAACTGTGATTTCGGAATACCACTCCTGCTTATCCTGATAGCTCCAATCGCCCGGAACTTGTTCTTCGTAATCTATGTTGTTTTTGAGAACAACAAGCTTATCTGGCGAGTTTGTCTCGTTCGAGGTGGCTTCAAGAGCTTTTTCAAGCTCAGCAAAGTTGGTTACATAGGTTGTGTTTTCGTCAACCGAATGATTGTCCGCTGCCGAAACAGTAAATACTGATGCCTCGAGCATCAGTATGACTAATGTTACGACAGTCAAAATTTTTTTCTTTTTGTTCATAGTTTTCCCTCCTTTTAAAATTAATAATATGTAAATGTTTCCCTTCCCTGCCTTAATCGGCATTGCAGGATTTTAACAGGATTCAGCTTTTTATTTTCCACTTTTCGCTATCTCCGTGAAGGCTATAACCACAATAAGAACAGCATCCGTTTTCATCGGGCAAGAATGTTGCTCCGCAGCTCGGACATTCCTTTTCAACAAAAAATTCACCGTCAGACTTTCTTTTTTCTGGATATCTAGCCCTTTGCATGGTCAGTTTCTTTTTGAATTTTTTTGTAAACGGTTTCTTATTTTCAGGAAGAAAGGTTTTTGTTCCATAAATTTCAGACTTAACCGTTGTTATTTCATCTATGTTAGAGACTTTTAAAAGCTTGATCGTGCCGATACTGAAATCAAGCAGATCATTGTCATTTTCGTTTTTGCTAAAGTATTCGTTTAAGCAGGATCTGAGGTAGTTCTCTGAATATCCCACGATCTTTTTCGCTAAATTGTCTTGTTTAACTTTTCCACAAATAATAGGTGTAACAATCGTTCCAAAAGCAAGAATCGCTGCACCGACGCCGGCCGCAAGGGAAATCTCCGTATCCTCGATCAAGTATAAGCATAGAAAGACACTTAAGAAAAGTATGAAACCGGATAAAAGAAGCTGTAAAAATCTTTTCATATTTGTACTGATCGTTTCATAAATCTCAAACGATTCGGTCTGCCAATCATAAAACTCGTTTTTTATAACGGCGCCACAATATTCACATGTAACCTGCTGACTGTTCAGCTTGACTCTTGCACCACATGATGGGCAGGTTATTCTCAACATATCGTGATAATAGCTTTTCTTATTCTCTTTTTTGTCTGTGCGGCGAACGTGTCTCGACTGAAGTATTCGGAGATATGAATTTTTACGGTATATCTCATGCTGAACCCTGTTGCCTTGCATTGACTCGAAACGCTCCAGGGTGCTGCACTTCAAAACCGATTCCCGCCATTCTCTGCCATCATCGTTCCATGTTTCAAAGTTATTTTTAGGAATGGGAACAACATCCGTGACGTAAATTTTGCGGCGTAGCTTATTCTTATTAAGTACGTCGATCTGACTGACGATTTTTTTTCGAAAAGCCAGGTCCATTCTTGCCGTAAGAAGCTTTTGATCCGCTTTTCCAAGCGGAATCAGTACTCTTTCAAATGCTTTTCTTATATCCTTTCGGATTTTCGAATCCTGTAGAGGAGTTTCCCTTTTTGCCAGCAATCTTTTCAGCTTAGCTTTTTTCAAATTCTTGGGAAGATATTCCGAAAAATCCATTACAAGTATACTTTTACCGATATAGAATGTACATAATATAGCAAAAGCGGCTGCAATGCACAGCGATACTGATAAATCCATAAAATCACCTCTGATTTATTCCTTGCTGACCTCTTCGTTTTCGCTCTGCTTTTTCCGTTTGTATTTTACAATGTCACATATCATTATAACAACAAGGAACAAGCCAAAAAGGATTGCCGCGCAATAGAGAAGGAAATCAACGGGATTCCCCTCCGGGGAAAGCTTGTAATTTCCTTTTGTAGTTTTATAGACCTCTACTTTTATTGTATCGCCTTTTCTCAATTTATCGTATGTGTATCCTTTTGCGATATCTCTTGACCAAACGCGTTCTTCGCACTTTCCTTTATAGGTCTTTCCGTCAATTTCATATGAAATTCTGAATTTATATGTTGTATAATCTACATCGCCATTGTCATCCTTACTATCGTGGGTTGAAAAGTCAACAATAACAGCGGAAACTTTCCGTATATCAGTTGAGGCTGCATATTCTTTCTTTTCAATTCTGCTTGTGACAATTCCGAAGACACCCACAACCATCGATGCTATGCCGACGACCATAATAAATATGGTCATTTTAATGTCCTCTTTTTCTTTTCTTTTACTCATAACAAGTCCTCCTTTCGCAATCAGGACTGTGCCCGAAAGAGTTCAGGCACAGTTCCCAATTTTAAGCCATATTTGTCTAAAGGCTGTCAAGAAGTCCTGTCTATTTTTTTTGAATAGGATTTCCGTCTTTGTCAGTGAATTTGCCGGTAATGATCTTTATCAGATCAACAAGTACACCGATTCCAAAAACGCCGGCGGTAAAAAGATAGAGAATGCCTGTTCCGACTTTACCCACATAAAAACGGTGGCCACCAACTCCGCCGAGGAAAAGGCAGAGTAGAAGGGCTACAAGCCAATCTTTTTCGGCCTGCCCACTGCCGTTGACACCAACGGGTGCTACATAATCTTCAACCTGCTCGCCGTTGAGTATCTTTTTAACATTTTCGGTCACCTCATCAAGATACTCACCTCTTTGAATAGGAAGATTCGCTACTCCGCTTACGCCTTTCTGAATTACGCTGTTTTTGTCAACTCGCATACCATTGACGGTTGTTGTGTTCTCCTGGATGTTTGCCATGACTTTAATTTTGTTTCCATCCTTAACAAAGACCCAGACCGTAACGTCGAGGTTCGGTTCTTTCTCAAAGGAAATGCGCTTTCCTGGGATGCCCCCTTTGATTTTGAAAGGCATTTTAAAAGCCGAGGCATGTGTACTAAGCTTTTCGTATACATCTTCAATTGTGGTTGTATAAGAGAGTTCAAACTCTCTCGGGGCTGTTGCAGCTGCCATTGATTTAATATCTACCATATTTTTCCCTCCTTTTTTATTTTATTATTCCGTGCTTTAACTCACACGGTAAGTTATGTGGATGTTTATCCTTTTCCGAGCACCTCCCATTTGTCGTTCAAGGAATCATAATAATATATAAGGTTGTCACATACTCCGTAATAACGTTCTCTGACGAATTGATCGTCTCTGTCTGTGCCGAGTGCAAAAATCCAACACGACCGTCCCTCAATTTCTTCAATCTGCCCCGTATACTGTACACTCATGCCCATGCTTATGTAGTATTGCACATCCTGAGACTCCAAAAGGATTTCCCTTGCTATTGCTACATTCTTATCCTCGGACTCACCGCTGCCGACATAATCGGAATATATTGAAAAATCATAGTATTTTCCGTCAACAAGCTGCCCATCCATTCCTGACAGCATCGGGAATACCGAAAAAGAGTCGTTTTCTTTTTTAAAGCTCAGCGATACATTTGAATGTATTTCACTTTCATTGCAGCGCAGTAAAAAATAATCAATTCCATTTCCGTTGTAATTATAGAGTGTATTGTCGGTATTTACAGAATATTCACCATTATCAGTTATTTTCGCCCGATAAACAGACACACTGTATTTTGTATCGGCAATAACTACCGCATAAAGCTCCGCACCGCCCACATTTACAAGGGGCGCACCGCAGAGAAAATCATATTTATCCGCATACTGACTGTCTTTTACGAAATTTAGGATTCCTTCCTCATCAGCCTCGTAACCAACATAACCGATATAGGCAATCCCAACCGATTCTTTGTTATCAAGAATGGTGTTTTGAAGTTTTGATAAATCTGTGTCTTTTTGTACCGATGCTTCTGTGGTTGCTTCTATGGTCGCTTCTGTAGTTGCCTTAATGGTTGCTTCTGTAACCGCCTCTGTGGTTGCTTCTGTGGTCGCCTCTGTGGTTGTGGCGGTTGTTTTATCTTCGGTCAGATTAGAATCCTCTGACGGTTTTGCCGCACATCCAGAAACCAAGGCTGGCATAATTAAAACCATCAACAGGGTCATAATGTATTTGTTATATTTCAACATTCATTGCTCCCCCCCTTTCTACTACAACTATAGTCTTACACATTCTATTGTACGGATTTTTTGAGGTCTGTCACTGGCACAAGTGCCAGTAACAGAAAAAACTATTTTCAAACTTTTTTGACTTTAGGACGTAAAAACCCCTTGACCATGTCAGTCAAGGGGTTCATTTACTCTATTCGTCTTTTAAAGTGGTCACCATGAGCTTGTTCTCAATAGCTGTCACAACCAACGCTTCTCGATTCTCAAAGCCACCTTTTTCAACCATATCGTCTAAGTTCCAGCGCACACCGTTTTTGGAGATGCCCAGTTTATCGGCAATCTCCTGGTATGTAAAGCCCTTTATGTATAAGCGGAGAATATCAAGCTGTCGGGGCGAGAATGTATCGGACATTGTGCCTTCCATTTCAATTGCAGGAGAGGTGTCAGGAAATACTTTTTCGCCTGCAAGGGTACGCCTTATCACACTTATCAGCTCCTCTGTGCCGTGGTCTTTATACCACAGGCTGTCTGCTGCACCTGTCTTTGCCCGTTCCAATACCTGCGGGTCGACAAGCGAGGTTACAATTACTATTTTGATATTCGGAAAAGCCTTTTTTATACGTTTTGCGGCGGCAAGACCAGAGTGCTTGTGCTGTGTTTGCACATCCATAAGAATAAGTTGTATTGAGCTATTGCAGTTTCTCTCTGCATCAAAAGCGTCACGATATACGCCGACAAGGCGAAAAATTTCGTTTGATTTCAGTCGCTCGGCAAAATGCTTTTGAATATATAAATCATCTTCAACCAGTATTGTATTTATCATATGTCGTTCTCCTTTTATTGAACATCTGCTCATTAATAATCGTATTTGGAGAGAGCTAGTGTTGCATGTCAGGTTTTCATATAAAACTTGATGCATCCTTTGGAATGATAAGCAGCAATTCAAATCGTGGTTTATATACCGTGTGCATTTCTCCACCGGCAGATTCTATGCTGTGGCGAATCGACGAGAGTCCGCTGCCCTCCTTAATAGGGCCCGACGGTGCAGCACCATTGTTCGTTATCGTAATACCAAACACATCCTTTCGCCCATTTACGCTGATATATACCTCATTGCCTCCGGCATGCCTGATACAATTTGTTACACATTCTTTTGCAGCGACAACGGTAAGCTCTTCGGCAAGCGAATCGGCCGGAAGGCATCCATCCATCATCACCGTTACACCGAGGATTTCCGCTGTCTGAACAACCTCTTCCATCGTTCCGCTAGCTGTCACTCGATCACTTGTAAGCACTGCGGTTGCTTCCTGTAAAGCCTCAAGCTTTTTGTCGGTGTTTTCATCGCTTTCCATTATATCACGAATTGTCAGCAAGCTTCTTCCGATTGTGTCATGTATATGTATTTTCAGGTCAAGAATTTCTTTTTCTTTTATATCATCGGTCATTCGTTCATACATTTTTTGTAGCTTTCGGTTGACCTCTTTCAGCTCATCGTTAATAGCAGTTTGACGAACGTTGCCATTATAAAGTTCAGTGACATTATGCGCTGTCATTTGAAGCCAGTTTTCATCATTGTCAACGGTTATATTCTGCTTGCAGAATTGCCAAACTGTCTTATCGGGCAGTATGTAACAATCGCCGTTAGCGATAATACTTTTATCGGGGTGCTCCAACGCCTTTTCAAGATCGTCGGTAATCTGAAACTCATGCCCGCTCAGTGCAAACGACAGACGGCGCATACGGTCATTGCAAAGGACAATACGCCCGTTCGGATCGGCAAAGCACAAACCCATAGGCAGCTTGTCTGTGGCATCTTTAACGGAAAATGGAGATAGCATGTTCTTTCGGCGGCGATACTCTCTCATCATAGCAAAGGCAAAATGAACAACAACAACTAAAATTACCGTAATGAAAATCAGCCAAGGCGCATCTAATAAAAATGCATCCTTGCCTTTGAACGGATCCCCCTGAGTTACCGAGAACAAAAGCGTAAGCAAAAACGCAAAAATCACAAGACTCGGCAATTTATCGTGAGATTTCGAGTGATGCGAGAGTTGATATATAAAAAGTCCCAATTCAAGCACAGCTTCCACAAACAGCAGAAGTGGTATTAAGGTTTGCAAAAAGACCGGAAGTGAAGAAAAGGCACTCATACGGCGGCACCTCCTTCAATAATAAATACAAGATGCTGGTAGCCTGCGTCATCGTCCATTTCATAAAGAACGTTACCTTTATTTAAAAAGATCGACAGGTCGGCTTCGCAACAGACATTCAGCGACAGCCGCAATCCGTTTATATTTGCGAGGCTTATCTGCACACTTGTTAAATTTTCAAGATCTGCTTCAATTACTTCTTCGTAAAAATCTAATATCGCAGCAGCGTTTTTGTCCGAAATCATGGAAAGTTCACTGTCCACATACAGAGTATTGCGTACATTTAAAAGCTTTAATGTCTGTAACGATTCGGAAAAAGCTCTCTCAAGCTCGCTGACTGCAACCTTACAATCTCGGTCGGCGAGCAGTGTCAGATGCTTACGGCGTTTGATATAACTGCATAAAACGGCAATCTCGGCAAGTAGCATTTTAACTTTGTCTGTATCAGATTTTGAGATTCGGCGGTATTCCTGTGTCAATGCCGAAATACGGTTGATCTGTTTTTGTGTTGCCGACTGCAATAGATCGAACAGTCGGTTTTGCTCCTCCACCTTGCGGCGTTTTGACTCCCGCCTGTATTCATAACGAAGAATCTCATTTCTTTCGGCAAGCTCTTCCGCAAGACATTCTGATTCTTCCTTAATGGCAAGCAACGCCGACACATCCTCTGTCCATACCGCATAACCGCCGCCGATGGGCATAGTATGTACGGTCAGCCCACCGTCTACTGTGACAGGAGCTTTCTCGGCTTTTCTCATTGTTTCCTTTGATATAGGTTCAATATTCAACGCTGCATAGCGAATGTTGAAGTCTCTGTCAGTAATTTCTGCCGATGTGCCGACAGATGAGGCAAAAAGATCTGCGTAACGGCTGTTTGAATGAATATATCCGCAGGCAATGCAAGCCTCGAAACCGAGCATATACATAAGACTTTGAAATGCCGTAACGTCACCGAATAAATGTTTCAGCCATGGCGTACCAACATAGTTCAATGCAAGATAAGCCAGTGATATCGCAAATGGAATTACGGGCAAATAACGATGCTTACCGTTCTTTAACCTGCATTTAAAGAGCATAAAAATAAGCGCTGCTACGGCACAAAGCACCTGCCATGCGATCACGGCAAAATAGCACACACCGTAGCCATGATCTGCATCAGACCAGACATCTGCATCTTTAGGAAATGTGAAAACTAATTGATGTAGATCATTCGTAAGCACAAGAATAAGCAAAGCTCCCGAAACGGCAGACAATAGCCAGACAGATTTCGGCAGTTTATATTCATCGGGCTTGCCCAGAGACATTGCGATCAACAGTGCAAGCATGGGTACAAACAGCATTGGCAGATAGAATAGATACCACTGGTATCTTATTGCAACCGGCTGCCAGAATATAAAGTATTTTGCTGAGCGAAAGGTAAACCACAAAATCAAAAGCACCGAAACGCCTACCAGATATTGTCCGACCTGTTTCTGCACGATACGTTGGCGGATTGAAATTCCCCAGGCGGCATAAAGCCCGATATAAATGAAACTACGCAGATAAGAAAACAGAGTAGGATAGAAGCTTCCTCTTCCAATAAGTCGAAAAGAATATGCCAAAATTACGGCAAACAAGATCAGACTCATAGGAAGCAAAGGTTCTTTGTGGAGTTTTTTGTGAAGATCTTTATGAAGTATGTTGAAGGTATACGATCTACTCCCCATGCCTCTTCACCTCAATCCTGCCTCTTCCACTCTCCTTAACATCATAGAGGGCGTTATCCGCCTCCTCATACATCTCATTGAATGTCAATTCAGTTCTTGCGATCACCGCACCCATGGAGATTCCTGTTCCTCCCTCAGTGGCCTTAACAGTCAGGTTCACCTTGTCAAATATCTGCTGGGCACGTTCCCTTATCACGTCATCAGACACACTTTTGTTGAAGAACAGCATGGCTGCAAATTCATCACCGCCCATACGGCATGCATGGTCATCACCGCGGAGTGCCGCCTGCAGTGCCTGTGCCACAAGGACAAGATATTTGTCGCCATTGTGATGTCCGTAGGTGTCGTTGTACTGCTTGAATCTGTCTACATCCATCATGATCATCACCGCTGTGTGCGTACACTCAAGAAGTCTCTGCTCCATGTCACTTCTAAATGCCGCATGGTTCAAAAGTCCTGTGAGGGGATCTGTACGATAGGTGTTCTCCCAGTTTCTGAGTCTCACATCCGCCTTATTCTGCTCCGCATCTGTCAGCATCTTCAAAGCATATGTACTTGATACATCCACTATTACTATTTCTCCTCTGTCTTTCTGAAGTGCCGAATCATAAAACATTCTTCCAGTGCATAATACATATATATCCCTGCCATCCTTCCGATGTATCTTGTGTTCCTGAAATACAAATGTGCTCTTTGCCAGATTCGCATTTACCTGACAGAGATATTCTGTTTTATCCTCGTCCGGTATAAGGTCGATCTGGGTTATGATATTATTCTCTATGTCCTCCTTGCTGTAACCCGTAAGTTCCTCAAAATTATCGTCTACAGATATGATCCTCCAGTTTTCATCCACCAGATATCTGCTATATTTTACTGTATGTACACGAAACGCATCCTTGCCATATTCAGAAGAATCCACCTTCTGTCTGCGCGCCATGACCCGGATCTCTGTCTGTCCGTCGTCTGTGCTGGCGCCATCACCATCAGAGTCCGCCATACCATTTCCTGGGGCAGTTCGATCACCAACATTCTCTCCATTACCATCTGCACCGACACCA
>ERZ1034952.1702-NODE-1702-length-17383-cov-8.569714_pt1 | contig 17383 bp, 6 predicted proteins | sample MGYA00520625_ERZ1034952 | MGnify/ENA primary metagenome ERZ1034952 (study PRJEB33766, sample SAMN09781773) | gut metagenome | biome: gut microbiome | host: Homo sapiens | place: Madagascar | study: EMG produced TPA metagenomics assembly of the PRJNA485056 data... | reverse complement strand
GATTTACTTTTTTTATTGATATATCGGGAAATTTATGGTAAAATATAAGAGTTGAAAAAAATGGTAAGGAAGATGAAAGCATGAGAAAAACCAAAATAATTTGTACAATAGGACCTGCAAGCAGCAGTGAAGAAGTTCTGACGCAGATGTGTAAAAACGGAATGAACGTTGCAAGACTGAATTTTTCGCACGGTTCACACGAAGAACATCTTAAAAAACTTAATCTTATTAAACATGTCAGAGAAAAACTTAATCTTCCGGTGGCTGTTATGCTTGATACAAAAGGTCCCGAGTACAGAATACGCACATTTAAAAACGGAAAAGTGAAAATTGAAGACGAAGCGCCGTTTGTATTCACAACCGATGACGTTGAGGGAGACGAAACTCAGGTTTCTGTAAGCTATCCGGGTCTTGTAAACGATATAAAACCCGGTGATGAAATTTTAGTAAATAACGGACTTGTTGTTTTTAAAGCGGAGAAAATTGAAGGAAAGCGCATATATTGCAAAACCATTGTCGGCGGCGAGTTGTCAGACAGAAAAAGCATGAGCTTTCCGGGAAAAGTTTTGAATCAGGTTTATCTGAGCGAGCAGGATAAGGAAGATTTGCTTTTCGGAATAAAAAACAACGTTGACTATATTGCGGCATCGTTTGTTTCAAGAAAACAGGATATTCTTGATTTGAAAGCATTTTTAAAAGCAAACGGCGGAGAAGATATCGGAATCATTGCCAAAATAGAAAACCGCACCGGTATAGAAAATATAGAAGAAATCGGTTCCGAGTGCGACGGAATTATGATAGGCAGAGGTGATTTGGGCGTTGAAATTCCTTTTACGGAGCTGCCGGCGGTTCAGAAATATTTGATAACAAAATGCAGACTTATGGGGAAAAGGGTTATAACTGCAACAGAGATGCTTGAGTCCATGATACACAATCCGCGCCCGACAAGAGCCGAAATATCCGATGTGGCAAACGCCGTATATGACGAGACGAGCGCCGTTATGCTTTCCGGCGAATCGGCTGCCGGAAAATACCCTGCGGAGACTGTTAAGACCATGGCGGAAATAGTTGAAGAAACGGAAAAACATATACATTACGAAAAACGTTTTAAAAACAGTGACTTTGAAATAAGAAATACTGTTGACGCCTTGTCACATGCAACTTGCGGCATGGCAATAGAAATAGGGGCAAAAGCCATAGTTGTAAGCTCGGTTTCGGGAATGACGGTTCGCATGGTGTCAAGATTCCGCGCACCGATTGATATTATAGGTATGACAACCGATAAGCGTGTGTGGTATAAACTTGCGCTTTCTTGGGGAGTGATACCTGTTATGAGTGAGAAGTTTAATTCAACCGATGTTCTCTTCTATCATGCTTCACGAGTTGCAAAGGAAGCACTTGTCTTAAATCCGGGAGATAGTATTGTTATGACGGGCGGTATGACAAACGGTGTGTCGGGTACCACGAACGTTATAAAAGTTGAGAAAATCTGACATTATTTGGGTATAACTTAAAACTATTATTACTAAAGATGCAAAAATACAGTTAGTGTTTTTGTATCTTTTTTTTTAATATAACAAGATTTTAGATAAGGTATATGGATTTTTGTGAGCAAAAGTGACATAAAAAATTTTTTTAGTCACTTCAGCTCATTGATTTTTTAAAAAAATTATTGTAAAATTGTATCAAGATTATAAATGTAACAGATAAAAAATTAGTTACTGTGTCAAATATCTGAAAGAAAGGATATGTAAAGAGTATGAAACTTATGAAAAGATTTTTCACAGTTGCATTGGCGGCCTCGCTGGCATTGTCGGTGTTTCCTAAAAACATTGTTGCCGCATCACAGCCCAAGTGGTATTACGGCGAGACATTTGATGCGGTGGACAACGGATTCATGCCCGGCTCGTCAAGCATAACAAGTTATAACGACAAGGGTAATTTTATGGGTGTTGTTGAGGTGCCGAGGGCTTCTGACAAGAGTGTATTGTTTCAGATTAAAACTTCAAACGACTGTTTAATGCACAAAAAGTTTGACAATGCTATGAGCGGAAAAGTTGTCTGGCAAGCTACCGTAAGACCGGATTTCAATGCAGGATCAAGCAAAATTTTCTATGTGTATGATTCTGCCGGAACATCACAAGGTCTTATCAGGATAGATACTGAAGGTAATATTCTTGATATAAACACTGCGTCTATAGGTTATCAGCTTCCGGAGGGAAAGTTTTCAACAATTTCAATAGCTATGGATTTTGATAAGAAGACATATTCGATTTTTGTAAATTACAAACTGAGAGCCGCGGATATCTCGTTGGAGAATATGCTTACGGACATGACTCAGTTTCGCATACATGTAACGGGAATACAGAAAAACTGCAAAACCGAATTTTACATAAGCGATATGAAAGTTTATGAGGGGAGCGAGCCGCTGTCTCCCGTGCAGATGAACGAAACCGACTGGAATATATCCGTTTCGGGAAACTCGGTAAGTGATGAGATTGTCAGTATGGTAATGGGCTCAAAAGTCGGTTTTTTTGCCGGAGCACCGAGAGCTATAGTAAAAGGAAAAGTCGGAGAAATTGACGCTTCCGATAAAAGTGTTTCCCCTTTTGAAAAAGACGGTGAATTTTTTGTACCGCTGAGATTTACATCAGACAACTTTGGAGGAACCGTTTCATGGAATTCGGAAACCTCAAAAACAAGCCTTATTGCCTCGGGAAGCGAGTACATATTGTCCGCGGGAGACAAAAGTGTTGTGTGTAACGGAAAAACCGAAGAAATCTCACATGCACCGCAAATACGAGGAGGCAGACTTTTTGTTCCGGCATCGTTTGCAGCGAAGGCTTTTGAGAAAAAACTGTTTACTGACAGCACGGGACTTATAATTTTTTCAAACACGGAAGTAAATTACACGTGGGGAGAAGATGAGGCTCTTTTAAAATCAATAATAGGTTTGATGAATTTTGACAGACCCACGGGCGAGCAGATTCTTGCGGCCGTTGAGGCAAAGCATCCCGGTAACGGCCATCCGAGAATTTACGGCACTGAGGACGATTTTATAAGGATAAAGAACGAAATTGCCGCAGGCGGCGTCAAAAAGCAGTGGTATGACAAGATTAAAGCGGAAACCGAAGCGCAGATGAAGAAAACCCCGGTAAAATACGGCGTTACGGACGGAATCAGAATGAGACAGCAGGGCGCTCAGATTGCCACCATAGTCGGGCTTTGCAGCTTTATGTATAAGCTTACGGGTGAAACACGTTATGCCGAACGCGCCTGGACAGAAATGGAAGCTACGTTTGACTGGAAGGATTGGAACCCGACACATTTTCTTGATACAGGTCAAATGATGAACGGCTTTGCGATAGGCTATGACTGGCTTTACGACTGGCTGACCGCCGAGCAGAGAGAAAAGCTGCGTGAGGAGGTTGTTGAAAACGGTCTTACACCGATACTTGACATATACAGAGGCGTAGGCGTTAAGGATTATGACTGGGCATGGAAAACGCCCGACAACTGGACGCTTGAGTGCGGCAGCGGCGCTATGATGGCTTCTCTTGCAATTTGCGATGAGGAACGGGATGTATCGCTTGACGTTATGACAAATGCCATGAAGAGTATGGAAATGGGTGCACTTGCCTATGCGCCTGACGGACCGTGGTATGAAGGCGTTTCATATTGGCAGCTTTCAACAGAGACCTTGGTTGAGGCGCTTACGTCACTTGAAGCATCAACGGGTAAAACTTACGGATTCTTAAACTCTCCCGGCGTTGCCGAAACAGGATACTATCCTTATGCCATGATGGGCGTATATACATTTAACTTCTCCGATGCCGGCGAGCTTACAAGCGCTCAGCTTGATACAAAAGAACTTTTCTATTTTTCCGATAAGCTCGGAGACAGAGCTCTTGCCAACCTGCGTTATGAACGCATGGTAAGAGATAACATAGAACCCGATTTCAGAGAATTTTTCTATTGCAAGGGCGAACCTGTTGCCGGAGAAACGGATATGAAACGCGATTTTTATTACAGAATTGCCGAAACCGTTTCAATGAGAAATAACTGGAATACCGACAGCATGCTTTTTGCCGCAATGCACGCCGGAGACAATGCCGCAAATCACGGACATCTTGATATAGGTCAATTTGTTATAGATTCGTTCGGAGACAGATTTGCTGCCGATTTGGGGTATGAAGATTATAACCTTCCGGGCACTTTCTTCAATAAATACAGGAACAGGGCGGAAGGGCATAATACGCTGCTTATGAATCCCGATGACAGGCTTTATGATCAGAATTTTGATGCTTATGCAACTTTTGAAAGATTTGAGAGCAATGATGTCAGCGCTTTTGCGATAACCGATATGACGTGCGCATACAAAGATTATGTTAACAGTGCAAAACGCGGAATTAAAATGACAAACGGCAGAACGTCCGTAATAGTTCAGGACGAAGTAAGAAGCGATAATGAAAACGAGATCTATTGGTTTATGAATACCAAGGCAGACGTTACCTTGTCCGAAGACGGTAAAACGGCGATACTTAACATAAACGGAAATAAAATGGAAGCAAAGCTTCTTTCAGAAGAAGGCAGATTCACGGTTATGCCGGCAGTGCCGCTCGAGACTTCTCCGCAGGTTGTGGGTCAGAATGAGAATAAAGACTACAGAAAACTTGCAATTCATTTTGAAAGCGCTAAGGATCTGGATATTTGCGTATGCTTTACACCTCTTGTATATGAAATGGAGGGCGGAATAAAATATCCCGAGGTCAAGCCTCTGGCGGAATGGACGCTTGACGATCCTTCGAAGGTAAAAATCGGAGAGCTTCCCAAGCTTTACAACATAAAAATTGACGGTGATGAGCTTAAAGGTTTTGATGAAAATAAGAGCTTCTATTCATACGCATTAAAGAAAGCAGATTCACCTATGCCGAAAGTTGAAGCTGAAGGAAGCGGCGATGTTACGGTAAATTATCCCGAACAGTGGCCCGGTGTTATAGAAATAAAGGTTAAAAACGAATACTACACAAACGTTTACGGCATAAAATTCAATGTACCCCCCGAATCGCTTGCCGATAAAGGCTTTGTAGAAATTGACGTTAAAGAAGTAAGTGCATCGAGAGTTCCTCAGGCTGCAAATATTCCTTCCAATACACTTGACAATGACTTTGATACACGCTATTCATGTGAGATGCCTGCCGATATTACATTTGATTTCGGCGAGGAAAAAGATCTGCAGTACGTAAGCCTTGCTTTTTACGGCGGTGCGGTGAGAAAATGTCATTTCTGCGTTGAAACGTCAAATGACGGCAGCAGCTGGACAAAGGTATTTGAAGGAGTAAGCAGCGGCGAATCCGCAGAGCTTGAAAACTTCTATATCGGCGGAGCAAAGACAAGATACGTGCGCATTACGGGCACGGGGCTTCAGCTCAACGGAAGCGACACGATTCAAAAGACAGGGTGGTTCAGCCTGACCGAGTTTAAGGCTTACACGTCAGAGTGACGGAGGTGTCCGCGTTGCGGAGAAAATTTTTAAGCTTAATATTGCCGCTTGCGCTTATGATAAGCACGGCAGCGCGCGCCTCCGATACGGGGCAATATGATTCGCTTGCCTGCGGTCAAGTTGTATCGGATGTGAAGCGGCTTCACCCGGCTAACGGTCACCCGAGGCTTTTTGCAGACGCGGATGGCTTTGAGGCATTGCGTGACGAGATAGAGGCGGGCGGCATTAAGGGAAACTGGTTCAGAGAAATAAAAGCGGATACGATACGATATTCAAAAAGAGAGCCTATTGTGTACGGAACGACAGACGGCATAAGAATGAGAGTGCAGTCGGGGCAGTTTGCAAAAATCGTTTCGCAAAACGCACTTATTTATAAAATAACGGGAGAAACCTCATTTGCCGACAGAGCATGGAGAGAGATTGAAGCGCTTTTATCGTGGAGCAGCTGGAATCCTTATCATTTTCTTGACACGGGACAGTTTATGAACGGCATGGCTTTGGGCTATGACTGGCTTTACGATTATCTTACTCCCGTGCAGAGAAGGAGTATGCGCGAGGCGCTCTGCGATAAGGGCTTAAAGCCGACGTGCGATGTATATGACGGCGTGGCTGTCGGAAACGACGGTAAATCGCGCGTTTATACGTGGGCGTTCGGAAAAGCGGACAACTGGACTCTTGAATGCGGCAGCGGAGCGATTATGGCATCGCTTGCCGTATGTGATGAGGACGAGAGCGGATACACAAACAGGGTGCTTTGCGAAGGAATAAGAAGCTTTGCGCGCGGCGTTAAGGAATACGGACCCGACGGGGCGTGGTATGAGGGTGTTGCCTATTGGCAGCTTGCCACAGAAACCGCTGTTGAGTGTATTGAAAGCCTTAATACGGCAGCGGGGACGGATTACGGTCTTTCCGATATAGAGGGCTTCTCAAAGGCAGGGCTGTATCCGGTTGAAATGACGGGGGTTTACACGTTCAATTTTTCCGATGCGGGACAATCGCCCCTGAAAAAAATAGATACAAAAGAGTTTTTCTGGTTTGCGGAAAGGTTTTCGCAGCCGTATCTGAAAAGCTTCAGATATAATATGATGGAAAAAGAAAATATTGAGCCCAATTACCGCGAGCTGTTCTATTTCAAAGGAAATCCGAACGGCGGCGAGGCGTTTATGCGGCGGGACGCAAAGTATGACAACGCTGACGCCGTCACAATGAGAAGCTCATGGAATACGGACGAAATGCTTTTTTGCGGACTTCATGCGGGAAACAACAAGGCGGCTCACGGCCATCTTGACATAGGCGAATTTGTCATAGACTCTATGGGAGACAGGTTTGCCGCCGATCTCGGGCACGAAAACTATAACCTTCCGGGAAAGTTTTTCAACAAATACAGAAACAGAGCGGAGGGACACAACGTTCTGGTATTTAATCCCGACGGCAGAATGTATGATCAGGCAGAGAACGCTCATGCGTATATAGACAGGTTCGAATCGGGATATTCCGAGGCGTTTGCGATAACCGATACAACCTGTGCGTATGAGGATTACGTACAAAGTGCAAAGCGCGGAATAATGCTTACGGACGGCAGAAGGAGAGTGGTGGTCACAGATGAAATAAAAAGCACGGAGGAAAATGAAATTTATTGGTTTATGCACACCGAGGCGCAGGCGCTGATATCGGAGGACGGGAAAAGCGCGCTTCTGAGTATGGGAGACAACAGGCTGAAAGCCGAAATTGTGCGCGGCGGCACGTTTGAAGTCATGGACGCCGCACCGCTGCCTTCATCGCCCGTCTGCGAAGGGCAGAACCCCAATACCGGCTACAGAAAGCTTGCAATGCATCTTGAAAACGTAAAGGACACGGAAATATGCGTTGCGTTTACACCGGAAAGATACCTACATGAGCTGGCGGCGCCCGTTTATGTTCCTCTGTCGGAGTGGAGCGTTTCACAAAACGCGGATTTCACCGAAAAACCGAAGCTTTCGCAAATCAAATTAAACGGCTCGGCGCTTGAGGGTTTTTCGCCGGACAGGCATATTTATGAAATCGAAGCCGATTCATATCACAGCGTGAGCGCGTCGGGCGAGGGAAGCATAAAAATCACAAAGCCCGAAGTGTTTCCGGGTACGGTCGAGGTGACCGTAACAAAAAACGGAGCTTCATCGGTATATGCCCTGCGGTACCGCAAAAAGGAGAGAAATACAGAAGGAGTAATTTACACGGCGCTTATAGACAGGGAAACCGAAAGAATAGTGAGCATAAAAACAAAAACACTTGATTTAAGCGTTGCCGGAACGGAGGAAGGCGTGGTTGAGGTTCCCGGTGACGCGCAAAGATATAAGCTTGTTGTAATGATTTGGACAAAAGAAGGCAATGAACCGAAATTAAAAAAATTTTTAGAGTATAAGGAGTGACTTTGATGAAAAAACTAACCGGCATTTTCCTGGCGGTGTGTATGCTTTTGAGTCTTTCGGCTCTGCCGGCGGCTGCACATCAGGACTTTTCCGACGGGACGGATTTTGAGACGTTTACGACAACTTACAACAAAGACGACCCCGACACCTATAACGGCTGGAGACAGCATATTCACGAAACGCCCAACGGCTACATGACCCAGAGAGAAGAGCAGAACGCCGGCAACGGCGCTTACGCCGCGGGTCCTGCGGGCAGCAAATACGGCAAGGCTCTTAAAATTTACCAGGGTCATGTTGACGGCAGCGGCGTATACGGCGGCGTAACATATTGGTTTAACGAAAAGCTTTATGACACGTTTTATTTTGAAGGCTCCTTTTATGCGGAAAACGCAATACCGCGTGTTTTAAGGCTTTACGGTGACAAGGGCTCCACCCCGATATCCTCACTGTATTTTACAAAGAGCAATACAATCGAGCTGTTCGGCAACAGCACGGGCGGCAAAAGATACGAATTAAACAAGTGGTACGACGTCAAAATGTGGTACAACATGAACGAAAAAATATACAGAGTTATAATTACCTGTGACGGCGAGCTTGTGCTTAACCAAACCGGAGAGGACAAAAACTCGGTACAGCTTGAGTATATAAACAAAATTGAGTTTTTTAACAGTATAAACTGTAAGAATCTTACAGAGGATTCTTATTGCTATTGGGACAATGTAAAGGCGGAGACCTCGTTCAGCTACAGTCCAAAGCGCGGAATAGCCGATGATTTTGAAGATTATGTTTCAGACGAGCCGTCAACCCTGCCGAGAAATCCCGGAAATACGATTTTCAACTATTCACTCAATTATCAGCAGCAAGGGACGGACGGCGTCGTATCCGATAACACGGCAGGCAAAGGCACAAGTGCAAAGATAATGGCGGAAAAACAGACTTATCCGACATTGGGGGCTGATATTAAAACTCCGATACCGGCTATGGACGCGCGCTTTTCCGTAAAAGTCCCGGAGCTTAACGGAAACAGCAGAGTAATTTATCTGTCGCTTGTAAAGACCGATGAGGTGACGAGCGCGCCGCAGCTGACCGCTATGCAGTTTTCAACGAATGGCACAATAGACGTTGGAGGAAAGTCATATCCCTATGAGATTAATAAGTGGTATGACGTCCGCATAACCTATGTTTCCGAGACAAAAACCGAGGAATACTGGGTTTGGGATGACAGCGGAAGTCTTATAGCGCACGATACGTATACACACGATAAAACGATTGTCTCAAACGTAAGACGCCTTATGTTCAGAATGACCAATAACCCCAAGGCTTTGGAACGCTGCCATTACTGGATAGACAATTTGAAAATTATTGAGCCCGCGCGTGAAAACGCGGAGTCGTTTAAGGTAAATTACGCCGAATCCACAACCGGCCCCGAAATAAACGTAAAAAAAGACGACGACGTAATAATTAAATTCAACAATAAGCTTGCGGCCGCGGAAACGCCCGAAGCGCTCAAGGGAAAGCTTGCGTTAAACTTCGGCAAGGGAAAAATAAATTCGGTTGAAAGAGTGGATGATTATACGATTTCGGTTGATTTCAACAAGATGAAAGATAAGCATTATCACGTTTCGTTTACCGATATTGAGGACGTTTACGGAAATAAGCTTTCCGATTACATTGAGTTTGACACCGAGCCCGAAAATGCAAAGGGCAGAATTTTTGTGATAAACGAGGACGGGACGGAAACGAATTACATAAAGCCCGGCACCGTAAACATTAAGGCAGAGTTTTATTCACCGAGCAGCATTGTGTCAGAAGGTATTTTCAGCGCGGCGCTTTATGACTCCGAGGGTAAAATACAGGATATTTTCGTTCGTAAGATAAAATACACGGAGACGAAAGAGGAGGAAAACTTCGCTTTCTCCGTTCCCGACGATGAAAAGGCTTATAAAATCAAAGCCATGCTTTGGAAAGATACGGCAGAGCCTGTCGCAAAAGCGGAAAAAGCATCGAGAATCGCAATAATAAAGCTTGACGATTTAAGAGACACAAATTACGATAAGTTTCTCCTGCTTAAAAACTGGGCGGAGGAAAACAGGGTAAAGATGGGCTTCGGAATCGTATGCAATTCGCTTGAAAAGGAAAACGACGCGTATTACAAAGCGGTGAAGGCGATGGACGACAGCGAATACGTTGAAATCTGGTGTCACGGATATACGCATGCGGAGGAGGTAAACGGCGGCGTATACAGCTCGGAATTCAATGCGCCGCTCGCCGAGCAGATTGAAACGCTTCAAAAATGCGCCGACATTCTTTACGAAAAATGCGGTGTAACGGTGCGCAGCCTCGGCGCCCCTCATAACAGGGTAAACGACGACACGGCAAGGGCGATGGAAGCCGTGCCGCAATATAAAACCGTTATTGAAAGCTGCAACGACGGGGTTGTTATAAGCGGCAGCACCTTCAAGCATCTTTCAAATAGGCTTCTCGTGGAAAAGGGCACGGGAATTATTCTTCCCTATGAAGATATAACGAGCAGATACAAAATGCTTTCCGACAAAGAATATTTTATCATACCCGGTCATGCGCCGTATTGGGACGGTGACAACAGAAAGGATTTTGAAACCGTTGCCATGTTTATCGAGTTTCTTAAGGGAGAAAAGGTCAGGTTCATGACTCCCACGGAATATTATAATTTTATAAAATAATTTATAGGAGGAATTATTCATGAAAAAACTAACCGGCATTTTCCTGGCGGTGTGTATGCTTTTGAGTCTTTCGGCTCTGCCGGCGGCTGCACATCAGGACTTTTCCGACGGGACGGATTTTGAGACGTTTACGACAACTTACAACAAAGACGACCCCGACACCTATAACGGCTGGAGACAGCATATTCACGAAACGCCCAACGGCTACATGACCCAGAGAGAAGAGCAGAACGCCGGCAACGGCGCTTACGCCGCGGGTCCTGCGGGCAGCAAATACGGCAAGGCTCTTAAAATTTACCAGGGTCATGTTGACGGCAGCGGCGTATACGGCGGCGTAACATATTGGTTTAACGAAAAGCTTTATGACACGTTTTATTTTGAAGGCTCCTTTTATGCGGAAAACGCAATACCGCGTGTTTTAAGGCTTTACGGTGACAAGGGCTCCACCCCGATATCCTCACTGTATTTTACAAAGAGCAATACAATCGAGCTGTTCGGCAACAGCACGGGCGGCAAAAGATACGAATTAAACAAGTGGTACGACGTCAAAATGTGGTACAACATGAACGAAAAAATATACAGAGTTATAATTACCTGTGACGGCGAGCTTGTGCTTAACCAAACCGGAGAGGACAAAAACTCGGTACAGCTTGAGTATATAAACAAAATTGAGTTTTTTAACAGTATAAACTGTAAGAATCTTACAGAGGATTCTTATTGCTATTGGGACAATGTAAAGGCGGAGACCTCGTTCAGCTACAGTCCAAAGCGCGGAATAGCCGATGATTTTGAAGATTATGTTTCAGACGAGCCGTCAACCCTGCCGAGAAATCCCGGAAATACGATTTTCAACTATTCACTCAATTATCAGCAGCAAGGGACGGACGGCGTCGTATCCGATAACACGGCAGGCAAAGGCACAAGTGCAAAGATAATGGCGGAAAAACAGACTTATCCGACATTGGGGGCTGATATTAAAACTCCGATACCGGCTATGGACGCGCGCTTTTCCGTAAAAGTCCCGGAGCTTAACGGAAACAGCAGAGTAATTTATCTGTCGCTTGTAAAGACCGATGAGGTGACGAGCGCGCCGCAGCTGACCGCTATGCAGTTTTCAACGAATGGCACAATAGACGTTGGAGGAAAGTCATATCCCTATGAGATTAATAAGTGGTATGACGTCCGCATAACCTATGTTTCCGAGACAAAAACCGAGGAATACTGGGTTTGGGATGACAGCGGAAGTCTTATAGCGCACGATACGTATACACACGATAAAACGATTGTCTCAAACGTAAGACGCCTTATGTTCAGAATGACCAATAACCCCAAGGCTTTGGAACGCTGCCATTACTGGATAGACAATTTGAAAATTATTGAGCCCGCGCGTGAAAACGCGGAGTCGTTTAAGGTAAATTACGCCGAATCCACAACCGGCCCCGAAATAAACGTAAAAAAAGACGACGACGTAATAATTAAATTCAACAATAAGCTTGCGGCCGCGGAAACGCCCGAAGCGCTCAAGGGAAAGCTTGCGTTAAACTTCGGCAAGGGAACGATAGACTCCGTCGAAAGGGTGGACGATTATACTTTAAAGGTAAACTTTGAAAAACAAAGCGGAAAGCATTACCATGTAAGCTTTGATGGAATTACCGACGAAAACGGGCTCACGCTTACAGATTACATCGAGTTTGACACGCATATGCAGGATACGCTTCTGGGAAATGTTTCCTTCCTCAGAGACGGCAATATACTGACACTTCTGACACCCGGTGAGGTTACGGCGTCATTTAAAGCCGAGGCGCACAACGGAGTTACGCTTAATGTAATGCATACTCTTGCGCTGTATTGCGACGGAAGACTTTCTCAGGTGAGAACGGAGACGATTTCGGCGAACAATGGTGAGAGCACGTCCGAGCTTTCACTGACGGTTCCCGATGACGGCAAAACATATGTTGTAAAATCGCTTAGATGGGATTCCGTAACGCTTGCACCATTCGGTGCTGCGGCAATTCTTAAGCCTACAACGGATTTGCCGATTGTACTTTTAAAGCTTGATGATTTCGGCTACAGCTCAAGACTGCCGGTATTTGAGAGCGTAAAAGACTGGGTGGTGGAAAACGAGCTCAAAGCAAGCTTCGGCCTTATGGGATATACTCTCGGAGAAAACAACGCAACCCCCGGAGAAAAGGCGAGAATAAAAGCGATAAACGACAATCAGCGCATTGAGGTCTGGTCTCACGGCTATGACTGGAGAAGCGGAAAATTCAAAAACGGAACGGTTGTAAACGGAGATACGCTTCTTGATACAAAAGACCCCGTAACGACAACCACGGAAACGCAGAGAGCGGAGTTTACGGCGGTTTTTGAAACCTCGGACAGATACGGGATTGACATTAAAGCCTTTAACCCTCCGTCAAATGACATGGACGAGGCAACAGTGCAGCTTCTTGACAATGAATTTAAAAGAATTAAAACAGTTATGCTCATAGCAAACTCGCTGCCCTCGTATCTTGAGGGTAAGCATAACTTCACGCCGCTTTACAAATCTCTGAAAATGGAAGAGGGCGGCACAGGCTGCACGCGCGCGGTTGAAGATCTTAAGGCAAGCTGGGAAACGGCAAAGACAAACGGAAGCGAATATGTTATGCTTCAGTCGCATCCCTACGGCTGGAAGGATTACGACGGCGCTGAGGCAAGATTCAAAGAATTTGTGCTTTGGCTCAAGGCACAGGGAGCAATGTTTATGACGCCGAGTGAATACACGGCTTACGCTGCGGAAGTTAAATAACTTGCAAAAAAGAGGAAAATGAAAGGAGTGAGCGGAAATTGAAGAAGTGTATCGGCGCGGTTTTGGCATTAACGCTTTTATGTAGTTTGGTTTCCGCTCAGGAGAGTGTGGGGGACAGCTTTGATTTTGAAAGCTATTCCCCCGGCTCATCTCTTAAATCGCTTCCCGAAAAAGGTTTATACGGTGCATGGAGTCTTAACAATTGTACCAATGACGGGGTGACGGCGGAAAAGACGGGAAAGGGAACAAGTCTTGTTCTGGTTCATGAAAAGGATCAATATCCGGGCGTGAGATATGTTTTCGGCTCGGGAAACTGCGCTACAGAGGGCATTCATGTAAAATATTCTTTTAAAATAACCGGCGGGGACGGTGAAACTATTCACTTTTTCCGGTTCAGAAAGAAAGGCTCCAGCGTTCCCTATAATATTATGAAGTGGGAAGACAGCAACCTTATAACGGTTATGGGACAAAAACTCAAAAACGGTTTCAATACGCTTTACGGCGTCCAAAATGAGTGGTATGACGTTGACATAAAGTATGATGTGACATCATGTTTTGCAAAAATATGTATAACATGGCGCAGTACGGAATTTGACTTTAAAGGGTTTGCTCCGTTTGAAGGGCTTGATAATGTTGAACAAATTTTGTTCGAAGAGTCAGGAAAGATTTCAAGAGATGTTTGTAAAACTTATATAGACGATGTGCTGATTGAACACACGCCTGCACTTTATAAAGAAAATGAAACGGTAAGTTTTGAAAACTATTATGAATCAAAAGACGGCACTTTGCCACCGGAGGGATTTACGGGTTCCGGTATATACGGATTTTATGACGCTGAACATAAATTTTCGGGAATGTTTACGGAACGCAATTTAAACGGAAAAATGCTTTCTGTTTGTGAAAATTTTAACTCAGGAACAGAGGTTTGTAAAAAATTTTCCGTGAGTGCGGAAAACTTCATTTTGTTTGAGACGGATATAGGATTCCCGGATTTGAACAGTGATAAATGCGTATATTTAAACGATGAAAAAATACTGGAGTTTAAAGCATTAAGCGGAAATTTGGTTTTCGGCGGTGCAAGCACGGGATTTACTCCGAGAACAGATTTGATTTATAACCTGAAAATTTTTGCCGATACAAAGAGCGGAGAGTATACTCTTTCGGTTTCATGCGGCGGAGAGGAATTTACTCGGGTACATATTAAGGATAAACCCTTTGAAAAACTTGAAAGTGTAAAATTTAAACTTGAAAATTATGAAGCGTTTTACGGAGATACAGCAAAAATGCTTCTTAATAATATATCTCTGAAAGAAGTTAGTGAGGAGGAATTTAATAAGATGAAGGGAACAACATCTTTTATTGATTTTTATAGTGAAAAGGAAGGTGGTTTTGAAAAAACCGAAGTCTTGAAAAGCGGAAAAATAAAAGTAGTAACGCATATCGAAAAGTAAGGAGGCAATCATGAAAAAAATTATTTCTCTTGTATGTGCGGGGTTTATGCTCGCATCACCTCTGGGCGCTTTTGCCGACACTCAGCCCGCAATGAGGTTTGAAGACTTTAAAGGCGATGACGATACACTTGCGGTTTTACCTGCCGGCAATACTTTGGGCAGTTTCACTTTTAATTACGGAAAAAGCGGAACCGACGGTGCGCGTGCGGCTAAGACGGACAGAGGAATAAGCCTTGAACTTATAAACAAAACTCAAGCTTATCTTTCGCTGAGATATAACTTTAAAAAACCTGTTACGGATTCAATAAAGATAAATCTTTCGATGCAGCTTGAGGATTTTAACAGCGGAAGAACCATTCTTCTTCGTTCAAGCGCATCTTCGTCAGCGTATATGGCGGGATATTTTGAGCCAAACGGATCTTTGCAAATGTTTGAAAAAAGAGTTCAGGACTTTAAAACAAGAACGGGCATATGGTATGATATAGAGATAAAGTACAATATTGAGACGGCTTATTATACATGGAGCATATCTTCCGTGGATGGAGAGTTTTCGGACAGCGGATATTATCTTCAGAGAGCGGCGAATCTGCGTGATATAAACATACTGCTTTTCGGTTATTCGGGAAGAAAAGACACATCGCATACTATTTATGATGATATGGCTGTGAATGTAACTGCTCCTCATTACCCTGACGCTTGTGCAAATTACGGTTTTGAGGGCTTGGATTCAATGCCCGAAGAACTGAAGGCTGACGGAGCGGCAGATATTAACGAAAACGGAATTGTTCTCCCGGGTGATTTGCCGCAGAAAAGCGGATTTACATATTCATATCCGCATGATTTTTACGGAAAATACAGGTTTGATTTTTCTGTCTTGCCCAAAGGCAGCGAAAGCTTCTTTGCATTAAACGGTGAAAAAACAATTGAACTTAAAGACGAAAAAATTTATATTTTGGGAGAGGAAAAGGGCAGCTATAAAGACGGCGAAATTCTTGCTCTGAAGGCGGAGACTGACACTGTGAAAAAAACCGTTTCCGTTTTAAACGGGGAAACGGTGCTTGCGGAAGCTTCGCTGCCGGCATCGTGTATGCCGATGAAAAATGCCGGAATTTATACCGAAGGCAGCGGCGAAGGAGAAACAATTGTAAAAACCTTTGGCATAAACCAAAACGAAGGACTTTATATCTCCGGGTTAACACCGGATCCGGAGATTTTTGCAATAGTTCCGGATGAAGTTTGCGTTTCGTTCTCGAACCCAATAGCAGAGTGCGGAACTTATAAGTCCGACGGAAAAGAAATTAACGCCGTTTTGACGGATGAGAAACAAGTCGCGCTTTCACTGTCTGATTTTGAATACGGAAAAACATATGCGGTAAATGTCAGCGGTGTTCGCGATGTTTTGGGAAATACATATGACGGAAAGTTTAACGTTATTGTAAAAAACAGATATGACCTCAGCGATATTTCGATTTCGTCCGAAGATTCAAAAGTTAAAGCATCCGTAAGCGGCGCGGTTTATGACGGCAGCGAGAAAAAATTTACAATTGCACTTGCTGTTTTTGACGGCGAAACAAACGAACTTCTGTTTTTGATGGCAGAGGAAAATGTACTTGACGGGAGCATGACGGAATATTCTGTTTCAGCTCCGATATCCGAGGGTAATTATTGTGAGTCTTATATTTGGGACAGTATACCGGAAATGAACCCGATGAAAAACCGAGCTTTTTTCGGAACAGAACCTTTGAAGGATACGGAAAAGAGAACGGAAAGTTTTCACGAAGATATGGATACAGGTATCGTTACGGTGAGCGGTGCAGGTATTACTGGCGGCACTACTACGGCTTTGATACTGAAACCCGGAAAAACAGCCGAGGATATAAAAGACGGCGCGTCTCTTGCGGAAAATATTGTTTTTATCAAACAGTTTGACAAAGCAGAAAAAGATGTTTTTGCGTTTTACCCCGGCGAAACAGGCGGAAAGTACGGAATGCTTATTGTGAAAGACGGAAAAAGCACATTTAAGGCAGATTGTTTTTCATACGTTTCTCCCAAGAGAATAAAAAGCGCCCTTGAATGTGTTAACGCTGCCGAACTTAATATAAAGACAGCGGCTGAAGAATACAAAGACGTTTTTGCGGGAGATATTTCCGAGATTAATTTAATGAATGATGACGAATATAAGTTTCTGACAGAATATGTGGTTTCAAGCCGTGCAAAACTTGAAGATGAAAAGTTTAAATCCATTGAAGAGTTTAACACCGTATTTTTGAAAGCATGCGCATATACGAAACTTGAATTTGCAAAAGACGGCTCGGATATAAAAGAGTTATTTGAAAAATACGCGGATCAAATAGGCTGTAAAAATTTTGAAGCGTATAAAACATTTGCTGAACAAAACGAAAAAGTTAAAGAAAATGTGTATGCTGATATAGCAAAAAAATTAAAAGATGAAGAGCTGCAGAAATTATTTAACGAAAGAACGGTTTTAAGAGCTGTTGAAGGAACAAAAAATCAGACGAATATTACAG
>ERZ1034952.1701-NODE-1701-length-17384-cov-3.523631_pt1 | contig 17384 bp, 15 predicted proteins | sample MGYA00520625_ERZ1034952 | MGnify/ENA primary metagenome ERZ1034952 (study PRJEB33766, sample SAMN09781773) | gut metagenome | biome: gut microbiome | host: Homo sapiens | place: Madagascar | study: EMG produced TPA metagenomics assembly of the PRJNA485056 data... | reverse complement strand
GGGTTCGAGTCCCTCCTGGCCTGCCAGCTTGTTAGTACGAGCAGCCCTATGGCTGCTTGTTTGGCGTTTAGACGATTTAATTTTTAGTCCGTTCTGAGGAATCTCATGGCAAAGAAATCCAAGACACAGCGTGCCAAAGCATCGGCTGCCCGCCAGCGCCGCAAGGCCGAGCGCGAGCAGGAGGCGCTCAACCCGACGGTTGAGGCTGCGCCCGCCGAGGAGGAAAAGCCCAAGAGGACGCTTTTCAAGAAATCGGACGATGACAAGGCCGCTCAGGGCTCTGAGCCTAAGAAATCCCCCAAGAAGGCAGAGGCCAAGCCGAAGAAGAAGCGCTTCCAGTTCTTCCGCGATGTGAAGACCGAGATGAAGCGCGTCACGTGGCCGACCCGCACCGACGTGCTGCGTTGGAGCGGCGTCGTTGTTGTGGCCCTGCTGTTTTTCGGCGTGTTCGTCGCCGTGCTTGACAACGCGATCATCACGCCGCTGCTGGTTCTCATTTCGGGATTGGGAGCGTAAGACATGAAAAAATGGTATGTGCTTCACACGTATTCCGGCTACGAGAACAAGGTGAAGGCTAACCTTGAGACCCGCATCGAGACGATGGGCCTCGAGAACAACGTCTTCGACATTCAGATCCCCTCTGAGGTCGTCACCGAGATCAAAGAGGGCGGTCGTCGCGTCGAGTCCGAGAAGAAGGTGTTCCCGGGCTACGTGCTCGTTCGCATGGAGCTTGACAACCGCAGCTGGGCTGCGGTGCGCAATACTCCGGGTGTGACGGGTTTTGTCGGCAGCCAGGGTAATCCTGAGCCGCTGACGCGCGAAGAGTACAACAAGATCATGAAGCGCACGAGCCGTAAGGCTCCGAAGCGGACGTCGACCAACCTCGAGGTTGGTCAGACCATCAAAGTGGTTTCTGGTCCGCTGTCTGATCTTGAGGGCGTTATCTCCGAAGTTTCGCCCGAGGCAGGCAAGGTTAAGGTCCTGCTTTCGATCTTCGGCCGCGAGACGCCGGTTGAGCTGACGTTCGACCAGGTTGCCCGCGTGTAACTGTGAACACACTGAACACGCAGCGTGCCCGCGTGGACCGGGGCTTCTCACGCCGCGTGTTTTTTGTGATAGAGAGAGTATTCGTTTTCATTTCTGAAAGGTAGCTATCGATGGCTGAAAAGAAGGCAACGGGCTTCATTAAGCTGCAGATCCCTGCCGGTGCTGCGAACCCGGCTCCTCCGGTTGGCCCGGCTCTGGGTGCTCAGGGCGTTAATATCATGCAGTTCTGCCAGGCGTTCAACGCCCAGACGCAGGACCAGGCTGGCACCATCATCCCGGTTGAGATCACCGTCTACGAGGACAAGACGTTCTCGTTCGTGTGCAAGACCCCGCCGGCGGCTGTGCTCATCAAGGAAAAGCTCGGCATCAAGAGCGGCTCCGGTATTCCGCAGATCCAGGCGGTCGGCACGCTCTCCGAGGCTCAGCTTCGCGAGATCGCCGAGATCAAGTTCCCCGACCTGAACGCCAACACGATCGAGGCTGCGATGGAGATCATCGCCGGCACCGCTCGCTCCATGGGCGTGCGCATCGAGGGCCGCGAGATGAAGAAGAAGTACGTTCCGTCTCGTAAGGTCGCCGCGATGCTCCAGGGCAAGACGATCGAGGAGTAACTCGGTTGCGAATTTGCTGACGCAAATTCGCACCTGCCCGACGCTGCGGGCACGCACAGCACGTCGCCTTGCCCTTGTTTGGGGCACAGCGCGGTCCAAAGGCCGCTTGGCCCCAAGGCGGGGCAGCTCGACGCACTGTGTGCACCCTCGCTGACTTTGTTCGACCTGGGAGGTTTGGAATGGTCTCTTCGGGTTGTGAGTTAGCAGGTTTGATAGTTGTCATGTGGAAGAGTGAAGAAGCACTCGCCATTACCACGAAAGGAAATAAACATGGCTAAGAAGTCCAAGAAGTATCGTGCAGCGGAAGCTCAGATCCCCGCTGAGGCGATCGCTCCGATCAAGGCGATGAAGCTCCTGAAGGAGATCTCCACCGCTGCGTTCGACGAGACGGTTGAGGCGCACTTCCGCCTCGGCATCGACACCCGCCAGGCTGACCAGCAGCTGCGCGGCACCGTGAGCCTGCCGAACGGCTCGGGCAAGCAGGTCCGCGTCGCCGTGTTCGCCGAGGGCGCTGCCGCCGAGGCCGCCAAGGAGGCTGGCGCTGACATCGTCGGCACCGAGGAGCTCACCGCTCAGGTTCAGGCCGGCGAGTTCAACTTCGATGCCGCCGTGGCCACGCCGGATCAGATGGGCAAGGTCGGCCGTCTCGGTAAGATCCTCGGCCCCCGCGGCCTCATGCCGAACCCGAAGCTCGGCACGGTGACCACCGACGTTGCCAAGGCCATCAAGGAGCTCAAGGGCGGCCGCGTCGAGTATCGCGCTGACCGCTACGGCATCGCTCACGTCATCATCGGCAAGATCAGCTTCACCCCGGAGCAGCTCGCCGAGAACTACGGTGCGGTGTACGACGAGATCCTGCGCATGAAGCCGGCTGCTGCTAAGGGCCGCTACGTGAAGTCCATCAACGTGGCTTCCACGATGAGCCCGGCCGTTTCGGTCGACAGCTCGGTGACCCGCGCTTACACGGAGGACGCCGAGTAGCACGAAGCTCTCTCATCACGAGAAGGGGCTGCGACTGAGGTCGCAGCCCCTTTTTTATTGCCTGCGCATCGCTTAGGTGCTACCTGGTCTCAATCCTTGCCGGCTGCATCAAATGCGCACAGGAATTTGACCTTCGTTCCGAGGGGGTCGTCCGTGCGCTCAGGTAAGATTGATGTAAAGAAGCGGAAAGGGAACGGTATGGGACTCAAGAGAAGGCGCACGGGCGTCGTCGTCAAGACGCCCGGCGAGATCGATGCGATGAAGGCGGCGGGGCAGCTCTCCGCCGAGGTGCTGCGCAAGGTAGGCGAGGCGGTACGCCCCGGCGTGACGACGCTCGAGCTCGACGAACTTGCCGAGCAGGTGATTCGCGAAGGAGGCGGCATCCCCGCATTCAAGGGCTACGGCGGCTTCCCTGGTTCGATCTGCGCGTCGGTGAACGAGCAGGTGGTGCACGGCATTCCCTCGGCGAAGAAGGTGCTGCAGGCGGGCGACATCATCTCGATCGACACGGGTGCCATCGTTGACGGCTGGGTAGGCGACAACGCCTGGACGTACGCCGTGGGTACGATCTCGCCCGAGAAGCAGCGCTTGCTCGAGGTGACGGAGAAGTGCATGTGGGCGGGCGTGAGCGCCGCGCGCGCCGGCAACTTCCTCGGCGACATCGGGCATGCGGTCCAGTCGATCGCCGAGGCGGCGGGTTACGGTGTGGTGCGCGAGTACGTGGGCCACGGCATCGGCCGCAACATGCACGAGGAGCCCAACGTGCCGAACTTCGGACGCCCCCACAGCGGGCTGCCGCTTGAGCCGGGCATGGTGCTCGCCATCGAGCCGATGATCAACATGGGCACGCGCAAGACGCGGCTCGGAGGCGACGGGTGGCTCGTGACGACACGCGACGGGAAGCCGTCGGCACACTTTGAGAAGACAGTCGCCATCACGGCGGAAGGTCCTGTGGTTCTGACGGTGGAGCCAGGGCATCGACGCCCCGTGTAGGGCGGCTCTACGCGCGCTTGAGCTTGCCGGCAACCTTCGCGACGATACCCGCGAGGAACGCCGCCTCAGGAAGCTTGAGCGCGATGGCGGGCCCGAACGTCACGAGAAGGCTCACGATGCCGCTTGCCACCACGTAGCCGAATGCTTGGGCGATCGAGCCGTTGAGCGGCCCGAGACACGTCTCGAGCAACATAAGAACGCCGGCGCCGGCGGCAGCGCCGGCTGCACCGAGGCCGAGGGCGCGCAGGCAGCCGACGATGAGACCGCCCATGCCCATGCGCCCGTAAACATGGCGCAGGTACGCGAAGATGAGCACGTCGGCCACCACGTACGACACGATGGTGCCCACGGCGATGCTTTCGATGGGGATGGGCATTCCGTTCTGCACGCCCCACGCTCCCGCGGCGATGACGCCGACCTGCGCCGCCGACGCCACAAGCGTGATGACGGACAGCGCGCGCATGCGGCGGATGCTGCTGCATGCCATCTGCAGGTACGAGTTCACGCCGTAGAACGGCAGCGCCACAGCCATGACGCAGAGATACGACGCGATCTGGGCGATGCTGTCGGCGGTGAACGCACCCATGTGATAGAGCGTCACGAGCGGCGTGGCGTACACGATGAGGTAAAGCGCGAACGGGATCATGAGGAAGAAGATCTGCGTCGATCCGTTCATGATGCCGCGTACGACGCCCTTCGTGTCGTTTTCGGCCTGCATGCTCGACAGCTCGGTGAACATGGCGGTCGACACGGGGACGGCGAGGAACGAATAGGGGAAGGTGAACCAGAGGCGCGAGTACGCGATGACGGAGGGGCCGTTGTCGGCGAAGCAGTACGACGCCGCGTTGCCCACCGACACGGTGACGAACGAGCAGACCGTCACGAGGATGGCGGGCAGTCCGAGGCTGACCGTCTCGCGGATGGCGGGGTCGCGCAGCGAGATGCGGGGCCGCAGACGGATGCCGTTGCGCTTGAGCGCGGGTATCTGAACGGCCATCTGGACGAACACGCCGAGCGGGTTGCCGATGGCGATGATGAGGAACGCGGCGGCCTGGTTGTGCGGGGCGACGAACGCGTAGGCGAGGAACGTCGCGATGACCACCACGTTGTTGAGTACGGGCGCGAAGGCGCCCCAGAAGTAGTCGCGGTTGGCGTTGAGCAGGCCCGAGACGATGGACGCCACGCCGTAGAAGACGATCTGGATCGCGAAGAACTGGAAGAAGAACACCGAGAGGTCCATTTCCTCCTGATTGGAGTAGAACGTCTGGGTGTAGATCACCTGCGCGGGGAAGATCATGCTGAGCGCAGAGACGACGCCGAGGCCGATGATCACGAGCGTGAGCAGGTTGGAGGCGTACTCCTCGCTCACCTTCTTGCCCTGCTGTTTCTTGATCGACACGTAGACGGGCAGGAAGGCGGTGGACAGAAGACCGCCCATGACGAGCTCGTAGAGCATGTTGGGCAGATTGTTCGCCACCTGGTACGAGCTCGACACGAACGTGGCGCCGAGGGCGAATGCCATGGCCCACGTGCGGGCGAAGCCCGTGATGCGCGAGATGATCGTGCAGATGCTGATGAGCGCGGCCGAGGCGCCCACCTGGGCGTCGGTGCGCGGCGCGTCGTCGAGGGCGATCTGCGCGTCGGCGGGGGAGGTGGCGTCGAAGGCCTCGAGCGCCTCCTGCGCGCGGATGCGGTCGTCGCGCGTTTGGCGGGCGGCGTGTCTGCCGCGCTGTACCGTGCGCTCCTCGCGTCCGTCGCGGGTACGAGGGCGCGGCGATACGGCCGCCTTTGCGGGGGCGGCGTCGCGTGTGGAAGCCGTGCGGTCGATGCTGGCATGCGATCCCACGACGGGTATCGCACCTGTTTCCCCTGGCGCGAAGCGCTTTGCGGGCGCTGCTGCCGTGCGATCGACGCCGGCGTGCGATCCGATGACGGGGATGGCTCCCGTCTCCCCAGGTGCGTACGTGTGCGATGCTGCGGTGCTGTTGCCGGTGCGCGGCATGTCGGGTGTGCGCAGCGGCATCTGGGGAGTTCGGGGAGAGCGCGCCTCTCGCTCGGACTGAGCCGGGGTGGTTCGCGTATGTCGGGCTCGTCTGAGCTTGTCGGTCATGTCTCGGGGCCTTCATGTGCATCGGATATAATGATCATCCAATCATAGCAAAACGAGAAAGTGGCCTTGCATGCATGTCCTGGTGGTGCGCAATAACTCCAACCCGAAGGCGCTCGACGCGTCGATGCTCCTGGCGGCGTACTTCATGACGCAATCGGTGCAGCTCGACCTCGTCGACTCGACCTCGCCGCTGTTCAGCCGCATGAACGGCGGTGAGCCTACGCTCGTAGAAGACGACGCCGAGATCGAGCGGCTTGACGCGGTGCTCGACCGTGCGCGCGAGAGCGTGTACGATCTGGCGGTTGTGCTCGGGGGCGACGGCACGATTCTGCGCACTGCGCGCCTTCTGCAGGGTTCGTCGACGCCCATTCTCGGCATCAACTTCGGTCATCTCGGCTTTTTGGCGAACGCCTGCGACGAGAGCGTGGTCGAGATGGTGGGTCGCGCACTGGCGGACGAGTACGCGCGCGAGCGGCGCGACAACCTGCACATCGATGTGGTGTGCGAGGGCGACGTCGATCCGTACGAGGATGAGCTCGCGGATGACGTATGGGATGCGGACGGCCCGTACGCGGCTGACGCGGACAATGCGGGCGACGCGGAGCCTGCGGCGGGTGGGTCGGCGCCCCGAACCTTCTTCGCACTCAACGAGGTGGCGGTGACGCGCGGCGCCCTCGGCCGCATCGTCGACTTCTCGCTCGACGTTGCCGACAGCCATGTGGCCGACATGCGCGGCGACGGTCTCGTAGTCGCTACGGCCACGGGCTCGACGGCGTATGCGCTGTCGGCGGGCGGGCCGCTCGTGGCGCCTGGGTTCTCGGGTCTCGTCATCGTGCCGATCGCGCCTCACTCGCTCAACTCGCGCGCCCTGCTGACGGGCGGCACCGATGTGGCCTGCGTGACGGTCACGAACAACGATGCGGGTCGTGAGGCGACGCTGTTCGTGGACGGCGACATGATTGCGTTCGACCGCCCCGTGCGGCGCGTCTACGTGCGCCGCGGCGACGTGCCGACGGTGCTGCTGCGCGCATCGGGCGACGACTTCTACACGCGCATCGCGCACACGTTCTTCTAGGGGCGCGCGCTCGGCCTCCCGTTTCCGCTGAAAAGCAAAGGGCCTGCCTCCCGTACGGGAGGCAGGCCCTTCTCATGTCGCCTGATGCAGGCGCAGCGCGAATGCGGCGCCCTACTTGTGATAGTAGCGGTGCTGCTCGTACTTCGGCTCGCAGCACACGTTGATGCCGAGCGTGCGGTAGAGCTTCTCGTCGGTCGACGAGATGATGACCGAGAAGTACGCGTCGCAGCCGCGCAGCTTGTCGGCGTTGTCGATGAGCTGCTCGGCGACGGGGTTCGTCACCGAGCTGATGGAGAGCGCGAGCAGCGTCTCGTCGGAGTGCAGGCGCGGGTTCTGGCTCTTCAGGTGCTCGGTCTTGAGGTGGCAGATAGGCTCGAGCACCTCGTCGGAGATGACGTCGAGCTTGTCATCCACGCCGGAGACGCCTTTGAGCGCGTTCATGAGCAGGGCCGATGCGGCGCCGAGCAGCGGACCGGTCTTGCCGGTGACCACCGTGCCGTCGGGCAGCTGCATGGCGCCGGCAGGAGCGCCCGTGGTCTCCTCCTTGAGCAGGGCTGCGCTGCGGGCGGGGGAGAGGTTGGCGTTCACGCCCGCGCGGTTCATGAGCATCTCGAGCTTCGCGAGCCACTTCTCGCCGACGCCCGTGCGCTTGAGCTCCACGGCGGTCTGGAAGTAGCGGCGCACGATCTCCATCTCGGCTGCCTCGCGGCACGCCTCGTCGTCGACGATGGCCATGCCCGCCATGTTGACGCCCATGTCGGTGGGCGACTTGTAGGGGCTCTCGCCTTGGATGCGCTCCATCATGGATTTGAGCACGGGGAAGATCTCGACGTCACGGTTGTAGTTGACGGTGGTCTCGCCGTAGGCCTCCAGGTGGAAGGGGTCGATGATGTTGTCGTCGTCGAGGTCGACGGTGGCGGCCTCGTAGGCGATGTTCACCGGGTGGTTGAGCGGCAGGTTCCAGATGGGGAAGGTCTCGTACTTGGCGTAGCCGGCCGCGACGCCGCGCTTGTTCTCGTGATAGAGCTGCGAGAGGCAGGTGGCCATCTTGCCCGAGCCGGGGCCGGGGGCGGTGACCACGACGAGCGGGCGGCTCGTCTCGATGAAGTCGTTCTTGCCGTAGCCCTCGTCGCTCACGATGCGGTCGATGTCGTAGGGGTAGCCGGCGATGGGGTAGTGCAGGTAGCTCGTGATGCCCATCGAGGTGAGGCGCTTGCGGAACGCGTCGGCGTCGGGCTGGTTGGCGTACTGCGTGATGACCACGCTGCCCACCATGAAGCCCATGCCGCGGAAGATGTCCATGAGGCGCAGCACGTCCTCGTCGTAGGTGATGCCGAGGTCGCCGCGCACCTTCGACTTCTCGATGTCGTTGGCGTTGATGGCGATGACAATCTCGACCTCGTCGATGAGGCTCTTGAGCATGCTGATCTTGGCGTCGGGCGCGAAGCCGGGAAGTACGCGCGAGGCGTGGTAGTCGTCGAAGAGCTTGCCGCCGAACTCGAGGTACAGCTTGCCTCCGAACTGGCCGATGCGCTCGCGGATGTGCTCGGCTTGGAGCTTGATGTACTTTTCGTTGTCGAAACCAATGCGCATGGGTGTGCCGTGCTCCTTCCCTTGAGTTCGACGCCTGCCTGCAACGGCGTGGCGCGCGGTCGCGCGGTGCAGCTGCGGGCAGTCGGAAAATGCCACCGTGCATCGTACCACGCGCCGCCGTTCGCGTTTCGCGGTGAACGAAATGAGCACGAGATTTGACCGAGATGAAACGTTGGGGTGTCGGGGCTCGGCGGGGCGGGCCGGTGTGGTGTTTCAGGTTGAGAGCCGTTCGCGAACGCGCGCGGAACCCCCGTGCGGTATGATGGCTTTCGTTGCACGACCCCGCCGCGCCGTCTGGCCGCGCGGGAGCCATCCCGATCCAAGGAGCACGCAGTGAGCCTCGACGTTGAGAAGCCCGACGGCATGTACGACCCCGCTGGAAACCAGTTCGATCCCGACGTGCCCCTGCCCGTCGATAAGAAGAAGACCCCGCTCGTCGCGAAGGTGTACGGCGTGCTGTGCCTCATCGACGGTATCATCACCGTGCCGGTGGCGTTGCTGTTCATGGGGCTGGTGATCTGGGCGGTGTTCGAGCGGCCCGACCTCGTGGCGGTGGGCGACATCACGCTGACCACCATAGTCTCGGTGCTGTCGTTCATCGTTATCGTGGTGAACGCGGTGTGCCTCGTCGCGTTCGGCATCATGCTGCTGCGCAACCGCCGCCGCCATGCTGCGCGGTGGTCGTACCTGCTCATCGTGCTGACCATCGTGCGCATCCTGCTCGACATCATGCTGCAGGGCCTCGGCGAGCACCTCATCGCGCCGGCGGTGCAGCTCGTCATTCTGCTGGCGCTGTCGGTCACGATGGACCCGTCGCTGCGCGAGGAGCGCGCGCTGCAGCGCCGCCTGCGCAGCATGCAGGACCGCGAGGCGGCCGAGGACGGCACGCTCGGGCGCGATCCCGAGGGCAAGGGCTACATCGAGCTCAACTTCTTCAACCTGTTCTGGGTGTTCGTTGTGTGCTGCGTGCTGGGGCTTCTCATCGAGACGGTGTACCACATGGTGGTGGTCGACCCCGGGCACTACCAGGACCGCGCGGGTATGCTGTTCGGGCCGTTCTCGCCCATCTACGGGTTCGGCGCCGTGCTCATGACGGTGGCGCTCAACCGCTTCTATCGCTCGAACCCGATCATCATCTTCGCGGTGTCGGCGGTGATCGGCGGGGCGTTCGAGTTCTTCGTGAGCTGGTTCATGCAGACCGCGTTCGGCGCGGTGGCCTGGGATTACTCGGGCATGAAGCTGTTCGGCGTGCCCGACCCCATCGCCGCCATCGCGCAGGGGCGCACGTCCACGCCGTTCATGCTCATGTGGGGCGCGCTCGGGTTCGCGTGGATCAAGCTGTGCCTGCCGTACCTGCTCAAGCTCATCAACATCATTCCGTGGAAGGTCCGCTACTCGTTCACGACGCTGTGCGCGGTGCTCATGCTCGTGAACGGCGTCATGACGCTGCAGGCGCTCGACTGCTGGTTCGAGCGCGTGTCGGGCATCCAGGCGACCTCGCCGGTGGAGCAGTTCTACGCGGAGCACTTCGACAACGCCTACATGGAGCACCGCTTCCAGAGCATGTCGATCACGCCTGACGACACGAGCCGCGTCGACGGGTCGGGTGCGGGCGATGCCGCAGGCGGCGCGGATGCGGGTGCGGATGCGGGTTCGAGCTCGGCCGCAAGCAGCGCGGGCTCGAGCGCGAGCTCGTCGGCGTCGGCGCAGGGGTAGACGCGCCGCTCGCTAGCCGGCTATCAGCACGAGGGCGACGACGAATGCGGCGGTGACCGCGACGCCGCCGACGATGATCGCCCAGGCGGCGGGTCGGGCGAAGTTCATCGTCCAGCCGATGCCGAAGCGCTCGGGCAGAAACAAGCTCGCGTCGTCGCGGTTGACGTAGAAGAGGCCGAGCTTCCAGTGCTCGTCGTCGTCGGCGAGCAGGGGCACGTCGCCCTGCATGCGCTTGAACACGCGGCTGCCCGCCTGTCCGTAGACGACCGACAATGCGATGCTGCCGACAACGATGGGGATGCACAGCACGACGATGATGATGCCCGCCTGCTCGAGTCCGATGAAGCCAGCCGACGAGAGCATGAACAGAATGCCGATGCCCGCGCCGAGAAGCATGCCGATGATCAGCAGGAATACGCTCTGCGCGCGGGCGAACAGGCCGTAAGCGAGCGCGGAGGTGGCCGGTGCCGCCGGGTCGGTCGGCCGCTTCGAGCGCAGCATCATCCAATGGCAGAACGTGAAGCAGGCGGCGAGGAACATCTCGATCAGCACGGGGAAGCCGATGACGATGCCGAGCGATTTCGGCTCGTAGTGCGTGACGGTGCCGTTGAGATCGGCGTGCATGGGCAGCATGTCGGGCATGTGCGGGTAGAGCGCGAGCCCGAGTGCAAGCGTGCCGAGGATCACGGGGATGTAGAGCAGGCTCCAGGTGAGAGGGAGGGCGCCGGGCAGGTCGGTCTCGGCCACGACGGCGGCGGTCTGCGTGCGCGCTGCGCTCCAGCCTTCCTGCCTCTTGAGGCTCATCACGGTGCGGCGGTTGCGCAGCATGAGGGCGAACGAGACGACGATGAGGACGAGGATGGCGGCGCACTCGGCAAACGAGCCCGCGAGCGCGCTTGCACTTTCCGCCTGCTCGCCGCCGGAGGCGATGAGGACGCCCGCGACGAGGGAGACGACGGTGGCGGCGACGGTCAGCACAAGCATGACGGTGGCATAGCGCTTTTTGAGCGCGATGATGCGCGGGTCGGTCTGCGCGGCGGCGGGTACGGTGACGGCGAAGCATTCGTTGCGGCGCATGAGGTAGGGCGTGAATGCGAGCAGCAGCCCGAGGGCGAGCGTCATCGAGGCGAACATGCCGATGGTGGCGGCGAACATGGTTACCACGTCCTTTCGGGGCCGGCGGTTGATGCGGGGCGTGCGCCGGCGCTTGCGGACGATGCCGCGTTTTCGCCCGCATTGCGCGGGACGAGGCGGTTGCCTGCAGCGTCGAACCCGAGCACGCGCATGTCGCGCGTGGCGCCGGCGATGCCTGGGTCGGCGAAGGCCCGCTCGGCTTCGCGGCGGGCCGCTTCCACGAACTGCTCCTCGGTACCGCCCTGCGCGCTGTGCTCGAGCGCGAGGCGGTAAAGCTGTTCGGCGAGGCGCGCAGCGCTGGCAGCGAGGCGCTCGGGCGTGGCGGTCTGCTGGAAATCGGCGATGCAGGCGCCGGCGCGGCCGCGCATGAGCAGGTAGCCCTCGTCGCGCAGAACGGCGTAGGCCTTGTTGACGGTGTGCAGGTTCACGCCCAGATCGCTCGCGAGGGCGCGGACGCCGGGCAGGCGATCGCCCGGCGTCAGCTCGCCGCGTGCGATGGCGGCGACGATCTGGTCGCGTATCTGCTGGTAGATGGGATCAGGCGACGCCTGGTCGATGCGCAGGATCATGAATGCTCGCTTTCGGTCGGAGGATGGAACGGGGCGGAACGGATGGCGGGTGGTGGCAAGCGGACAGGTCGCTTGCCACCTTGTCTCCGTTTGTCGTCAACGGTTGCTGTTCGGGTTGGGCTCTGCCTTCGCGAAGGCGTTGCGGGGCGAGAGGGGCAGGCCGGAGCGCTGACGGCGGTGCAGCGCGACGAGTATCGCAGCGGCTGCAACGGCGAACCCGACGCTCCCGAGCACGCCCACGGCGGCGGGGCCGACGAGCGCATTGCCGCCCGACGCCGAGAACAGCACGCCCGCGCTTGCACAGCCGTTGAAGAAGCCGTGGGCGATGGCGGCGGGGATGCACGTGCCGGTCTTGAGCGTCAGCCACGAGAGGAACGTGCCGACGCAGCAGCACATCCAGCACATGGCGGCGATGCCGAGGACAGGGTAGCCCGCGTAGTCCGTGCCGTAGTTGTGCCCGAGCATGGTGAGCGGCAGGTGCCACAGCCCCCAGATGACACCCATGATGAGCAGCGCTGACACCGCGGAGAAGCGCTCCATGAGCTTGGGCATGAGATACCCGCGCCAGCCCCACTCCTCGCCGAATGCGACGACGACGTTGACGAAGGGCACGATGAACAGCGCCGCAAGCTGGCTGTAGAGCGCGAGGCGCACCTGATCTTCGGTGATGGGGAGTCCCTGCGCTTGGACGGTTTGCAGGGTGGCGGACACCATGGCGCCCATGGAGGGATCGAAGTCGCCGGGGAACACGATAAAGTAGATGGCGGCACCTGCGGCAGCGAGTGCGATGGTGCCGAGCCAGGCGACGATCCACCACTTCCACGTGCGGCGGAACGCGAAGGGCTTCACCCAGGCGTCGCGCATGCCCTCGCGCGTGATGAGGCGCGTGAGCAGCATGCCGACGGTCGGCATGAGCATCATGCCAGCGATGAGCGCGTACGTGAGCACCGACATGCCGCTCATGCCGTAGCCCGAGAGCGGGCCAGAGCCGCTCGTTGCGGCGGGCCAGATGACGCCGAACTCGACCGTCCAGGTGAGAGCGAACGTAACGAGGACGTAGACCGCGCTGCGGGCGAGCGGTGACCAGGTGCGGCGTGGTTTCGCGACGGTGCGGTTCTCCATGGTGTTCCTCCTGTTCTATATGTTCTATAACACTTCGATCATATCACAGAACGATGATTTGTGATAGGTCGGCTATAACAAAAGTTCCTGGGGAAACGTGAGGCGGTCGCGTGGCGCGCCGCAGTGAGCGCTTCTCTTCATTTGCAGCATTCCCGCAACAATCTGGCGACCGACCGATTCGGCATACGCACGCGTGCAGCCGATCGCATCGGCCGTTGGGACGCCGCCCAGAGCGGCGTGCTCTTAGCGCGCGCGGCTGGGTGACGTGGCGTTTCGTTGAGGTTGGGCACGCATGGTGAACGCGGCACGCTTCGGCGTCGTTGCGCGCGTATCATGTTCCGCGGCGTTTTCCCGTATGCCGCGCAGCGACCAGCGCCCACGTTCGGGATCGTGCAACGCCATTTCGCATTCCGTCAAGAAAGGACGAGACGCATGAGCCTTGTTTCCGAGTTCAAAGAGTTCATCAACCGCGGTAACGTGATGGACATGGCCGTCGGTGTCATCATCGGCGGTGCGTTCACCTCCATCGTCACGTCGCTCACGAACGACATCATCAATCCGCTCATCAAGCTGATGACGGGCGGCGGCACCGAGGTGGCCGGCCTCACCATCCCCGTTCCCGGCACCGAGAACGGCATCGACTTCAGCGCGTTCATCAGCGCCGTCATCAACTTCCTCATCGTGGCGCTCGTGGTGTTCTTCATCGTGAAGGCGTTCAATCAGGCGCAGAGCATCGGCACGGGTCTCGCGAAAGGCCTTGTGGGGAAGGCGACGGGTAAGGATGGCGAGGTCGTCGAAGTGGAGATGGTGCCGCCTGCGTGCCCGTTCTGCCTTGAAGAGGTGAAGGAGGGCGCCACGCGCTGCCCGCACTGCGCCGGCGAGTTCGAGGCTCCCGCCGTGCCCACGCCGAAGGCGTAGCGCCCCGCGTTCTCATTCGCATGTGCTCCGTCGCTCGCTGCACGGAGCCTGCGCTCTGCCGTACCCCGTCGTGCCGGGCTGTGCCCCGCGCGGCGGGGTACGCTGCTTTCTCGGTATAATGAGGGCATTCTGACGAGGGCGTCCCCGTGCGAAAGGTCCAGCGATGACGAACGATTCCCGAAACGACTCCTTTGACGGCAACTGCATTCCCGCGCGCAACGTGACGGTGGACGATGCCGCCGCAGCGGATGCGGCGCTCGCTGCTCCCGTGCAGGTTGAGGAGGCGGCTGCCGACAATGCGGGCGCGGGCGCAGCGAACGCAGCGCCAGGCGTCACCGCTGCTCAGAAGGCGAAGGGGGTCGCTCAGATGGCGGGCGGCGTTGCCCTGGCTGCCGCCGGGGTGCCGCTGTGCGTGCTGCCGGGGCCGGGCGTGGCGTTCATCGCGGGCGGCGCGGCGATGGCCAGCAAGGGGCACCGGAACTTCACGGGCCGCGCGGCGACGCCGATAGAGGAGAAGCTCGATGCGGCGGCCGACAAGCTGGGCGCGGTAGCCAAGGAGCAGGCGTCGAAGGCCGCTCAGTCGGTTGCCCAGAAGGCGCCCGAGGTTGCAAACAAGGCCGTGCAGGCGGCGACGCAGAAGGCGCCGGAGGTTGCCGGCCGCGCAGCGCGTACGGTGGCCGCCGCCGCGCCGGTGGTGGCCGACAAGGCCTCGCAGGCGGCAAAGGTCGCGGCGGAGAAGGCTCCGGTTGTTGCGACCGCCGCGGCGGAGGCGGTGCGGCAGAAGGCGCCCGAAGTGGCCGATGCGGTAGCCAAGGCCGCTCCGGTCGTTGCCGAGCGTGCGAAGGAAGCCGCTCCTGTGGTGGCGGATGCGGCGGTGCGCGCCGCCAAGGCGGGCGCCGGGCTGGCCGCACGCGGCGTGGTGGCGGCCGCGAAGGCTGGCGGCAAGCTGGTCAAGCGTAAGCGCGAGAGCCGGTAGCGCACACGCGGCAGTCGCCTCGTGCATCCTGTGCGGCGTGGTCTTGTGCGGCACGCCGCGGGGCCGCGGCGCGAGACCACGCCGCGACGGACCCGCTCACGTTGATGCGGACTCAAATTACCCTTTGCGGTACTTGTTCATGACGGCGAGGGGAATGTGGCAGAGCCGGTAATCCTCGGGATGGCACTCGAGGCGGTCTTGATGCTCGTCGGCGCTCCTCACGTAGTTCGCAAGCGGGCGCACCTCGACGGCGATGCGTGCGCGATCCTCGCGGGCGGCTATGAGCGCCCGCGCTTCCGCCAGATGCCTCTCGTCAGTGCTGTAAACGCCGGTCCGATACTTTTCGCCCACATCGGCGCCCTGTCTGTTGACGCTGTAGGGGTCGATGATTTCGAAGAGGTAGCCCATGAGCTCGGAGACGGTCACGGCGCGGGGATCGAAGTCGACCTTCACGCATTCCGCATAGCCGTCGTAGGGCCCGTCGAGCGTGTCGGTCGAGCCGTTCGCCCGGCCGGCTTCCGTGCGAATGACGCCGGGAAGGCTCTTGACGAAATGCTGGACGCCCCAAAGGCATCCGCCCGCGAGATAGATCGTCTCCACGCATGTTCCTTTCAGATGTGCTTCGGCACTTCGCCGATTTCAGGCCAAAGCGCACCTCGATGCGGCCGATGCGCCGCCGCGCATCTCGGCGCCGTGCGCTCGCGTTCTCGGCGGTTTGTGTTTCGGTTCGCATTGTCCGCCACGGAAGCGCGCCGATCAAGGATCACCTCCGTGGCCGCTATGCGCGGAACGGCATGGTGCGCAGCAGCTCTGACAGGGTGACTTCGCCCCAGCTGTAGTTCTGCAGGTAGCAGCCGCGGAACTGCGCTGCTGCCCCAGGTGCGTTCGCGAGGTAGTCGAGCAGGTCGCACGACACGTTCTCGGGCACGATGCGCCGCTTGCCGCGGACCGTCTCCATGATGTCGGAGATGCCGTGGTCGGCGAGCGCGTCCTTGAGGCGCATCGCCACCTTGCGGTAGCGCGTGCGCGTCTGGTTGGTGATCGGCTCGTCCTCCCAGAGGATCGAGATCGCCTCGGACGACGAGACGAATCCGCCGCGACGGTCGACGAGCAGCGCCAGCAGTTCCTTCGCCTTCTCGCTGCGGAAGGGGATCGGCTGACCGTCGACGAACACGTCGAAGTAGCCGAACGTCCTGATGGCGACGCGCTTGCCCGCATCCGTGAGCAGAGCGGGCTCTTGCGCGTCGCATGCGCGTTCTGGGGCGGAGACGATGCCGCCGCCGTGCGCGTGCGTTGCCTCCGCGCGCACGTTGTCAGGGTCGGCTTTGAGCGGATAGATGCGGAGAACCCTGAGCGCGGAGAGCTTCGGGTCGAAATCGAGGTGGAACCGGTAGGGCATGTCCGTGTGCGCATCGCGTGCATCGGCGGTTCCGTCTCGTTCGAGCTGTTTGACGATTCCGATGGGGAACGACGAGCGCGCGATGAGCTCCCTGCCGTCGATGCGTGCAGCGCGTTCCTCGTCGAGTCTGAACAGGGCGCGCGCCGCGGCGTTGGCGTAGGCGATGCGTCGCTTCCCGTCGGGAAGGCTCACGGTGACGACGATGCCCTCGTCCTCGAACGAGGCGGCGTGCGCAGCGCGACCGCCTCCGCTGGGCGCGTCTGCCCCCTCGATGAGGCGGGAGCAGAAGAAGAGGCCGCCGCTCTCGGCGTCGATGACGACGGCCTCGCGGTTGCGGGGGAGTCCCTCCTGCGATTCGCGCGCGGTGAAGACGAAGCGTCGGTGGGCTTTTCCCGCCGGGCGCTCGCCACTTGTTGGGGCCACGAGCGGCTCGAGGAACTTCCGCAGTTCGCCTCGGCTCTCGGGCGCTGCAAGGTTCGTCACGAGGTAGTCGACGGCATCCGCCAGGACGATGCGCAGTTCGTGCGTGCCGGAGAACAGCTCGTTTCCGCAGTACTGCAGGCACAGCGCATGGTCCTCGCTCGTCTCAAGGAGGAACACCACGTCGTAAATGGTTTCAAGATAGCGCGCCCTCAGGAGTCGGCGGCCGGCGCGCTCGCGCGAGCGGCGGCGCGTGACGTCGACGACGGCGAGCTGGTAGAGCGGCTCGCCGTCGTGCAGCGTGAGGGAGAGCCATCCGGTCACCTCGACGAGGTAGCCGTTGACGTGCCAGAGACGCGCGTCGAGCTCGACGGGCGGGCTGCCGACGGCTGCCTTCTTGAGCGTTTCGGCGAACTCGTGCTGGTCGATGAGCGGCACGAGTCGCTCGGCGTTGTCGACGATAGCGCCTCTCGTGGCGCTGTCGTGCTCGTCGACGCCGAGCATCGTCCAGATGTGCTCGTTGGTGCGCACGACGCGCAGGTCGCTCTGGCGAAAACAGATCACTCCCACGGGCACCGCGTCGCCGTCTTCGCCGTCGGGTGCTGCGGGGTGGGCGAGCGAGGCGTCCACGAGCAGCGAGTAGCCCATCATGGAGCCGTCCTCGGCGCGCTGGGAGAACATGGTGTCCCGCACCCAGACGACGCTGCCGTCTTTGCGCAC
>ERZ1034952.1700-NODE-1700-length-17385-cov-3.722389_pt1 | contig 17385 bp, 21 predicted proteins | sample MGYA00520625_ERZ1034952 | MGnify/ENA primary metagenome ERZ1034952 (study PRJEB33766, sample SAMN09781773) | gut metagenome | biome: gut microbiome | host: Homo sapiens | place: Madagascar | study: EMG produced TPA metagenomics assembly of the PRJNA485056 data... | reverse complement strand
CCTGGGCCAGCTCCGCGACCTGTGGGGCGGCACCGCGGGAAAGCGCATAGCCTCGAGGATCGCCGGGGCGTGCGAGAGGATCGAGGTCACGGGATGCGACAGGAGGATGGGAAATGGCCAAGGCTGACACTTTGCCCGAGATGTACCGCCCGCTCATGGCCGCGCCGAGCGTCAGGCTCGGGTTCTGCGCGGTGTGCGGAAGGCCCTCCCCCCTCGAGCAGCACCACATGGTGCGCAGGGGCGCGGGCAAGATCTACAGGGCGGGGGTGGAGGTGCCGAAGCCCACGGTCACGCTGTGCGGCTTCGGCAACAACCTCAAGGACCCCGACGGGCGCCCCTACTGCCACGGGCTGGCGCACGCCAACATGCTGCACTTCCGCTGGGTCGAGGGCAGCGCCCTTCCCGGCAGGGTCTTCGGATCGGCGTGCGCGGGGGGCCACCTCGAGTACATCCTGCTGCCCGAGCCGACCCCCTACCTCGACGCGCTCGGCATGCCCGGGTGGCGCCGCCTGAGGGGGCGGTCGTGATGGGGCGGAGAGGAGACCGCGGCGCGCAGGAGGCGATCGCCGTCGCATGCGCCGCGGCGATCGTCGCGGTATGGGCCGCTCTCTGCATCGCATCGGGGTTGGAGGCGATGTGGCGATGACCGACGGCGGATGGATGGACCACGACGAGGAGCGCGCGCTCGATTGCTCGGAGGAGGCCGAGCCCGATCCGATCGCCGACGCGATCGCCGAGGGCTGGAAGAGGGACCCGTACCTGTGGGGGTATCCGGATGAGTGAGCACGGCACGAGGTCGCGGTACAACGCTGGGTGCAGATGCCCCGAATGCAGGGCGGCCAACTCGGCTTACGAGCGCGCGAGGGTCAGGAGGAAGGCGCACGAGGCCCAGGGCAGGCCGTCGAAGTGGGTCGACGCCGCGCCCGTGCGCAGGATGCTCGAGCGGCTGTACGCGCAGGGCGTGAGCGGGCGCGAGATCGAGCGCATGGGCGTGTCAAGGTCGGTCCAGCGCCAGATCTGCACCGCGCACTGGCGCACGGGCAGGCCCGTGAGGAGGTGCCTGCGATCCACCAAGGACAGGATATCCGCCATGAGGGCGTCGAGGCGCCCGGCGCCGAGGCAGCTCGTCGACGCGTCGTGGGCGTCGGAGTGGGTGCGCAAGTACAGGCGCCGCGGCCTGCCCGCGGCGGAGATAGCCGATGCCGTCGGGTGCAGCCGCGCAACCGTGGACGCCATGGCGGCGGGAAGAAGGAAGCATATCGAGGCGGCGACGCTGTACGGCCTCGTCAAGGCCAAGCCGCACCTCGACAGGATTACGGAGGTGGATCATGACTGACGGGATGACGGGCAGATACATGGAGCGCCTGCTCGAGGTGGAGGCGAGCCTGAGCGGCGACACGGGGCAGACGGCCTTCTCGTCTCTGCTCAAGAGCCGCCCGATCTGCGGGCGCAATATGGAAGGATGATCGGATGATGTCTGACGAATACCGCCGAAGGGCAGCGTCTAGGCTGCGCGAGTGCAGGGGCGGGTGGTCGAGCGGCGAGTGCTACTACGCAATCGTCAATGCCCTAGAGCTTCCCGACACGAGCCGCAACGACGGCGGACGTGCACTCTACTCGCTGCTCGCCGACCTCATAGAGCCGTCGTGCGACCGCGACGCGCTGCTGGCGCTGGCGGACGAGATCGAGGACTACGCCGGCGGCGGAGGCGCCAGGTTCGGCCGCGTGATCGACCGCGACCGCGCCAAAGGGTACGCACGGCGCATCCGCTATGCGTGCGGGGTGCGCGATGCTTAGGCGAGACCGCGAGCCCAGCGTCGTGCTCATGGTGGCCGCCGCGTGCCTGATGGCGTGGTGCATGGGATGCGCCACGATACGGGCGGCGCACATGGTGGTCGAGCTCGTCGGATGACGCGACACGCGGGATAGCATGACGTTGCGCGGGTTTCCTCCTTCCCCCGCGCGAGGTGGCGAGGGGCCGCCCTCAAGGGCTTCGGGGCGGCCCGATCGCCGGAAACGCTGGATGCCCCCGATCGGAAAATGTATAATAATCGTTCAACGAAAAGGAGGAAGCCTATGCCGACGCCGAGATACTGCGCCGCCGATGTCGCAGCCTGCATAGTCAACATGGCGATATCCAACGGCAAACCAGTGAGCAACCTCCAACTCCAGAAGATCCTCTACTTCGCACAACGGGACTACATCAGAAACCACGACGGGAACGTCCTGTTCCCCGACTCATTCGAGGCGTGGCAGTACGGGCCGGTCGTCCCGTCCGTCTACAGGTCCTACTCCATATTCGGGGGATCCCCCATATTCAAAGCGGCCGAATACCGCGACTTCAACATCTTCGTCGGGAAGAGGGAGCCGATAGAAAAAGTAGATGGCATCGAACTCGATTCCGTCGCGGAAACCTATCGCAAGTGGGGATCCCTCCCCGCCTGGCGGCTGGTCGAGTCGACCCACAAGCCCGGCGGAGCATGGGACAGCGTGTACAACAGGGGCGGGAAGAGCGGATCGGGCTACAAGGACGTGATACCCGTCGACGCCATAAGGAATGATATCTAATTGCACGTGAGGATTGACCCCGTTCCCGAGGATGCCGGGCGGGACGAGAGGAACAGGCTCTTCAGAAACGCGCTCGCCAGACTCGCGTCGAGGCAGATATCGAGCGAGAAGGAGCGATGCGAGTACGTGGGGTTCTTCACATCCCTGTACTCGGACGACACCTACCGGCACAGGTACTCCGACATCCTGTCTGCGATAATCGACGGAGGGAACGCCGAGCAGAGCCTCGAGCGCAGCGCGTGTCTCGCTGACAACCTGCACACCCTGTGCGACCATGCGGACTGCTCGTCAAGCAGGAGAAGCCAGTGCGGGAAGGTGCCCCTGTCGAAAAACCCGCACTTCTACAAGCTGCTCGACCACGTCGACCTCGAGTCGCAGAGGCTCGCGATGCAAAACTCCGCCGCGCTCGATGCATTGGACGCCATAAAAGAGGCGACGGACCTGCTCAGCGAAAACTACAGGACGTTCGAAAAGGCGCAAAAAGCACTCAGCGAATTGAACTGCTCCCTGCCGAAGATCCATGAAGCAAGCTCCGCCATACAATCTGCGATATCGAAAGTCGAGGCGCAACAGGAGGAGATCGAGAGGGGGATCGAGAAATCGAGCAAACAGTTGGAGGAAGTCGAGAAGAAGGCAAACAGCATCCACAGGGACACTATCGCCATCATCGGCGTCTTCGCCGCCATCGTCATCACCTTCGCATCGGCCATGATCTTCTCGGAATCGGTGCTGAAGAACGTGTCGGAGGCCTCCCCCATCAGGCTGCTCGTCATCGCCCTTGCCGTCGGCTTCGTCTCGTTCAACATGCTCGTCGCCCTGCTCGTTTTCCTGAACAGGATGTCCGACAAGTCCAGCAAGGCGGTCATCGGGATCACCATAGGCGTTGACGTCGCATTAGTAGCAGGGATAACTCTACTCGTCATATTCTCGGCCTTAGGCATGCTATCGTTCTAGGGCAAGGAGCCGTCCTTCGGGACGGCTCCTTCTTTTCGCACTTCGGCCCCGGCGCGACACATGGGGGATCATCCCCCGCATGCAGGAGAACACCCGAGACATACCGCTGGCGAACCCGCGCCACGAGCTCTACTGCCAGAAGCGCGTCGAAGGGCTGACGCAGCGGCAGGCCATGCTCTCCGCCTACCCCGGCCGTTCGCGCTGGAAGCCCGAGACGGTCGACAAGCGCGCCTGCGAGCTCGAGGCCGAAGGGAAGATCAAGGGTAGGATGGCCGCGCTCAAGCGCATAGCCGCCGAGAAGTCGACCACGACCCGCGCCGAGGTGCTGGCGGGCATGAGCGAGACGTTCGAGGCGGGCGTGGACCGCGTGCGCAGAGCCGAGGACGGAAAGCCGCTCGACTACGTTGCCGTCAACGCCGTTACGCAGCTCGGCAAGACGCTTCTCGACGCGCTGCCAGAAGATCGGCCCGAGGAGCGCGGCGTGTTCACGCGAGACTTCGCGCTGCTGATCGGCAGGGACTTCTTCCGCCCGCACATGCTCATCGCCCGCGAGGCGCAGGTCGAGTTCTGGTGCAGGGGCGGGCGCGGCTCCCTCAAGAGCTCGTGGGCCTCCATCGAGCTGGTCAACCACGTCGAGACGCACCCCGACGAGCACGCGGCGGCGGTCATGAAGCGCAAGAACAGCCTGCGCGACGCCGTGTACGCGCAGGTGGTGTGGGCCATCCACGCGATGGGGCTCGACGACGAGTACGAGATGCCCGTCTCCACGCTCAAGATCCGCAAGAAGTCCACCGGGCAGGTCATCTTCTTCGCCGGCTGCGACGACCCCCAGAAGTCGAAGGGCCTCAAGCCGTCCTTCGGCCACATCGGATTCCTGTGGTTCGAGGAGTGCGACCAGTTCAAGGGCATGGCCGAGATCCGCACCGTGCGCCAGTCCGCCGCGCGAGGCGGCGAGCGCACCGTCGTGGTCTACACCTACAACCCGCCGCGGACGCGCGACAACTGGGCCAACCGCGAGGCCGACCGCAGACGCGACGCGGGCGAGGAGGTGTTCGACAGCTGCTACACCGACGCGCCGTCCGAGTGGCTGGGCGCGCAGTTCATCGCAGACGCGGAGCACCTCAAGGAGGCCGACCCGCAGGCGTACGCGCACGAGTACCTGGGCGAGCCCGTGGGCTACGGCGGACAGATCTTCGACCGCGTCGAGTTCCGCGAGGTGACGGACGATGAGATAGCCGCGTTCGAGCGCCTGCACGCGGGTCAGGACTTCGGCTGGTTCCCCGATCCGTGGGCCTTCACGCTCTCCGAGTGGCAGCCTGGGCAGCACAGGCTCATCACCTTCATGGAGCTGGGCGGCAACAAGGTGCTGCCGACCGAGGCAGCCGCGCGCATCAGGGCCGCGCTAACGTGGAGCGACGGGAAGAACCTCGACGGCAGTCCGAGGGAGCCATCGTACCACCGACTGCGCGTGCTCTCCGACGACGCAGCGCCCGACCAGATACAGGCGCAGCGCGACGAGGGCGTGGACGCGAGGAGCGCGGGCAAGGGCGGGCTGCGCACCATGAGCTACCGCTTCCTGCAGTCGGTCACCTGGGTGATCGACCCGAGGCGGTGCCCGAACCTCGCACGCGAGGTCAGGGCCGCGGAGTTCGAGCTCGACGAGGCGACGGGAGAGTACTCGGGCGAGTACCCCGACGGAAACGACCACTGGATAGACGCGACGCGCTACGCCCTCATGGACGTGGTGACGAGGCGCGGCGCGTACAAGCACGCGGGAAGGGGCTAGCAGATGGCAGACAACGAGTTTTCGATCCCGGCGTACGTCCGCGCCGAGATAACGTCGCGCGGCTACGCCATGCCGCCGGACATGAGCACCCACGTCGAGCAGTGGTACCAGTGGTACACGGCGACGCACCCCTTCTACAAGGAGAAGTACCTGGGCGTGGACGGACGAAGCCACGAGCGCCAGAAGCTCTCGCTGCGGCCGGCCCGCCGCGTGTGCCGCGAGTGGGCGTCGCTCATAGCCAACGAGATGCGGGCGCAGAGCGAGAGCGCGGACGCGAACGGGTGGGTGCGGGAATACTGCGGGGACACGGGACTCTACGCGCTCTTCCAGCGCGGCATCGAGCGCGCCTTCGCCATGGGCACGGGAGCCATGGCGCTGTGGTTCGACGTGCGCGACGACGGCGCCAGCATCAGGGTGCGCCGCTACGACGCGAAGATGATCGTGCCGCTCACGTGGGACGAGGACGGCACCTCGGAGTGCGCCTTCTGCACGCGCGTCACCGTCAAGGGGAAGCAGGCAATCCAGCTGCAGATGCACGTCACGGACGGCGAGACGGGCACCTACCACATCGTCACGAAGGTGTGGCGCGACGGCAAGCCGCAGAGCCCCGAGGCGCTGGGCATCATCGAGGACTTCGACACGGGCTGCGCCGTGCGCACCTTCTGCCTGCTCTCCCCCGCCATCGACAACACCGTGCAGGACACCAGCCCCTACGGAGTGAGTGTCTTCCACGACGCCATCGACGCCATGCGCATGCTAGACACGGCGTGGACGGCGCTCTACGACGAGACCGACCTGCTGCGCGCCGTGCTGATGATCCCGGACACCATGATCGACGTGGAGACCGCCGAGGGCGGCGGGAAGTGCCCCGTGCCGTTCGGCAGCCGCGAGCAGCGCCTGTACCGCCTCACGTCCGCCTCCATCGGCGAGGAGGGCAAGCCGTACGCCTTCGCCCCGCAGATGCGCACGGGCAGCATCCACGAGGTGTACTCGGACGCCCTCGCCGCGCTGGGCGACGAGTGCGGGTTCGGCTCGCAGTACTTCCAGCCCGACAAGGCGGGCGGCCTCAAGACGGCCACCGAGGTGAGCGCCGACAACAGCGCGCTGATGCGCAACATCCGCAACCACGAGAACGCTCTGGGCAAGGAGCTCGGGCAGCTCCTGACCGCGCTCGTGGAGTGCGCCCGCATCCACATGGGGGCGCCCGTGGCGGAGGGCTTCGAGCCAGTCGCCGTGGCGTGGGACGACAGCATCATCACCGACACGCAGGCCGACAAGGCGCAGATGCTCGCCGAGATCGCGGCGGGCGTGGTGCCTAAGTGGATGTACCTCGTGCGCTTCTACGGCCTGAGCGAGGAGGAGGCGCGCGCCGCCGCGCCCGAGCCCACCGTGTTGGACGCGGGGTTCTAGGCCATGCTCGACCCCGACTACCTCGACAGGGCGGGCGACATGGTCGCGGGCGTGTACTCGCAGATCGAGTCCGAGATGCTCGCCTTCCTGTGCGACCTGCTGCTCGACCAGGACGCGACGGAGCTCGGGCAGCGCGGAGCCACCGCGCTCAACCTGCTCGCGCAGTCGGCGGCCCCGCAGCTCATGGCCATCGTCGAGGGGCACCGAGCCGAGATCGACGAGGCGGTGACGGCGACGGTCGAGGACGCCCTGTCGAGGAGCGACGCGGCGGACGCGGCGGCGATCGGGGCAGCCGCCGCCGAAGCCCCGCGGACGCTCCCCCGCCAGGTCGAGCTCACAGCGAGGGGCATAGCCGCCATCCTCGAGCGGGACAACGTGGCCATGGAGCAGGGCGCGCTCGGCCTGTGGCAACGCTGCGTGGCCGAGGCCGTCACCAAGGTCAACACGGGCTCGGAGACCGCCGAGCGCGCGATCCACGGAGCGGTGCGCCGCATGATGCGCGAGGGCGTGTCCACCATCACGTACCGCGACCCGACCACGGGCGAGCAGACGGTGACCAACCGCATCGACGTGGCCGTGCGCCGCCACGTGCGCACGCAGATCGCGCAGGACGGCATGCGCCGCACGCTCGACGTGTGCGGGCAGGCCGGCATCCGCCTCGTGGAGGTGTCGAGCCACGGAGGGTCGCGGCCCGAGCACGCAAGGTGGCAGGGGCGCGTCTACTCGCTCAACGGCGAGGTCGAGGTCGACGGCGTGCGCTACGGGGACTTCTATGCGGAGACGGGCTACGGCAAGGTGGACGGGCTGGGCGGGGCGAACTGCGTCATTGGCGAAACGCTCGTGTCAGGCCCCGAGGCGCGCGCCGCCTTTAGGCGAGAGTACGAAGGGGATGTCGTCGTCATCCATGCGGCCTCTGGCGATAAACTCACCGCCACCCCTAATCACCCGATACTCACCGACGAGGGATGGGTCGCTGCGCACCTCGTCAAGGAAGGAGACCACGTATTCTGCGCACGCCGCAGTGACGGGATGCCGCTGTGTGTTGGACCAAACAAGGACCATGCTCCATCCCCTATCGCAGAGGTATTTGACGCGCTTCGGGATTCTGGCGAGGTTCGCGCCCTTCTTGGCTCGCCCGCTGATTTCCACGGCGACGGATCCCTCGACAGCAAGGTCGATGTTGTACTTACCAACAGCCTTCTGATGAACGACGGAGAGTCCGCGCTCGACAAGCATGCTGCCGAGTGCTGCCTCCATCGCGCTCCCAGGCTTTCCGACCCGCTCCTTGCCAGCGGCGCGCCTCTCGAGGTCGGCATCGGTTCTCCGCATCCCCCTCACGGCGTCGTGCGCGCGGACGGTGAGCGCCGCGCGCTCCTCGGCGCTCATGCGGGAGAGCCGCGTCCTCATCGCATCGGAGCGGCTCTCTGTCGGATACCCGTTCTCAGCGAGGCGCTTGCTGATGACCATATCCCACGTCCCCATGCGAGCAGCTATCTCATGCTTGGTGACCCCGGATTCGTACAGCCTAACGATCTCGGCGTCATCAAGGGGAAGTCTCCTGCGGTCGGTTTCGAGTCCGAGCTTGACGAGGCGGTTCTTGACAACCTTCCTGCTGACACCGAGGCGTTCTCCGATGGCATCAAGGGCGAGGCCTTCGTCGTAGAGCCGTCTGAGGTCATCGAGGTTCACAGAGATGCGTTCAGAGGACACGTCTACAACCTTTCAACAATCGGCGGATGGTATTTCGCAAACGGAATTGTAACGCATAACTGCCGCCACAGCTTCGGCCCGTGGCTGCCGGGCACGCCGCGCATGTACTCCCCCGAGCCGACGCACCCCAGCGGGCTGCCGAACGACGAGGTGTACCGCCTCACCCAGCGCCAGCGCGAGAGGGAGCGGAGCATAAGGCGCACCAAGCGCGAGCTTGCTGGCGCGCAGATCATAGCCGACAGGGACGCGAGCCTCGCCAACATCGCGGAGGTCGAACGCCTCAAGGCCAAGCTGCGCAGCCAGCAGGAGGGCATGCGCGCCATCATCGCGGACGCCAACAAGAAGGGGAAGGCGCCCGTGCTGCAGCGCAGCCCGAACCGCGAGTGGCAGGGCGACATGCCGCGCATCCGCAGGACCGACGCGAGCCGCCGCACCGTGGCGGAGTTCCTGGAGGGCGACGGCGTCAAGCGGACGCTCAAGGCGCGGGGCGTGTCGAATACGGCAGCGAGGAAGGCGCTGTCAGATGAGATGAAACGCAGGGGCGTCAGCGCGCGCGACTTCTCGATGCTGAGCAAGGCGAACCAGCAGTCAGTGTTCAAAGCCGCCCTCGCAAGGAAGAAGCCGACGGGCATGGAAGTGCGCCGCTCCTCAATGAAGCCGATCAACGACGCGCTGTACAGCTCACAGAAGAACTACGTCGAAAGACACGGCGGTGTCGTGCTGAGGGGATGCGAAGAAGCCGAAAGTCATCTGGACAGCATGGGCGTAGACGCCGCTTACATGACCGGAGCAGGCGTCATCATGCTGAGACACGATGCCACGACATCAGAGGTTCTCGAGGAGGTGTACCACTTCCAACAAGACCAGCGCGGCGACTACTCGGATAAGAACGCCGCGGTGATGGCTCTTCTTCGGGAAAGAGATGCCCAGCGGTATCTGCTGAGCGTAGCTGGGCGGTATAATATCCCAAAGAGCGAGACCGCGCAGACCGAGAAGGCCCTCGAGGGCTACCTGCAGAAGCTGAAGGAGGCGGGAATAGATGAAGGTTGAGAGCAGCTGGACAGCTCGCGACATGACCATCCTCAAGCTGACCGAAAGCATCCCGCTGACCGACTGGAGCAAAATGACCGTTGGCGGCGTCGAGTTCAAGCCGTTCCCCGTGATGGACGCAGGCGAGAACGTCATAGCCGTGAGCGGAAAACACGATCTCGCTGGCAAGCAGGTCGAGTTCATATAGCGTTCAAACGCGTCAATCAGACAGCCGCCTTCGGGCGGCTTTTTTTCATGCCCGCGTCCCGCGCGACACCTCCTGTACCTTCTCCCCATCGCCCGGGCATGCGCAAAAGGCCCACCTAACCCGCGCAGGGAAGCGCGCAAACAAACCTAGGTAAGGAGAAGACGTGGAGAACGGCAACGACCCGAAGACCGAGCCGCAGGCAACCGACCCGAAGCCCGAGCCGCCCGACAGCGGCGCGCAGGGCGGTTCCGGCAGCGATCCGAACCCCGCAGCCGAAGGCCAAGGCAGCGGCGGCGAGCCCGACGACAAGCACGGCCATCCCGGCATCAACCGCGAGAAGTACCAGCGCGACATGGCCGCGAAGGACGAGGAGATCGCCAGCCTCAAGGCGCAGATCGCAGAGGCGGCCAAGACCGAGGAGGGGCGCAAGGCCCTCGAGGAGAAGATCGCCAAGCTGGAGGCCGACCAGGCGGACGAGCGCGTGACGCACAAGCTGGAGATGGCGGGATGTCTCAACCCGAAGGCGGCAAAGGCGCTGCTGGACGACTACGACGGCGACGTGTCCAAGCTCAAGGAGGCGTGCCCGTACCTCTTCTCCGACGGAAAGCAGCAAAAGCAGACCGGCTCCACGGGCTTCAAGCCCGACGGCGACGCCGGCAAGGCGCTGGACGAGAAGCTCGACCGCGCCTTCGGACTGAACAAGGAGTAGCAAAATGGCACTCGGAGCATACGTTACCAAGTTCACGGACCGCCTCGACAAGATCATCGAGCGCGAGACGCTGACCAGCGACCTCAACATGAACGGCGACCTTCTCGGCGAGTTCAGCGACTCGGGCGAGATCAAGGTGGCCACGCTGGCGATGGACGGCCTGGCGAACTACGACCGCGCGACGGGCTTCGTCGACGGCGAGATCACCACGGACTGGGAGACTATGAAGCTGCGCTACGACCGCGGGCGCGCGTTCTCCATCGACGCGATGGACGACGAGGAGCGCGCGGCGATCGTGTCGGCCAACGCCATGGCGGAGTTCGAGCGCACCAAGGTCATCCCCGAGGTGGACGCCGTCCGCTTCGCGACGCTCGCCGCCAACGCCGGCAGCACCGCCGCGGCCGATCTCACGACCGCAGACGCCGCCTACAAGGCGGTGGCGCTCGGCGAGGAGGCGATGGAGGACCTGGGCGCCGACCTTTCCAAGTGCCTCCTCTACTGCACCTCGGCGGTGAAGCGCCTGCTGCGCGAGAACCAGAAGCAGAACTACCGCCTGTCGCAGGGCGAGAACCCCAACGGAAACTTCCTCATGTGGGACGAGATGAAGATCGTGACCGTGCCGACGGCGCGCTTCCAGAGCGCGATCACCCTGCTCGACGGCACCACCTCGGGCCAGGAGGGCGGCGGCTTCAAGGCGGCTGACGACGCGGTGGCGCTGAACTTCATGATCGTCCACCCGAGCGCGGCGGCGGCCATCCAGCGCCACAAGAAGCTGCGCTACTTCGCACCCGACGCGAACCAGAAGCGCGACGCGCACCTCTGGCAGTACCGCCTCTTCCACGACCTCCTCGTGTACGAGAAGAAGAAGGGCCTCGTCTACTGCCACACCGCGGCGGGAAAATAGCGCCCGACCCCGATCAGGTTGAGGTGGCCGCATCCGCGCCCGGGAGCGGCCCCACGGGGCTCGGTGACGTGACGTTCGAGCAGCTGGGATCCTACTCGGTGTCCCAGGACGGCGCGAAGATCACGGTCGAGGGCGAGCTGAGCAGAGTCGAGTGGCCCGAGTTCAGCGACCGCGAGAGCGACCGCACGGGCTACTACCTGACGCTGCTGCTCTCGGGAGATGAGGGTGCCTACGTCGGCAAGGAGACGCCGAGCGGCGACTGGAAGGCGTCGCCGGTGTCCGAATGCGCCGACGGCTGGTGCGTTGCGGTCGGGCAGGGATCGCCCGGCTTCTCGTTCCAGGCATTCAAGAGCCGCGAGGACGCCGAGGCGAGGCGCGACGGCACGGCCTACGAGGTCGACATGTCGGGGGTGTCCTATGGATCATAGCCCCGACTACGAATTCTACAGGGGGACCTACGGCGGCACGGCCGACGAGAGGACCTTCGAGGCGGCCCTCCCCCACGCGCTCGCCGAGGTGCGGCGCCTCACGTGGCCGAACGACCCGTCGACCGACGAGACCGCCTACATGCGCGCCGTGTGCGCGGCCGTCGACGTGGACGCGGCGTACGGCTGCACGGGCGGCGCGGGCTCGCTCCAGTCGGTCACGACGGGCACGGTGTCGATGAGCTTCGGCGGGCAGGGCGGCGAGGCGTCGTACTCCGCCGACGTGGCGCGCGCCGTGCGCGGGGAGCTGGCGGGCACGGGCCTCCTCTTCATGGGGATCGGCTCATGAGGATCCCGGCGATTCCCCCGTTCCTGAGGCAGGAGGCGGTGACGCTCGAGCGGCAGGCCGAGAACGGGTTCGAGCCGCCCGTCGAGATCGCGCGCTGCCGCGTCGACCGCAGCGCGCGGCTCTCCCCCAACGACTACCAGCTCACCGCCGGGTGCTCGGCGCGCGTGTTCGTCGACGCGACCGAGTACGGCGGCGAGATCCGCGAGGGCGACCTGATCTCGTTCGACGGGGAGCGGCACGCGGCCGCGTCGGTCACGAGGTGCGACCACCCCGACGGGACGCCGCACCACTGGGAGGTCGACGTCGCATGAGCGCGAGGACCGTGGTGGACCTGTCGAAGATCGAGCGGCGCTTCTCGGAGCGGGCGCTCGTCGGCAAGCAGGAGGCGTTCGCGAAGCGCGTGGCCTTCGAGATGCGGGACTACGTGCCCGTCGACGAGGGCACGCTGCGCGACTCCGAGCCGCTCGCGAGCGACTACGCCTCGGGGACGCTCGAATGGCAGACCCCGTACGCGAAGCGCGTGCACGACATGCCGCAGTCGAGCATCAAGAAGGAGAAGAACCCCAACGCCCGATCCCATTGGCCCGAGGAGGCAAAGAAGGAGCGCCTCGGCTCATGGGAGGAGTTCGGGCGCAAGCTCATGGAGGAGAGATGACGGAACAGGCAATCGACATCTGCGAGGTCGCCGCCGCCGCGCTCAGGGGCGCCGGCATAGACGCGAAGGCGCAGCCGCTGACGGCGGTCGACGGCAAGGACGGCACGGTGGTGCGCCTCATGCCGTCGGTCACGCGGAGCACGTACATGGACGGAAGCCGCCTGCTCGATTGCTACGTGCAGGTGGTGTCCAAGAGCCTCGACGAGTACGAGGCCATGGACGTCTGCGAGAGGTCGGCCCGAGTCCTGACGGGCGCCGACCTCTCGAGCGGAAACGGCTCGTACGAGATCGTCGGCCCCGCCGAGCAGGACGGCGACGTGGAGCGCGTCGCCGTCGGAACCGACAGACGCCGCGTGTGGGCGGTCCGCATCGTGGCGAAGATCATAAGACCGTAGGAAAGGAACGAACATGGCGAAGAGCGACCTGGGCTTCGCGCGGAACTACGCGAACGCCCTCGAAATCGACATCACACCGGGGGCCGAGAGCCCGACGTGGGCGATCTTCTCGCGCGGCATCACGAGCATCACGCCGTCGCCGAACGAGAGCACCGAGGACAAGGACTACTACGACGGCTACGGCACGCCGACCACCAAGGTGACGAGCACGCAGATCCAGTACGAGGTCGAGGGAGACCGCTGCTACGGCGACCCCGCTCAGGACTACGCCTCGAGCTGCGCGCTCGAGACGGGCGAGGGCCGCGAGACCCGCTTCCGCCACACCGCCGCGAACGGAGACGTCGTCGAAGGCGAATGCACCCTGCTCAACCTCACGCCCAACTCGGGCCAGGGCGAGGCGTCGGGGCTCGGCGCGTTCAGCTGCACCGTGTCGACCGCGGGGGCGCCGACCTTCACGGCGGCGAACAAGCTCAAGCTGCCGGAGTCCGTCACGGCCGAAGCGGTGAGCGTCTCGGTCGGCGGCAAGGCGGCGATCTCCGCGACGGTGGCGCCCGAGGAGGCGAACCCCAAGTGCTTCTACGCCTCGGGCGACACCGACGTCGCGACCGTCGACAGCGACGGCAACGTGACGGGCGTCAAGGAGGGCACCTGCAAGGTAGTGGTGCGCGCGGCGTCGAAGCCGTCGGTCATGCGCGAGGTCGAGGTGACCGTCACGGCGGCGCAGGGCGACTAAGCGACACCTTCCGTAACCTCCCCTCGAGGGGCGCGGGCTAGTGAGCGGCCCGCGCCCCTTTTTCATGCCTAGCTCACAGGCAGAGAGAGGAACGGCCATGGAGATCCTTCGCATGTCGCGCCCCTACGAGGACGTCTACTTCGATGACCCCGGAGACGACCCGCGGACGCCGCGCTTCAGAGTCTACTTCGACGACGAGAGCATCGACGCGATGCTGGGCAAGGTTTCGAACGCCATCGACCGCGCGCAGTCGATCGAAAGGAAGATGCAGGCGGCCGGAACGGACGAGGAGCGCGCCGAGCTGACCGACATGATGGTCCACCTCGAGAAGCGCGTCATCGTCGCCTTCATCGGCGCGGAGGGCTACCAGAAGCTGCTCGAGTGGATGGGCGACGGCGAGGCGGTCGACCCGTCGAAGCACACGAGCATGCTCGGCGAGGTCATGGCGTCGCTTCTCATGCTGCTGGGCCGCAAGGCGACGAACGAGCAGCTGCGCAAGTGCGGACTGTACTACTCGCAGGAGAACGCGCAGACCAAGGCGTTCCTGCAGGCGCAGCGAAAGAACCAGACCAAGGCCGCCCAGGGCAAGAAGAGCCGCAAGTGAACGCCTGCGACCTCACATCGCGCCGCGTGAGGCTCGAAGACGGGGGCAGGGCCGCGCCGTACCCGTGGAACGGCGTCGATGTGCTGGTGCGCGACGACGCGCTCACCGTGCTCAGGTGCATCGCCCTGCTCCAAGACGAAAGCGCCGACGCCGAGGAGAGGGGCGCCGAGTTCATCAGCCTGTTCTTCGCCGACCCGTCGGAAGCGTACCTCGCCTGCGACTACGACCCGCGTGAATTCGGCAGGCTCGTCGAATCAGCCGCGTGGGACGTATGCGGCATCGACCTCGCAGGCGACAAGCCGCACGAGGAGCCGCTGTGGGACCCAGCCGAAGACGCCGCGATCATCCGCATCAGCTTCCGCGCGGAGTACGGCATCGACTGGGACGAGACGCGCGGCGAGATCAGCTTCGCGGAGTTCGTGCAGCTCGTCGGAGGGTGCTCGACGGGCACGCCGCTCGGACGGGCGATCCACTACCGCAACCCGAGGACGAGGCCGAAGCCGGCGAAGAGGAACGCGAACAAGAGGGAGATCGAGGAGTGGGAGCGCCTGCACAGGGCGTACGCGCTCAAGAGGGGCCGCAGCTCACGCGGAGCAGAAGGAAGGAACGACGCGGCGATGAGCGATGCGTTCGCCGCACTCAAGCGCGCAGCGAGGTGAGCACATGGCGGCAGACGGATCCGTCATCATCCAGGCGGTGCTCGACACCGCGAACATACCCAAGAAGCTCGGCGAGCTCAAGAGGAGCCTCGAGGGCGTCACATGGGAAGGCATCAAGGAGGGCGACGAGGCGGCGCAGAAGCTGTCGGGGTCGCTCAAGTCGGCAGGCACCGCCGCGACGATAGGGCTCACCGCGCCCATCGTCGCCGCCGGCGCGGCGGCCTTCAGCACGGCGTCGAGCTACGAGCATGCGACCGCACGCATACAGTCCGCCCTCGGCCTCACCGCCGAGGAGGCGGAGCGCCTGGGCGACGTCGGAGAGGGCATCTACGAGAACGGCTTCGGCCAGTCGCTCGACCTCGTGGACGACGCACTCATCTCCGTGCGCCAGAACCTCGGCGACCTCAACGAGTCCGACCTCACGTACGTCACGCAGTCGGTGCTGACGCTCTCGGACGCGCTCGGCATGGACGTGAGCGAGAGCGTGCGCGGCGTGAACGCCCTCATGGACGGCTTCGGCCTTTCCGCGCAGGACGCCATGGACCTGTTCGTGGCCGGCGCGCAGGACGGCCTCGACTACTCCGGCGAGCTGGGCGACAACCTCGCGGAGTACGGGCCGCGCTTCGCCCAGATGGGCTTCTCGGCGCAGGAGTACTTCTCCATCCTCAAGGCCGGAACCGAGAGCGGCGCGTACAGCCTAGACAAGATCAATGATTTTTTGAACGAGTTCCAGACGAGCCTGAGCGACGGACGCATGGACGAGCAGATCGGGCGGTTCAGCGAGTCCACGCAGCAGCTCTTCCAAAGCTGGAAGGAAGGCGGGGCGACCGGCCAGCAGGTCTTCGAGGCGGTCATGGGCGAGCTCGCGAAGATGCCCGACGGCTTCGACAAGGCGAACCTCGCATCGGAGCTGTGGAGCAGCCTGGGCGAGGACAACGCCATGGGCATGATCACGAGCCTAGCCGGCGTGGAGAACAAGTACGGGGACGTGGCGGGGGCGGCGCAAGCGGCGGCCGACAGCGCCTCCGACAGCTTCGCGGGCAAGGCGCAGAGCGCCATGCGCGAGCTGCAGGGCGCTATCGAGCCGCTGGGGCAGCCGCTCCTCAACATCGCAACCAACGTGGCGGGCGCCGTCAAGGCGTTCGGCGAGTGGTTCTCGGGCATCGGCGAGGGCGGCCAGATGGCGGTGCTCGTCATAGCGGGCATCCTCGCCGCCATCGGCCCCGTGCTCACCATAGCCGGCAACCTCGTGGCGGTCGTCCCCGCGATCACCGCGGCGCTAGCCGGAGCGGGCGGGGCGGCGGGCATCTTCGGCGGAGCCCTGACGGCCCTCACGGGACCCGTCGGCATCGTCGTCGGCGTCATCGCGGGGCTGATAGCTGCGATCGTCTACCTGTGGAACACCAACGAGGGCTTCCGCACCGCGGTGACCGAGGCGTGGAACGCCATATGGGGCACCGTCCAGACCGTCATAGCGCAGCTGCAGCCGTACGTGGAGCAGGCGTGGGCGGCGATATCCGGCGCCGTGACCCAGGCGATGGACGTCATCATGCCGATCGTCTCGGCGGGCTTCCAGTTCATCCTCGCCGTCGTCGTGCCCGTGCTCCAGACGGTGATGTCCGAGGTCGGCAACGTCTTCGCGACGATCCTCTCGACCGTGACCGCGGTCATGGACGCCGTGGGCAACGTGATCCAGGGCGCATGGAACATCGTGCACGGCATCTTCGTCGCGGTGCTCGGCCTCATCCAGGGAGTCGTGACGGGCGACTTCTCGCAGATGTTCGCCGGCATCCAGGGAGTCATGTCGGGAATCCAGCAGGTGGTCGCGGGCGCGTGGGCGGCGGTGACCTCCGTCGTGTCGGGCGCGATCAACACGGTGGTGTCGGTCGTGCAGGGCGGCCTCAACACCGCGCTGTCGGTGGTGCAGGGCATCTTCTCGGGCATCCAGGGCGCGATCGACGGCGCGATGAACGGGGCGAAGAACGTGGTGTCCGACGTGATCGGGGCCATCAAGGGCTTCTTCGACTTCAAGATCACGTGGCCGCACATCCCGCTCCCCCACATCAACTACGAGCTCATCGAGGTGCCGCTGCTCGGTCAGATCCCGAACCCCGCGACGCTGTCGGTCGACTGGTACGCGAAGGGCGGAGTTTTCAACGGCCCGAGTGTCATCGGCGTAGGCGAGGCCGGCCCCGAGGCCGTCGTGCCGCTGTCGGGGACGCGGGTGCGCCCGTTCGCCGAGGCGGTGGCCGACCGGGTGCTGTTCCTGGAAAACGGCCTGGTGGTC
>ERZ1034952.1698-NODE-1698-length-17409-cov-8.204967_pt1 | contig 17409 bp, 9 predicted proteins | sample MGYA00520625_ERZ1034952 | MGnify/ENA primary metagenome ERZ1034952 (study PRJEB33766, sample SAMN09781773) | gut metagenome | biome: gut microbiome | host: Homo sapiens | place: Madagascar | study: EMG produced TPA metagenomics assembly of the PRJNA485056 data... | reverse complement strand
TTCCCTCCCTCAAATGCGACTTTGTTAGTATAGCATCTTTTTCCCTTTTTGTCAACAGTTTTTTCAAACTTTTTTTAATTTTTTTCAGAATATGCTATTTTACCAGTTTTGGCATGGCTGCAGAGCCAAAAACTGGTGTTTTTGACACTGCAGCCAATTTAAAATAATCAACCGATAGAATTTTCGCTTATATTATCGCTCAATACATCTTCCTCGCCGGAATATGCCGGAGCAACTTTTATATCATTATAGCGGGCCATACCTGTTCCGGCAGGAACAAGCTTACCTATTATAACATTTTCTTTAAGTCCGACCAGCGGATCCTTTTTACCCTTAATAGCAGCATCTGTAAGAACACGGGTTGTTTCCTGGAACGATGCCGCAGACAGGAACGATTCTGTAGCCAGAGCCGCCTTGGTTATACCCATAAGGACAGTTTCAGCCTCTGCAGGACGTTTACCCTGCTCAATCATCTGCTTATTTATATCTTCAAGCTCATAAACACTGATAAGAGAGCCTGTAAGCAAATCTGTATCTCCGGCATCTTCTACCTTAACCTTATGCATCATTTGACGCACTATAACCTCGATATGCTTATCGTTGATATCAACACCCTGGAGTCTGTATACACGCTGTACTTCCTGAATAAAGTAATTCTGCACAGCTGTTTCGCCCATTATATCAAGTATATCATGTGGATTTATCGAACCCTCTGTCAGCGGACTGCCTGCTGTGATTTCCTGCTCGTCACGAACCTTAATTCGTGCACCGAACGGGATCATATACGTTACAGCCTCGCCTGTTTCGTTGTTTATAACAACTATTTCACGTTTATTGTTTACTTCTTCAATAGCAACCCTGCCGCTGATTTCACTGATAATAGCTACGCCCTTAGGCTTTCTTGCTTCAAAAAGCTCCTCAACACGCGGCAAACCCTGAGTAATATCATCACCTGCGACACCGCCGGCGTGGAAGGTACGCATCGTAAGCTGAGTACCCGGCTCACCTATAGACTGTGCAGCGATAATACCTACAGTTTCACCAACATCAACCTGTCTGCCGGATGCAAGGTTGTGGCCATAGCACTTAGCACATACACCCACCTTGCTGCGGCATTTAACAACAGAACGAATTTTTACTTCTTCAATTCCTGCGTTGATTATCTGTTTAGTCTGCTCTGCATTTATTGTTTCATTCTCTCTTACTATAATCTCACCTGTCTTAGGATTGATTATATCTTCCGTAACAGTTCTGCCTTCAAGACGATCTGCCAAAGGCTCAATAATCTCATTTCCGTCACGTATATCTCTTACTATAATTCCGTCACGCGTACCGCAGTCTTCCTCACGTACAATAACATCCTGCGAAACATCAACAAGACGGCGTGTAAGATAACCGGAATCGGCAGTACGCAACGCTGTATCGGTCAAACCTTTACGTGCACCGTGAGTTGAAATAAAGTACTCCAACACGGTCAGACCTTCACGGAAGTTTGAACGAATAGGAATCTCAATCGTTCTACCTGATGTATCAGCCATCAAGCCGCGCATTGCAGCCAGCTGTCTGATCTGGTTTACGCTACCGCGGGCACCGGAGTTTGCCATCATGTAAATAGGATTAAGCTGACTAAGGTTTGCCATAAGCGCGTCTGTAACCTTATTTGAAATCTCTGACCAGATGCCTATAACGTGTCTGTATCTTTCCTCATCGGTAAGCAGACCGCGTCTGTAGCTTCTGGTAACCTTATCTATACGCTCTTCGGCTTCCGCAAGATATTGCTTCTTCTCCTCGGGAATCTGCATATCGTCCACGCAAACGGTAATTGCGCCGATTGTTGAATACTTATATCCCATAGCCTTTACATCATCAAGCAAAGTAGCTGTTTCTGTAATTCCATGAATTTTTATGCTTGCGTTTATAATCTTTCCGAGCAGCTTCTTATCAACACCCGGTTCAACATGCTCCTTATTATCTGATTTGGATGCCGGAGTTTTAAGAATATTATCGCCGATTTCCAAATCAAGCTCATGCTCCGGATCATTTCTGTCCACAAAACCGAGATCCTGCGGAATCTTTGAGTTGAATATCAAACGTCCGACAGTTGCGTCAATTAAGCCTGTTTTTTCTACTCCGTTTACCTTTTGGGTAATACGAACCTTAATAGGTGCATGAAGCCCTACTGCTTTATTGACATAAGCCAAAACAGCCTCGTTATATGAAGAAAACACCTTGTCCGTACCTATCTCGGAATCATCTTTTAATGTAAGATAATAGCTTCCGAGTACCATATCCTGTGTAGGAACGGTAACAGGCTTACCATCCTGAGGCTTAATCAGGTTGTTTGCCGAAAGCATAAGAAACCTTGCTTCAGCCTGAGCCTCTGCCGAAAGCGGAAGGTGAACAGCCATCTGGTCACCGTCGAAGTCAGCGTTAAACGCCGTACAAACAAGCGGATGAAGCTTTAAGGCTTTTCCTTCTACCAATACAGGCTCAAACGCCTGAATTCCGAGTCTGTGCAGAGTTGGTGCACGGTTAAGCAGTACAGGATGCTCTGAAATTACATCTTCAAGCACATCCCATACCTCAGGACGTACACGCTCTACCATACGCTTTGCTGATTTTATATTGTGTGCCAGTCCATCGGCAACAAGTTTTTTCATTACAAACGGCTTAAACAACTCCAGTGCCATTTTCTTAGGCAAACCGCACTGATAAATCTTAAGCTCAGGCCCTACAACGATAACGGAACGTCCCGAATAATCGACACGCTTACCCAAAAGATTCTGACGGAAACGTCCCTGTTTACCTTTAAGCATATCAGACAGCGACTTAAGAGGACGGTTTCCGGGACCGGTAACCGGGCGGCCGCGGCGACCGTTATCAATTAGCGCGTCAACAGCCTCCTGTAACATTCTCTTTTCGTTTCTTACAATTATTTCGGGCGCACCCAAATCAAGCAGTCTTTTAAGACGGTTGTTTCTGTTTATAACACGGCGGTACAAATCATTAAGGTCGGAGGTTGCAAATCTGCCTCCGTCCAGCTGTACCATCGGACGGATTTCCGGCGGAATTACCGGAATTACCGTAAGAATCATCCATTCGGGTTTATTGCCGGATTTACGAAATGCCTCTACCACCTCAAGACGGCGAACAGTACGAATTTTCTTCTGTCCTTTTGCACCGTCAAGGTCGGCTTTAAGTTCCTCATACAATGCTTCCAAATCTATGTTCTGAAGCATTTCGAGAATAGTTTCGGCACCCATGCCTGCCCGGAACATATCTCCGTACTTTTCATAATATTCTCTATACTCTTTCTCGGACAAAATCTGATTCTTCATCAAAGATGTACGTCCGGGATCAACAACAACATATGCCGCAAAATACAGAACCTTTTCCAAAGCTCTCGGTGACATATCCAGGATCAAGCCCATGCGGCTGGGTATGCCCTTGAAGTACCATATATGTGAAACAGGTACAGCAAGCTCTATATGTCCCATACGTTCACGTCTGACCTTTGAACGTGTAACCTCAACGCCGCAGCGATCGCACACAACGCCCTTATAGCGTACTCTTTTATACTTTCCGCAATGGCACTCCCAATCCTTTTGCGGACCAAAAATTCTTTCGCAGAACAGACCGTCCCTTTCGGGTTTTAATGTTCTGTAATTTATAGTTTCGGGCTTTTTAACTTCGCCTCTTGACCATTCTCTGATCTTTTCAGGCGAAGCAAGTCCGATTTGAATTGCTTCAAAATTTTGATATTCGCTCATAACGACCATGCCTTTCCTACTCACTTATTTCAATGCACTGTCTGCCGTGAGTTTGGCAGACAGGGATTTAACATTATCTCAGCCGATAACGTTAGAATAAAATGTCGTCATCATCAAAATCTTCTTCCTCTGCCATCAAATCAAGAGATTCAACATCGTCGGAATCAAGATAATCGCCGTCAAAGCCTTCTTTGGGTTGTTTAAGCGGCGTATCATCCTCATCATCCTCATTATCCTCGCCGAGTATATCCGCAACCTCATCAAGCAAATCATCATCGTCATCATCAAAGTCATAATCTGAGTCGTTTTCCGACTCTGAAACTTCGTCATCCTCAATTCCCGCAATATTTACAGGCAAATCATCTGTATCATCATCAATAGATTCACGCAGAATAATCTCATTATCATCAGCATCAAGAACCTTTATGTCAAGCGCAAGGCTCTGCAGCTCCTTAACCAATACCTTAAATGATTCAGGTACGCCCGGCTCCGGAACATTATCGCCTTTAACTATTGACTCATATGTCTTAACACGTCCGACAACGTCATCCGACTTAACCGTCAGTATCTCCTGGAGGGTATATGCCGCGCCGTAAGCCTCAAGTGCCCAAACCTCCATCTCACCGAAACGCTGACCGCCGAACTGCGCTTTACCGCCGAGAGGCTGCTGCGTAACAAGTGAGTAAGGACCTGTAGAACGCGCGTGTATCTTATCATCAACAAGGTGTGCAAGCTTAAGATAATGCATATATCCGACTGTAACAGGATTATCAAAAGGTTCGCCCGTTCTGCCGTCATACAGAATTGTCTTACCGTTTCTGTCATAACCCGCCATCTCAAGCGCATCCATTATGTCTTCCTCGTTTGCACCGTCAAACACCGGAGTTGCTACCTTCCAGCCAAGAGCCTTTGCCGCATAGCCAAGGTGAACCTCCAATACCTGTCCGATATTCATACGCGAGGGTACGCCCAGAGGGTTAAGCACTATCTGCAGCGGTGTACCATCCGGAAGGAAAGGCATATCCTCCTCCGGAAGTATTCTGGAAATAACGCCCTTATTACCGTGACGTCCTGCCATTTTATCTCCGACAGAAATCTTTCTCTTTTGAGCGATATAGCAGCGTACAACCTGATTTACTCCCGGCGGAAGTTCATCACCGTTAGCACGGGTAAATACTTTTACATCAACAATTATACCATATTCACCGTGAGGTACTTTCAAAGAAGTATCGCGCACTTCTCTTGCTTTTTCGCCGAATATTGCACGAAGCAGGCGCTCCTCAGCCGTAAGCTCTGTTTCACCCTTAGGCGTAACCTTACCTACGAGTATATCGCCGCTTTCCACCTCTGCGCCTACACGGATAATACCGCGTTCATCAAGATCGCGCAGTGCATCATCACCGACATTCGGTATATCTCTGGTTATTTCCTCCGGTCCGAGCTTTGTATCTCTGGACTCAATCTCATATTCCTCAATGTGTATAGAAGTAAACACATCATCCTTAACAAGCTTTTCATTTATCAGAATAGCGTCCTCGTAGTTATAACCTTCCCATGTCATAAATCCAATGAGAATATTACGTCCAAGACCTATTTCACCATTCTTAGTTGAAGGACCGTCAGCAATTATATCGTCCTTTTCAACACGTTCGCCGTGGCTTACTATCGGACGCTGGTTTACACAGGTTCCCTGGTTTGAACGCGTAAACTTTATAAGCTTATATTTGTCAACGGCACCGCTGTCGTTGCGGATAACGATTTCATCTGCCGAAACCTTTTCAACCACGCCGCCTTCTTTTGCGAGTATGCACACGCCGGAATCCTTTGCCGCTTTATACTCCATACCCGTACCTACTATCGGAGATTCGGGAACAAGCAGCGGAACTGCCTGACGCTGCATGTTTGAACCCATCAGCGCACGGTTAGCGTCATCATTTTCAAGGAACGGTATCATCGCTGTAGCTATAGACATAACCTGTCGCGGTGATACATCCATATAATCTACCCTGCCGGCAGGTATTTCGAGGAATTCATCCTTATATCTTGTTACAATCTTTTTATTGACAAACCGGTTATTTTCATCCAAAGGCTCTGTTGCCTGTGCAACATAGAAGCCTTCCTCCGTATCGGCGGTCATATACACAACCTCATCCGTTACAATACCGGTTTCTTTATCTATACGGCGATACGGAGTTTCTATAAATCCGTATTCGTTTACCTTTGCAAATCCGCTGAGCGAGTTGATAAGTCCGATGTTAGGGCCTTCAGGCGTTTCTATCGGGCACATACGTCCGTAATGCGAATGGTGAACGTCACGAACCTCAAATCCGGCACGTTCACGCGAAAGACCGCCGGGACCCAGCGCGGAAAGTCTGCGCTTATGTGTCAACTCACCCAGAGGGTTAATCTGATCCATAAACTGTGACAGCTGCGATGAGCAGAAAAACTCTTTTATAGCAGATGTAACCGGACGAATATTTATCAGTGTCTGAGGTGTTATAACATCTAAATCCTGAATGGTCATACGCTCGCGGACAACGCGCTCCATACGTGAAAGACCGATTCTGAACTGGTTTTGCAGAAGCTCACCCACACTACGCAGACGGCGGTTGCCCAGATGGTCAATATCATCAACACAGCCGACGCCGTTTGCAAGGTTTCCTATATACGAAATCGAGGCTATTATATCATCGATAAGTATATGCCGCGGAATAAGCTCATCCTTCTTTTCTCTGAGAGCGTTTTTAAACTCCTCCGAATTTACATCCGGGTACTGATCTAAAATCTCATGCAAAACTATTCTGCGTACACTTTCCGTAATTCCGTAATCTCTGGGATTGTAGTCAACATAGTTTTTAAGGTCAACCATATCATTTGAAATAACCTTTGTACGGTTTCCGTCAACGTCAACAACAATATCATTTACCTCTGCCTTTTCAAGAGCAAGAGCAATCTCTTTTGTTATCACGTCGCCCTCTGATACTATAATCTCACCGGTTTCCTTATCGGCAACAGTCTGACCGGAAACGCAGCCCGTTATACGGTCGGCAAGGCGAAGCTTTTTATTGAACTTATATCTGCCGACTCTTGCCAAGTCATAGCGCTTTGGATCAAAGAACAGATTCGTGATAAGTGACTGTGCACTTTCAACCGTAGGCGGCTCACCCGGACGCAGCTTTCTGTATACCTCAAGCAAGCCTTCTTCTTCCGTAGACGTGGTATCCTTTTCCATAGTTGCCAAAAGACGTGTATCCTCGCCGAACAGCTCTGTTATCTGAGCGTTTGTTCCAAATCCGAGCGCACGTATAAGCACGGTAACAGGAATCTTGCGGTTTCTGTCTATACGAACATAAAATATATCGTTGCTGTCGGTTTCATATTCAAGCCATGCACCGCGGGTAGGAATAACCTGTGATGAGAAAAGCTTTTTTCCGACTTTGTCAAATTCCTCTGAATAATATACGCTTGAAGCACGAACCAGCTGAGAAACAATTACACGCTCCGCACCGTTTATTATAAAGGTTCCGGAGGGAGTCATAATCGGAAAATCGCCCATAAATATTTCCTGTTCCTTAACCTCTCCGGTTTCTCTGTTTATCAGTCTGACCTTTACACGCAAAGGCGCAGCATAAGTAGCATCGCGCTCCTTACACTCCTCTATATCATACTTTGTTGTGTCCTCCAGACGATAATCAATAAATTCCAGAATCAGATTACCGGTATAATCTGTAATAGGCGACACGTCATGAAAGACCTCTTTAAGTCCTTCGTCCAAAAACCAGTCGTAGGAGTTCTTTTGGATTTCAATCAGGTTCGGCATTTCCAGAACCTCATGAATCTTACCGTAACTCATACGCGTGTTTCTGCCTAGTTTCACAGGATGTACCATAAAACCGCTCACCTCATTAAAAATTTATTTAAAATCCGCATACGCAGATAATTATTACATCAGCCGAAAGAAAGTAATCCGGACTCCGATTTTAATGGCCGGGCTTTCCTTTCCGCCAGCATAGCAATACACACAAAACGGTTCATTTTCGCACAAAATAACTTTTTACAATGATTTTCAAAAAAAACTTGATAATTTGATAATTCTGTGCTATACTACCCGTGTTGTGTTGTTTGAAACAATTATTTTAAAAAAGAAATACGCACAATTTCTCATTTTAAATAGATAATCATTATATCACGTTATTTTAGGGTTGTCAAGGGATTTTTACCCTAAAAACAACTGATTTCTTTGTTTATTTTTATCAGTTATTTTATTTACCGGCGACATTCCCTGAAAGTGATTTTATCGGAAGGAATGATTTAATGTTACGATTTAATAAACCGGCAGCCGCAAGAAAGTTAATAACAAAAACCACCGCGGCAGTTACCGCGTTTTTTGTTTTATCGGCGCCTTTAAGCATATTTGCCGATGTTCTCGGAACACATACCTCGCATAAGGAAACTCAGCTGGCACAGGGAACCGTTTTAAACATAAACACCTTTCAAAACAGCGACGTGGGACAGCAAACCGAGCATTTTGTCACTTATACGCCGAACAGCGATGTTGTTCCGATTTTGGCGAACGGCTATTCCATCTACGGGAAACGTACCATTACTCAGGCAAACGATTTGCTTCGCGGTGACGGAATTTACACAGCCGCAGGAATCAATGCTGACTTTTTCTCGTTCCAGACGGGCGTCCCTATGAGCAATGTCATTATAAACGGAAAGGTCTTGTCAAAGGATTCCGCAAATCTCCCGGCGATAGGCTTTCGCAGCGACGGAACGGCATTTATGGGAAATCTGCCGATCGAAACCACAATGCAGACCGATTCCGGAACAGCTGTAATTGAATGTATAAACAAGTACCGACAGCCCTATGCCTTGTATTTATTCACGAATGAATTTTCTGACAGCACACACTCCCCCGGATATGGTATCAATATTGTTCTCGGCAGTGTAAGCGGCAGCTTTACCCTCGGCAGCAGCGTAACCGCCGTTGTCGAAAGCATCAGCGAGGACGATGGATCAGTTTCCATTCCGCAGGGTAAACTGGTACTCAGCGTTGCATCAGATGCATCACAAGAACTTAAGGATAGGCTTAATATTTTACAGGTCGGCACAAAGGTTACCTTTAACACACGCGAATTATCCGGCGACGAACGCTGGAGCAGTGCAGTATATGCCCTTGGCGGACTTGGCGGTAAGCTGATTACCAACGGCAGTCTTGATTATTCGGATGAAAGTGCTGCGCCGCGAACTGCTGTCGGTATACTCGCAGACGGTTCTACCGTATTTTATACAATAGACGGCAGGCAGAGCGGCTACAGCTATGGTGTGCGAAAGGAAACCCTTGCACGCAGACTGCTTGAACTCGGATGTGTTGAAGCAATGAATCTTGACGGCGGCGGTTCTACCGCTATAGGCGGGGTTCTGCCCGGCACAACAGATTTCAGAGTTTTAAACTCTCCCTCAGACAAGGGCTTACGCAGCTGTGCAAACTTTTTCTTCTTAAAAAAGAATAACGCTCCGTCCGGAATACCATATAAACTCAACCTTTCCGATTGGGGAACGCCGGTTTTATCAGGCTCGTCAATTCAACTCAGAGTTGAAAGTGCACTTGACAGTTCATTCGGCCCTGCAGACATGCCAAATGACATAACCTTCTATCTTGAGCAGGATTCAGGCACGCCCTCGGCAGACGGTCAAAGCAGTGTTGTATACGAAAACGGCTATGTGACCGTAAGAGGCAACGGTGATGTTTATGTCGGTGCAAAAAGCGGCAGCGGAGCAAGCGGCTCAACCATGCTGAAATCAGTGGCAACCCCCACTGAACTGAAAATACACAACAGCACTACAGGCTCTGAAGTCACTGAGCTTTCTGTCACCCCCGGCGAAAGCGTAGACCTGACAGGCACGGCATATTGGTACGGTCAGCAAATGGTTGTCGCAGACGACAGCTTTACATGGCGGCTTGTCAGCGACAGCGATTCTATAGGAGAAATCACCAATGACGGCCGCTTTACGGCCTCCAAAAACAGCGGAGCAAGCGGAATACTCGCAGTAAACGCCGGTCTTTGCACATATGAAATTCCTGTAAAAATAGTAGATTCGGAACAGATGAATACCCCTGCAGCATATCCGCAGATAACAAATATCAAAACCTCTGAGGGCTTCAGTGCCGAAATTTCCTCATCAAACGCAGTTCTCACAGCAGATAATATAAATATTTATATAGACGGCGAGCCTGCGGCATTTGAATACAACGCGAATACGGGAACGGTTTTGCACAAGCTTTCGGCGGAAGAACTCAGCACCTATCACCGAATCCTGCTGATTGTGACCGACAGTACCGGCGCCTCAGCCATGAAAGCGTGCGATATAGGAAAGCTCAGTGAAAACAAAAACAAATTTACAGACACAGAAGGTCATTGGGCAAGCAGTTATATCAGCTATATGGCGGCAAAAGGTGTTGTAAACGGCAGTACAGACGGTGACGGAACAATTCTGTTTTTACCAAACAATAATATGACGAGAACCGAATTTGCCATTATGCTGTGCAACTATCTTGGCGTAAATCCCGGCGACTATGAATCAACGTACATTCCGTTTACGGATGCCGGAGACATTCCGTGGTGGGCAGTAAATTATGTAAAAGCAATATATTCTCTCGGAATAATGCAGGGACAGCTGACAGACTACGGCGTAAAATTTGATCCGAACAGCAATATACAGCGTCTTGAATACGCAATATCAATAGAACGGCTTTTGCCAAAAGGCTTGGCAAAATCGCCGATAACCGCCGCAGATGCGGCTGATATTCCGTGGTGGGCAATGGAAAGCATGAAGCTTTCCACGGCACAGGGAATATTGAACGGTTATCCGGACGGAACATTAAAGCCCAAACAAAGCGTAACCCGCGCAGAGGCAGTAAAGATACTATACACCGTATTCGGTGCCGGAAAATAAAATCATAGAAACAGAGGCTGTTTAGAAAGTCTGTCAACTTTCTAAACGGCCTCTGTTATTATACAAAAACCATTTGAACAAGCAGCATATATATTGCAGTTCCCGCCGCCATACTGATAAACATATTCTTCTTCCATTTATGCAGCAAAATAACGCAAGCTATCGCTATAAGCTCAGGCAGAGCGTGGTACTCCGTAAATACCGCATCCTTCAGGCAATACACTACAAGCAAACAAATAACCGCATACGGCAAGACCTTGCCAAGGTACATAATAAACCGCGGCGGCGTTTTTCCCTCAGGGAAAATAATAAACGGCAAAAACCTGGTTGTCATTGTTCCGAGCACAACCGCTGCAATCGTAATTATACTCTGAGTAACTGTCATTTCTTACGCTCCCTTCTCATTCCCGGTACAAAGCAAAGCAATATCAGTCCCATTGCCGGCAGTATAAATCCGGAGCTTCCGAAAATAATCAGACAGATTGCAGTGCAGCCAAGTCCTATCAGCGCCGGTCTGTGATCCTTGTTTTCCTCCCATTGCTCTGTCAGCATAATGGCAAACAGCGCAGTCATGACAAACTCTATGCCCTTTGTATTAAAATGAATCATTCTTCCTATCAGTGCGCCGAGTGCCGCGCCCGACACCCAATAAATCTGATTAAGCAGCGTAACAAAGAACATAAACCACCCTCTGTCAACATCCTCAGGCGGAGTAACGGTACAGTTTATACTAAAGGTTTCATCACACATACCATAAATCAGATACAGCTTTTTCAAGCCCGTGTTTTTAAACTTACCGAGCATCGAAATCCCGTAAAACAGATGGCGCGCGTTTACCATAAGAGTTAAAAGAAACGCATGCAGCGGATTAAAAGCGGAAAGCAGCAGCTCAACCGTAACAAATTCCATAGAACCGGCGAATATAAAACAGCTCATGCAGATAGGGTAGATTATTGAAAATCCTTTGCTCTGCATGAACAAACCGTATGACATACCTATAAACAAAAAGCCTATACAAATCGGCAATGTATACGGCAGCGCCGATTTAAAAGCTTTTGTTTTCATAATTCCTCCGATATAATTTATGCGGAACGGTTACAAACCGCTCCGCATAATAGTTTTTATAATGATTTTACGGTTTCCATTACATAATCCGCAAACTCTTTACCGGTTGCGCCGGTATCTCTGCCTGTTACTACAAGCTTCTTTTCTTCATACATACAAATGTCAAGAGCACGCTCCAACTTTTTTGCACGATCGGTATAGCCGATATGTTCAAGCAGCATAACAGCGGCACGGATGATACTGCATGGATCTGCATACTTATCGCGTCCCTCCTGAACCATACGCGGCGCACTGCCGTGAATAGCCTCAAACATGGCATATCTCTTACCTATATTTGCGCTTCCTGCCGTACCTACACCGCCCTGGAACTCAGCAGCCTCGTCAGTCAGAATATCTCCGTACAGGTTTGGCAGAACAAGTACCTGGAACTGTGTGCGGCGTTTCGGATCTACCAGCTTTGCAGTCATAATATCAATATACCAGTCATCAAGCTCAATTCCCGGATAATCTTTTGCTACCTCCTGGCAAATTCTGAGGAACTTACCGTCCGTAGTCTTTACGACATTCGCCTTTGTAACGGCAGTAACTCTTGTTTTACCTGTCTTTTTGGCATACTCAAAGGCTGCTCTTGCTATACGCTCACTGCCCTCCTGAGTGGTAACGGTAAAGTCGATAGCCAAATCGTCGTTTACATGAACACCCTTAGAACCTACAGCATATGCACCCTCGGTATTCTCACGATAGAATGTCCAGTCTATACCCTGCTCCGGAACCTTTACCGGACGAACATTGGCAAACAGGTCAAGCTCTTTTCTCATAGCTACATTTGCACTCTCTATGTTTGGCCACGGATCACCGGCACGCGGGGTGGTTGTCGGGCCCTTTAATATTACGTGGCATTTTTTAAGTTCCTCTACCACATCATCCGGCAAAGCCTTGCCGACCTCGGCGCGGCGCTCTATTGTGCAGCCGTCAATAACATTAAATGTGATTTTGCCTTTTTCAACCTCGTCTGCAAGCAAAAACTCCAGTATCCTGTGTGCCTGCTCTGTAATCGCAGGGCCTATGCCGTCACCGCCGACAACTCCTATAATAATATTGTCAAGCTTGCTGTAATCAACAAAATCCTTTTCTGCCTTCATTTTTTCAATTCTGGCAAACTGCTCAGTCAAAAGTGCACTGAATTTTTCCTGTGCAGCCTTAATCTGCTCTGTATTGCTCATTGGTATCATCCTTTCTGATTTTTATTTGCTAAGCATTGTTCTTTGTATAATTAAGAAGTCCTCCTGCTTCAAGCATCTCCCGCTGACGCTGTGACAGGTCAACCTTAACTTCAAATTCAAAGCCCTTTGTTACGTCCTGCACCTTTACAACGCCGCTCTTTATCTGCTCTGCAAGGTTGCTCATTGAAAGCTCGTCCATCTGCTCTATTTTGTCATAATCTGCCTCATTGGCAAATGTCATCGGAATTATTCCTGCATTTATCAGATTTGCCATATGTATTCTGGCAAAGGATTTAACAATAACAGCTTTCACGCCGAGATAAAGCGGAGCAAGAGCCGCATGCTCTCTTGATGAACCCTGTCCATAGTTTGAACCGCCGACAATTATGCTCTTTTTAAGCTCCAGTGCGCGGTCATGGAATTTTTCATCGCAAACAGCAAAGCAGTATTCCGAAATCTTAGGAATATTGGAACGCAAAGGAAGAATCTTTGCGCCTGCCGGCATGATATGGTCTGTTGTAATATTATCTCCGACTTTAAGGCTGCATTTTGCCGTTATCTCGTCAGCCATAGGTTCGGATACCGGGAACGGCTTTATATTCGGGCCTCTTAAAACCTCAACGCTGTCCATATCCTCTGCCGCCACCGGCGGAACTACCATATTATCATTTATTGTAAATACCTCCGGAAGCTTAAACTCCGGCATTTCTCCCAATGTTCTGGGATCTGTAAGCACACCGGTCAGTGCAGAAGCCGCTGCCATCTCAGGCGAAACAAGGTAAATCTGACCGTCCTTTGTACCGGAGCGTCCCTCAAAGTTACGGTTAAATGTACGTAGTGATATACCGCCGGAATTAGGTGATTGTCCCATACCTATGCACGGGCCGCAAGCGCTTTCAAGAATTCTCGCACCGGCGTCAATCATGATTGCCAGAGCGCCGTTTTCAGCCAGCATATTGAGCACCTGCTTTGAACCGGGCGCAATCGAAAGCGACACATCCGGATGAACCGTCTTACCCTTTAATATATGCGCCACCTTCAGCATATCCAAAAGCGATGAATTTGTGCAAGAGCCTATGCAAACCTGGTCTATCTTCATATTTCCGATTTCTTTAACGGATTTGACATTATCGGGAGAATGAGGACAAGCCGCCAAAGGTTCAAGCTTGCTGAGGTCTATCTCAACAACCTCATCATATACCGCATCGGCATCAGCTGCAAGCGGAGTATAATCCTCCTCACGCTTTTGCGCCTTAAGGAACTGACGTGTAGTTTCATCAGACGGGAATATTGAAGTTGTTGCGCCAAGCTCCGCTCCCATATTTGTTATGGTTGCACGCTCCGGCACAGACAGAGTTTTTACGCCCTCGCCGCAGTATTCGATTATTTTTCCTACACCACCCTTTACAGACAGACGGCGCAGAACCTCCAGTATTACATCCTTTGCCGCAACCCACGGCTGCAGCTTGCCTGTCAGCTCCACCTTAACAATTTTCGGACATGTAATATAATATGTACCGCCGCCCATTGCAACCGCAACATCCATACCGCCTGCGCCTATCGCAATCATTCCGATACCGCCGCCGGTCGGTGTATGGCTGTCAGAGCCTATCAGCGTCTTACCCGGAATACCGAATCTTTCAAGATGCACCTGATGGCAAATTCCGTTACCCGGACGTGAAAAATATATACCATGCTTTTTGCAGACGCTTCCGATAAAGCGGTGGTCATCCGCATTCTCAAAGCCGCTCTGCAGTGTATTGTGATCGATATATGCGACCGAGCGTTCTGTTTTAACTCTCGGAACGCCCATTGCCTCAAACTCAAGATATGCCATTGTTCCGGTAGCGTCCTGAGTCAAGGTCTGATCTATTCTAAGACCGATTTCCTGTCCGGGAACCATCTCTCCGCAGACAAGATGAGCCTTGAGGATTTTTTGTGCCAGTGTCAATCCCATTTATATTCATCCTTTCGCCATTTATAAATATACTATTATTTTATCCCACTATCGGCGGCTTGTCAAGATATTCACACGCCGAAGTTGAAGTCTTAATCTGCTCTGTTATAATACAAATTGCTCAAAGACGCCAATCAATTGGATCTTCACCATTGCTTATCAAAAAGTCATTGCACCTTTTAAAATGTCCGCAGCCGAAAAATCCGTTATATGCAGAGAGAGGACTTGGGTGTGCACAGCTGAGAATCAGATGCGCCGGATTGGTTATCAGTGTGGTTTTTTGTCTTGCATTTGCTCCCCAAAGCAGAAATACCATAGGCTTATTGCGCTCGTTGAGCAGTTCTATAACCTTATCGGTAAAGCTTTCCCAGCCAAGTCCCTTGTGGCTGTTCGCCTGACCGGCACGGACTGTCAGAACCGTGTTAAGCAGAAGTACTCCCTGCTTTGTCCACGCGGTAAGCTCACCGTGATTCGGCGGCTCAATTCCAAGCTCGTCCTTGATTTCCTTAAATATATTCTTCAGCGACGGCGGCGGCTCCACTCCCTTTTTAACCGAGAAGCAAAGTCCGTGCGCCTGTCCTGGGCCGTGATACGGATCCTGGCCTAAAATCACCGCCTTTACGTCTGAATATGACGTATATTTAAGCGCGTTGAATATATCATACATATTCGGATAAATCGTCTGCGTTTTATACTCGTTTACAAGGATTGAACGCAGACGCAGGTAATAGTCCTTTTTAAATTCCCCAGCCAGCAGGGTATCCCATTCGTTTCCGATACTAACCATTTTACATCTCCTTTAAAAATAATGATAACGGTTTCTTTTTGACACTATAAAGATTGCCGATATAACAAGAGCAAACAGTTCTGCCGCGATTACCGCCCACCATATGCCGTCTATTCCGAATATCAGCGGCAGCACAAGCACCGCTGTCATTTGGAAAACAAGCGTCCTTAAAAATGATATTGCAGCAGATATTGCCCCGTTGTTCAGAGCGGTAAAGAACGAGGACGCAAATATATTAAATCCGGACATAACAAACGAGAACGCAAATATTCTGAAAGCGTGCTTTGTAAGCTCAAACAGCTCTCTGTCATATCCGACAAATATATACGACAGCGGAGCCGAAAGCGCCCACGCAGCACACAGCATCAAAATTCCGCCGCCAAACATCAGCACAACACTTTTTTTAAGCATTCCCTTTAATTCGTCATAGTTTTCCGCTCCATAATGAAAGCTTATAATCGGAGCCGTTCCTATTGCATATCCGACAAATACCGAGCCGAATATCATCCATGTATACATAAGCACGCCGTATGCGGCTATTCCGTCCTCTCCTGCATACTTCATCAGCTGAAAATTATAAAGCATGCTTACAAATGATGAAGATATGTTAGACATAAGCTCAGACGAGCCGTTTCCGCAAGCCTTTAAAAGCGGTTTAAGTTCAGGCTTTGTATGCTTTATTCTAAGCAGACTGCTGTTCGGTCTTGCAAAATAAAACAGCGGCAGTACACCGCCGACAACCTGACCTATAACAGATGCCGCTGCTGCGCCTGCAACTCCCCATTTAAACACAGCTATAAACACCGCATCCAGAATTACATTCGTAATTCCTGCGGCAATCGTAACTATAAAGCCGAAATTAGGCTTTGCCGCCGTGGTGAGAAAGCTTTGAAAAAGGTACTGCAGCATAAATATCATATTAAACGATACCATGATTCTGCCGTAAATTATACAATCGCATCTCATACTCTCATCTGCACCAAGAAACTTAACAATAGACGGCATAAATATACAGCCGAGCACCGACAAAACCGTTCCGAGTCCAAGCGAAAGATATATCAGCATGGTAAAATAACGGTTTGCCTTATCCTTATCCCCCTCGCCCAGTGTTTTGGCAACCAGCGCACTGCCGCCTGTTCCTATCATAAAACCGAAGCAGCCCATTATCATCAAAAACGGCCATATAAGGTTTATCGCGGAAAACGCAGTCTTTCCGACAAAGTTGGACACAAAAAGTCCGTCCACTATACCATAGATTGAGGTACAGATCATCATCGCAATGGTCGGTGCGCAAAAGCGCATCAGTTTTTTATAATCAAAGTGTTCTGAAATCTGTATGTTCATCTTATTTTTCCTTTCACAAAATTTACAGTATTATAGACTTAAATACGTTGTTTGTCAAGGGAATACGGGAATAAATTTAAAAAAAGAGGGAAAACTACTTGCATAAAAGCGATTTATAGTGTATAATACTTTATGAGTGATTTGTTCGGACAGCAAGCAGCAGAACTGCTTGAATAAATTTTAATTAACAGATAAAATGAGCGGACTAATTTAATATTGCAAATAAGGATAGACTTTTTCAGGTCTTTTCCTCTTATTTTGTTATGTGTAATTTTTATGTATTATAATCAGTCATACAATACC
>ERZ1034952.1696-NODE-1696-length-17436-cov-8.435188_pt1 | contig 17436 bp, 11 predicted proteins | sample MGYA00520625_ERZ1034952 | MGnify/ENA primary metagenome ERZ1034952 (study PRJEB33766, sample SAMN09781773) | gut metagenome | biome: gut microbiome | host: Homo sapiens | place: Madagascar | study: EMG produced TPA metagenomics assembly of the PRJNA485056 data... | reverse complement strand
GGTTTTTTATCATGAAAAAATTTGTATGTGCAATCTGCGGCTATGTTCACGAAGGAGATTCCGCTCCGGAAAAATGTCCTCAGTGCGGAGCACCCGCTTCCAAATTCAGCGAAGTTTCGGAAGATGAAAAAGTTTGGGCATCGGAGCACGTTGTGGGCGTGGCAAAAGGCGTTGATCCCGAAATCATAGAGGGTCTCAGAATGAACTTCAGCGGCGAGTGCACAGAAGTAGGCATGTACCTTGCTATGGCAAGAGTGGCTCACAGAGAAGGCTATCCGGAAATCGGTCTTTACTGGGAAAAGGCAGCTTACGAAGAAGCTGAACACGCTGCAAAATTTGCAGAACTTTTGGGCGAAGTTGTAACAGACAGCACAAAGAAAAATCTTGAAATGCGTGTTGAGGCAGAGCACGGCGCAACAGCAGGAAAAACAGCTCTTGCAAAGAAAGCTAAAGAGCTTGGTTTGGACGCCATCCACGATTCCGTGCATGAGATGGGCCGCGACGAGGCAAGGCACGGCAAAGCATTTGAGGGACTTTTGAAGAGATATTTCGGTTAATTTTAAGGTGATTTATTATGGAAAACTATACTATTTGTCATTGCAAACACGTTACCTATGCAGATATAGAAAATGCGCTTCACAGCGAATCAAAATTTGAGAACGTAGAAAAGGCTTTTGACGATGTTCAAAAAATCACAAAATGCTCAACCGGCTGCGGAGGTTGTCACGATAAAATTATGGATACAATATCCCTGATTATGAGCAGATAACGTTTTAAATACAAGAAAGGAGTTTTTTGTTATGAAAAAATATGTATGTCCGTGCGGATATGTTTATGACCCGGAGTTGGGCGATCCCGAAAACGGTGTAGCTCCCGGCACAGCATGGGAAGATGTTCCCGAGGATTGGGTTTGTCCCACCTGCGGCTTGGGCAAAGACGCATTTGAGGAAGACTAAATTCCGAATCATAAAAACATGTAATACAGATTTTTAAGGGATAGAGCGAAATTTCGCTCTATCCCTTTTAAAATTAATATATTCTGTTTTTGTTATTTCTGCATTAACAAAATGCAATTGTTTTTCTGCCGTTTCATTTTAATCTTCTGACTTTCTATATTTTCACGGGGACTCCGGCTTTATTATAGCCTCCATTAATTTATTGCTCCGTCGGAATGATCACTCGTGTTATAAATCTGTGCGCGTCTTTGTGCTGCGGAGGACCTTCAAGGTATACATGACGGCACTTTGAAGCTATGCGGATATTATTTTCCCCGGCATAGGCAATCAGCATTTCCCGTACATCTGCAAGCTCTTCATATGCGCCGTGGTGACACATTGATAAAGCCTCAAAGGCAGGGTAATTTATTATATTATCGCCGCTACTTTCCGGAGGAACAGCAACGCAAAACGATACTTCTTCCGGGGTGTCGAGAGAAAATTCCGTAAAATACATATTTTTTGTGGTATCCGTTCCGTAACTGCGCATTGCTTCAAGCGCAGTTTCCCTGAGAAGTCTGCTTTTTTCATCAAGAGAAGATACTTTATATGTGTGGCAAAAAGCCTTTTGAGATTCTACGGAGATTTTTGAAACTATATTCTGCGTTCGGCTTGTACGCTCATACAGCCTTTCTATATTAAGATTCAATTCGTCACGCAATGTTTCAAGACGTGCAATGAGCGGCATAAGATCCGTCTTGTCTTCGAAATAATCTCTGATTTCGTCGAGAGAGAGTCCGAGCTTCTGAAAAATTCGGATAGTTCTGATTTTTGTGAAAGTATCTATTGTGAAGTATCTGTTTCCCGCGGCGCCGTCTTTTGCGTCCGGAGTTATAAGCCCCTTTGACTCGTAATTTAATATAATTTTGCGCGTAATATTTATCGATTTTGCAATTTCACCTATAGAAAACATTTTTTTGTTATCACTCATAGTAAACCTCACAAAAATAAAAAAATGATTGCATCGCCCATTAATGGGCGCTGTATAATAATTGTAGCACATAACGGTATGCGTGTCAAGCTTATGTTTGGGCACACGTGAGCCGGACACACATACCATGCGGCAAATACATTTCAAAGGAGAAAAAATAATGAAGGTAAAAAAATGTTTAACGGTTTTTCTGTCTTTGGCAATGCTTCTTTCGGCTTTGTACACGATCGCCCCTGCAGCATATGCCGATGATTCCGCCAAAGTCACGTGGAACGACGGCGAAAGCCACGGCAATGAAACAATATCGGGAACGGTAACCGTAACGGGTACCGTAAGTTTAACTGCGCCGATAACTATTTCAGGCAGCGTTACAATTACGGGCGGGGGAACTCTTAAAAGAACGGCGAAAACCGGAAGCCTTATAAAGGTTCCGGCCGGTGCATATCTCACTCTCGAAAACATAACGCTTGACGGCGACGGAGTTATTGTTTCCGACGGTGCCGGCGCGGCAATCTATGTCGAAAACGGCGAAGTTTGTATGAAAGATGGCACGGCACTTGTAAATCACAAAAAAGATATAAATACAGGATACGGCGCAGCAATTTGTATGTACGGCGGCAAATTCACCATGGACGGCGGCAGAATTTCCGGCTGCGAATCAAAACACTACGGCGGTGCGGTTTATTTGTCTTCGGAAAATTCATCTCAATCAGAATTTATTATGACTGACGGAATTATCGAAAACAATAAAACAATCCTTTCGAGCGCGTCATACGGCGGCGGAGCATTTTATGTAAGAAGCGCTTCTCTCACTGTAAACGGCGGCACAATCCGAAATAATTCTTCAGACAGGGGCGGCGCCATATACAACACTTCATACGGCACAACCATAATAAACGGCGGCACAATAAAAGATAACACTACCGAAGGAACAAAATGCAAAGGAAAAGCAATTTTCCACAGCTGTGAGTCCGGCTCAAGTGCAATTTTGAAAATCGGCGGCAACGCAAATATAGATTCCGGAAACGATGTTTATATTACAAGCAGCGGCTCCGTTGACAAATATATTGAACTTACATCGTCTGTAAAAAACCCCATTACACTTACGGTTGAACACGTGGAGGAAGGCAGAGTTATAGCCGAGGCTTCGGAAGGCGTTACGCTCACAAATAACGATATGGCAAAACTCAGCGTAAGCAACAGTGATTACTTTTTAAAGCTTGAGGATAACAAGATTAAGCTCACACAGACATCAAGCGGCGAAACGAAAAAATATCTTGTTTATTTCGGTTATGACGCAAACGGGGGTGAAAATGCGCCGGACGGTGAAAGCAAAGAAATTGAAGTTGGTCAAAAAGCGGAATTTACCGTTACAAACGCAGTTCCTGCAAGAATCGGATATGAATTTCTCGGCTGGGCTTCCGACAAAGACTCTTCCGAAGCGGAGTATGCCGCAAACGAAACGGTTTCCGTTTCCGAAAACACAACTCTCTATGCCGTTTGGAAGAAAATAACGGTTCCTCAGGAAACAAACGAATTCACAAAAGAGCTTGAAATAAGCGGCTGGACTTACGGCGATAAGCCAAATACGCCGACAGCAGAAGCGAAATCCGGAACGCCGACATATAAATATTCAAGCGAAAAAGACGGCAAATATACCGAAGAAGTTCCTGAAAATGCCGGAACATACTATGTTAAAGCCTTTGTTGCGGAAACATCGGAATATACAGGACTTGAAAGTGAAGCAAAAGAGTTTAAAATAGCAAAAAAGACACTGACGGCGGAGAATATGTCCGAAATTTCGGATCAAATCTATACGGGCGAAGAAATTAAGCCGGAAGTCGAAATAAAAGACGGAGATAAAATTCTTGCTTCAGATATAGATTACGCGGTAGATTATACGGGTAACACAAACGTCACTTCCGAAGCAAAAGCAAAGGTTACAATTATTTCAAAAAACTATGACGGAAACTTTGAAAAGTCATTTAAGATATTGCCCAAAACAATAAACAGGCTAATTCCTCTCACGGCTCCCGTGAAAAACGCCGTGCCCCAGACAAGTATTGAAACAGAAGAATACACAGCAACCGTTGTATGGACTCCGAAAGTTACGGCAAAATTTGCGTACAGAACAGTATACACGGCAGAAATAGAAATCACCGTAAAGCCGAATTACACAACAGCAGGCATTGCGGAAAACGGCTACGAGTTAAACGGAGCTGCAGCGGTCACAAATGATGCTGATTCCGCTACTTTGAAAGTTGAATATTCGGCAACCGGAAGAAAGAGCTCAAGCAGCAGCGGCAGCACATCTATATTGCCAAGCTACACGGTATCGTTCGGCACAGACGGCGGAAGTCAAATATCCTCGCAGAATGTTGCTCCAAACTCCGCAGCCAAAGAACCCGAAGCGCCGACAAAAGAAGGATTTGAGTTTGCGGGCTGGTACACAGACGAAGAGCTCACACAAAAATATGATTTTTCAAAAGGCGTGTCAAGCAATCTTAAACTTTACGCCGCATGGAAAGAGACAGGCAATTCGTCAAATCAGATAATTCTGACCGTGGACAAAAAAGAGGCTTTGGTTTTCGGAGAAACAAAAACAAATGATGTTGCTCCGAAAATAGTAAATGACCGCACAATGCTTCCTGCACGTTTTGTGGCTGAAAACCTTGGTGCAAGTGTTTCATGGGACGCTGAAAACAGAATCGTTACAATAAGCGGTAAGAATATTAAAACCGATGAAGACATAACTATTGTTATTACAATCGGTGCTGAAACTGCTGAAGTGAACGGCAAAACGGTTTCAATTAATTCGCCTGCGTTTATAGAAAACGACAGAACATACACACCCATTCGCTTTATATCTGAAAAACTCGGAGCAAGCGTTGAATGGATTGAAGCTGAAGAAAAAGTAGTTATCAGCAAATAATACTTAATTTAAGTTTTAAGAGCGCAGTAAAAAGCACTGCGCTCTCTTGTTGTATAAAGCAAAAGCTTTGCTTAAAAACGTGTAAGGAAAAATAAAAACCGCTTGAAATCAAGCGGTTTTTTCTTTTTGGGAAAGCCAAACTATAGAGATATTTGTGTCGATAAGGCACACTCGCAAAAAGGAGGAATGACGGCGCATATGACTGATTTTTTTTACAAAATAAAAAAATCGGAATGGAGCAAAGTCCATTCCGACGTGGTGGAGATGAGGAGAGTTGAACTCCTGTCCGAAAATACATTCACAAAAATTTCTCCGGGCGCAGTTTATGGTCGGAATTCCCTCACAGTGCAGCCCATAAACAAACTGCAAAGCTCGGTAGCTTCATAAATTCCTGACGGAGGCAAAGCTTACTCCGTTCATGTGCACTGCTAATCGACGCTCTGTCCGCAGCCGCAGTCCTCCGCGGCAGAACGGCTGCCATCAGTTAGGCAGCAAGTGCTACTCTATCGTTAGCGTTTAATTTTAAAAATTCGGACTTTTAAAGTGGATTCCGCCACTGCCCGCTGTTTAAGCTTCAGTATCCCCGTCGAACCCGTTACATCCCCTTGTATAAAATCAGCGGCGGCGCCGTACCGAGCCGCCGCTATTACAGTATACCATATTATATCCTATGTGTCAAACATTTATGTCAGCCGAGAGCTTTTTTGATATCTGCTATTATATCGTCAGCATTTTCGGTTCCGACAGATATTCTGACAAGATCCGGCGATATGCCGGCAGCCTCAAGCTGTTTGTCGGAAAGCTGGCGATGTGTAGTGCTGGCAGGATGCAGAACACTTGTGCGTGAATCCGCAACATGTACAACTATCTGAGCGAGCTCCAGAGAGTCCATAAACTTCATCGCCGCTTCTCTGCCGCCGGCTATACCGCACGATATAACGCCGCAGGAGCCGTTGGGAAGATATTTTTTTGCACGCTCGTACTCGCTGTCACCCGGAAGATCGGGATAATGTATCCATGAGATTTTATCACTGGATTTTAAAAACTCGGCTACGCGAAGCGCGTTTTCACAGTGGCGCGGCACACGCAGGTGAAGCGTTTCAAGTCCCAGATTGAGCAAAAATGCACTTATGGGAGCCGGGGTTGCACCTATATCGCGCAGGAGCTGCACTCGCGCTTTTGTTATATATGAAAGCTTGCCGAAATCTCTTGTGTAACTCACGCCGTGATAAGACTCATCAGGTTCTGTGAGAGAAGGAAATTTGCCGCTTGCCCAGTCAAAATTGCCGCTGTCTACGATTGCGCCGCCGACCGTGCATGCATGACCGTCCATGTATTTTGTTGTTGAATGCGTCACCACATCCGCTCCAAATTCAAACGGGCGGCAATTTATGGGCGTCGGAAATGTGTTGTCAACAATGAGCGGAATTCCATGCTTGTGCGCGATTGCGGAAAAGCGTTCAATATCGAGAACATCCAGAGAAGGGTTTGCTATCGTTTCACCGAAGAGACAGCATGTTTTGTCGTCTATCAGAGCTTCAATTTCCTCGTCCGGCATAGAAGGCTCGGCAAAACGAACATCAATTCCCATACGTTTGAGCGTCACGGCAAAAAGGTTTACCGTGCCGCCGTAAATCGTTGAAAGGCTTACGAAGTTATCTCCGGCAGAGGCAATATTTAAAACAGCAAACATATTTGCAGCCTGACCCGATGAAACGCACATAGCACCCACGCCGCCCTCAATTGAAGCTATTTTCTTTTCCACCGCTTCTACCGTCGGGTTTGATATTCTGGTGTACATATGTCCGGGTACCGAAAGGTCGAAAAGCTTTCCGAGATGCTCGGAGGAATCATATTTATAAGTTGTGGACTGATATATCGGCAGGATTCTCGGCTCACCGTTTTCCGGTTTATAGCCTTCCTGTACGCATTTTGTTTCTATATTGTACATTGTTTTATCCTCCGCTCAGTTTCCGGAAGCTCCGGGAAGGTTTGCAAGGTCATCGGGAGTCATAAGCTGGTCGGAAGGCGCCTTTGTTGCCGGGGGTGGCGTCTGCGGCGTGCTGTTGCCTGTCGAAGGAGCCGCTGTATGAGAAGGAGTTGACTTCGGTGTTTCCGTCGTTTTTTTTGTTTCCTGCGGTTTGGTCGTTTCAGAAGGTTTGGAAGATTCCGCAGGCTTTGAGGTTTCCGAAGTCTTGGATGATTCGGAAGGTGTTGCGGTTGTTGAATCGCCTTTTGAAACTTTCTCTTTGAGCATTTCTATTTCGGCGTCTTTTTCTTCAAGCTGTTTTTTTGCGTCTTTGTAGCTTTTTTCAAGCTCTTCACGCGTCATGCTTGCAATGTCTTCCTCTGTGCTCTGCGTAGCGTCGGTTGAAGGATTCGAACCGTCTGAAAGCAAGCCGTACGATATCTTATAGGAAAGGAAGAAGATAAGTCCCAGTGCAACAATTACGCCCAAAACTTTCCAAACTTTTTTTCCTTTCTTCTTGCGTGCACCCGTGGTGCTCATTGTTCTTCGTTTCTGTTCCATGTTTTTAATCTCCAATCTGCCGCTCCGCTTCGGCATGTAGTAAAAATGTGCGGAGAAGTTAATTCCTTTACATACTTATTATACCATTAATATCGAATAAGTAAATAAATTTTTCGTAAATTTTTGAAAAATATTTTTTTTGCAGCACCGATTCGTATGTATCCATTTGAGTCCGATAACGGTTTTTTATGGCTTCAACATCGGTTACACGGTCGGTTTTAAAGTCTATAAGTGTTATTTTGTCGCCCTCAAAAAAGTAGCAGTCTATAATGCCCTGGCACAAAATCGGCGAATCCGGAGCGGACGGAATAACGGATGAGGCGTTTAAAATTGTGGTAAACGCTTCTTCGCGGTATACCTTATCTGCTTTTTTCAGCCGCTTCCCGAGGCTGCTTTGCAGAAAAAGCGCTATTTTTGAACAGGGCACAGCCTTTGCCATTTGCTCTGTTATAATATTTTTTTCGCAAAGCTCACGCACATGGCGTTTCACATCGGCCTCCGTTTCAGCCTCAAGGCTCACGGTTTGCATGACAAGGTGAATAAGCGTTCCTCTCTGCGCGGCGTTTAACGCGTTTGTTTCAAGCATAAAGCGCGGTGTTTTGGGCTCCGTTTTTCTGAAAAGCTCAAAACGGCGTTCATCTTCAGGCAGATTTACAATGCGTTTCATTTCCGTTACGCTGATTTTTGTCGGAATGTTCAAAAGATCCTTGTGCGGATATATGTAAGAAATTGCTCTTTCGGCATCTTCCGGATTGATTTCGGAAGGCTTGATGTTTGCGGCGCGGATGTCCTCGGCAGTAAAGCCGCTCGGGTATACGTCAAATATAATTTTTTGGCGCGTAAGTTTCTTCATGCCGTCAGAAAGAGGAGGACAGTCGGCAAGAGACGCACAGGCACATATACAGTCAAGATATGAAAGCGGCGGCAAAGGTTTGTGCTCTGCAATCATTTTGCCAAGACGCCGCCAGCGGTCTTTTGATTTTTGCAGCGAGTCGCTATACCCCGTTATAAAGAGTTTTTCCTTCGGGCGCGTCAGTGCCACATACAAAACGCGCATTTCCTCGGAATTCATTTCCAAAGCGTTTAAAAGCTTTGCTGCGGCAAAGCGCTCGGTGGACCGCTTTGTTCTCATGCGGCCGTCAAAATACGGCATTGATATTCCGAGAGTTTTGTGAAGCACGGGCGGCTTTGAGTCGCTTGAAGATCCTGAGGTTTTTGTGCCGTCCGCAAGAAATACAATCGGAAATTCCAGTCCCTTGCTTTTATGGATTGTCATTATTTTTACAACATTGTGGCTGTCGTTTATAATTTTGGCGGAGTTTGATTCCTCCGGTTTTTCACGCACTCTGGATATGTACTCGATAAATCCGAAAAGCCCTTTAAACGATGTTTTTTCATACATACGCGCCATTTCGCACAGCATCCGAAGATTTGCCTCGCGCTGTTTCCCTCGCGAATCGGCAAGAATGTAATATATATATTCCGTGTCGGTTAACAGAAATTCTATAAGTTCGCCGCACGGCATTTCGGAAGCTTTTTTTCGCCACTCCGAAAGCTTTTCGCAGAATTTATTGCATTTTTCTCCCAAATCACTGCTTTCGCGTGCGCAGGCGGTAAAAGCGTCAAAAAAACAGTTTTCTGTGTCGTACAGGCGGATTTTTGCCAGCTCACTTTCATCAAACTTGCCTATAGGTGAGCGCAGTACCGCGAGCAGAGGTATGTCGCATCTGGGGTTGTCTATTGTTTCGAGAAGCGACAAAAAGGTTTTAACCTCGGTGTTTTCAAAATACGGAGATCCTTTTTCCGTGTAGCATGGAATGCCGTGAGATGTTAAAACCCGTTCGAGCACCGCTGCTTTGTTTTTTGCATTTCGGATTAATATTGCTATGTCCGAAAAACGAACGGCTCTGTGTGAGCCCGATTTAATATCAAATACGGTTTCGCTTTTTATAAGCTCTGCAATTTTTGCGGAAATAACCTCAGCTTCCCGCAAAAACGATTCTGACGCCGAACCGCTCGATTCCGCAAGCGTAATGCACACATCCGCCGTGTCGGAAGGATAACTCTTTGCACCGAAGATGAGTTCCTCTTCGGCGTCATATGATACGCCGCCCGTTTCCGGTGTCATTACGGACGAAAAAACAAGATTTACAAAATCGATTATCTTTTCGGCGCTTCTGAAATTCTGACTCAGTACAATTTTTCTGTATGGCTGCCCGGGTCCCTTTTTATAATTTTGCTTTTTTTCCGCAAACAGATGCGGACTTGCCTGGCGAAAACCGTAAATTCCCTGTTTTAAATCGCCAACCATAAAGATATTCGGGACACCTGCACTTTCGCGCGAAATAAGGCTGAAAATAAATTCCTGGGCCTCGTTGCTGTCCTGGTATTCGTCAATATAAATCTCATCAAAATGGTCGCGCAGTCTTTCGGCAACAGGCGTCGGAGCGCCGTTTTTATGCAAAAGCGAAATGCACATGTGTTCCATATCATTATAATCTATAACGTTTTTCCCGCGTTTTGCGGCAGTGTATTTTTCGTCAAACCGGCGCACGGCGGAAATCAGCCCTCGCACCGCCGCGCCGCACAAGCGCAGAGTTTTTTCGGCTGTTTCGGAATCCTCGGGAAAAAGCCCGAGGATATCCGAAACACCTTTTTTAACTTTGTTTCGGACATCTGTTACATATGCTTTTTCTTCTTCGTCAAACGTACCTTTTTTTAATGTGGGAATACGTGTAAAAGAGGTTGAAACACGCAGAACTTCATCTCTGAATTTATCACGCTCGGTATGCGGAATAACCGATTCTATTTCCGCTATTTCGTTTTCAATATGTTCACGGTACGAAGCGAGCCCGTTTATTTCCGTACAGTGAGATAGCGCCGTTTTAAAATCTTCCGCCAAAAAGAGAAGCTTTTTGCGTGCGCTGTTTAAAATTATTTCGGTGCAGTCGGAAATTTTTACATTTTCGGGATCATATGCATTTTCCGCTTCCGTCAGCCACGCGTCGGGATCGGGCATGGAGCGCGAAAACGAATAAACCTGCATAATTGCTTTTACCGCATCATCGTCTGTGCGCGGCGAGGAAAACGCGTCCGCAAACGCAAGAAAATCGGGTTCCGCTTCGCCGTACAGTTCTTCAAGAGCGTCATCTACGGCTTCAAGCTTTAAAAGTTCGTTTTCGGCAGTGTCGCCTATTCTGAAATCCGCAGGCAGAGAAAGCTCAAAAAAGTTTTCACGTATTACGTTAAGGCAAAACGAGTGTATTGTGGTTATATTTGCACACGGCATCATGGCAAGCTGGCGGCGGACATGTGTGTCGGCAGTATTTTGGCGCAGATATTCCGAAAGAGTTTTCGCGATTCTGCCGCGCATTTCTGCCGCTGCCGCGTTTGTAAACGTAACAATAAGCAGCCTGTCAACATCTTGTCCGGCTTTAATTCTTTCAAGAATTCTTCCCGTCAGAACCTGTGTTTTTCCCGAGCCTGCCGCCGCGGTGACAAGTGTATTTGAAATATCGGCATAAACCGCTTCTTCCTGAGCGTCGGTCCATTTAAATTTCATCTTTTCCCTCCTTTGCGATTTCAAGCCATATATTATCACAGGCTTTGCGTTCTCTGTACGAACTGTCGCTGCGCCTGCAAACTGTTATGTAGGGGCAGTATTTACACGGATCGGCTGATTTGTCGGGCGATACCGCGCACTTTCCGCCGAAAATTTCTCCCGAAAGCCGGGTTACGGTTTTCTTAATAAACTTAGACATATCTTCAAAGTTCTGCGCAGAGGCAAGAGAACCCGAGAATCCTTTTTGGGTTCGGTTTACGGGTAAAAGGTCAAATTTTCCTGTTTTGTCCATTTCGGAAAGAAGCTCCCCGTCTTCCGTCAGTAGTCCCGAAACGCTTAAAGCCTTCATTTTGCGCGCCCTTATTTCTTCATCGCCGATGTCCGATGAAATCACCGTTACCGGGTCGTCAAGTTTAAAATAAAGCATTCCGGCGGGCTTTGTTTTCCCGCTTTTGTCGTTTTCGCACAGGGCGGTAAGATAAACGGCAAGCTGCAAAGTTATTCCGCCGAAAAGGTCTTCAAGCTTAAATGTTTTTGTACCCGATTTATAGTCTATTATGCGCACAAAAGTATCTTCGCCGTGCTTTAAAAGATCGGCGCGGTCTATCTTGCCGGTGAGGGACACCGTCTGCCCCGTCGGAAGCGTTACGGTAAGCGGCTTGATTCTGCCGTTTTCTCCGAATGATATTTCATAGCCGAGAGGTTCAAACGAACCTCGGTTTATCTGCTCGGCAATATAAAGAAGAGCCTCCCGGATTGTTTTGCACAGCCTTATAAAAAGCCTTGCCGCGCGCGGAGATTCGGAAAGGATGTATTTATTCAGCCTGCTGTCCATAATCTGCATAATTTCGGGTATTTCCGCGTCCACATAATTTTCGTCAACATCATGCCACGTGGAGCCGTTTCGGTGCAGCCTGTTTGAAAATTCTTCCGTAAAATCATGCAAAAAGCTGCCGGCATCCGAAAATGAAAGAGATGCCTTTTCGCGCTCTTTGGCTGAAAGCGTGTATTTCATATAATAAGAAAAAGGACAGGAGGAAAATGTTTCAAGGCGCGAAACTGATGTTGTAAGGTGGCTGCCGAAAAGCTTTTCAATATCTTTCGGGTCAATTGACAAAACGCCTTCAAATCCGCCGATGGCATTTTCATAGGATGCCTTAAATACGGGCATCTTTTTAAACAACACGTCTTTAATCTGCCGTAAATCATCCGTGCCGCCGCGGCTCAGAATTGTGCGGAAAGCCGCTTCGGGAGCAAAAAATCTGTCATCGGGCAGCGTATCCATGATGTCGTCAAGCGGAATAAGACGCGGAAAAACTTCTTTAACCCGGTTCACAAAGAGGGACGGAAGTTTTGTTGAACCGTCAAAATCGCTTCCGGCATAACTTATAAAAAGCTTTTTCCCCGGCGAAGAAAGCGCTTTGTATATTAAATAATCATTTTCCAGCGTCTGCTCCTTTGAATCGGGAGCAAGAATAATGCCGTTTTTTTTCATAGCGGTTCTGTCAGCATCGCTTAAAAAGCTGCTTTTTGCCGGTAGCGGCGGAAAAGAACCATCGTTTGCACCAAGGATGAAGAGCGCCGAAACGTCGTAGCCTTTAACTCTTGATGAGTCACCGAAGGGCACTCCGTCAGCAAGAGACGGTATAAGTCCGATTTCGGATTCCGTTATGCCTGCTGTTATGATATCGGCAAATCGGGACACACTCATTTTTTCGCCGCCGAGAGCGTCCGCCGCTTCGTCAAGCACGTCAACTATTTTATTCGAAGCTGCGCGAAACTCTGCCGCGCGGTATGCTTCACCGTTCATTTCAAGCTCATCGGCACGCGCGGAGCATTTTGCCGAAAAATTCATAGTGCACATAAATTCGTAAAGAGCGCGGCATTTTTCGGCACATGTTTTTCCCTGCGCAAGAGCGGATGCAAGAGATAAAACGGGAGTTATAAGCTTTTTCCGTATTTCGTTTGTCAGTTCAATTTCCTGTTCTTCGTGCTTTGAGATATTGCTTTTTCTGTACAATCCGCTGCGCATGTTCCACTTTTCTTCGCTTTTCCATGCATCGCCGCGTATCCCGGCAGCAAGAACATAGTTTTCGAGAATATCGGTTTCCGCAATGTCCGTATCGGTAAAACCCGATTTTGCGTACCTGAATACCGCCGTGCGTGAATAACCGCTTGTAATCACGTCAAGCGCCGAAACTATAAATGCGCCTGCGGGATGCTCCGAAAGAGGGAGCTTAAGATCGGTAAAAACGGGAATATCATATTTACTAAAAACACTTTTAATATACGGCGCGTATAAATCCGTATTGCCGCATATGATTCCTATATCTCGCATGGCATAGTTTTCTTCTCGGCAGAGACGCAGAATACGTGAAGCCGCATGAACCGCTTCGGTATACGGTGTGCGCGCTTCAAAGATTTCAATATCGCACGGCTCGTCTTTGTACGGCTGCGATGAATAATCAAAATATTTTCCCGCCAGAAAAGCCATCTCTTTTGTCTGTCTCGCACGCTCGGGAAGCGCTTCTGAGGGCAAAACCGCGGTTCCCGTTTCGCGCACTGCGGCAAGAAGGGCGGCACGCGTTTTTGAGAGCGGGAGAAAATGCGCAGAATCGCATTCGTTTTCGTGTGCCTCCAAAGTTACGGTAATATCGGTTCCGAGAGTCATAAGCGTTTTTATAAACGAAAGTTCGGAAGGAGTAAAGCTTGCAAACGCGTTTAAATACACTCCGCCGCAGTCAAATCCGCGGCTTTGCAGATAAAGCGCGGCGCGCGTCAAATTGTCATCCGAATTTATAAATCTGCCGGATAGAGCTTCTTCAAATTTTCCGTAAATTAAGGCGGTTTCCGAAAGCTTTGATTTTAAAAGAGAAGGGCGCTCTTTATCCGCCGCGTTCTTTAATGCTTCAGCGGAAATACCGTAGCGCTTCATTTCGCTTATAAGCGCCCGGACGGCGCGAGCTCTGTCCGTGTCCCTCCCCGCAAGAAGCGTGAGATTTTTTGTTTCCTTATTTATTATGTCGCACAAAAGCATTGTTTTTCCGCCGCAGTCAATATGGGGAGATGCGGCACCGTCTGCCGTTTTGAGAATATCCCGCGCAAGCTGGTTAAAGCTCATAACGCAGGGTCCCTCGGCGCCGAACACACCGAGACGGCGCGCAAGAATTGCTTCATGCATGTGAGAATATTGCTCCGGAACAATTATATAGGTTCTTTTTTTTATTTCCGCAGCGGAGGCTATACAGTAATCCGTTTTGCCGCTTCCGCTTCTGCCGTATATAAATCTTAAAGACATTTTCTATCTCCTTTCGGAACGTATATATAAAGTTTATCATTTTTCGAAAAAAACGTCAATAAAAAAATAAAATGCAAAAACAGCGGGTGCAGCAAAACAAAACCGTTTTACCGCACCCGTAAAATTCGTAGAGTATCCAACTATACGAAATATAAAATCTATTGTAATTATAGCATAATGTTACAGTAGCTGTCAATATGCAGCAAAAAGTTTAATCATTTTAACGAGATTTTTTTGTTTCACACCGCTATTTTTATTCTTTGATACAATTATTTAGGGATAAAAAAGTGAAAATGATGGTTATAAGCCGTCAGAAAAATTGTCATTTGTAAGGAGGATTTTTATATGGCAAGACGAGGCGAAAATATTTACAAAAGAAAGGACGGCCGCTGGGAAGGTCGTTACATAAAAGGAAAGGATATAAACGGCAAAAATAAATACGGTTATTTATATGCAAAAAGCTATACCGAAGTTAAAGATAAGCTGAACGCAATAAAATCACAGCCAAATATGCTTTATCAAACGCAGACTGCAACAAAAACACTTGCTCAGATGTGTACGCTCTGGCTTGATGAAAGCAAAACGCAAATAAAGCATTCCACTTATGTAAAGTATTATAATATCATTTATAATCACATTATCCCGTCAATCGGAAAACATAAAATCAATTTTCTTGATACTGCTTTAATTCGCCGGTTTGCGGACGAAAAACTCACTGCCGGAAAATTAAACGGCTGTGGTGGTTTATCCCCTAAAACCGTAAAGGATATTTTATCGGTTTTGAGATTGGTTATTATATATTCAAACAATATGGGTATTATTTGCAATTGCAGGCTTGACAGCATTAACATTAAATCCGGTGATAAAAATATTGAGGTGTTGAGCAAAAGTCAGCAGGACAAACTCACATCATATCTTGTAAATAATTTTAATAATACAAGTTTGGGAATTTTGATTTGCCTTTATACCGGCATCAGGATAGGTGAAATATGCGCATTGAAATTTGACGATATTTCAATGGCTGATAAAACCGTTCATATACGCAAAACTATGCAGAGAGTTCAAAACTTTGCGCCGCTGAAAGAAACAAAAACAGATGTAATTATATCAACACCCAAAAGCAAAAGTTCCGTCCGAGATATTCCTATGCCGGAATTTTTAATAACTGCGATTACAAAAAATAATATGTATGTTCCGAAAGCATATCTGCTTACGGGAGAATTGCACAGTTATGTTGAGCCGAGAACGCTTGAAAACAGATTTAAGAGGTGTATTTGTTCCTGTGGAATTGCAAATGTATCTTTTCACACGCTTCGGCATACTTTTGCAACCCGCTGTGTCGAGTTGGGATTTGAAACAAAGAGCCTGAGTGAGATTTTAGGTCATTCAAGCGTTAATATAACTCTTAACAGATATGTTCATTCGTCAATGGAGTTAAAGCGTATGAATATGGAAAAACTGAATTTATCGCCGTCAATTTTTTAGTCCGTAAAAGAGCCGCAAACAAGTATTTATATTGTGTTGCGACTCTTTTTTCGTATAGTTGGATACTCTACGAAAAAAGCATCAATGGGAATATTATAAAACATTCTAAACAGTAGCAAAAATAAAAACGATGGTCTTAATTTGATGCTGTCCAAAATAACAGAAAGGATGGATAAAATGAACAATTTAACGGTCAAAAACCATTTAAGGTTTACCGAACGTGAACGGGAGCATTTTTCCGACCCTGTTCAGACTGCGCAATGGCTTTTGGGAAAAGTCATTTGCCGAAAATTACCTGGCGGTGAGGTTGTGCGTCTGTATATCACCGAAACGGAAGCGTATGAACATGACGATGAATCATGCTATGGGCATGACGGCAAAAAAACCAAGGCGAATTCTCCGCTGTTTGAACAGAGCGGCACATGTTGTGTTTTCGGCGGCATGCTGCTTATTTCCTGCGGCGAAAAAAACAAAGCGGACAATGTTCTGATTCGCTCTGCCGGAAATGAGCGGACTTATTACGACGGACCGTTTAAAATTTACAAAGGTTTGCAGCTGGGTAAAGAGTTAAGCGGTATTGACCTTTTAAATAACAGAGATATGTGGCTTGAATATCCCGCGGAAGAAAAACCATGCTGCAAAATTTCGCGCGTCGGTCTTTCCAAAAACAGACGCGGCAGTAATTTGAATCACAGATTTATCATTTTATAAGGAGAGTGTTTTTTAATGAAAAAACTAACAGCGTTGTTGCTTGCATTGTCGCTTATCTGTACACTGTTTTTTCCGGCAGCCGTTTTTGCGGAGGAATCGGATTTTACAATCGAAAACGGTGTGTTGAAAAAATATAACGGCTCCGGCGGAGATGTTGTCATTCCGGATAGTGTTACTCAAATTGTTTCCACTGCTTTTGAGGGTTGCTCCGGACTAACAAGTATTACTATTCCGAGCAGCGTGAAAAATATTTCTACTTCGTTTAATGGTTCGTTTAAAGACTGCACAAATCTGAAAGAAATATCGGTTGATGAAAAAAATGGCTACTATTGCGCATTGGACGGAATTCTGTTTAATAAAACGAAAACAGAACTTATATGCTGTCCGGCAGCAAAAGGACTAAATAAATATGACATACCGAACAGCGTGACAGAAATAGCCCGCTATGCATTTAAAAACTGCAGCAGTTTAACAACTCTGAATCTCCCGGACAGTGTGACAAAAATAGGTTTTTATGCATTTGGAGACTGTAGCAATCTAACGGAAGTGAACATACCGAACGGTGTTACTGCTATTAATGCATTCACATTTAACGGTTGCAGCAGTTTAACAAGTATGAATCTCCCTGACAGTGTGACAGAAATAGGCTCCCGTGCATTTAACGGTTGCAGCAGCTTAACAAGTATGAATATTCCCGACAGCGTGACAGAAATAGGCTCCTGGGCATTTGAAGACTGCAGCAATCTAACAGAAGTGAACATACCGAACGGTGTTACTGCTATTAATAATTCCACATTTAGCGGCTGCCGCAGTTTAACAAGTATGAATCTCCCTGACAGTGTGACAGAAATAGGCTCCCGTGCATTTAACGGTTGCAGCAGCTTAACAAGTATGAATATTCCCGACAGCGTGACAGAAATAGGCTCCTGGGCATTTAAAGACTGCAGCAATCTAACGGAAGTGAACATACCGAACGGTGTTACTGCTATTAA
>ERZ1034952.1694-NODE-1694-length-17444-cov-12.623383_pt1 | contig 17444 bp, 16 predicted proteins | sample MGYA00520625_ERZ1034952 | MGnify/ENA primary metagenome ERZ1034952 (study PRJEB33766, sample SAMN09781773) | gut metagenome | biome: gut microbiome | host: Homo sapiens | place: Madagascar | study: EMG produced TPA metagenomics assembly of the PRJNA485056 data... | reverse complement strand
AAGCGTATAAGGAGATTTTACATAATGAAAAACAGTGTATTTTTTATATATTTACTCATACTCGCGGGCTCCACATATCTGATCCGCGTTATTCCTTTTATCGCAATAAAAGAAAAGATCAACAACAGCTTCGTGCGATCTTTTCTATACTATATTCCGTATGCAGTTTTAACCGCCATGACTATTCCGGCAGTGTTTTATGCTACTAACTGGTGGGTTGGTGCCGCAGCAGGGCTTATCGCGGCAGTGATATTTGCATTAAAGGGCAAGGGGCTTACAACCGTGGCCGTGGCTTCCTGTGTGGCGGTATTTGTGGTAGAGCTGTTTCACTAATCAACGAACAGCCTATGCATGTATCCGGAATGATGGAATCTTTATTTTAATTTACCTTCTCCTGTCTATGTCACTGTCACTGTAATAGCGTGCCTTGCTTGCATACATTCTCCTGTCAGCTTCCTTCGCAATATCGTGTACAAACTCCCAGTCTTCCTCCAGACTGCTTACACAGCCGTATGAGATGGTCATCGAATCGACTAATTTTCCTCTCCATTTTGCCATGCTGCTGTCGAAATGCTTTGTCATTGCATCAAGCTCGTCCGGCTTTTGTGTGATTATCACAGCAAACTCATCTCCGCCTATTCTGTACACCCTGCCAAACTCACCAAAGCTTGCCTTCATGCATGCTACGGCTGCGCAGATCATCTCATCACCCGCAGCATGTCCATATGTATCGTTTACATGCTTTAAACTGTTTAAATCAAGTGATATATATATCCACTCTTTTTTCAAAGTAAGCTTATTGATATCTGTCTCATAGGCATGTCTGTTCAGGCAGCCTGTAAGCTCATCGGTATTTGATGTATACAAAAGCTTTTCTTTCTCATATTTTTCCTTCATAATCTTTGAAAACATATACGCCATGCAGCATGATGCGAGTATCAGATATATGCCCACTACAAGCATTGCCACTACGCTGTTCGTCATATAAAAGGATCTTTCAATGGTGACAGCCACTATATATTTGTCACCTTTCCTGATTACACATCTGCAGCCGGTACCGTTTACGCTCACCTGCCTTACTATAGGCTTATCGCTTTCCTTAATATCTGTTGGAATGCCTAAATCGTGAAAGGTTTTTCCTATTTTATCACAAGCTGTGGCTCCCTTAATCAACCCCGTGTCTGCATCTGCCACATATATTTCCATGCCCTTGTACACAGGCATGTCAGAAACCACTGTAGATATTTCATTCTGCTTCAATTCATCCAAGAGCCTCTGTGGCTTCAAGCCCACCTGTACCATCATTGTACCAGCCTCATTCCAGGTGATGGCATACATCATTGCCTTTCCCTCTGATGTATTCGGTGTGACATCCTGACACATCGTAAGGCTTTTATCGGTGAGCATTGGTTTAAAATATGACATCTGAGTCCCCGAATCAAAGCTATAGCCAAAGTATTTTGGCACGCTGCCGCTGGTTATACAACCTGTTTCATCAAACAGATGTATCTCATCTACCGACATCAGCTTTGCTATCTTTTGCAATTCCTCCACATCATTTTCTACCTGTGGCTTTGCATCTACGATATATGACACTGCCTTTGCCCTGACTATATAATCGTCCTTTAACGATTCTATAAGCTCCTCCTCACTCTGGTCATTTTTATTGAGCACAGTGACAACACGATCCAGAAGCACCTTTGATAGCCTATATGCATTTGCATCATTTACATATTTCAAAATTCCCGCCTCGAGGAGCAGTGCTACTACGATTACTGCAACTGAGACCATTGCAAATCTTCGCTTATTCTTCATATCCAAATTATACCAAACTTATGCTGATTACGCTATATTTTTCTATAAAATTAAGGACCGCAGGTCACCGCCTGCCGGGCAACGCACATACTCCCCGTAAGCTACGCTGCGCGGCTAAGATTCTGTACGAAATTATGCTTGAAGGGTTTCTATGCTTGACGAAACCGTCGAAACGCGCCATCCGTGGCGCGGTTCTCCTCGCCCCTGCATCCATGCAGGAGCGTTTCTGTGCTTCATGGCATAATTTCTATAGTATCTAAGCCGTTTCGCTATTCGCTTACGGGGAGTATGTGCGTTGCCCGGCAGGCGATGACCTGCGGTACTTGCTCTTTGCTAAAACTCAGGTAGTTTATTGTGGCTTCGGTATCTGACAGTCAACATACAGGATATGGTTTATCAACCAGTCTGTGAGATACTTGAGGATTCCCATGATCTGCTCATCCTGATCTATCTCCTCATCACTGTGATGCTCAATGAACTCATCCAGCTTTTGTACAAATTCCATATGCTGAACCTTCTGTGTAAACATCTTCTTGTAATGGATTGATTCCATATACTGCTCCTCGTCAGCAAAGTGCTTTACCGTGTAGTCGCGCAGCTTCTCCAATATGATATCCATCTTATCATATTTATCCGGTGTAAACTCATCATGCAGCAGTTCATATGCTTCATCTGCATATTTAAATAACTGCTTGTGCTCTTCATCAATCATATCTATTCCGATATAATATTCTGGTTTCATTTCATACATAATTTCATCCTTCTTTCTTATGTAGTAATATATCAACTTTATGTTTTATCATTAGCAATACTTTGACATTCCACCCCAAATGACTTAAGGTGTATAACGTAAACAGGTTGCTGGGCGACTATTTCAAGCGCCAGAACCATAAAATATAGTACTGCCGGTCACATCGCAGTGTGGTCGGTGATAACCGGACAGTCATTAATTTATGGATTTTATATGCTTCCGGTTGTAGATCAGATGCAGATACATCGCATCGTGGGCACGGACGGCATCGTGGGCAGCAATTGCATCTGCAATTTCACGATGAGTTTCGATAGCTTCATCATGCATGGTGAATTTTGCAGACTCACTGATCAGAGGAATTGAACTGTTGATGATAGGAACCAGCTTTGGAACAACTATATTTTTGCTGCTTAAGGCAATAGCAGTATGAAATGCTATATCCTTTTCTGTGTGATTTTTATTTGCAAGAAGGAGCTTTTCGGCATTTTCACATGCAGTAAGGATATTTTTTATATCTGTCTCATCTGCACGGATAGCGGCCATGGCTGCTATGGATGGTTCGATTAGAAATCTGATTTCCATCAGATCTTTAATCATCTTTTGTTTATCTTCAATAAAGGTCAGACCGAGGGGATCATCAATCATCCCGGGAGTGGCGGAAACATATGAACCGGAGCCCTGGCGTATGGTGATTACATTACGTGATGAGAGTGCTCGCATAGCTTCACGCAGAGAGCTTCTTCCGACATTCAGCCGTTCACACATTACGGTTTCGTTCGGAAGCTTGTCACCCGGCTGCAGGTTTTCATCCAGTATGTATTTGATAATTCTCTCTGTAATCCTTTGGGAAAGAGTTTTTTCTTTGGAATTTTGCATGTGATTTGCCTCCTGTTGCCCAATGCCTTGATGTTTAGTTTTTCTGTTCGTTTAAATATTCTTTCAAATATTTCATTGGCATTCTTTTTGTCTGTAACTCCCGAAAAATATTCCTTATATCACATAGTTGTTTAAAAACACGCCTTTTTCGCATGGTCTGCCATACAGATATCCCTGCATATAATCTACATGGATTTCTTTCATTGCGCAAGCCCACTCTTCCTTCTCAATTCCCTCAATGCAGATTTTTATATTTACACTGTGAACCATCTCTATAATCTTTCTGAACAGCTCATAGTCCTTCTCCCTGCTCATCGCCATTGCCGTAAAATCCTTATCTATCTTTACATAGTCCGGGTTCATCTCACTGATATAGCGAAGATTTGAATAGCCTGTTCCAAAATCATCTATTATAAACTGGATATTATTCTCATCAAGCTTTTTCCTGAAGCTGCAAAAACATGGCGTCATATCCATAAATCCACTCTCTGTCATTTCGATACAGATTGATTCAGGTCTCAGATTGTTTGCCTGGATAGCAGTAAGGATTTTATTTGCCATACTTCCACGCATAATCTGTATATATGATACATTGATATTTACCCTGAAATCCGCAATATACTGCTGCATTTCACGGCACATTTTTGCTGCTTCGTTCAATACAAACTCTCCAACCGGAATGATGAGCCTGCTCTCCTCCAGTAAAGGAATAAACTCAACCGGAGAGATCATTTCATCACCCTCATCCGAATGCATGAAAAACCGTAAAAGTGCCTCTGCACCGATTATTCGATCAGCACTATCTAAGATAGGCTGGTAATATACCTCAAAGCCTTCAAAATCATTTACAGTTGCGCTACGAAGCGCACTCAGGATGGTATTTTTGCGCAATGACGCTTTATAATCCTCTTCCTCGAAGAAATAAAGGCTTCCTCCGCCTCTTTTTTTTGCGCATTTTAAAGAAAAATCCGACTTTTTCCTGCACTCTATTGCTCCCTCTGCCAGTGTTGATATATCTGTCACTCCGGCAGAAACCGAAAAGATTGATTTATAGTTTTCATCAACTATAAACTCATCAATTTTTTCACCTATCCTTTTGAACAACTGCACCACCTCATCCTGTGATTTGCTCAACATATCCACAAGCATATACTTGTCTGTAACAAGATGATATATTTTCTGACCGCCTGAGAGACAATCTGCTATGCATTCAGCCACTCTTTTAAGTATGTAGTTGCCATATATCTGTCCATGAACATTATTGATCATCCCAAAATCGTCAATCCCAATCTGTATGAAATAACCTGACAGCTTCTCTTTAGTCTGTGAATAGATATATGACGCCATCTCCTTTTCACCTAACAGCCCACTGATATTGTCAGCCCTCTGCCTGGTTCCTGTCTCATTCATACAGCCGATAATATAGTGCGGTTTCCCCTCATCATCATTGATTACCTCCCCACGACAGTTAATCCATACCGGTAAATTCTTCCCGCTAATCAAACGACATAGCACGTTGTATCTTTTTTCTTTTCCATCACATATTTTACGCTTGTGATTTTCGAGCAGCTTACGGTCTTTCTCATAAACCAATGTACGAAGATGCTTTGTTGCATCATTCATAAATTTATCAGGAAGCATAAAACGATCTACCGCTGACTGTGATATCCTCAGTGTATCATTCTTCAAATCTATAATATACAGATAATCATCCATACAAGGTGCAATTAAATCAATCATACTTCCTGTTTTCAGCTCGTCAAGTATTTTATATGCATCAAAAGCCATTATTAAATTTCACCTTCTATTATATTACTCTTCAATGTCTGAGATTTTGAATTTCGCTATCATTTCACTCAGATTTTCTGATTCACTGCTCATCTGCTGGCTCGCAGCCGCACACTCCTGTGATGTTGCTGAATTGGTCTGTACAACATCATTGATCTGCTCAATTCCTTCGTTAATCTGCTTGATCTCACTGGTCTGGGTCTCCAGTGTATCAGCTATATTAGTCACCTCTTTTGTAATCACCTTAGAGTTCTCTGCTACTTCTTCAAGCTGTGAGGCTGTCTGCTCTGCAATATTCATGCCTTTTTCAACAGCTTGCACAGATGTCTCTATGAGCGCAGCTGATTCCTTTGCAGCCTGTGCACTTTGATCAGCAAGCATATTTACCTGATTTGCCACAACCGCAAAGCCTTTTCCTGCCTCCCCTGCCCTTGCCGCCTCAATAGAAGCATTTAATGCAAGCAGGTTGGTCTGTGATGCAATCTCATTAATAGTTGATATAATCTGGTCAATCTGTTTAGAGGCTTCGTTTATTTCATGCATAGATGCAACCATCTCCTGCATCTTTCCATTGCTTTCCCAGATTGCCTCTCCAAGCTCATCCACTTTTCCACTGATTTCCTTTGCACTCTCTGAATTCTGCTCCACCTGCTCTGAAACTCCCGCAACTGTCGCTGTCAGTTCCTCTACAACTGCAGCCTGATTGGTTGCACCGTCTGCAAGGTCATTTGAGCTTGCAGCTACCTGCTCTGCCGCACTTGAAACCTCGCTTGATACATTCTGGATTCCCTTTATGGTGACTGCCATACTTTTTTCAAATTCCATAAATGAATGTAAAATACCTACAAAATCGCCTCTCCACTCTACTTCCGGCTGTGCATCAAAATGTCCGTCCGCAAAGAGCTTCATCGACCTGTCTATATCATCCACATATGAGCCGAGAATACGGATAGACTTTCTCATGCTGTGTGCCAATCTACCGATTTCATCCTCTGAACGGTAATCAAGTGTGCTGTGAAGATTTCCTTCTGTCAGCTCCTTTGCCACATCCTCAATTGCATGTAATGGCTCAAGGATTGTATCAAGCACGATCTTTCCTGTTCTCTTTGTCAACTGCCATGCACATATCAGACAGACAATGATGACTATGAGTCCGACTGCAGCACATACATATGTTCTTACAACTGCCTGATGGCTTCTTTCGTCAGCCAGCTTGTTGATTTCCTTTGCAAGCTCAACAGTTTTATTTAACTTTGGTGTACACTCATTGATAATCTGATCAACAGCCTCATCCTTCTGTCCGGCTTTAATCTTATCCATGATTGAGTATCCGGTATTCCCCCAGTCAGAAAGAGCCTTTGAATATTCATTATACTTATTCTCCGGAACAACACCTGATTTTTTTATTATTTTTAACTGCACATCAACATCCTCGAGCAAAGCTTTTGCACTCTGCTCATAGTCGTCATATGTTGATTTGTCAGGATTAAGTGCCATCTCTCTTATATCTCTTGCCGCTGCAGTTACATTTATTCTGCATACCTTAACCGCCTGATCAGAAGCATTTACCTTGTTTACATAGTCTAACATATTGAAAAACAACACACCAATGACCGCAATCGAAAGCAGTCCCGAAATAAGCATCATGGTAATAACCATTCTGTAACCATAGTTGATCCTTTCACCCAAATGCATGTTTTCCAATTTGTTTTTCATCGTACCTTTTTTTGAAGACATAGTTTGTTATTTCCTCCTATCTTATGATACCTTTTGACCATTTAATCATATTATTATTTATACTCAAGTCCGAATTCATCAGATGAATTTAGTATAGTACTATTTTTCTAAGGGCACAATACTATATTCTTAATAATCTTTATGTGAATCTTTCTATTAAATATGTGGTTTTGCACAAAATGGTAAGATTTTTTCGTAATTTTCTCAAAATACATATGATGATTTTTATCTTGTTTTATGTAATGATGTAAGTCCCGGCTGCCCGACCGGCACACACAGCTCCCCACGTGCTACACTGCGCTGCTAAGATACTGTACGAAATTATGCTTGAAGGGCTTCTATGCCTGACGAAACCGTCGAAACGCGCCGTCCGTGGCGCGGTTCTCCTCGCCCCTGCGTCCATGCAGGAGCGTTTCTGTGCTTCATGGCATAATTTCTACAGTATCTAAGCAGCTTCGCTATTCGCACGTGGGGAAGCTGTGTGTGCCGGTCGGGCAGCCGGGGCTTACAGTTATATATTCAAGAAAAATCAGCTCAGAAGTGAAAATGCAAATACCACGATGCCAAGTATTACAAGCACAATACCTGTGGCACGGTTTAAGGTTTTCGCGGATGCCTTGTTTGCAAAGACCGCTGCAATTCTCGCCCAAAGGAGTGTAAATGCAATACATAAAAGCAGCACAAACCAGTCCGGTTTTCCTCCGATGGCAAAGTGTGAGACAGCTCCTGTAAAGGCTGTAAATGCCATGATAAATACGCTCGTTCCGACTGCAGTCTTAAGCTCATAGCCAAGCACTGATGTGAGGATGAGGAGCATCATCATACCGCCTCCCGCACCTATGAAGCCACAGATAAATCCGATAAGCACACCACAGATTACTGACTGGATGGCTCTCTTTTTAGCTGAAACTCCCTGCATGGCCTCCTTTGTTGTCATGACAGGACGGACTATAAACTTGATTCCGAGTAAAAATGTCATAAATACCGAAAAGCTGCCCATTGTTGCTGACGGCAAAAGACTTGATACATAGCTTCCAACAACCGTGAAGCATAAAACCGTGACCATCATTATAAGTCCGTTTTTCACATCAAGGTTCTTGTTCTTTCCATATGTATAGGCTGACACTGCGCTGGCAAGTACATCAGACGACAGGGCTATTCCCACTGCCATATACGGGTCCATTCCCAAAAAGGTAATGAGCATAGGGCTTATTACTGCTGCTGCGCTTAGTCCCGCAAAGCCGGTTCCAAGGCCAGCTCCCATACCGGCAAAAAATGTTACTATTATAGTTATTAATGTGCTCATTTATGTGATTTCCTCCTGATTATTTCATCCATATTATTCTCAAGCTGTTCCATAACAATCGTCAGCTGCTTTTTCTGCTCCTCATCTATCCCTGCAAACAGATCTGCTGTAAACTGCTGCTGTATACGCCTTCCTCTTTCAACGACAGTTTCGGCCTTTTTTGTACAGACAAGCTCCATCTTCCTCCTATCATTTTCTACAGGCTTTCTCTCCAGATAGCCTTCATTCACAAGCTTGTCAACATTTACAGACACAAGATTTGCCTTGATTTTTCTTATTTCAACTATATCCCTTGCCGTCTTATATTCCGGATTATTCGCCAGAAACATGAGTATATCAAAGGCTGTCTGTGGAAGCTTCAGCTCATGACACAGTGGTCTGCACTCATCGCTGTAGGTTCGCGAAATTTTCTCTGCAAACTCAAAGTTAAATTTCATATGTGATATTCCTTCTTTCCTTTTCCTATTTCGCTGTTATGTTATACATTTTTGAATTATTCATTTTTGAACTAATTATATATCCCTCTGTCATTTTGTCAAGCGATTATTGTAATTTATATCCTGCAATGCTATACTTTTGCATTATCAAATCTTATCAGAAGGCAGGTTATTACATTATGAGGCTTAAGGAGAAAAATCACTTTTCATCGCTCATGGGAATTGCCGTTTCGGCTGTCTGCCTGATATGCTTCGGTGCAGATTCGTTTATGATACCGACTATGGCGGCAATCGTGATAATACTGGCAATTTCAAGGAATAAATTATGACTATTACACAACAGATAATAACTATAGGGCTCTGCGTAGCAGGAACAATGCTCACCCGCTTCCTGCCATTTGCAATTTTTAATGAAAAAAGACCAACTCCTGCATTCGTGCAGTATCTCGGAAAATTTCTGCCGCCTGCGGTATTCGGTATGCTTGTCGTATACTGCCTCAGAAATGTGGATATAGTGTCTGCACCACACGGACTTCCCGAATTCATATCCGTGATTGTGACTGGTGCACTCCATATATGGAAAAGGCAGATGCTCCTCTCTATCGCGGTAGGAACTATCTGCTATATGCTGCTTATCCATATGATGATATGAGGGTCAAAAGGTATTTTTTATCTTACAATCATAGAGCTATCTCCACATTTTTGCCACAGAATGCAACTCCATATTTTGTTATTTCTATTATTCCTCTGTCTATCATATCTGTATCATAATTTTTATCTTCTATCTGCTGCAATGCCTCCTGGGCTGATGCAGCAAGCATTTTCTCTTCTTTGACCGATTTAAACTCCATTATAATTGCAGGCATTGATGAAACCTTTGGCTCCAATGTCAAATCAAATCTGCCATCACCTGATTCGCGGTTTGACCTGATATAATACACCGCAGACATCCCGGCAGATAAACCAAGCATCAGCCCATGATAAAAGCCTTCCGCGGCGCCATCAAAACTGCTTGCACACGTCAGCATATACTTTCTTAGAGCAGTTTTTAATCTCTCTCCGTCCTTTAGATAAAGAGCCTTTTCCAGCTCTGCCATCACATTTTGGGTCATATTATTTCTAATCCAGAATAATATTTCTGAATTATATACTCTTCTGATTTCCCGATTCGGAAGAGCAAGCTCAACAAATGTACCAAATTCTGTTTCTACTGCAGTATTTAGCGGCTTTAAATAACCGGAAACAAGAAGAAAACTAAATATGCTATCTGCACCATCTGTTATTCTCGGATATATCACATCCATATTTAATGATGTTTGCACTGATTTTCCCTGAATGAGTGAAATCAGATCATCCGCAATTTCAGGTGTCAATGATTTCATTATCTCTCGAATAATCTCATTATCAATTGTATTTGTCCAGAATGGTTTTGGCGTACAATCATTATTAAAGTAGTTTGCCACCGACCATGGATTGTATATGTCCGTATTTCCAAACCTATATCCATCATACCATTCCATTAACTGAGCTTTTTTATCAGTACAACCATAATAGTCAGCCATTACGCTAACCTCATCCGTTGTAAATCCAAAGTACTCACTGTATTTATCATCAAGCACCGAATTTACCACCAGATTATTCAGACCACTAAACAGATTTTCTTTAGAAACACGCAATATTCCTGTAAGCACACCAAATGCAAGCGCCGGATTATCCTTCAAGCCGCCTGACATAAAATTTCTCATAAAGGTTATTACATCATTATAAAAGCCCTTTGAATGCCCCTGCTGAATCGGTGTATCGTACTCATCAATTAAAATAACTACCTTACTGTGATGATACTTTTCCAGCATACGGCTCAAATACAACAGTGCTCTGGCGTATTCCACATCGCTTAATTTTCCCTTCTGCAGTCTGTTCAAATAATCACGTTCCACCTCATCACAAGCATCCCATGAAAAAAGCTCCTGATGCCTCATATATTCATCTCTTATAACAAGTCTTACAGCCTCTAAGGAGTCATTCCAGTTATCAAATTTTACATCCTTAAAGGTAATGTATATAACAGGATATGTGCCCTGTTTTTCACGATATTTTTCACCGCACGACCATATTTTTTTATCCCGAAAATATATAGAGCTGTCAGCATCCGTTTTTTCAAAATAAACCTTCAACATATCCATCGCAAGCGTTTTACCAAACCTTCTTGGTCTGGTAAACAGTGTGACTGTCGCATGGTCATCTATTAAATCACGGATTAACAAGGTTTTATCTACATAATAACAGTTTTTCACAGTATCCACGTACGATGTACTTCCTACTGCACACGGAAGTTTTTCATCCTCAAGGCGCTTTTCCCTCTGATAAGTATAAACCGATGTCTCCGGTATTTTCCATCTTCGTCCATCCTGATAAGCCCCAATGATTTCTCCGTTGTTGCACAGTCCTACCACTCTTCTTACAGAAATCCCTAACAATTCAGCAGCCATCTTACTTGAAATATACTTGGTTTCGGTCATTTTTACCCTCCATTCGGAAACACTCAGCTATTTATCGGAAATATTATAGCACTCTTCGGAAATAATATCAATTTTTTCGGAAATCAGCTATTCTTTGCCTATTTTTTGAGAACTACCATATATAAATGCTATTGAATATACCATCTATAAATGCTATTGAATACCTTGAAAGTATCCTGCAGTCATGGTATTATATGTAATTGGCGCTTTGTTGCACATTTTAAACACCGGCTAATCTACCGGTGATTTTAATTTTAATAACTAAAGCTTCGTACATATATAATGTAGAATTTTTAAATTAACAATCATTTACAATAGCAGGCATTATGCGTCAGGAAACAAATTCAGCCCCTGTAACAGAGAACAAGATGGGAACCATGCCTATCGGCAGACTTGTATTTAACATGTCTTTGCCTATGATGATTTCCATGCTCGTACAGGCACTTTACAACATCGTAGACAGTATTTTCGTTGCAAAACTTTCTGAAAATGCACTCACAGCTGTTTCACTTGCCTTCCCTTTGCAGACACTCATCATCGCTGTCGCAACCGGTACCGGTGTAGGTGTAAACGCGCTGCTGTCAAAGTCACTCGGTGCCCATAAATATGATGAGGCCAACAAAATCGGCATCAACGGTGCCGTACTATATGCATTCAGCTACGTAATATTTCTGATTCTCGGACTTACAATCGTAAAGCCTTTTTACCTGAGTCAGATTGGAAATGCTGATGCCGAAATTATGGATATGGGTGTGAGCTACCTGAGTACTGTTATGATTTTTTCATTTGGTATTTTTGCGGAAATCTATTTTGAGAGGGTGCTTACCTCTACAGGAAGAACTATTTTCAGCATGACCTCACAGCTTTGCGGTGCCATCACAAATATCATTCTGGATCCTATCATGATCTTTGGACTGCTTGGCTTCCCTAAGCTCGGTGCTACCGGTGCAGCCGTGGCAACCGTTGTGGGACAGTGCGTAGCCGCCGTTGTTGCTTTTGTCTGCAACCACAAATTCAATCATGAAATCAGCCTGAGCTTCAAGGGCTACAGCCCTGATTTCAAAATCATGGGAACCATTTATGCTATCGGTATTCCGTCAATCATCATGCAGTCTATAGGCTCAGTAATGACATATGCCATGAACAGAATACTTATCGGCTTTTCATCGACTGCCGCTGCTGTTTTCGGTGTTTATTTCAAGCTGCAGAGCTTCTTCTTTATGCCTGTATTCGGACTGAACAACGGAATCACACCTATCATCGCATTCAACTATGGTGCGCAAAACAGAAAGCGTATGGTTAAAACAATAAAGGTCAGCCTGATAACCGCATTCTGTCTGCTCTTCGTTGGCTTTGCCTGCTTTGAGTTCATACCACAGGTGCTTCTTGGAATGTTCAGCGCCTCTGACGATATGCTCAAAATCGGAGTTCCGGCACTTAGAATAATCGGTGTGCATTTCCTCATCGCATGGTTTTGTATTATCGTCGGCACAGTATTCCAGGCTTTAGGAAAAGCAGTCTTTTCTATGATTGTGTCAATCATGCGTCAGCTTGTGGTTTTAATTCCTGCAGCATACATCCTTTCAAAGCTCGGTGGACTTCACGCTGTATGGTGGGCTTTCCCGATAGCCGAGGTGATATCCTTTACTGTTTCGACATTATTCTTAATCAGGATTAACAGAACTATCATCTCAAAGATTCCTGATGGAAGCGATGTGCTGTAAGAAATTTTACTTGAGCTTTAAAATAATCAACAATAAAATCCGCTGCATTATATCATGTGCGTAATCATCTGATATAGTGCAGCGGATTTATTATATTTATGTCATATTTTCACATATTTCTGATTTCTTCGCCAGCTTGGTGCAGCTTATGAACCGACTCCATCTTGCGTATTATCTTGCGTATTTTCTTGCGTATTTTCTTGCGTATTTTCTTGCGTATTTTCTTCCTCTTTTATACGTATTTTATATAAAAAGTGTAATCTGCAGATACAAACCTCTTTTAAAAAATGCGATTTTGTGGTAAAATAGCAAAAAAGAAAATGCGATTTTGTAGTAAATTGTCGAAATAAAAAATGCGATTTTGTAGTAAAACACCAAAATAAAAAATGCGATTTTGTAATTTTATTAGGAGAATGTCATGTTTAAGCGAAAAATATATGATAAATTATTGCAATGGAAAAGAGACTCCGATGGTAAAACAGCACTCCTTATTGAAGGAGCCCGTCGTATAGGCAAGTCAACTATCGTAGAGTCATTTGGACGAAATGAATACAAAAGTTATATAATCATCGATTTCTCAACCGTCTCAAAAAATATACGCGAACTGTTTGATGATATTTCAGATCTGAATTATCTGTTTTTGCAGTTGCAGCTCCAATACAAGGTCGATCTCTATGAGAGAGAGTCTTTGATTATTTTTGACGAAGTACAATTATGCCCCCGCGCAAGACAGGCTATCAAATCACTTGTAAAAGATCACCGATATGATTATATAGAAACCGGTTCTCTGATTTCTATCAAAAAAAACGTACAGGATATACTTATTCCAAGCGAAGAGAGAAAGCTAAGCATGTATCCTATGGATTATGAAGAATTTTTATGGGCTTTGAATGATGAAACAACTATTCCCCTAATCCATAAACTATTTGATTCTCAAAAGCCCTTCGGAGAAGAGATTAATCGTAAATTGATGCGTGATTTCCGTCTTTATATGCTTGTCGGGGGAATGCCGCAGGCAGTTGATGAATATATCAAAACCAATAACTTTCGTAAGGTTGACGACGTAAAGCGTGATATTCTGAATCTTTATGAAGACGATTTCAAAAAAATAGATGCTACCGGAAAAATATCTATGCTTTTTGATGCAATTCCTGCGCAACTAAATAAAAATGCTTCGCGATATCAGGTATCAAGCGTACTGACAAACAATCGCGCCGATACTACACTTGAACTGATTGCAGAATTAAAAGACTCGAAAACTGTTTTGGTATCATACCATGCAAATGACCCAAGTGCCGGTATGTCAACCAACAAAGACTTAACCAGGTTTAAACTATTTTTGTGTGATACCGGGCTGTTTACTACATTGATGTTTAAAGACAAAGATTTCACAGAAAACATAATTTATGAAAAATTGTTAAATGACAAGCTAGGAACTAATCTAGGCTATCTTTACGAAAATGTAGTTGCACAGCTTTTAACATGTAATGGCAACGAATTATTTTACTATACTTTTTTTAATGAAAGTTCTCGCCATAATTACGAAATAGATTTTCTTATTGCCAAAAAAAATAAGGTTTGCCCTATTGAAGTAAAATCTAGTGGCTATAAAACCCATAAGTCCCTGGATGAATTTTCAATAAAATTTTCAAACCGTATTCTTCAAAAATATCTCGTATATACAAAGGATTTCTCAAAAGACAAAGACATACTCTGTCTGCCTGCTTATATGATTTCGTTTTTGTAAAAAGAATACTTTTTAAATATGATTTTAATACACACACTTATATGGAGGATTAAGACATGAAATTTATATCGTGGAATGTAAATGGACTGCGCGCATGCGTCCAGAAAGGTTTCCTTGATTTTTTTAACAGTATAGATGCGGATTTCTTTTGTATACAGGAGTCCAAGCTACAAGCAGGACAGATTGACCTTGACCTGCCGGGCTATCACCAGTACTGGAATTATGCCGAGAAAAAAGGCTATTCCGGCACAGCCATTTTCGCAAAAAACGAGCCATTATCTGTGTCTTACGGCATAGGAATTGAGGAGCATGATAAGGAAGGACGTGTCATAACACTTGAATATGACAATTTCTATCTCGTAACCTGCTATACTCCAAACTCACAGAATGAGCTGAAAAGACTGCCGTACCGTATGCAGTGGGAGGATGATTTCAGAGAATATCTTAAGACACTCGATGCCAAAAAGCCTGTCGTACTGTGCGGTGATCTGAATGTCGCACACAATGAGATTGACCTGAAAAATCCAAAAACAAACCGCAAGAATGCAGGTTTTTCAGACGAGGAACGTGCTAAAATGTCAGAGCTTTTAGGTTCCGGTTTTACCGATACCTTCAGATATTTTTATCCGGATGCCGAGGGTATATATTCCTGGTGGTCATACCGTTTTAAGGCACGCGAGAAGAACGCAGGCTGGCGTATCGACTACTTTATCACATCAAAACGCATCAATGATAAGCTGCAAAAGGCAGCGATCCATACCGATGTGCTCGGTTCAGACCACTGCCCTGTAGAGGTTGATATTGAATTTTAAATTTAAGGTTATGTACTACTTTTCAATATAGTTAAACCTCTGTATTTTAAATAATATTCTTGAAGCAATAAAACTTATGATTGATATGCCAATATTTAACCATACTGATATTATGTAGAAACTATCCTCTACATAATGAAACTTATCATCAGTTTCTGTAAATACAATTGGAAGAATATTGGCATATTGATTCATTCCTGTTGCCCCATCCACAATACCTATTGTCCAGGTTATATCATGACTTGCACTAACAACCTGAAATAAGCCATATGCCTGAGCACCTACTATTCCAACAAAAAGTGATGCCATTATTATTGCGCCAAATACAGAATTATTTATTTTCTTGATAACAAGCAAAAGCATGATCAGCAATGATAAAAATGAGAATATCGCAACCATTTTACTAAGTAAATATATCATTCCAACTTTTATTAAAGATTTCGCTGCATTATCCGGCAGAATAATCAAATAGCGTACCATACTAACAACGAAAAATAGTAACATATATGTTCCAAACACAATTGCTTTCATCCATAAAAGCCTATATTTACTAATCGGAAGTAAATGCAACATTCTATCTTTATTCAAATAAAAGAATGAAAACAAATCATAAATTGTCAGAAATACAATTCCTACCCATGATAGCATTTGCCATATTGAATAAATCATATCTACCCCTTCAACCATCGGTAATATATGCAAAATATGAAGTATATCTAATAAAAATTCTATTCCAAAGATTGTTCCCCAGAAATATTTATATCTCAAATATTCATTTTTCCAAATGCTCATCTTAATTTCTCCTTAAAAATTGTCTCAAGATCTGCTTTGTTTTCTTTTTTAAGACTTTGTACATTATCATGCAAAATAACTTTCCCGTCTTTTACCATGATAATGCTATCGAACAATGACTCTACATCACTAATTAAATGTGTGCTGATAAAAACAATACTTCCTTTTTTCCGCTCACTCTTAATCATTTCCATTATGTCATCCCTTGTCAAAGGATCAACAGCAGCTAATGGCTCATCAAAAATATAAACATCCGAATTTCTTGAAAGTGCAAGAACCATATGTATCTGTTCAAGCATACCTTTGGAACACTGGGAAATTTTCTGATTCAATTTTAATCCAAGTTTTCCTAACAATTTTGTAGCTTTATCTGAGTCAAAATCATTAAAAGCATCTCTATAATATTTTATCGCATCTTCTAATTTCATGTATCTATATATAAAAGGTTTATCCGGCAGATAAGAAATATCTTTAGCACAGATTCCTTTTACTACGCCTGTATAGTTATTTATAGAACCAGTCAATACACTTATTAATGTTGTCTTACCGGCACCATTTGGTCCAAAAATTCCTATAATCGAATTTTCTTCCTTTATCAACAAACTTATATCTTTTAAAATATGTGTTCCACCTAATGAAACATTCAAATTTTTTATTTCTATCATATAATTCACCTATAATAGGCAGAGTAAAGCAAATAATCATTTACCCTGCCTATAAATCTTTCCATTAAGTCAATTAGGATTTGTGTACAAAGAACCATGGTCCAATAATGCATGTTGGACTCTCTAGTGGAAGCATTTCTTCCATTTCACTTAAATCAATTTCATAATTTTTCATAATTAAGATTCTCCTTTGCTTTTAAATATTATTTTGTTTCCATAATATTACTTATGAACAAAGAACCATGGTCCGATAATACATGTTGGACTCTCTAATGGAAGCATTTCTTCCATTTCTTCAAGATTTATCTCATAATTTTTCATCTTCGTATACTCCTTTCCTAGTATTTATATGTAAATAGCAACAAGATGCTATTATCATATACATTACTCACTTAATTACTTATTATCATTGATAATGATTTATATACTGAAATCACAGCCCATAAAATAAATGCACATTTTGCAATTTCAGAAA
>ERZ1034952.1689-NODE-1689-length-17456-cov-5.475030_pt1 | contig 17456 bp, 19 predicted proteins | sample MGYA00520625_ERZ1034952 | MGnify/ENA primary metagenome ERZ1034952 (study PRJEB33766, sample SAMN09781773) | gut metagenome | biome: gut microbiome | host: Homo sapiens | place: Madagascar | study: EMG produced TPA metagenomics assembly of the PRJNA485056 data... | reverse complement strand
ACATCAACGACATCATGAACGCACACAACCTGGCTATGACCGCCCTGAACGCCCGCATGCAGCACGAGCGCAACTATGACGACGAGACCCTGGCCAAGCGCGGTCTGCGCCGTCTGGACATCGACCCGGCGCGGGTGCAGTGGAGCTTCGTACTGGACTTCTGCTGCCAGGCGCTGCGGAAAATGCACATCGGCGGCGACGGAAAGATGGATGGCTATCCCATGGACACCTGTGCCAACATAGCCGTCAGCTCCGAACTGATGGCCATCCTTTCCGTGGCCCGCGATCTGAAGGACCTCCGTGAGCGCATCGGCAGCATCGTTCTGGCCTATGACAAGCAGGGGAGGCCCGTCACCACCGAGGACCTGGAGGTGGCTGGCGCCATGACCGCCTGGATGCGCAACACCATAAACCCCACCCTCTGCTACACCGTGGAGCACCAGCCCGTGCTGGTGCACGCCGGGCCCTTTGCCAATATCGCCATCGGACAGTCCTCCGTCATCGGCGACCGCCTGGGGTTGAAGCTGTTCGACTATCATGTTACCGAGTCCGGCTTTGCCGCCGATATCGGCTTTGAGAAATTCTGGAACGTCAAGTGCCGTCTGTCCGGGCTGAAGCCCGATGTCTCCGTGCTGGTGGCCACCGTCCGCGCCCTGAAGATGCACGGCGGCGGCCCGGAGGTCACACCCGGCCGCCCGCTGCCGGAAGCCTATACGCAGGAGGATCTTGCTCTGCTGGAGAAGGGCTGCGCGAATCTGCTCCACCACGCGGAGACCATCCGCAAGTCCGGAGTCATCCCCGTGGTCTGCATCAATAAATTCTACACCGACACCGACGCCGAGCTGGCGCTGGTGCGCCGCGTCTGCGCGGCGCACGGCCTGCGCTGCGCCGTGTCCGACCACTGGCGCTACGGCGGCGCGGGAGCCGAAGAGCTGGCCCGCGAGGTCATGGCTGCCTGTGACGAGCCCTCAGGCCTGGACTTCCTCTATCCTGACGACATGCCCCTGCGCCAGCGGGTGGAGCGCATCGCCCGGGAGGTCTACGGCGCCGACGGTGTGGACTGGTCACCCCTGGCCCTGGAGAAGGCGGAGCGCTTCGAGTCCGACCCCAAGTACGCCGACTACTGCACCATGATGGTCAAGACCCATCTGTCCCTGTCCCATGACCCCACCCTGAAGGGGGTGCCCACCGGCTGGCGGCTGCCGGTACGCGATGTACTGGAGTACAGCGGCGCCCGGTTCCTGTGCCCCGTGGCGGGCAGCATCTCCATGATGCCCGGCACCGGCTCCGACCCGGCTTACCGCCGTGTGGACGTGGACACCGCCACCGGCGAGGTCCGCGGCCTGTTCTGAGGAGGGGGCCATGGACGATACCAACAAGACCTGCCGCGAATTCGTGGATATACTGTCCTCTGCCGCGCCCGCTCCCGGCGGCGGCGGAGCCGCCGCCCTCTGCGGCGCCGTCGGTGCGGCGCTCTGCGGCATGGTGGCCAGTCTGACCACCGGGAAAAAGACCTACGCCGCGGTGGAGGATGAGATACAGCAGCTGCTATCAAGCACGAAGGCTTTGCAGGAAGAATTGCTGGACCAGGTCTCCGCCGATGCGGAGGGCTTCCTGCCCCTCAGCCGCGCCTACGCCATCCCCAGGGACGACCCGGCCCGGCCCACGGCGCTGCAGGCCGCGTCTGTGACCGCCTGCGCCGCGCCGCTGCGCATCATGGCGCTGTGCGTGAATGCCCTGTCCGCCGCCGGACGTCTGGCCGACATCGGCTCCCGCCTGGCGGTGTCCGACGCGGGCTGCGCCGCCGCCATTCTCCGCGGTGCGCTGGAGGCCGCGTCCCTGAACGTGCTGGTCAACACGAAGACCATGACCGACCCCGTGGCGGCGGAGGAGCTGAACCGCCGCTGCCTTGCCCTACTGGCGCAAGGTACCGCGGAGGGTGACCGGATATTCCGCACCGTCCGCGACCGACTGATTTGACGAAAAGGAGGGACGTGCCATGGCCGTTCTGCTTACCGGAAAGCCTGTGGCGGACGCGCTGTCCGCCGATACCCGCCGCTGTGCGGAGGCTCTGTGCCAACGCGGCGTACAGCCCAAGCTGGTCATTCTCCGCTGCGGCGACAACGAGGCCGACGGCGCGTACATACGCGGCGCGAAGAAGCGCGGCGCCTTGTGCGGCGTGACCGTGGAGCTGTGCACCTTGCCCGCCGATGTCTCCGCCGCGCGTCTGGCTGATGCCATCGACGAGGTGAACGGCGATGCCGCCGTCCACGGCTGTCTGCTGCTGCGCCCGCTGCCGTCTCATCTGAGGGCGGACGAGCCCGCCCTCTGCGCCCGCTTGTCCCCGGATAAGGACGTGGATGGCATGACCCCCGCCAGCGTCGCCGCCGTGTTCACCGGTCAGGGCCGGGGCTTTGCGCCCTGCACGGCGCAGGCCTGCATGAAGATCCTGCACCACTATGATATTGACCCCGCCGGCAAGCATGCCGTGGTCGTGGGCCGCTCCCCGGTGGTGGGACGCCCGGTGTCCATGCTGCTCCTGCGGGAGAACGCCACCGTCACCGTCTGCCACACCGGGACGCCGGACACGGCGGCTCTGACACGTCAGGCGGACATCATCATCACCGCCGCCGGGGTCATGAACAGCCTTACCGCCGCCCATGTCCGCCCCGGTCAGACGGTGCTGGACGTGTCCATGAACTGGAACGGCGCCGCCTTCTGCGGCGATGCCGACCTTCCTGCGGTGGAGCCTGTCGTCGACGCCGTTACCCCCGTTCCCGGAGGCGTGGGCGCCGTTACCTCGTCGGTGCTGATGGCCCACACCGTCCGCGCGGCGGAGCACCTCAGCGGGGAGGTGTGCCTGTGAATCTGTTCACCCCCGCCGAAACGGTGGCCAACTATGCCGCTGCCGGCGTGGCCAAGACCCGACAGACCGGCCTTAGGCTCCTGCTGCTGGGCATCGCCGCCGGCCTGATGATCGGCTTTCCCGTCTGCGTCACAAATATGGCCACCTATACCGTCGCCAATGCCAGCGCGGTGCGTATCATCTCCGGCGTGCTGTTCGCCTTCGGCCTGGGCGTGGTGGTGCTCACCGGGGCCGAGTTGTTCACCGGAAATACCCTCATCGTTATCAGTCTGCTGGACAAGCGCGTGCGCCTGACCGCCATGCTGCGCAACTGGTGCATCGTGTACCTGGGCAATTTCCTGGGCGCGCTGGCGCTGTCCGCCATCTGCGCCCGCTTCGGCTGGCTGTGGGCGGGGGAGGGCGGCCTTGCGGCCTATACCCTCCGCCTGGCCCTGAGCAAGATGTCCATGCCCTTCGGCAACGCCTTCTTCATGGGTGTTCTGTGCAATATCCTGGTCACCATCGCCGTGCTGGTTAGCCTGTCCGGTAAGGACGTCACCGGCCGCATGCTGGGCGCCTGGGCGCCGGTCATGTTCTTTGTGGTGGCGGGATTCAGCCACTCTATCGCCGACATGACCTACTGCGCGCTGGGACTTTTCGGCAAGTCCGTGCCCGCCTATGCCGCCGCGGCACAGGCCGCCGGCGTGGACGTGTCCGCCCTGACCTGGGGGCGCTATTTCCTGGGCAATATGCTCCCTGTCACCCTGGGCAACATCGTGGGCGGCCTGCTGGTGGGCGGCACCGCCTGGTACTGCTATATGTACAAGAAAGGATAAACTTCTGCCATGAATATGTTCCTGACGCTGGCTTACCTGTTCTTCATCGGCTCCACCCTGGGCTGGGTGGCGGAGCTGCTGTACCGCCGCTTTCTCTCCGGCGCCAACCCGGAGCGTAAATGGATAAACCCCGGTTTCTGCGTGGGTCCCTACGTGCCCCTGTACGGCTTCGGCCTGTGCATCCTCTATCTGCTGGCATCCCTGGGCGAGAAGAACGGCGTGGACACAGCGGGGGAGAAGCTCCTGCTGTTCCTGGGCATGGCGCTGAGCATGACCGCCATCGAGTACATCGCCGGTATCGTATCCCTGAAGTTCATGAAGGTCAGGCTGTGGGACTACAGCAAGCAGTGGGGCAACATCCAGGGCCTGATCTGCCCGGCGTTCTCCGCCCTGTGGGCGGCGGTCAGCGCCGTGTATTACTTCTGCGTCCACCCCTATATTCTGGACGCGCTGGACTGGCTGTCCCGCAACCTGGCGTTCTCCTTCGTCATCGGCTTTTTCTTCGGCGTGTTCACCATCGACCTGGTCTACTCCGCCAAGCTGCTCTCCCGCATCCGCAAGTTCGCTGATGAGCACGACGTGGTCATCAAGGTGGAGAACCTCAAGTCCCACATCCGCCACCGTCAGGACGAGCTCCGGGAGAAGCACAACTTCCTCTTTGCCTATCGCTCCCACAGCGAGCTGCTGGAGCACCTGCGTGAAGCCCAGGAGACCTGGGAGCAGCGGCACAGCAAGTAAATATACTTTGCAGGAGGAACGCCATGCACATGACCGTTTTCTTCGCCAGCCCGCGGGGCGAACACAGCAACACCCGGGCGCTTCTGGGCCCGTTCCTGGATACCTGGCGTGCCGCCGGACACACCGCCGAGGAGTTCTCCCTCTACGACCTGCATATCGAGCCCTGCCGCGCCTGCCGCGGCTGCCAGCAGGACTGGGAGCGCCCCGCCTGCGTCATAGCCGACGATATGACGCCCCTGTTTGACGCCGTCCTCCGCAGCGACATCCTGCTGCTGGCCGCGCCCATCCACTCCTGGTTTTGCCCCGCGCCTATGAAGGCCGCGCTGGACCGCCTGGTCTACGCCATGGACAAGTACTACGGCGACCGAGGCAAGGGGCCGTCCCTGCTGTCCGGCAAGTCTATGGCCATCCTGACCACCTGCGGCTACCGCCCGGAAAAGGGCGCCGACCTGTTCATCGAAGGTATGCGCCGCTGGTGCAGGCACACGGATATGCGTTTCCTGGGTGCGCTGGCTGAACGCCATTTGGACTACGCCCATCCCTTCATGGACGGGGAAAAGGCCGCCCATGCCAGAGCCTTTACCGTGCAGCTGATGCAAGCGTGAAAAAAGACCTTCGGGCCCACGGGCCCGAAGGTCTTTTTATTTGTCGTCAGTGCAGGCCCTGCTGCTTCATCCATACGTCCATGACCACGCTGTGGGGGAGTATCTTCGTCAGGCCCGCCTGCGCCCGGGCCACGAACCCGTACTTGCATACGTCCTTGCCCCGTTTGGCGTCACGCCAGGTGCGCTTCACGATGTCGTCCGGGTCGTACATGGCCGCGTACTTCTTCACGATGGGTTCCTCGCCGGCCTTGATGGCCCTGTCGAAGAACGCCGTCTTTGTCCAGAACGGGCACACCGCCATGACGCCGATGCCCCGGCCCTTCAGTTCGCGGTTCAGCGCCCGGCTGAAGCTCAGCACGAAGGCCTTCGTGGCGCCGTAGATGTCGATGTAGGGGATGGGCTGGAACGCCGCCACCGAGGCGATGTTGATGATCTGCCCGCCGCGGGGCATGTAGGGCGCAGTGATCTGGCACATGGCCACTACCGCCTGACAGTTCAGGTCGGTCATATTCAGGTTCACCGCCAGGGGCGTGTCCAGCACGGCGCTGAACTTGCCGTAACCGCTGCAGTTCATCAGCAGACCGACCTCCACCGGCTCCTCCGCCAGCGCCGCTGCGTATACGTCGAAGCTGCTCCGGTCAGTGAGGTCCAGCGCCAGCGGCCGGACGGGGAAGGGGACGGTCTCACGTAGTACCTCCAGCTGCTCCCTGTGCCGCGCGATGACCCACACCTCGTCAAAGGTGCCGTACACATCCACCGTTTCCGCGAACCGCTTGCCCATGCCGCTGGACGCACCGGTGATGACCGCGATCTTCTTCATACCCTGTCCTCCTTATCTGTATCCCAAGGCCGCGGAGATCATCCCCGCTGTGGCCTTTACCTGTTCGATGGCCTGTGCGAACGACTCGCTCCGCACGCTGCGGAACATACCGATGACGCCCACGGTGTATGCCACCCGGTGCTCCACCGTGAACACCGGTGCGGAGATGGAGCGCAGTCCGATGCGGTATTCGCCGTTTTCAATGGCGTAGCCCTGCTCACGGCAGTGCGAGGCCTCCAGCAGCAGCGCGTTCACATCCGTGATGGTGTGGGGCGTGAAGGGCGTCAGCGCCTGTCTTTGCAGTAGCTTCCGCGCTTCGCTGTCCGTCATGTGCGCCAGGAATACCTTTCCCTGGGACGTGCAGTGCAGCGGCAGACGCGCGCCGGTATCCGACACGATGCGCAGGCTGTCCCGCGCCTCCACCTGGTCCAGGGTGATGACATTCTCACCCTGCCGTATGGACAGCATCACTGACGCGCCGGTCTGCTGCGACAGGTGCTCCATGTACGGGCGGGCCACCTGCGAGATGTCCCACGACCGCTCCACCTGCCGTCCGTACTCAAACAGCCGCAGCCCCAGCGTGTATTTTCCGTTGGAAGTCTGCGTCACCACGTCGTACTCCCGCATGGTGCCCAGCAGGCCGAATACGGTGCTTTTTGGATAGCCGCACCGTGCGGCCAACTCTGTCAGCGACAGGGCGCGGCCCTCACGGCTAAGCTCCTGCAATATCTCCATGGCCTTGGCCACGGACAGTATAGTGGTCCCGTCCGCCATGTCCTGCGCCTCCTTCCGCGTACTTGCTGGGTATACTTTATCGCATTTTTTTCCCAGCGTCAACCGCTTTTACTGCGGGAAACAGACACACAAAAAATGACCGCCCTGAGGCGGTCATTTTTTGTGTATCTCCTGTTACGCGGCGGCGTGAGCGTTCTTGTGCTCCTCCTTCATCTCGTGGCTGCGCTCCATCAGCAGTGCGCGGGTGGCGGAGATGGTGAACACCAGCGCCCAACCCAGGGTCAGGTAGTTGGCCAGCACGCGAATCTCGACGTCAGCAGCCGTCATCAGAAAGACGGAAGCTACGACCAGGACCAGGGAAACGACGGCGATAGCAACGTGGGTAGAAATGTTTTTCATGGTAACATCCTCCTTGAAAAAATTTGTATTTGGTTTATATTTTTTTGGATCTTTCTTGTGCTTTAGTGGATCTTGATTTGGATTTTCTTGTATCAGGCTCTTGCCTTCCTGTTGATGCTATAGTAGAATATTTCACAGGAAAAGTAAAGCTGTACTTTGTTATAAGGCTTGTAAGAAATACTAACAATAAAAAAAGGAGGAAAACTCATGGAGACCGCCCGCTGCCGCGCCTTCCTCGCCGCTGCCGAGACAGGCAGCTTTTCCCGCGCCGCCGAAGTTCTGCGCTATACGCCCTCCGGGGTGAACCAGCTTGTCTCCGCCTTGGAAAAGGAGGTGGGCTTCTCCCTGTTCAGTCGCAGCACGAAGGGCGTGGCGCTCACCGCCAACGGCCAGCTGCTGCTGCCCATCATCCGGGAGATCACCCACCAGGAGGACAAGCTATTTGAGCTGTCCGCACAGATGAACGGATTGCTGATAGGTACCGTCACAATCGCCGCCTATTCCAGCATCGCCACCCACTGGCTGCCCGCTGTCATACGCGCCTTCCAGCAGGATTATCCCCATGTGGAGATCAAGCTGATGGAGGGCATCTGGCAGGAGGTCTCGCAATGGCTGGAGGAGCGGGCCGCGGACATCGGCTTTCTCAGCTATCAGGACAATATGCCCTTTGAGTGGATACCCCTGGCGGAGGACCCCATGCTGGCGCTGTTGCCCCGCGACCACCCGCTGGCGAAGGCCGACTGCTATCCACTGCGGAACTGCGCCGACGACAGCTTCATCATGCCCGCCCTGGGCTGCGACGACGATGTGGAGGCACTCTTTGCCCGCAGCCACGTGCGACCCAATATCCGCTACACCACCATCGAGAGCTTTTCCGCCATGTCCATGGTGGAGCAGGGGCTGGGCGTCAGCGTCATGAACAAGCTCATCACCGAAAAGCGTATCTGTGACATCGCCATGATACCCATAGACCCGCCCGCCAGCATCACGCTGGGCGCGGTGCTGCACTCCCACGCCGACGCGTCCCCGGCGGTGAAGATGTTCCTGAAGTACGCTGTGCGGATGCTGACAAAAAGCGCGTCCTGAACCTATCGGAAAACCTTATACCCTTTCAGAGTTCCCCGCTTGCGGACAGCGCACCGGATAGGGTATACTTACTTTAAATAACAAAAGGGAAGGAGTGCCCCTACGGGGCGACGAAACCTATGGATAAACGTGTACTGGTCATAAATCCCGGCTCCACCTCCACCAAGCTGGCACTGTTCTGCGGGGAAATGAAGGAGTTTGACGCCACCGTCCGACACAGCGGGGAGGAGCTGCAGGCCTTCTCCTGGGTCATGGAGCAGGTGGACTTCCGCCAAGCCGCCATCGAGCGGGAGTTGGCCGCCCATAACGTGGACCTGACCACGCTGGACGCTGTCTGCGCCCGGGGCGGACAGATGCCCTCCTGTGCCGCAGGTACCTATGTGGTGGAGCAGGACATGGTGGACTATATGTTCACTGTGAAGAATGCCGCCCATGCCTCCAACTTGGGCTGTGTGCTGGCGCTGCACATCGCCGCGCCGTTGGGTATCCCCGCCTTTATCTGCGACCCCGTGGCTGTGGACGAGATGACCGACGAGGCCCGGCTCTCCGGCCTGCCGGAGCTGCCCCGCGTTATGCTGGGCCACGCGCTGAACTGCCGCGCCATGGCCATGCGCTGCGCCGAGACCGTTCTGCATAAGCCCCTGGCCGACTGTCGGTTGATCGTGCTGCATCTGGGCGGCGGCGGCTCCGCCCGGCTGTTCATCGGCGGGAAGATGGTGGACGGCGTCCGGGACGACGAGTGGATGTTTGCCCCGGAGCGTATGGGCGGTGTGAGCCTGCAGCCGCTGGTGTCCCTCTGCTTCTCCGGAAAGTACACCGAGCGGGACATCATGAATTTCATCCGTGGAAAGGGTGGACTTGTGGCGCATCTGGGCACCGCCAACGCCCAGGAGGTGGAGCGCCGCATCGCCGACGGCGACCAGCACGCCAAGTTGGTCTACGACGGGATGCTGTACAGCTGTGCCCGTGCCATCGGTGGCCTTGCGGCGGCGGCGGACGGCGATGTGGACCGTATCATCCTCACCGGCGGGTTGGCGCACTCCAAATATGTGGCCGACTACCTGACGAAAAAGCTGTCCTTCATTGCTCCCGTGGAGATCATGGCCGGTGAGTTTGAGTTGGAGGCCCTGGCGGCCGGGGCCATCCGTGTTCTGGAGGGGAAGGAGCAGCCCCGTCGCTTCGCGGACATACCGAGAGGGTAAGACGGCAGGCCGAAAACTCTTGACGGCATAAAAAATGACCCCGGAGGGGGTCATTTTTTATGCTCTTTTTATGCCGCACACCTGGTACATCTCGTCATCAGAGATCACCACGTCCACGTCCAGGTACGGCGCCATCAGTGTCTTCAGACGGTTCTCGTGCAGCAGACCGCAGGACACCGGCCTTGCGCTGCCGCTGTGGTGCGCGTCCAGGGCCGCACGGCTCATACCGTGGGCGATGGACAGCCGCCCACCGTCCTTTACCAGTCCCGCCAGCGTCTGTATCAGCACTGACGGGTCGGGGAAGTGGGGGAAGGCGTTGTACACCATCACCACGTCGTAGGGGGCGCCTGCCCGTACCGCCGGGTCGGCCTCCACGTCGCCGCAGAGCACTGTGATCTGCGTCCCGGCGGCCTTTTCCGCCGCCCGCGCCGCCATCTCCGGCGACAGGTCGATGGCCGTCACCTGCGCCGCGCCGCGGCGCAGATAGTCACCGAACAGTACGCCCGTGCCGCAGGCCACGTCCAGCACACGGCAGCCCGGCTGTACGCCGGCGTTGTCCAGTATCCGCCCGATAATGGTCTCGTTCCGGACCAGTCCCGCATCCCACTCCGGCGCCAGCCGGTCGAAGAACGCCTGTACATCCCGCTTGTCGATCATACCGCCGCCCTCAGTTGAAGAACGTGGCCGTATCGATTTTCTGATACCCGCCGAAGCTGTTGGGCATACGGTAGATGTCCTCCGCGATGCCCTTGCCCAGGAACGCGCCGGTGATCTCGTTGAGCTTCTCGGTCATGTCGATGTCCTCGAAGCGGTCGGGGTACGCGCACTTTCCGGCGAACCAGGCGTTGGCCAGCGCGATCTCGTAGTTGGTGTAGTAGGCATTGTAGGCCATCTCCAGATAGACCTCGCCGTTCTGCCAGGCCCTGCAGCTGTCGAATATACCGCTGTCCTCGGCGTACAGGGGCCTGATGTTCTTCACCGCCGCGGCGTCCATGAGCATGATGTCCATATCCGCGCCCAGCGCCGTGAACTTCTCCGCCTCGATGGGCTGCACGCCCTTGGTGCCAAGGTCGGTCACCACGTTTTTGATGTTGGCCACGCGGAAGGTGCTGTAGTCCTCCACCGTCATCAGGTGGTTGGTGGTGCCCCAGTTGCCAAGGCCGCAGATGTACACCGCGGGCTTGCTGTCCTCGGCGATGTCCACTGTCCGCGCCTGGATGTCCGCGGTCTCGGCCGCCACGAAGGCCAGCAGTTCGGCGGCGCGGGTCTCCTTGCCCAGTACCTGGCCCAGCAGGGTGACGGAACCGTTAAACTCCTCGCCGAACACGCCGTCCACGCCGGTGCGCAGGGTGACGACCGGCACGCCCACCTGCTGCTGCAGGGCGTCCTCCTTCTCCGTGTCCTCATACTCGGATATAATGAGGTCCGGCGTGCAGGACAGTATCTTCTCCGCCTCAGCCGCCTGGGCGTTAGGGCCGCCCACGCCGCAGGAGGAAAGGGCGGCGAAGTCATCGCCGTAGACCATCACATAGGGGCGCGCCACGCCGTCGAACATCTGCGGCCGCTCACTGAGGCTCATGTTGTCGATGTCCTCCACGCCGCACAGCAGGCTGACGTCGCCCACGTAGCTGTACAGCCGCAGGGCGCCCGCGCCGATGCATACGATGCGCTTATAGCTGCCGGGTACGATCTCCACCTGACGGCCGATCATGTCGGTCACCGTTACCGTATCCTGTGCAGCGTCGGTGTTGTCCGCCGCGGGCTTTTCACCGCAGCCGAACAGGCTCAGAGCCATCACCAGTGCAAGGGCAAGTGCCAGAAGTCTTTTAGTTTTCATCGTCATCCGCTCCTATCAGTAGTCTTTGTCCGTTGAGGTCCACCGCACGCATCCGTGCGCCGAATATCTCCCACACCGTTTCGGGGGTCAGGATGTCCCCGGTCCCGGCGTAGCGTATCTGCCCGTCCTGCATGAGGAACAGCTTGTCGCCGCACCGCAGCGCCTGGTTCAGGTCGTGCAGGGTACAAAGCACCGTCAGGCCCTTTGTCCGGGCCAGACGCTTGGCCTGGCGCAGTATCCGCTGCTCGTTGGCCACGTCCAGGTTGCCCGTGGGCTCGTCGAACACCAGCAGCCGGGGCTGCTGCGCCAGCGCACGGGCGATGGCAACCTTCTGTTTTTCGCCGCCGGACAGCGTCTGTACGTTCCGGACGGCCAGCGCCGTCAGGTCCATGTCCGCCAGCGCGGCCTCCACCGCCGCACGGTCGGCGGCACCGGGCTGCACGCCGAAGCGGCTCACCCGTCCGGCCAGCACCGCGTCGTATACACGCAGCGCGCCGAATTCCATCTCCTGGGGCACGTAGGCCGCCACCTGCGCACGCTGGCGCCGGGGCATACCGGTCAGCGCGGTGCCGTTGAAGGTGATGCGCCCGCTCTCCGGCGCGCAGAGGCCCAGCAGCGTTTTCAGCAGGGTGGTCTTGCCGCAGCCGTTGCGGCCCAGGAGCACGCCCACCTGGCCCGCGTCCAGGGAGAGATTTACGTCGTTCAGCACCGCGGGGCCCCGCCGCTCATAGCGGAAGGTCAGGTGCTCCACGTTCAGCATACGCGGCCCTCCTTCCGCCCGAAGATCAGCGCCAGGAAGAACGGCGCGCCCAGTAGGGAGGTGATGGCGCCCACCGGCAGTGCGGAGCCGTTGCCGATGCTGCGGCTAACGGCGTCCGCCGCCAGCAGCAGCGCGCTGCCGCAGAGGGCGGAGGCGGGCAGCGCCCACCGATGGTCATGGCCCACCAGGCGCTTCACCGCGTGGGGACAGATGATGCCCACGAAGCCGATCATGCCCAGGAATGCCACGCATACCGCCGTGATCAGCGACGCCAGCAGCAGGGATACCCACCGCAGAAGCCGCACGTTCACGCCCATGCTGCCCGCGGCGTCCCCGCCGCTGAGCAGCGCGTTGTAGCGCCAGGACAGCAATGCGAACACTGCGAGGCCCGCCGCCGTTACCGCCAGCATGATGAGGTCGGAGCGGTAGGTGGCGCGTCCTAAGTCGCCGAAGCTCCAGATCACGGCGGCGGACAGGCCTACGTCCGTGGCGTAGAACTGCAGGATCGTGGTGGCCGCCGTCCACACGGAGCCCAGGGCGATGCCCGCCAGCACCACCACGTTGGGGGAGAAGTCGCGCAGCCGGCACAGCGCCAGCACGGCGACCACCGACCCGGCGGCGAACAGGAAGGCCATGGCCGATGTGGCGAAGGGGTCCGCCCCCGCCGTGTAGCCGGTCAGGTTGTTGCCTGTGGACAAAAAACCGCCCGCCAGCGCGATGATGGAGAGGTTTGCGCCGAATACCGCCGCATTGGATACGCCCAGCGTGGCGGGAGAGGCCATGGGGTTGCCCAGCACCGTCTGCATCACCAGGCCAGCCGCGGACAGTCCCGCGCCCGCAATGACCGCCGCCAGCAGACGCGGCAGGCGGATGTACCGCATGATGCGCACGGCCGCAGTCTCGCCCCGGCCCGCCAGCGCGTTGAGACATTCCCGCACCGACATCCCGGAGGAGCCCACCAGCAGCTCGATGACCGCCAGTGCCAGCACCGCCAGCACCAGCGCCAACAGGACCGCTGTTTTCTTTTTTTGCAAGGTGTTTCCCATGCGCGGCCTCCCAAGGTCCAATATGTTGTATCATACCCCATACCGCCCCGCGGTGCAACCCGGGGAGGGGGTTCCGGCCATGCAAAAATGTCCATTTGTTACGCTATTTTGTCCGGTAAAAAAGCGGCTGTCCCCCTTGACAGCCGCCCATCCCTGGGCCATACTGTAGCTATCAGAGTTCTTTATAGGTGGTGTGCCCATGGACATACAGAAATTACAGGCGCTGGCCGTCATTGAGGAGGCCGGCAGCTTCTCCCGCGCCGCAGAGACTTTGGGCTATTCCCAGGCCGGCCTTACCTACATGATGAACAGCCTGGAAAACGAGATCGGCCTGCGGCTGCTGGACCGCAGCTACAGCGGCGTCCGCCTCAGCGAGAACGGCAAGGCGCTCATGCCCAAGATACACCGGCTCCTGCAGATATACGACTCGCTCAACGGGGACATCCGCGCCTGCAAGCGCTCGCAGGAGTCCACGCTCCGGCTGGCCGCGCTGGATACGGTGGCCACCCGCTGGGTGCCCTCCGCCGTGGCGCGGCTGAAGGAGGAGTACCCCCACATCACCGTCAGCGTTATCTCCGGCAGTCCCATGCAGGTGGACAACTGGCTGCGGGACGGCAGCGTGGAGCTGGGCGTCACCGACAGGCGCTTCACCGCCGGGGAGCTGGACTGGACGAAGCTGTGCGACGACCCGTTCCTGGCCGTGCTGCCGCCGGACAGCCGCATTCCCGACCCCGTGCCTGTGACCTATTTTCAGGGGAAGCCCCTGTACGTGCCGGACTACGGCACCAACACCGACACCACCCGCGTGTTCACCCGCGCCGGAGTGGAGCCCCTCTACACCGACGACCGCATGAACAACCGCTCTGTGCTGGCGGCGGTGGCCGCCGGGCTGGGAGCCACCGTGTTCTCCCGGTTGGAGCTGGACCACTACGACCAGCAGAATCTCATCGTCCGCGCGCTGGAGCCCGCCTGCTGCCGCGAACTGGGCGTGGCCATGCGTCCCGCGGTGAAGAACAACCCCGTAGCGCGCTCCCTGCTCCGCGCCCTGCGGCAGGTGGCCGGCTCTGCAGAATAGGTAAAAAAGAAACGCCCGTGGGGGCGTTTCTTTTTTGCTTAGACAAAGAAGTCGAACCGGGGATGGTCCTTCATCACGGTACCGGTCTCGATCTGCAGATCCTCGCCAAAGTATTTTTTCAGCAGGGCGACCAGCTCGTCCGCCGCCGCCTGGACCTCCGCCGCGTTCACGTCGGAGAAGCCGTCGATGGGGAACAGGATGGCCTTGGTGCTCTCCGTGATTTTGCCGCGCTCCGACTGGCGCCAGGTCCAGCGCCGCGTGCGTATCTCGTGGCCGCAGGCGTAGACCGCCTCGCCCACGTCGGGGGCTTCCTCCTCCGTGGAGCCGAAGGGGATGAACGTGTCACCCTCCTCTGCCAGACGGACGTCCAGCCCGCCCTCGATGCTGTCCAGATCGTGGGCGCCCATGGGCAGGCGGTGCTTGATGGACACAGCGTTGCCCAGATCCACCGCCGCGTTGATATGGGGGAAGCCCTTGCCCTTGGCGATACGAGTCAGCAGCGCCTCGATGGAGCACATGAACTTGTTGGGGTTGATACCCAGGGCGGTAAACGCCGCCCGGTAGGGCAGGATGTCCTCCGTTTCCTTGGGCTTCTTGCCCGTGAAATATGTCTCGCATGCGGCCACGTTCCCGGCCAGCATTTCCTCCAGCTCCGGGATGTCGTGGGTATTGTCCAGTCCGCGCACCGCCACCGCGCCGAAGCAGGCGTTGGGCAGCTTGTCGAAAAATTCCTTCGATACCTGGTAGTACATGGCGTTTCCTCCTTGTTCATAGTCTTTCTCCGCCCTCTCCTGCGGGGGAGGGCGGGCTATATATTGTGATGATGTGGTATTCTAACGCTTTAAAGGGTAAAAAGCAAGCCTTTTTATCTCTGCTCCCGGCCCAGCTTCAGGCCCAGCTCAAAGGCCTGACGGTTCAGGGGCAGCAGGGCGGGCTTCTTGCCCAGCTTGTGCTCAATGGTGTTCCACACCACGTCCTCCGGCACCACCTGGGTATAGCCGATGTACACGCCCAGCATGATGATGTTCAGCACCTTGGCGTTGCCCAGCTCCAGCGCCAGCTCCGTCACCGGCGCCTTCACCACCTTGATGTCCTGCCGCTGGATGTCGCTCTTGACGATGGAACTGTTGATGTACAGCGTTCCGCCGGGCACCAGCTTGTACAGGAACTTGTTGAGGCTGGGATCGTTCATCACGATCAGGTCGTCCATCTGATCGCCCAGGGGTGCGCCGATGTCATCATCGGAGATGACCACGTAGCAGTTGGCGGTGCCGCCGCGCTGCTCCGCGCCGTAGGAGGGGAAGAACGTCACATTTTTGTCCGTGGAATTGCAGGTGGCCTCCGCCAGGAACTTGCCCAGCGTCATCACGCCCTGTCCGCCGAAGCCGGCGACCATCAGATTCCGTTCCATCACACGCCCTCCTTATCCTTGTCGCGGATGACACCCAGGGGGAACTCCGCGAACATTTTTTCCTCCAGGAAGCCCAGGGCTTCCAGCGGCTCCAGGCCCCAGTTGGTGGGACAGCTGGTGACGATCTCCACCAGGGAGAAGCCCTTGCCGTCCAGCTGGTTCTGGAAAGCCTTGCGGATGGCCGCCTTCGTCTTGTTCACATTGGCGGGGTTATTGCAGCTAGTGCGCTCCAGGTAGTAGGGCGCGGTCAGCTGGTTCAGCACCTCGCACACGTGCATGGGGTAGCCATGCTCCTTGGGGTCGCGGCCCTTGGGGGCGGTGGTGGCCTTCATGCCCACCAGGGTAGTGGGGGCCAGCTGTCCACCGGTCATGCCGTAGATGCCGTTGTTCACGAAGATGACGGAGATGTTTTCGCCGCGGTTGGCGGCGCTCATGGTCTCCGCCAGGCCGATGGAGGCCAGGTCGCCGTCGCCCTGGTAGGTGAACACCAGAGTCTCCGGGTTGCTGCGCTTGGCACCGGTGGCCACGGCGCAGGCACGGCCGTGGGCGGCCAGCAGATAGTCGTAGGTGAAGTAGTCCATACCCAGACCGCAGCACCCTACGCCGATGGCGCAGGCGCATTTGTCCAGCATGTTCATCTCCTCCAGCACCTCGCCGATGAGCTTAAAGATGGTGCTGTGCATGCAGCCGGGGCAGAAGCCGTCCACCATGTCGGGCCTGATGCCCTTGGTCCTTGCGTATACCTTTTCCATGTCCGACCCCTCCTTTATCGTTCCAGCAGCGCCTTGGCGGCACTGATGACCTCATTACGGCCCATGATCTCGCCGCCCGCGTGCAGACAGGTCTCGATGGGGCAGCGGTCGTTGATGGCCAGACGGATGTCGTCCACCACCTGCGCGGGAATGGACATCTCCACGTCCAGAATGGCCTTTACCCTGTCAAAGTCCAGCCCGGCGAATTCGCCGGAGGGGAAGGGGAACAGCGTCTTGGGGCGGATGAAGCCCACCTTGTACCCCTCCGCGCGCAGCAGCTTCACCGCGCTGCGGGCGATACGGCCGCAGATGCCGTAGCCGGTCAGCACCAGCTCCGCGTCGTCCAGATACATGGTCTCGGCCTCGGCCTCGCTCTGCCAGCTGAGGTACATGGCCTCCGCGTCGCGGCAGGTCTGCTCCTGCTCCTTGGTGGCCCAGCGGCCTGCGGCCACCGTGCCCCGCGGCTCGGTATAGGCGTCGTGTCCCACGGCGGAGCAGGGGCGCAGCGCGTCCTTCAGGGCCTTGACCTCCTCGGCGGAGCGCTCCGGCGGGAGTTCCACGGGCTCCATGATGGTGCCCATGACGCCGTCGGTGAGGATGAGCACCGGATTACGGTCCCGCTGGGCGTAGTCGAAGGCCGCGTAGGTCATGTCCACCGCCTCCTGCACCGTGGCGGGGGAGAACACGCGCATCCTGAAGCCGCCGTTGCCGCTGGCCTTGGTGGCCTGGGTGTAGTCCTGCTGGGCGGGCTGGATGGTGCCAATGGCCGGGCCGCCGCGCTGTACGTTCACGTACACCATGGGCAGCCGCGCGCTGGCGCAGAAGCTGATGCCTTCGCTCATAAGGCTGATGCCGCAGGAGCTGGAGCTGGTCATGGCGCGGGTGCCTGTGCCCGCCGCGCCGTACACCATGTTGATGGATGCGACCTCACTCTCGCCCTGTACGAAGCTGCCGCCCACCTCGGGCAGACGCCGCGCCAGGTACTCCGGTATCTCGTTCTGTGGGGTAATGGGATAGCCGGCAAAGAACCGGCAGCCGCTGCGCACCGCAGCCTCCGCAATGGCCTCGGTGCCCTTCATGAAAATTCTTGCCATGTCGCCGCCTCCTTACTTGTACACTTCGATGGCCGCGTCCGGACACATCCGTCCGCATATCGCGCAGCCGATGCAGTTTTCCGGGTGTGCGGCCACCACGAACAGGTAGCCCTTGGAGTTGACCTCGTGTCCCACGGCCAGCACGCCCTTGGGACAGAACTTCACGCAGTAGCCGCAGCTTTTGCAGCTCTCTGCGCGGATGGTGACTTGCGGCA
>ERZ1034952.1687-NODE-1687-length-17463-cov-8.906997_pt1 | contig 17463 bp, 16 predicted proteins | sample MGYA00520625_ERZ1034952 | MGnify/ENA primary metagenome ERZ1034952 (study PRJEB33766, sample SAMN09781773) | gut metagenome | biome: gut microbiome | host: Homo sapiens | place: Madagascar | study: EMG produced TPA metagenomics assembly of the PRJNA485056 data... | reverse complement strand
ATAAAAAAAGCATTCATCCGCCAAAAAACGCACCGAATGCCGCCGGATGCCCCATTCCCAGCAGGAACCTGAACTGAAATTATATGAAAACATCAATTTCGACCCAAAAAAACAAAAATTCGAGATTGCAAGATTCAGGCTTATGTGTTATCTTGTAAAAAGAAATCATCTTCTTAAATAAGGAATAAAATATCTATGCGGCTTGGTGTTCTTGAGCGATCGGCGGATAATCCTGCTCAGCAGTATCGGGAATACCGCCGCGTCAGGAACGAATGGATGGAGCTGGAGGCGCCCGGCAGCACTCGCCCGGAGGAACCGGATTTTCTCTGCTTTCTGACGCATTCCCCCAAAACGGTGGTTTATGATATTTCCCTGCCGGCTTCCCTGAAGCGGAGCGTGGAGCGTGAGGTGCTGTTCGGTGAGCTGGCGGCGCTGCTGCCGGTTCCGGCGGAATCGGTCTGCTGGTTTTACCGGAATTGCGGCAACGGCCTGTATCGTGTGTGTGCCGTGCACCGGGAGGAGATCGTCCGGCAGCTTGAATTCGCGGCCTCCCGGTCGCTGAAATTCGACGCGCTGATACCGGCGGCGCTGGCCGATACGCCGGAAACCATTCTGCAGGTGATTCCGGGAGAAGCACTGCCGGGAAAGTACCGTCCGGTCCGCTGCCGCAACCTGAAAAAGCTCTACTTCGTTCTGCTTGCGCTGACGGTCGTGCTCCTCGGCGTGAGCGTCTTTCGCCGCTATGACGATTTTGCCGGAGAACGCAGGAAACTTGCCCGGATTCGCTCCCTGTGGGAGAAGGAGCTGCGCAGTGAACGGCGGCGGTTCGGAGAGCTCTCTTCCGACCGGGAGCTTCTTGCTGCGCTGCGTGCCGCGAAGCTCGATACGCCGCCGGTTTCTCCGGTACTCACCCGGCTGACCGGCGAACTGCCGAAAACGATGTGGGTGACCAATTATTCGCAGAACTACGACTCCGCCGACCTGACGCTCTCCGCGTCGAAGGACGAACCGGGACTTTACAACCAGATCGGGGAAAACAGAAATTACGCCATCGTGAACCTCCGCAAAAGCCGCGGTTACAACGATACGGTATCCTTCTTCGTCAAACTCAGGATCAAGCACTGATGGACGCGCTTCCGCAAAATTGGAAACCATACCGGCCGCTGATTCCGGCGGCGGCGCTGCTGGCTGCGGGAGGCTGGCTGCTCTTCGGCTCCGGCGGGAAACTGCCGTTCACGTCGGAAGTGATCGGCAGTGAATGCCGTCGGCTCGAAGTTCTGCGGAAAAACATTCTCGAGCTGCGCGAACAGAACCGGCAGCTTGAGGCGGAAATCCGGCCGCTGGCGGCGATCCGCGCCGGAGCGGCGGCGGAAGAAAAGGAGGCCGCCGCCGAAAAGCTGCGCGAGTCGGTCGAACGGATCGCGGCGGCTTCCGGAGCAACGGTCAGTTCCCTGCGCGAGATCCAGCATCTGCCGGCGGCGGAAGTCTGGAATATCTGCATCCTGAGCTTTTCCGCGGAGTGTTCGATTTCCGGTTTGCAGGAGTTTCTGGCCGGTGTCGACAACCATGAACCGCGTCTCTACTGGAGGAACCTGACCTTACGCCCCGACAATACGAATGCACCCGCCAAAGTCATGCTCGACGGGCAGCTTGCCCTTCTGCATATACCGGAGGAGGAGGAATGAAAACCCGCTGGATCGTCCTTCTCGCCGACGGACTGCTGGCGCTCGCGCTGGCGTTCGCTCTGCTGGCACTGGCCTCCGGCAAACCTGCTCGCACGGGTGAAACATTCGAACTGCCGGCTTCTCCGGCCACGGCCGGCGTCGGACGCCACGGCCCCATCGCCGCGGAACTGTCCGGCGGCAACCTGTTTCATCCGCTGCGCGGGTCCGCCGTGCCGGAGGGGCAGAAGAAAGCGGCAGTCCAGACGCCTGCCCGTCCTCAAACGGCGGGAAAGTTCGAGCTGACCGGCATCTTCTTATTCGGAGACGTGCGCGGAGCCGTCATTGTCGGCGCCGTGCCGGCGGCGGTTCCGGCCGGCAAAAGCAGGGCGAAACCGAAACGCATCTGTCGCGAAGGAGAACCGGTCGAGGGCGGATACATCGTTCAGGAGATCGGGACGGACCATGTCGTCCTGGCCCGGGGAAGTGAAAAGCAAATATTGCCTTTACGAAAAAAGCAGGAGAAGAAACCTTGAGCAGATTCAGGAATGCAGTTTGCCTGCTGCTGTGCTACGCGCTGATCGGTCCGTTGTTCTGGGGATGCGCGACTTCCCCGAAAGATTCGTCGGAGCAGGAGCGGGAGAAGCGGGAAGCTGAAAAACGGCGGAAAGAGTGGTTCAAAAACGCGGACGGCAAGCCGATTTCGGAGCAGCGTTCGATCGAACACGAACTGCTGACGGAGGAGCCGTCCGCCTTGTCGGACCGGAAAAAGCCGGAGAATCCCTATCCCATTTACACGGAGCGTGAAAAAACGGAGGAACCTCCTGTCACGCCGCCGAAGGAGCGTTTCGACGGCCGGGAGAAAATCAAGGCGGAATTCGACTTCAACGGCGCGGCGGTTGCAGACGTCATTCCGGTCTTTGCGGAACTGCTGAGATTCAACTACCTGCTCGACGGCAAACTGAACGGCACGGTGACGCTCTCTTTGAAGGACGAGCTGACGCGCCGGCAGCTCTGGGAACTGTTCCGGCAGGTGATGCAGACGTCGAACATCTACCTGACAAGGCAGGACAACATGATCCATTTCCGCCCGGTGGAGGCGATCGCGCAGGCAGCGGCGGGGGACGGCGTGAGTTCCGATGCGGAAGTCGCGCTGTTCCGGCTGAAGAACATCGGGGCCAAGGAGACCGCTTCGCAGATCGGGCAGTTCCTGTCGCCCGGCCTGAAGCCGGTGGAACTTGAGGAGCGCAATCTGCTGCTGGTGGTCGATACGAAAGAGAATCTGCGCAAGGTCCGGCAGATCGTCGCGCAGCTCGACCGTCCGCTGCGGCAGGGGTGGGCGAAGATGGTGATTCCGTGCCGGAACATCGATGCTTCGCGCCTGGCGAAAGAGGCGGCTGACGTGCTGCCGGTGCTCGGTTTCCCGGTCGCGCTGAACAGCGACAAGCCGCGCCCGGAGGAGATTCAGCTTACGACCGTGGAGCGGCTGCAGATCATCGTCGCCTCGGCCGCGAACTATGAGGCGCTCGAAGAGCTGGGCCGCTGGATCAACATCCTCGACCAGTCGGAGACGGGCGACCAGGAGCGGATGTTCATCTACAACATCCTGAACGGCAACGCCGAGGAGCTGGTCAAGGCGCTGGCGGTGATGTTTCCGGTCGAGGGGGAAACGCTGACGGCTTCGACCGGCAGTTCGGGCGGTTCATCGTCAAGCGGGAGCGGCGAACTCTTTTCGTCGTCGTCGTCCCAGGCCTCCACGTCCAAAACGACGACGCAGTCCGGCTCCGTGAAATCCGCCGCAAAAACCGGCTCCAAAGAAGAGGGGCCGGCCAATCTCTTCGAGGTTCCGGTCAAGGTGTTCGCGGACGCGGTGAACAACCGGCTCATCATTCGCACGAAGCCGCGCACCTATACGATGATCAAGGCGCTGCTCGGCAAGATCGACACGATTCCGCCGCAGGTGCTGTTTCAGGTGCTGGTGGTGGATGTTTCGCTGAACGATTCGGTCAAGTTCGGCGTGGAGTTCATGATGAAGGGCGGTACCGGGAACGTCACGACGCAGGGCGGCACGAATTTCTCCGGACTCGCGCCCGGCAGCGGCCAGGACTCCCAGAGCGGCGGGAAGTTCTGGGTTTACAATCCGAAGAACCCGAATCAGAAATTCGGTTACATCAACGCGCTGGCCGGCAAGACCAATGTGAAGGTCATTTCGAGCCCGCAGGTGCTGATCGCATCGAACAACGAAGCGAAGATCAGCGTCGGCAGCAAGGTGCCGATCGTGAATTCGGAGATCACGAATACGCAGTCGATCATTACGAACAACACCGACGCCTCGACGAACCTCGTCCGCAACATCCAGTATCAGGACACCGGGGTGATCCTGAAAATCACGCCGAAGGTCACGCGCGGCGGCCGGATCGCGATCAAGCTCGCGCAGACGGTTTCGGAGGCGGATTCGAATACGGTCTCCGACATCGATTCGCCGGTGATCAAGGAGCAGATCATCGAAACCGCGATGTCGCTGCGCGACGGGCAGACCATCATCTGCGGCGGCATCATCAGGGAAAAGAGCACCGACAACCTTTCGACGCTGCCGGGTCTCGGCGGAATCCCGTTCCTGCGCAGACTGTTCGGCGACACCGACATCTCGACCGACCGCACCGAAATGATGATCCTGATCACGGGTTATATCGTCAGCGAGGATTCGCACCTCGAGGAACTCGTCAAGCGGTATGAACAGGCGGTCGATGCGCTGATCGATTTTCAGACTCCCGCCGGGCAGCGGAAGCGCAAGATCGATCAGAACAAGGGGCTGGTGGAGTCATGGTTCATCGAATAGAGGAACTGAAACGGGCCATTCAGGAACGCTGTCCGGAGTACGGCGAACTGTTGGCGGAGGGCATGGCCCCCGCCGATGCCGACCGGGCGCTCGCGGAACGCGGCGCGGTCAGCGAAAACGACCTGCTGGCGATCTACAGCAGAGTTCTGGGCGTGGAGCCGTTCGACGAAGAGAACTTCCGGCAGCCGGAGCGATTTGACGGCATCAGCGAGGAATACCTTGTTAATCAGGAGCTTCTGCCGTACCGCTGGGACGACGAAACGCTTGAGCTGCTTGCCGCATCGCCCTACGAGTGGGAGCGTCAGGCGTATGAGCTCAACGCATTTTTCGGCCGGCAAGTCACCTTCAAGCTCGCCCGCCGCAGCCTGATCGAGCGGATGACCGCGAAGGTCTATCAGGAAACGGAGGAGGAAGAGGAGCGGCACTTTTCCGGCGACGACGAACACAAGCTCCGGCAGCTGGCCGGGGAAGCGAAGATCGTCCGGCTCGTGAACGAAATGCTGTCGCAGGCGCTCGAACGCAATGCGAGCGACATCCATGTGGAGCCGGAGGAGACACAGCTGGTGATCCGTTTCCGCATCGACGGCGTGCTGCATGAGTACCTGAGTCTGCCGCTGTCGGACTACCCCGCGATCGCGTCGCGCATCAAGCTGATCGGCGCGCTGAACATCGCCGAAAGCCGCCTGCCGCAGGACGGGCGCACGAATTTCCAGATCGGCCGCCGCGAGATCGACATCCGCATCAGCACGATTCCGATCATGAACGGCGAGAGCATCGTGATGCGCCTGCTGCGCAAGGATGCGATGAAGTTCGACCTGCGCGAGCTCGGCATGAACGAAACGCTGCTCGGAAAGTTCGAGGAGCTGATTTCGATTCCGCACGGCATCCTCCTCGTGGTCGGGCCGACCGGTTCCGGCAAGACCACCACGCTTTACAGCGTGATGCAGCAGCTGAACGACCGCAAACGCAAGATCATCACGGTCGAAGACCCGGTCGAATACCAGCTTCCCGGCCTGAGCCAGATGCAGGTGAATCCGAAGATCGGGCTCTCGTTCGCTTCCGGGCTGCGCCACATCGTGCGGCAGGACCCGGATGTGATCCTGGTCGGCGAGATCCGCGACCGTGAAACCGCCGATATCGCGATCAATGCGGCGCTGACCGGGCACCTCGTGCTTTCGACGCTGCACACGAACGACGCGGTCGGCGCGATCACGCGGCTGTCGGATATGGGCGTTGAGGGATTCCTTGTCGCTTCGGCGCTCTTCGGCGTGCTTTCGCAGCGGCTGGTGCGGCGGGTCTGCCCGCACTGCCGCGGCGCCGGAAGCGGGCCGGCCGGGCGCTGCCGCAACTGCGGCGGCAGCGGCTACCGGGGGCGGACCGGCATCTACGAACTGCTGCGGATCGACGACGAGCTGCGCGGCGCGATCGTCGCGAAGCGTCCGAGCGGCGAAATCAACGAGATCGCGCGCCGCAACGGCATGATCCCGCTGCTGGAGGACGGACAAAGCAAGGTGGAACAGGGAATTACAACCGAGGCGGAACTGCTCCGCATCGCGGCGGGGGTGTAGTGCGATGCCGAAACTGCGTTATGCCGTCCTGACCGCCGGGGGAGCCCGGAAAGAGGTCGCGGTCGATGCTCCTGACGATGCCGCTGCGCGCCGCCGGCTGCGGCGGCAGGGGCTGATCGTGGTCCGCGCCCTCGGGGAGTCGGCAGGGAAAGCCGGGCGTTTCCGGCTGCGGCGCCCGCCGCGCTTCGACGTCTACGCATTTACAAGCCGCCTTTCCCCGCTGCTGGCGGCGGGGATTCCGCTGGAACACGGCCTCGCGGTGCTGGAGGAAGGCGGCCGCGAGGAGGAGCGCAATGTCGTGCAGCGGCTGCGGCGCGGCCTTCACGAAGGCAAAAAGTTTTCGCAGCTCACACGCGAGATGCCGGAGTGTTTCCCGCCGCTCTTTTCGGGACTGATCGAAACCGGCGAGGAGTCCGGCTGCCTGCCGGAGGTCACGCGCGAGCTGCGCCGTTTCCTGAAAGAGAGCAAGGAGTTCCGCGAATTCGTGCTTACCAGCTCGATTTATCCGTCGATCGTTGTTTCGGTGACGCTGCTGGTGATCGTGCTGCTTTTCACGGTGTTCATTCCGCGCTTTGCGAAAATTTTCGAGGAGCTCGGGCGTGAAATGCCGTTCCTGACCCGCACGATGCTCGGAGTCGGCAACTTCATGCAGTCGGTCTGGTGGATCTGGCCGCTGCTGATTTTCGGGCTTGTGCTCCTGTACCGGAAAAGCCGGCGGCCGGGGCGGCTGAAAACCGCAAAGGACCGGCTGCTGCTGCGGTTGCCGCTGCTCGGCGGAATCGTCACGGCAATCCAGACCGGCCGTTTCCTGCGCACGCTCTCGATCATGGTCAAAAACCACGTGCAATTGCTCCCGGCAGTGCGCATTTCACGCAAGGTGATCGAAAACGACCTGATCCGCGACAGTTTCGCGGCGGTGGAGGACCGCCTGCGCGGCGGCAGCCGGCTGTCGGCCATTCTCGGCGCGAGCCCGTATATGCCGCCGGGGAGCATCGCGATGCTGAAGATCGCTGAGGAGTCCGGCGAGATCGGCGAAATGCTCGAACGCATCGCCGAGGAATCGGAGGAGGATATCCGGGTGCGGGTCAAGCGGCTGCTCGCCTTCCTCGAACCCGGAATCATTCTGGTGCTGGCCGGGGTCGTGCTGCTCGTGGTGCTTTCGATCTTTCTTGCGATCATGGATATGAATGTCATCAAATAAAGGAGGTATCTCTATGAATTCCAAATGTTTCACCATGATTGAAATGGTCGTCGTGATCGTGATCATCGCGACGCTGGCGGCGGTCGCGACGCCGATGTACTTCAACTATGTGAAAAGCTCGCGCGCCGGCGCCGCGAAGATGCAGATCGGCATTTTCGAGCAGTGCATTTTCGACTACCGCGTCCATATGAAAAAACTCCCGGCTTCGCTGGAGGATCTGGTGAAAAACAACTCCGGCAGCAAGCGCTGGAAGGGGCCGTACCTGAAAGGCGGCGTGATTCCGCAGGACCCGTGGGGCAACGACTACATCTACAAAAAGCCGGGCGACCACGGCGAATTCGACATCATCAGTTACGGCGCGGACGGCCAGCCCGGCGGCGAGGACGAGGACGCCGACATCGGCAACTGGACCGTCGTCGAGGAGGAATAACCCGTTGCGCCGCAATCGCTACACGCTTGTCGAGCTGGTCACCGTCACCGCGATTCTGCTGGTCGTGCTGGCGGTCGGAACCGCACGGCTCAGCGTCGAGCTGCTCGACGGCGGGCCGTATCAGAAGGCCGAACAGCTCCGGCGCATCGCGGCGCTCTGCCGCCGGCAGGCGGCCGCGACCGGCAAGACGTGCGCCGTCGAGTTCGATCCGGCGAGGCGGCGGCTGTTTTTCGGGAAAGAGCAAGTCACGTATCCGCAGGAATTTCATATTCTGCGCAACGGAGAGGAACTTCAGGAGCCGGGCGTTGTGCTGCGCTTCTTCCCGGACGGCGGCGCGGCGGAGACCGCGCTCGCTTTCGAGCGCGACGGCGAAACGGCGACGTTGCGGATTTCCCCCCTGACCGGGAGCATCGTGATCGATGAAACGGAATAAGTTCACTCTGCTTGAGGTGCTTGTGGCGCTGGTGATCCTGACGCTCGGCATCGCGGGACTGCTCTGGCAGTTGTCGATTGCGGCGAACCGCGCGGCGCGCAATGCCGAAACCTGGGAGCTGACGCACGACCTGACCGCCGCCGCCGAATATCTGCTGCTGCACGGACCGGAAGCGGGGCTGGATGAGACGCTGTTCTCCGGCGAATTTGAAATCGCTTACCGATATGAAGATCCGCGCCTTCCGGCCGATACGGAAACCCGGTTCGGGCAGAAGCGGCTGCGCACACTGGTCGTCGAAGCGTCCCGGGAGGGGGAAGTACTTGATTCGCTGCGGCTTGACTGCTGGGTAAAGGAGCGTTCCAATGGCCGTTAAGCGAACTTTCACCCTGCTTGAGATCGTTCTGGCGCTGGCGATTTTTTCGGTGATCGCGACGCTGGCCGGTTCAATCCTCTTTTCGAGTCAGCAGGGGTGGAGTGTGGTCCGGGAGAGTTCGGCGGAGCTGGAGACGCTGCAGCGGCTCGACCGGATCGCCGACACCGCGTTCCGCAACGCGATTCCGTTCCACTGGCCGGACGAAAACAACCGGAATGTGCAGCTGTTCCGCGGCAAGCCGGCCTTTCTGCGCCTCGCATATCTGCACCGGGTGAACGACCTGGCGGAGGGCGGGCTGCGCTTCCTCGAACTCAGCCGGGAGGAGTCGGAGCTGGTTGCGCGCTACCGCCGTTATCCGATCATCGCCGACCATGACGGAGAGTGTCGGCGCGAGGTGATCGCCTCCGGGGTGCGGCGCCTCGCGTTCTCCTATGCGTTCCGCGAAAACGGCGAAATCGTCTGGCAGCCGGAATTCGATGCGGAGGCGGCCGAAACGATTCCCGCCGCGATCCGCATGGATGTGGAGTTTGAAAATGGGCGGCAAGTCAGTTTCCTGCGCCGGACCGCCGGAAATTCCGCGGTTTCAAGTTACGGAAAATTCCGGGAGGAGACCTATGGCAGGCGGTAGGAAACGAAGGGAACGCGGCGTCGCGCTGGTCACGGTCATGGCGCTGATCGCTTCGGTCGGCGTTCTGGTCGCCTCCGCCGTCGCGATCAGCCAGTATTCGGCGGCGGAAACCGATACCTTTGCTTCCTTGCAGCGTTCCGCGCTCGAAGCGGAAAGCGCCGCCAACCGGACGCTGTGTCTGCTGCTGGCCGACCGCGCGAAGAACGCCGACCGCAGGCTCGGGGCGGAAACCGACGGGACCGCAGAGCGTTTTCTCGCTGACGGGACGGAGCACACCGTCACGGCGGGCGAACGGACGGTTTCGGTGCGGATTTTCGACGCGGTCGCCGGACTTGACCTCGCCGGGCGCAATCCGGCGCGGCAGCTCACGAATCCGAAACTGGCCAAGGACGAACCGCGCGAAGAGTTGATCGCCCGGCTTGAAGATTACGCCGACTCCGACGATCTCGCGAAGCCCGGCGGCATGGAGTCGCAGCACTACCGCAGTGCGGGCGTCCCGGTGCTGCCGCGCAACCGCCCGCTGCAGTTCCGCGAGGAGCTGCTGTGGCTGCCGGGAGCCGGGAAGCTCTATTTGCCGTCCGAAAACGGCGTGCTCGACGCGATCCGCCTGATTCCGCCGGAAAAGCTGCGCGCTCTCACCGGGCGGCCGAACCTCTACGCGACTCCGGCCGCCGTGATCGCCGAACGGTGCGCGCTGACGGCTGAGGAATCGGAACAGCTTCGGAATGCGCTGGAGCTGTGGCGCAAAAAACGGCTGCCGCTTGCCGAAAGCCTGCCTCCCGGCCTTGCCGGAAAGCTGGAGATGAACTTTTCGACCCGCGAGAGCGGCGCCTATACGATTCAGGCCGACGCCTCGTCGCCGGAAAATCCGGGCGTGCGCCTCAGAGTGACCGTCCGCCCGGTGACGGGAAGCCGCAGTTTCGAGTATTACGAATTCTTTTCCTATTAACAGCCCGTAAGGAGTGTAACATGATGAAATGGATGCCTTCTGCAATAGCCGCGATTCTGGCGGCTGCGGCGGCAAACGCACTGGAGATTCCCGCCGAAGTCCGGCTCCTGTACGCCGACGAACGGCGGCAGAATCCGGGGATCTATGAGGTCGTGCCGAAATTTGAATTCCCGGAGCGGAACGGATTGGTCCGGGTCGATGTGCTGGTCTCGCGCAAGACGGAGGATGGGCGCTGGGTTTTCCGCAACCGGCTCGACCGCATCTTCCTGAAGGATGGAAAAATCGATGCCGTGCGCAGGCCGGGGGCTCCCGGCGACTTCTGGAGCGCGGCGCTGGCGGCGGAGAAGTTCCTGTACGCCGACTCCGGCGAGCAGGGAAAGAAGCTGTCGTTTTCCGAACTGGACGGCACGCCGTGCGCTCCGTCGGCGGGAAACGGCTGTCAGGCTGAAATGCGTACTCCCGGACGCTATCTGTTTCCGGTTCCGGGCGGCCGTCCGCTGTCGGGAATCTCCCCGGAAACCGTGGAGAAATTTCGCCGCCTCCCGGCGCGGGAGGAGGCCGCCTGGCTCCGGGAGCGTTTGCGCACCCTGCCGCCTCCGGCGGAAGCGGTCAGCTTGCTGAAACGGCTTGACGCCGTTGGAGAATTCTCCTATCCGTTAACTGCCGGAGAGCGCGAGGGATGGCGGAAACTGCTGCTTGAGGAACGGCTCGGAGTCATGCCGCGCCGGTTGCTCCAGCAGCAGTTGTTCCAGGCGAATTTCCTGCCGCACGAGGAGTTCGCGGCGGAACTGCTGGCCGATCCGCTGCTCGGCAGCAGGACCGCCGAAGCCTTCGCGGAACGCAATCGCCCTGCTTTTGAAACATTGCTCCTGAGGTGGAGCAGCCAACCCGATAAACAGGAAACGGCGCTGCGGTATTCGGAGTATATGGCCGACAACGCGGATTACCGGAACCGGATGCTTTCCGCCTTCCGGGAACCTGCTCCGGAACAGCTTTCGCACCTCATCCCGCTCTATGCCGGAAAACCGGCCGCAGACGGGAGCCCGGAACTGAAAAAGCTGTTGCGGGAAACGCCGTATTCGGGGAATTTCCGCCTCCTCTGCCGGGTTGCCGAATGGTGCCTGAAAACCAGGCCCGCCGCCTATGCGCCGGAGATCAAAGCCCTTCTGCACCGGGAACGCAACAATCCCGACCTGAAGCGCAGCGTGCTCTACCCGCTGCTGCTCGCCTCGCTCTGCAAGGCAAACGACCCGGAAGGCGCCGCAGAAGCAATCGCCTACCTGAAATCGCTGAAAGATCCGGCGCAGATCGAAAACGCCAAACGCATCTGGGGAAAAGGAATGACCGGTCCCGTCACCCTCGACCGCATCATCCGGGAACTTCAAAAGAAAAGGAGTTTACTTTGAGAGATTCTCTTCCGCAGTTTTTTACAGCAACTGGAAATGTATTACGGTTTCTACTGTATGTTAAATAGTTTGTGTACGGCGTAAAGGATGATTTGCGCAAACTGTCGGTGAATGGGAAAATCAATTATAAAAAGCCGTTTGGGCGGTCTTTCGGTTACTTCTGTCATTTGATATTCGTGGAGTAGCGATAGGTTCTGAACAACAGAAATAAAGTACAGATTTTCCGGTGTATTTTGAGATGCAGCAGTATCGTGCGAAAGTACGCCCAAATCTGCCGGACGACAGATGCGTCCGGCAAATTCAGGCGTTCAATTCTCTTTCGCAATAACGCGAAATTCAAAAATTCACCGGGATCATTCCTGCAAATTGAAGTGTTCACAGTAGCGGTTGAATAAATGCCGGGCAGCCTGGTAACATGAATTCGGACTCATAAAGTGCGAGAATTCAAAAGTAATGGCTTTTGCAATTCCGGCAGCTTGAGCGGCCTTTAACTTCAGCAACATTTTCTCCCATTTGATCGGCAGGAATTTGATCGGCATGTCACGATCGAAGGATTCACAATTGGTCCAACATTGCATCCCGTGAAGATCAGCCAGCTCCCGATTGGCACTCAGAAAATCTTTCAACTCGGAAAAATCGCAATATCCATCCTGAAATGCAAGAATATCAACCGCATCCTGAATTCCGGAAAGAATATCGTTCCACTCTCTGGCATGTTCTTCAACCGAAATGCTTCTATCCTTGCGGATAATATCGCTGTTGAAAGCACTGATCGATTTCATTCCGTCAACGTAAGGAGAGATCATCACCGGCAAATTGCCGGAGAGTTCCTTGCACAGTCTGCCGATCTGCGCATAAATGTCAACGGTTCCACACATTTTTCGGCTGATTTCCTGGGTCAGATACCAGCCTTGAAACGCTTTGCGGTGTCCGTATTTCTCCCAAACTTCATTGATGACGGCGCGATTGATTTCCTGTTCCCGGAACGGGTCGCCATTTTTCCAGTAATATCCGGAATCGTACGTTCCCATGAAAAACTTCATCCCGTAACGTTCCGCCAGTTCCAGGAAAAGATCCACCAGATCCAAAGGCGGCAAATACCCCAGGCACTCACGGGCCAGCACTTGCGATGGATAAGTCATCCATCTGCGAAGACCGCAGCGGATCAGAATTACCGTGTCGATTCCAATCGAATGCATCCGCTGAAAATCTGCCTCCCACTCTTTCCTGCCCCAATTCTGATGCGGGATATCGTATGAAATTTCATCGAGAAAAGTTCCAGTTATTTTCATATTCGTCTTTCTTCTTGTGTTGAGAAATTTAAATTTATGATCCCATGTTTCATAAATTCCGGTATATTCGGTTTCGTGTAAGCTGGTTCAATACGGGACCGAAAAATCGTTTCCGGCCCCATAGCGGAACACATTAAGACGCCGGGCCGTACGATTGAGTGCAACCATACTCCAAGCCTGTTCGCCGGCTGTGCCGAAACGCCGTTCCGGTGCTTCTGGACTGTTCCGGTAACAGAGTGAGGAGAGGAACGATACTTCGGGATAGCCGTGATCAGAATGAACAGCATCAATATGCTCATGCCCGCAGAGCAGTGCGATTAGTTCTCGAGGTCCCTGGCGAGAAAAATCCGCCTCAATTTCATGGATCAGATCATTCGGATCAAATAGAAAGGCTTCCGGCAAAACGTCCTCAGCTCCAGTCCGACAGCGTCCTCCCGTTTGAAATGCGTGAAAAATCTTCATCAATGCCGGCCCGTTTAAAACGAAACCAAGCGCCATATGGCTGACCGCCAATATGCCCCACTGTTCAGAATCCGGCACATTCGAAAAGTTAAGTGCTTTATGGACAATGAACTCAAGTTGAGCCTCGGAAAAACCATGGTGGTTGATGCTGTAATATTTAAGTTTTCCGTTCGGACCTGTTTCGAGTGGAAGATCAATGGCGTTCAGAATCAACAATCGTACTTTCTGATCCGGAAAATCCAGATAATAGCAATTGCTGACTTCCGGAGCAGCAATTGCTCCTGCCGGCAACCCGTCCGGTTGAACAAGATTTTGCCATTCCGAGCCGGAAATTGCTTCACTGCCATCCGGAGCATTGTCTCGACAGAAATAGGTATTGTCATCGTGATTGCCGATCACGAACAGTACCGGGAGCCCCGAACTGCGCAATGCTTCCGCACTCAGAGCAGCTTCGCGGCGACTCTGTACTTTAGGGCGATTGCCATTGCTCATATCACCGACGTGAAGCAGAAACCGTGCGTTGCATGATTTCCCAGCCGCAGCAAAAGCATGCATATGCGCAAGTGCATTCGCACCATATTCGGCCAAGTTGTTCTTCTCTTCGAAGTGGGTATCGGCGATCAGACCAAACAGTAACGTGTTGTCATTTCCGGTATTTTTTCGTACCCGGCTGCAGAACTCATTCATATCGTTTTTCCCATTATTCAACCACTGCTTCCGAATATACAAAATCGGCGAGGTTTCCGCGATGATCGGAGGACCATCTCCCGTCTTTCGGGCTTGAGACCGGATCGGCGGTTGGAGTAAGGTCCCGTTCCCCATGTTTGATCATTCCCTGTGGCCCAAGCAGAATTACACGTTCAAGCTTCAGCTTCCCGGGATGGTAGAAAATAAAGTCGATCCGATCGCGCTCATCTGCCTCCGGAGCCCAGGAAAGCCGGCCTGCACTGACCGCAGAGTTGTCGCAAGGATAGGTAAATCCCGGGTGTGTTACGGGATTGGGATATAATTCCCGGTAGGAATCACGAAAACCGTTTTTTTCCAATAAAGCGGTCGAATGCCAGGAGATTACAGTTCCATTGTGGTCATATAAGTTCTTCGTTTCCTCTCCCCAATCCCGCCAAGAGGGCTCATTGAAATCCCCTCCCAGAACAACTATGTCTCCAGCCGCAATGTGTACCCGGGCATCGGCTGTAATCGCCCGGATCGCCTCCGGACGACCAGAAGCAAGATTCATCGCAACAATTTTTTCCAGATCGGTCACCGGTTCGGACAACTTTTTCCAAGTTTCGCCGCTGTATCCTCGCGGCAGATAACAGGCGTAGTTGCGGTAATTCAGATGAACACTGTAAGCGACGATTTTTTGTCCATTGTCAGGATTCAGCACGGCTTTGTACGCGGATGGAAGCAATGCCTCCTGAACAATTGGAAAGCGTGAGATCACCTGATTGGCCCCATCGAGGCGGCTGCCGTAATATTGAAGGTCTGCACTTTTCAGTTGTGCGAGCAGATCGTCAACAATCCGATCTTTCACGCATTCACAGAGAAAAACGATGTCGGGGCGATGTTTTTTGATCTCATCGCCAATCATTACGCGAGCGCCGGGTACACCGTAGCCGCTGTTCCAAACATTCAATTGCATGACGCGCAGTGTCTCTGCCCCAACAGAAAGCATCTGTGCCATCAGCAGGATGCACCAGAATTTTCGCATTGATAACCCATAAAATACTTTTACCATGGATAATCCGTTTTTTTATCTTGCCGCCTTTTCCCGGAGCGTTTTTTCGATCGCAGCATGAAGGTCGCTTCCGCGATCTTCATGCTGTTCCCGATAATCAGCACCTTTCCAAATTCTCCGGCTCCAACACCCGCCGCAAATAGAGCGGCTCAAACCAGTAACAGCTGCGTTCCAAGCATGCTTCCTTCTTGTTATCACATAATACAAAAACGACTTTCGTTTTTTATTTTTCGTTTTGCCGCATGTATTTTAACAACACGCGCCTGCGGGGCGTATCTCCGATTCGCGTTCTGTCATTTTTGTCAGAACCAATTTCAGCGTCCCAACCATTGTATTCGCGATAAGCATGATAAGTCCAATCCCAGCCGTTTTCTTCAAAAATCGAAATAACGTCTTCAAGCCACTTTTCCGCATTCGGCGCCCAGCGAGCGACACCAAATTCGCCAACATAGATCGGTACATTATATTTGTTCTGGAAGTCGATAACCGGCTGCATGATTTGTTTGAGCTTCTCCCGGTTCCACTCCTCTCCGGCAATGTGACCGGGATACAGAACGCCATCCGGTTTGCCCACCACTCCCTGATGCGTGAACGTGTTCGGATAGTAGAAGTGGAAGCTGTAAATCATATTCGGCTGGTTGATCGGCACCAGCGTCCGGAATCCTTCCGGTCCACCCCAGTCGGTCGATTCGACAATAATGGGAGTCTCGGGATCTACTTCACGGATTGCTGCTGCAATTCTGGCTGCAAGTCGATTCCAGTCGAGGCCGCCGTCGGTTTTGTAGACGTAATTTTCATCTCGTGGTTCATTCAGCAGATCGTACCCCCAGATGACCGGCTCTTTGCCATATTTTGCCGCAATTTCCCGCCAGATGTCGACGAGAAGCTGCTGATCTTTCGGTTCCCAGCTCAACTGATTACGCAACAGAACATCTGTACTGGTTCCGGGACCGACGTGCATGTCAATCAGAATCTTGATCCCGTATTTGCGGGCAAGCGGAATGAGTTTTTCCAATTCAACGAGTTTGTTTTCGACAATTTTGCGGAATCCTGCTTCAGTCGTGTGATCCAATCCGTTGTTCAGGCCGATCTGGAAGCGGATCAGATTCGCATTCCAGACTTCTTTCAACTCCCGGATCGCTTCTTCGGAAAGATCATTGCCGGACATGACACCGCGATATTGCGTCCGCTTCTGCCGTGGCAACTGTTTTTCAAGTCGTGCCGGAACCTTCAAAGCCGGAGTGAGAAACACCCGTACCTCATCAATCCAGACAGTGCCGGTCGTCCCCTGCAGACCAAGATTCAGATACGCCTTCGTTGCCGTGGCCGGAACCTGCCAGTAGCGTGAGAACTTCTCCCAGTTGTAGGTCCCGTATTTCTTGGTCTGATCAGGATAGAAAGTCATTCCGTCATGGGTGACGGAAAGCATCAACTTGGGCCCCAGGTAGCTGCGTGATGATTCCTTGACCTGATCTGCTTTCATCCAGCCTTCGACCACTACGCCACGTCCTCGAAGTTTGTTAATATCAAGCGGTATATAGGTCAAATGATTTCCATTTGGATCCGTACTATGGAATTTCAAACAGCCGGAATTATTGATTCCGCCATCGGGCAGCCAAGTCATATCCGGATTTTTGCTCCATTTTGACACCGCGTCCTTGCGGTTGAAGTCTGCCTGGAATACGACTTCTTCGACAGCGCAAGAGAGCAACGCCGAAAAAACAGCCAGAACAAGCAGTATTTGTTTCATTTTTCCCCTCAGTAATTACCGTAGAAGTTCCAGGAAAACAGCGCATCACGATCCCACCAGTAGCGCTGGACATCTGCTCTTTGCACCCATGCAACATGACCGTCAAAGAAACCGGCATTCAGACCGTCGCCATGACGATAAGCTGCGTTTCCGGTACCTACATTATTATAATTTTCCCCTGTATAGCCGTCGAATTTGTACACCATCGAATCAATGGCATCCATCCAGGCGGCAGATTTGGTCGGAGACTTTAAACGCGCGAGATTCCAAGCTTTTCCCTGTGCCATTTCGCCAGACGGATAACAGGTAATGCCATAAGAAGCGGCCGGGCAGTGTTTCGTCCAGTTCTCAACCGGTCCCAGTGCTGCGACCGAATCCGGACAGAGCAGCCCCGTAGAAAGTGTCTGATCCATGGAAACATTGCTGTTGGCACTTTCCGGTTCCGTCGTTCCACCCAATATTCCACGCCATTCGATAACCCGATACCAGCTCGGGTTTGCGACCGGTACCCAGTAGTTATTGTTGTTCATGGAGTACTGGATTCCAGCTTGCGTATACTGTTTGAGTACACCGACACAAGTTATTTTCTTGGCGGTAGCCCGCGCCTTATTCAATGCCGGAAGCAGCATCGACGCAAGAATCGCGATTATGGCAATCACCACGAGAAGCTCAATCAGTGTGAACGGTTTGCGCATAATACCGGGTATGTGAAACGAAACAGCATTGCCGCCCG